>OLNX01000119.1_pt1 | contig 82566 bp, 80 predicted proteins | sample 1672611 | NCBI WGS metagenome assembly OLNX01 (sample SAMEA3136705, study PRJEB25190) | human gut metagenome | reverse complement strand
GTTGCTTGAACAATTTTTACTCTTTAATATTGTCTAACTTTTTGGGGTCACTTCAAAACTGCGGCGCTTTTGCTTATTTTTTCTTGGGTTTTGCGTTTTTCTGATACAGGATTGCAAGACCCTTCAGAAGAAGATCGGGGTCGTGCTTTATCTCCCGCTTGCAATACGGAACGATGCGCCCGGAGATGCCTCCGGTGGCGACGACCGTAGTGCTCTGGCCGAGCTCTTCCTCCATGCGGTCGATCATGCCGTCGAGCATTGCGGCCGCGCCGAATACGGCGCCGGATCTCATGCTGTCCACGGTGTTGGTGGCGGTGCATTTTTTCGGAGCCTCGATCGAGATGTTGGGCAGCAGGCTCGTACCTGCCGACAGCGCAGAATATGAGAGCACTACGCCGGGCATGATAGCGCCGCCGATATATGAACCCTCCTTATCAACGACTATCATCGTGGTCGCCGTGCCCATGTCGATGACTATGAGCGGCGGCTCGTACAGCGCAAGCGCGCCAACGACGCCGGTTATAAGATCGCCCGCGATGGTGCCGGGGTCGTCGATTTTGATGTTAACGCCTGTTTTCAGACCCGCGCCGACTACCATGCAGTCAAGCCCGGTGAGCTTCTTTACGGCGCCCATTACGGCCCTGTTGACCTGCGGTACGACAGAGGACAGGATAGCGCCGTCAAATTTTTTGTAATCAACGCCGTCAAACTCAAAGCTCTGGAGCATTTTCAGGGCGTAGTCGGCGGAGAGATCGCTTGTATTGGTTGCCATACGGCTTATGCTTTTGACGGTTTTGCCCTCAACGCAGCCGAGAACTATATTAGTGTTGCCAACGTCAATCGTGAGTATCATGTTAAGACCTCAATTCATTTTCTTTCCGGCATGGATGATGCGGGTTATACCGGCGGAGAGGAGGATGTTGACCGCAAGCTCGACGAGGAAGTTTACTCCCGTCAGGCCGACGATGATGTAGAGCAGAAGATTCTGTCCGCCTGCCCATCCGCTGATGGTGTCAAAGTAAAATACCAGCATGCCCACAATGAACAGACCGGTATTGACAATGGGGCAAACAATACCGGAGACTAAAACGCCCACTCTTTCGTTCTTCTTTGCGATAAGCTCATAGCACAGCCCTGCGAAGAAGCCGGCCGCGATGCCCTTGAGAAGGCAAATGAGTATGCACGCCACGGGATTCATTCCCATCAGCAGCATGACCGTGCCGCCGTCCCAACCGAGCAGACCGGTTATGAGCACCACGGCGCCGAATACGCCGCCGAGATACGCGCCCGCGCCCTTGCCGTACATTGCGGTTCCGATGATTATCGGAGCTAATGCCAGCGTTATTGAAAACGGGCCAAAACGGATGAAGGTGCAGAGCACCTGGAGCACCACGATGATCGCGGTGAAGATTGCCAGTCCCGCCATCTTGCGGGTACTGCCGGTTCGTTTGCTGTTATTCATTTTTCTACCTCCTGCTGTCGCCCCCGTCCTAAGCGGGGTGCGGCGCTTTTAGTTTGTGCGCAAACGTTTTAAAGTTTGCACACAAATAGTACAACAAAGCCGGAAATATGTCAATGCAAATTGTTTAATTAATATCAAATTATATTAAAAGTTAGAGACGAAAGTAGTTTTCGCTATTGCGGACTTTCATGAGCTTCGTCATCAAAAAATTCAAATGCTTCTTCATAGAGCCTTCTCGTTTCGGCTTCATCGGCACAACACAACAATGGTTCGTCCGCATAGGATAGTGTCAGAAAAGGCTTAGATAGTATTCGCGAATCATCAGGTAGATCGAGCCACAAAGAATAGCAGCATTTACCGAATTGTTCAATACTCAATGTGTTTGAATAATAAACATCCTTTAAACCAGAAAACAGCAGCTTTCCAAACTTGTGAATATCTAAATCTGTATTCTCATAAGTCCAATAGCGCAAAAAGCACCCGCTTGAATTACGAATGTTGGAGGTGTTTTCTTCTAACTCAAGTAAATAATCGTTGTAATAGTCAAGCAAGAACATTTTGTGGAGCAGTTCATCGTATTTTTCGCTTGAACAAAAACCATGCTTCCACAACAAAAATTCCGCATACAGTTCTTCCATAATATTCTCCAGCATTAGCACCAGTTTCTTATTTTCTTTATTATATGTAATACTTTAGTGATATTTCAAGCTGACGCTTGAAGTTATATTTTCCTTTGGAAAGTGATATTGTAGCCTTGTGGCTACAGTGTTATTATATTCGCCCATAACTGCCGCAGGCAATACCACTATGCGAAGCATAATATCACTGCGCAGCAATATAACTCGCCATAAGGCGAATATAACTTTGGCACACTTCGTAAAGAAGTGTGCCACTAAATCATTATGACAAAAGTATCTGGTCGGATTCGATCTGCGATCCGGCGATCTCGGCAAACTTATCCATAAGATCGCGCTTTGTGAGCTTTTTCTTTTCCTCGCCCTCAACGTCGAGGATTATCTTGCCCTCGTTCATCATGATAAGGCGGTTGCCGTGGGCTATCGCGTCCTTCATGTTGTGGGTTATCATGAGGGTCGTGAGATTATTCTCCTGAACTATCTTGTCCGAAAGCTCAAGCACCTTTGCGGCGGTGGAGGGGTCGAGAGCGGCGGTGTGCTCGTCGAGCAGCAGCAGCTTCGGCTTTTGCAGCGACGCCATGAGAAGTGTGACGGCCTGTCTCTGACCGCCGGAGAGAAGCCCGACCTTGGCGGTGAGTCTGTCCTCAAGGCCAAGCCCTAAGCCCTTGAGCCTTTCGCGGTACTCCTCGCGCTCGGCGGAGGTGACTCCCCAGCGCAGGCCGCGGCTTTTGCCTCGGCGCAGAGCCAGTGCAAGATTCTCCTCAAGCTGCATATTGGGAGCTGTGCCCATCATGGGATCCTGAAAGACCCTGCCGATATAGGCAGCCCTCTTGTGCTCGGGCTGACCTGTGATGTCGATTCCGTCGATGATGATGGAGCCGGAATCGACCGGCCATACGCCCGCGACGGCGTTGAGCATGGTGCTCTTGCCCGCGCCGTTGCCGCCGATGACGGTCACGAAATCACCGGGCTTGAGATGCAGGCTCAGCTCGCGGAGAGCTTTTTTCTCGTTGATGGTGCCGGGGTTGAAGGTCTTGGATATTGATTTAAGTTCCAGCATGACTGTTCTCCTTTTTGCTTCGCTTGCCCGCTAATTTGAACGAGCTTTTCGACTGCGCCCTGATATACGGAACGGCAAGGAACACAGCGACTATGAGCGCGGTGAAGAGCTTGAGGTCGTTCGGGTCGAGCCTGAGCCAGAGAATGATGACCATGACGATGTAGTAGACAACGCCGCCCAGGGTGACGAACAGGAGTTTTATGCTGAAGTTGCAGCCCTTGCGGAATATCGCGTCGCAGAGAACCTCGCCGATGATGACGGCGGCAAGACCGATAACGATTGCGCCGCGGCCCATGTTGATATCGGCAAAGCCCTGATACTGGGTCATAAGCCCGCCTGCTAAAGCGACCATGCCGTTGGACAGCGCAAGGCCGATGAGCTTCATGTTGTTGATGTTTATGCCCTGTGCGCGGCTCATGGCGGGGTTCGAGCCGGTTGCGCGGATGGCAGAGCCCTGCTCTGTGCCGAAGTACCAGTAAAGCAGCGCGATTATAGCGGCGGCGATCAGACCGCCCGTAATAATTGCGCTCGGGATATTCCTCATGCTGATGATGAGGCTGTAGCCGTCGGGATTAACGGGCTTGTTTGCCGCCATTCCCATGATGTGCAGGTTAATGGAATACAGCGCAAACTGCGTGAGTATACCTGCAAGGATCGCGGGTATGCCGAGCTTCGTGTGCAGAAGACCGGTGACAAGACCCGCTAAAATTCCCGCAATAACTGCGGCTATAACGGCGACATACGCAGGATAGCCCGCCAAAATGAGCATAACCGTGACAGCGCCGCCCGTCGCGAAGGAGCCGTCGACCGAGAGGTCGGCGATGTCAAGCAGACGGAAGGTGATATATACGCCTAAAGCCATAATGCCCCAGATAATGCCCTGGGCAATGCCGCCGGGCATGCGCGATATTAGATTCGGCAGACTGAGGGCGGCCAGTGTTAAAGCTGTATTCATAGGAAAACCTCGTATCTGATTAGTTGATTATAGACGCATACAGAAGCCTTTCGGCTCCTGTATGCGTATTGATTTTAGGAATTAAATCAGCCGATAGCGGTGTAGCCCTCGGGGATGGTTACGTTGAGCTGGGTGGCGTTTGTCTCGTTGTACTTCTTAACGGGGTTGGGGTAGTACTCGATAGCCATGTCGGAGATGTCAGCCTCGCCCTTGAGGATCTTGACGGCCATCTGACCGGTGGTGCGGCCAAGCTCGTAGTAGTCGATTGACAGGGTCGCTACGCCGCAGCCGGAGCAGATGCCCTCTTCGCCGCAGATGATGGGAACGCCGGCGGGAAGTGCGACTGCGTTGATCGCCTCCGCGCAGTTTGCTGCGGTGTTATCGGTGGGGATGTAGAGAACGTCGTTCTCGGAGCATGCGCTTGCGGTAACGGTGGAAACGTCGTTGGAGTCAGCGAAGGTGTAAACGGTGACGGTGAGATCCTTTGCCTCAAGGCACTCCTTGACGACCTGTGCCTGGTATACGGAGTTGGGCTCGCCGGAGCAGTAGAGGATGCCAACGGTCTTTGCATCGGGGAAGATCTCGCTTACCATGGCGGCCTGCTGATCCAGAGGAGCGAGGTCGGAGGTGCCGGAGATGTTGCCGCCGACGGTGCCGCTGAAGTTGTCTATCTTAAGTGCCACGCCGTACTCGGTGACGGAGGTGCCGAGGATGGGGATCTCGTTGGTGGCGGACACCGCAGCCTGCAGAGCGGGAGTCGCGTTTGCAAGGATGAGGTCTACCTGGCTTGAAACGAAGCCGGTGCAGATGGTGGAGCAGGTGGCGCTGTCGTTTGAGGCGTTCTGCTCGTCGAAGGTCACGGCGTCGCCGAATTCCTCGGTGAGGACGTCCTTGAAGCCCTGAGTGGCGGCGTCAAGTGCGGGGTGCTGAACGAGCTGGCAGATGCCTACTGTGTAGGTCTTTTCGCCGCTGTCTCCGTCGCTGCCGCATGCGGCAAGGGAGAAGAGCATCATAGCGGCAAGCACGAGAGCAACTATTTTCTTCATTGTTTATTCCTCCAAAAAATTTTTTGTAAATTAAAAACAGGCTGCACGTTTGTGCAGCCTGTTAATAAACAGATTCATCGAAAAAATGACTACCGTCTCAAGCGCAGCACAAACTACTATTACTCTCGGTAAAGTAATAGTAATAATAGTTGCTGACTCTAAATCGGAATGACATCTCTTCAGTATCCTTTCTTTAGGATGAACCTACTTTAGCGCTTTTAATGGCAAAAGTCAATAGTTTTTTTGAAATCTTTTTCGGTTTTTACGAAAAAAGTTGCGTTAAACTTGCGGCAAAGCGTCGTATACTATATAATTATGACAAAAATCGAAGAGAGGACGATGAATATGGATTTTGACCGCAGTGCTGTGCTGAGACTGGCCGAGGAGCACGATAGCTTTTATATGTATGACGGGCGGATGATAATGGACAATATTGTCGCCCTGCACGAGAGTTTTGAGGGCGTGCGGTTTTTGTATTCCGTGAAGGCAAACCCGCACCCGGGCGTGCTAAAATGCATAATCGAGGAGGGTGTCGGCCTGGACGCGGCTTCCGTGCGCGAGGTGATGATGGGCCGGGAAAACGGCCTTGACGCGGGGGATATCTATTATTCCGCACCGGGCAAGAGCGAGCGGGACATCGAAGCTGCGCTCGGCTGCTCGACTATCATTGCCGACAGCGTAAGCGAGGTCGAGCGCATTCGCGCTGTCGCGGAAAGACACGGCATCGTCGCGGAGATAGGCATACGCCTAAACCCCGATTTCAGCTTCGACGGCGACGGTGGCTCGGCTAATAAATTCGGCATAGACGAGGCTGAGGCGTTCCGGCGGCTTTCGCGCTGGAACGGGTATAAAAACATCAGGATATGCGGCATCCACGTCCATTCCCGCAGCCAGGAGCTGCGCGGCGGGCTGATAGCGGCGTACTACGGCAGAATGTTTGAGCTTGCGGTGAGATTTCAGGAAGCGCTGGGAAGAGAGCTTTCGTTTGTGAACATGGGCTCCGGCATCGGCATACCCTACGCAGAGTGTGATGCGCCGGTGGATATAAAGGCACTGGGAGCGGAGATGTCGGCGCTTATAGGGCAATACCGAGAAAAGCTGCCCAAAGCCGAGATTTTAGTTGAATCGGGACGCTTTCTCGTCGGCAAGGCGGGCGTTTACGTTACGCATGTCACGGATAAAAAGCTCAGCCACGGCAAGACCTTCGTACTGCTTGCAAACACGATGGGCGGCTTTGTAAGACCCTCGATTGCGCAGATGGTGGAAAGCTATACAAATGAGGAAAAGCCCGCCGGCTGCGAGCCGATGTACACCGGCCGGAACGCATTTGGCTTCGTGCCGCTGACGGATGCCCGAGATACGGAGACCGTCACCGTGACTGGAAGCCTCTGCACCGGAACCGACGTCATTGCAAAGGATATTACCCTGCCCCGGCTTGAGTGCGGCGATGTTTTCGTCATAACAAACGCGGGAAGCTATGCGGCAGTGCTCTCGCCCATGCAGTTTGCGTCCTTAGAGCCCCCGGCACAGATATTCCTCCCCGAGCGCTGAAAGAAATGACCACCCGTAAATCGGGTGGTCATTGTATTTTTATTTTCCTGCTTCGGGGAGGCAGTGCATTTGAGTGACGCCGAGGACGCGGAAGCCCTCCGCGTGGCCGCACAGTCTGCGCAGGCCGAAATCGGCAGAGCGCAGCCTGAGATACATGGCGATGGATTTAGCCTCCGGGCAACCGGAAGGAAACTGGCTCCTGTGGCAGTCGAATATAGATGCGAGCTGCTTTTTAAGCAGCGCTGCCGATGTCTTGACATAACGGTTCGGCTTTGCCGTCATGTAATAGGCGATAGCCTTGACGGGAGCCGCCTGCGCGCCGTGCTCGGCCATGAGCAGGGAATACGGCGCGAGATAGGCGATCTCCGACGCTGCCCGGCCGACGTTCAGGTGGTCGGGGTGACATTCGCTTGTGACGCAGCAATCCGGCGCGAATATCACGTCAGGCTTAAAGTCTCCGACGGCCTTGGCAATGGCCGAGACCAGATCGCGCGTGTCGTAAAACCCGCCGTCGCAGAAGGGGAGATACCGAACATCGTCAACGCCGAGGGCTTTTGCCGATGCGCGAGCCTCTAACTGACGTATGGCGATGAGCTCCTCCGGCGCGATGGTATCCGAGCCGAAGCGCCCGTCGATGCATATGAGAAAGCAGACCTTTTTGCCCGCCGCGGCGAGCTTTGCCGCCGTAGCGCCCGCGCCGATCTCAATATCGTCGGGGTGCGGGCCGATGAACATATAGCGCTCGTAATCCTCGATACGCGGCAGGGGAGCGGCAATCCTAAGCGCGAGCCTTGTTATACTCATGCCTTTGCCTTTCGCGCCTCAAGCTCAGCGCATATGCGCGTGTACTCGTCCTCGTCGAGCTTATAGTGCTTTTTGTACAGCACATAGGAGGTCAGCATGAGCACGCAGGGGATTATCGCCATGCACAGCAAAAGCGCGAGCGTCTGCCCCGGCGCGATGCCGTTTATAACGCCGTCTATGAGGCTTATTTTGTCAGCCTCCGTGATGAGATTTCGTGCGCACTGATTTTCAAAATCGGAGATCCGGTTTGTGTAGCTCGTGACTCCGAAGATGATGTAGCTCAGATTGGTAATGAGGATGATGAGCGCGGAGGAGAGCTTTGTGAGGAAGGGACGCAGGGAGGCGATTATAGCCTCGTCGCGCTGTCCGGAGACATATTCGTTGTATTCAACGGTGTTGATGATGGATATCATCATGACGAGATAGAAGCCGTACTGGCCGAAGTTTGAGAGCATATAGCCGATGACGACAGCCCAGAATTTCAGCATCGTTGAGGGCAGGACGAGCCCCGCGATGAGCATTATGACGTAGCCTGCCACGGCGATCACGGCGAGGATGCCCATGAGCTTTTTGCGCTTTATCTTTCGGGAGATGGCGGGGTAGAAGATCATGAGGAAAGCGGTGACGGACATGCCGACGATGGAAAACAGGGAGAACAGCCCGCCGTTGTAGCCAAAGTCAAAGTATATGTACGTTGAGCCAATGCCGCCGATGATGAAGCCGTTGCCTATCTGCTGGATGAGGAAAATGAGGCTTATCCAGAGAAGCTGGTCGTTGCCGGTGATGGTCTTCCATATCTTTTTGAGGCTCACGGGCGGGGCGTCGGTGTACTCGCGCTTTTCGCGCACGCCGAATATGGTAAAGCACAAAAACAGCGGCGCTATGATGCAGATAACAAGCGCGATGACGCCGTAGGCAGTGGTGGTGCTGCCGCCAATGGCCTTGTCGCCGACGGTGAGCATGGGTATGAGCACGCTGGCAAGGGTACCGCCAATGCCCGCAAAGAGCGTTGCGCGGGCTGTGAACTGGTTGCGCGCATTCGCGTCCGAGGACAGGGCGGGCACCATGCCCCAGTAGGAGATATCATGCATAGTAAATGTTATCGAGTACATGAAGTATATGACGCCGAAAAACCATACAAAGCTCCAGCCCTGAAGAGATGTGTTGAAGGCGAGATACACCACGACGCTTGTCGAGAGTATGCCGATAACGAGCCAGGGTTTGAACTTGCCCCAGCGCGTGCGTGTGCGCTCGATGATGTTGCCCATGATGGGGTCGTTGAGCGCGTCGAATATCCTTGCTGCGACAACGATGGCGGTTATCGCGGCAAACTGCGCGCTTGTGAGGTTGCGTGTGAATAGGACGAAGGTCATTATGCAGCTTGTGAAGAGATAATACTCCATGTCGCGGCCGACAGTTCCGAGCGGGAACATTATAAGATTTTTCTTTCTGAGCTTGAGATCTTCCATATTAAAGCTCCTATCATTATAATAATATAAATTTAATTTTATCAGCCCAAAGAGCCGTTGGCAAGGAAAAAATGTAAGATTTGCGAAACTGCGTATTGCTAAAAGGCTAGATATCGGATAGAATAAGTCGAAATCATGATAATGAGGTGGTAAACTTGCAGCAGCTTATAGACCGCATAAAGCGCGACGGAGTGGTAAAGCCCGGCGGAGTTTTGAAGGTGGACAGCTTCCTTAATCATCAGATCGACCCCGCTCTGAGCTATGACATGGCAAAGGAGATACACAGGCTTTTCGGTAACGAGCCTGTGAATAAAATCCTGACGATAGAAGCATCGGGAATCGGAATGGCCGTTCTGACCGGCCTTGTTTTCGGCTGCCCCGTTGTGTTCGCGAAAAAGAGCAAGACGATAAACCTCTCCGACGATGTTTACGCCACGACGGTGTATTCTTTCACGCATCAGGTGTCAAAGCAGGTGCTTGTCTCAAAGAACTATTTAAGCTCCGGCGATAAGGTGCTGATAGTGGACGATTTTCTCGCAAACGGAGCGGCACTGGAGGGCTTGTGCGATATAGTAAGTCAGGCGGGCGCCGAGGTCGTGGGAGCGGCCGTCGCGATAGAAAAAGCCTTCCAGCCCGGAGGAGCGAAGCTTCGCGGTAAGGGTATCAGGATAGAAGCGCTGGCCCGCATAGCGTCCATGAGCGACGACAGCATTGAATTTTGCGAGGATTGACGAAATACACAAAATTCAAAGTGAATGTGTGTCAAACTTGGACAAAAACGCGTCTTGACATTTTTCGTTACTATTGATATTCTTTATAAGTAAGGTAAATACTTTCGATATATAGCAAATGATATGGATTTGAAGTCTCTACCCGGACGCCGTAAATGACCGGACTATCGAAGTTTTATATAAAGGAAGAGCGCTCTTCCTTGACTTTGGTGTTTTATTCCGGTCGCATATCATGCGACCGGTTTTTATTTTGTATCAGCATCCGAAAGGATCTTGGTAATATATGAATTTTATGGAGGATAACCGAAGATGACAAAGAAGATTACAGCACTTCTCCTTGCCCTGGTCATGGTGTTTGCACTGTGCGCCTGCGGCAACAAAGACGATTCCGCAAAGGATAATAACGACGCTGAGGACACCCTCAAGGTCGGATTTATTTTCCTGCACGACGAAAACTCCACCTATGACCTTAACTTCATGAACGCAGCTAAGGAAGCCTGTGCAAACCTCGGCCTGTCTGAGGAGCAGTACATGTTCAAGACCAATATCGACGAGACTCAGGAATGCTACGACGCAGCATGCGAGCTTGCCGACGAAGGCTGCGACATCATCTTTGCCGACAGCTTCGGCCATGAGTCTTACATCATGGAAGCCGCTAAGGAGTACCCCGACGTTCAGTTCTGCCACTCCACCGGCACCAACGCACACACCGCCGGCATTGCAAACTTCCACAATGCATTCGCATCCATCTACGAGGGCCGCTACCTTGCAGGCGTCGCTGCCGGCATGAAGCTCAACGAGATGATCGAAGCCGGTGACTTCACCGCTGACCAGGCAAAGATCGGCTATGTCGGCGCATTCACCTACGCGGAAGTCGTTTCCGGTTACACCTCCTTCTTCCTCGGCGCACGCTCTGTATGCCCCACCGCTACCATGGAAGTAACCTTCACCGGTTCCTGGTACGATGAGACCGCAGAGAAGGAAGCCGCAAACAAGCTCATCGCAAACGGCTGCAAGCTCATCAGCCAGCACGCCGACTCCATGGGCGCTCCCACTGCCTGCGAGACTGCCGGAGTTCCCAACGTTTCCTACAACGGCTCCACCGTCGCAGCATGCCCCAACACCTTCATCGTTTCCTCCCGCATCGACTGGGCTCCCTACTACGAGTACGCAATCACCGCAGTCAAGGAAGGCAAGAGCATCGACGCTGACTGGACCGGCACTCTCGCAACCGGCTCCGTCGTGCTCACTGACGTAAACGAGCAGGCAGCAGCAGCCGGCACCGCTGAGGCAATTGCCGATGCAAAGGCAAAGCTCGAGGCCGGCACCCTGTCCGTATTCGACATCACCACCTTCACTGTCGATGGTAAGACCCTTGACAGCTACATGGCCGACGTCGATACCGATCCCAACTACGAGGCCGATACCGAGGTCATCGAGAACGGCGCATTCATGGAATCCAAGTTCCGCTCCGCTCCTTACTTCGATGTCCAGATCGACGGCATCACTCTTCTTGACACCAACTTCGGCTGATATCTGACATAATAGGGAAGCCTCATTACGAGGCTTCCCTGAATGCTTTGACTACTCCAAAGGGCAACACAGTGACTACTGCCGCCGTGCTGCCCTTTGAAGTAGTTTTTAAGGAATAACACATCGGGAGAAAGAATGATGGATAACAAAACTGCGGCTGTAAAAATGCGCAACATAAGCAAGACCTTCGGCTCGGTCGTAGCAAACGACAAGGTCTGGCTGGACATATACAGAGGCGAGATACTGGCGCTGCTGGGCGAAAACGGCTCGGGCAAGACCACGCTTATGAATATGCTCTCCGGCATATACTTCCCCGATGAGGGGGAGATATCAATCGACGGGAAAGAGGTCGTGATACGCTCTCCCAAGGACGCGCTTGATCTCGGCATAGGCATGATACATCAGCACTTCAAGCTCGTTGACGTGCTCACCGCGACAGAGAATATCATCCTCGGCCTCAAGGATAAGGGAAAGCTTGACCTGAAGGCGGCGTCAAAGAAAATCCGCGAGATATGCGATACCTACGGCTTCGATGTCGATCCCGACATGAGGATATACGAAATGAGCGTATCCCAGAAGCAGACGGTCGAGATAGTAAAGGTTCTCTACCGAGGCGCGGATATCCTTATCCTCGATGAGCCTACCGCCGTGCTGACCCCGCAGGAGACCGACAAGCTCTTTGCCGTGCTGCGCAATATGCGCGACGCGGGCAAGGCGATAGTCATCATCACCCATAAAATGCACGAGGTCGAGGAGCTGTCCGACCGAGTGGCGGTCCTGCGCCACGGTCAGTTCATCGGCGACATGCCGACAAAGAACACGAACGCTCAGGAAATGACGAACATGATGGTCGGCCACCCCGTTGAGCTGAACATCGAGCGCCCCGAGCCTGTCGACCCTAAGCCGAGGATAGAGGTAAAGGATCTGACGGTGCGCAGCATCGACGGCATTGTAAAGCTTGACAATGTCTCCTTCACTGCAAACAGCGGCGAGATACTCGGCATCGCGGGCATCTCCGGCTGCGGACAGAAGGAGCTGCTCGAGGCCATCGCCGGTCTCCAGCCGACAGAGAGCGGCAGCATCACCTATATAAACGATGACGGCGAGCGGGAGGAGATACTCGGTAAGGATCCCCTTGCGATATCCAACATGGGCGTTATGCTCTCGTTTGTGCCTGAGGACAGGTTAGGCATGGGCCTTGTGGGGAATATGAACCTGAGCGATAATATGATGCTCCGCTCATTCCGCCGCGGCCGCTCGCCACTGACCGACAGAAAAAGCCCCCGCAAGCTTGCGCAGACCGTCGTTGACGAGCTCGATGTAAGCACTCCCGGTATAGGCACACAGGTGAGAAAGCTCTCCGGCGGAAACGTGCAGAAGGTGCTGGTCGGCCGCGAGATATCCTCAGCACCCACGGTTCTGCTCACGGCTTACGCAGTTCGCGGTCTCGATATAAATTCGTCCTATACCATTTATGATCTCATAAACCGACAGAAGAAAAAGGGCGTCGCCGTCATATATGTCGGCGAGGATCTTGACGTTCTGCTTGAGCTGTGCGACAGAATACTTGTGCTGTGCGGAGGCAAGGTGAGCGGCATCGTGCCCGGACGCGGCGCGAAGAAGCGCGATGTGGGTATGATGATGACAAAGCTGGGAGGTAACAGTGCCGATGAATAATTCTAAGCAGGGGCCGCTGGTCCATATCGTCAAGCGCGGCGCGCTTCCCCGCTGGAGAGCATGGGGAATACGCCTGATCGCCATTGTCGCGGCGCTCATAGTGTGCGCGATAGTTACTATGACCGTGACCGGTGAAGACCCCATCGCGGTATACGCAACCATGATAGACGGCGCCTTCGGCAGCGAACGCAAGGTGTGGAACCTTGCGCAGAGCACCGCGATGCTGCTGGGCGTGTCGCTTGCCGTTACTCCCGCATTTCGCATGCGCTTCTGGAATATCGGCGGCGAGGGTCAGGTGCTGGCAGGCTGCCTTGCGGCGGCCGCGTGCATGATTTGCCTTGCCGATAAGCTGCCCAACGGCCTGCTCATCGCCGTGACCGCCGTGGCAAGCATTGCCGCAGGCGCGATCTGGGCGGGCATCCCGGCCTTTTTCAAGGCAAAGTGGAACACCAACGAGACGCTTTTCACCCTCATGATGAACTATGTCGCGACTCAGCTTGTCGCGTTCTTCGTCATCGTCTGGGAGGTGCCCAAGGGCGCGGGCAAGATCGGCATCATAAACCAGACAAGCCAGATAGGCTGGCTGCCCACCATCGGCGGCAATAAGTACCTGCTGAACATAATAGTCATTTTGGTGCTCACCGTCGGGCTGTATATTTACCTCAACTACTCAAAGCACGGCTATGAGCTGACCGTCGTCGGCGAGTCCGAGCGCACGGCGCGCTATGTAGGCATCAAGGTCGACAGGGTAATAATCCGCACGATGCTCCTTTCGGGCGCGATATGCGGCGTCGTCGGCTTCCTGCTCGTCTCCGGCACCGACCACACCGTTACGACCACCATCGCCGGAGGCCGTGGCTTCACTGCGGTAATGATATCGTGGCTTGCAAAGTTTAACCCCGTGTTCATGATACTGGCGAGCCTGCTGCTGGCGTTTCTTGAAAAGGGCGCGGGAGCGATATCCACAAGCTTTGGTCTCAACCACTCTTTCGCAGATATCCTCACGGGCATAATCCTGTTTTTCATAATCGGCTGCGAATTTTTCATCAGCTATAAGCTGAGTTTCCGCAAGACGGCAAAAAAGGAGGCGGAATAAAATGTTCGATATAGTTTCCTTTTTCCCCAGAGCCGTAATGCAGGGCATACCGCTGCTGTTCGGCAGCACCGGTGAGATAATCACCGAAAAATCCGGCAACCTCAACCTCGGCATCCCCGGCATCATGTATGTCGGCGGCATCTGCGGCGTTATCGGCGCGTTTCTCTATGAGCAGTCTGTACCAAGCCCTGCGGACATTAACGGTTTTCTCGCCATTGCAATACCCGTTCTGGCGTGTCTGCTCGGCTCTCTCATCATGGGGCTTATCTATTGCTTCCTCACCGTCACGCTCAGAGCAAACCAGAACGTCACCGGCCTTGCGCTTACCACCTTCGGCATCGGCATCGGCAACTTCTTCGGCGGCTCGCTCATTAAGCTCACAGGCTCCGAGGTCCCCTCCATCGCGCTTTCCGCGACCAGTGCCTGCTTCAGCAAATCCCTGCCCTTCGCAAAGGATTTAGGCTGGTTCGGAACTATGTTCCTTGACTACGGATTCTTGGCGTATGCGGCCATTATCATAGCCTTTATCACGGCGTATATCATCAAAAAGACCAGAGTCGGCCTTAACCTGCGCGCCGTGGGCGAAAGCCCCACGACCGCAGACGCCGCCGGTATAAACGTAAACCGCTATAAGTATATCGCCACCTGCGTTGGCAGCATGATTGCCGGTCTCGGCGGCCTGTACTATGTCATGGACTACGCCTGCGGCGTGTGGTCAAACGACGCTTTCGGCGACCGTGGCTGGCTTGCTATCGCGCTTGTCATCTTCACGATCTGGAGACCGAATGTCAGCGTTTTAGCTTCGATACTCTTCGGCGGCCTGTATATCCTGTACCTCTTCATCCCCACGGGCACTCACCTGTATATGAAGGAGCTGTACAAGATGCTGCCTTATGTGGTGACGATCATAGTCCTCATAGTTGTGTCGCTCAAGAAAAGCCGCAATAACGAGCCTCCGGCGAGCCTCGGCCTCGCGTATTTCCGGGAAGAACGATAAAAATACAGAAAAAGACGCCCTTTTTGGGCGTCTTTTTTAGATTGCGATTGACAAGAGTGTCAGCTTCTATTAAAATGTTAACTAACTGTGAATAGCACGGTGCGAAAGGTAAAAAATATATGAAAACGAACGATTCAATGCAAGACCGCGACGGCTTCAGAAGCCGCGGAGGATTTATAATCGCCTGCATAGGCTCGGCTGTGGGTATGGGCAACATCTGGCGCTTTCCGACGCTTGTTTCAAGCTGGGGCGGCCTCACGTTCCTGATACCGTACTTTCTGTTCGTCATTCTTATCGGCTCGACCGGCGTCATAGGTGAGTACGCCCTCGGCCGTGCCGGCGGCGCGGGGCCGATGGGCTCCTTCGGAATGTGTACCGAACTGCGCTATGGCAATCGGAAGATAGGCGAGAGGATAGGCTATCTCCCCATCCTCGGCTCGCTTGCCCTCGCCATAGGCTATACCTGCGTCATGGGCTGGATATTCAAATACACCTTCATGGCGTTCAGCGGCGATATGATGGCAATGGGTCAGAATATGGATGCCATTGTCGGCACCTTCACCGGCACCGCGTCGAGCTGGGGCGCAAACCTCTGGATCATTGTTGCGATACTCGTCAGCTTCGCGATAATGTCATTCGGCATCTCCGGCGGCATAGAGCGGGCGAACAAGGTTATGATGCCCGTTTTGTTCCTGCTGTTTTTGGGCCTGGGCGTTTATATTTTCCTGCTGCCCGGCGCGTCTGAGGGCTATCGCTATATCCTGACGCTAAATCCTGCCGGCCTGCTTGACCCGAAGCTCTGGATATACGCCTTCGGTCAGGCGTTCTTCTCGCTATCGGTCGCCGGCAACGGCAGCGTTATCTACGGCTCCTACCTCAGCAAAAAGGAGTGCATACCAAGCTCTGCGCGCAACGTCGCGATGTTTGATACCCTGGCGGCTCTGCTTGCGGCCTTCGTTATCATCCCCGCAATGGCGGCCGGTGGTGCGGCTCTCAACGAAGGCGGCCCGGGACTGATGTTCATATACCTTGTCAACGTCATCAACGGTATGCCCGGCGGACGCATAGTCGGAATGGTGTTCTTCCTGTGCGTGAGCTTTGCGGGCATAAGCTCCATCATAAATCTTTACGAGGCGCCCGTTGCCTTTCTTCAGGAGAAGTTCAGGCTCAAGCGAGTCCCTGCAACGGCTACAATACACGTTATCGGCTGCGGCATAGCCCTGTGCATACAGGCTATCGTCTCCCAGTGGATGGATGTCGTCTCTATCTACATCTGCCCGCTCGGCGCGCTTTTAGCGGCTATAATGTTCTTCTGGGTCGCGGGCAAGAAGTTTGTTCTTGAGAGCGTCAACGAGGGTGCTCGCAAGCCCATAGGCAAATGGTACTACCCGCTGAGCAAGTATGTCTACTGCGCATGCGCGCTCATCGCGCTGGTCGCGGGCGCAGCCCTCGGCGGAATAGGCTGATATTGGGGCTTGTGCCGGAGCGAAAAATTTGGTATAATGCTCAGAGAATAAATTTAAGGAGAAAACACTAATGAATAAGTGGAGTACCGCACGCAAAGGCTGCCTCGTGCTCGGCGCAGCAAGCTTTGCCCACGCAATAATCAAGAAAAACCCCGTGATGCCTCTGGCGCTTTACGGACTGCATCTGGCGGAGTATTTTGCCGTCGCAAGAAAAGCAGGCAAAAAGGTCTGGTATGACGATACCCGTTGCTTTATCAATACCATGCTCTATGGCTTCACCTTCTGGGTGCCCATGAAGCTTGAGATCGAATGATGCTTTTATCCCCCTATCTCGCATAGGGGGAATTTTTTTGGAGGTGACTGTATGAATAAGGCGGAGAAGTGGGATAAAAATGCCGACTCCTTCCAGAAGGTGTTCCTCTGCGGCGAGAACGATTATAACGGCAGGCTCACAGCGTTTTTGGCGCAGCTTGCGAGCCTTGAGCCGGGCGATAAGGTAATAGACATAGGCTGCGGCGTCGGCAAATACGGAAAGATACTCGGCAGGCTCGGCTGCGACGTCACTCTTTCGGATATATCGCCGCGGATGCTGGAATTTGCGGCGGAGAACATGGCAGAAATCAAAACGCCGTGGCGCACGCTGCTGCTTGATTTTGAGACGGCGGAGCCTTCGGGTATAGGCGAGTATAAGCTTGCGATGTCTACGATGTGTCCGGCCGTCCATGATCTGGAGACGGTGAAGAAATTCAGCGCGATAAGCCGCGGCTACTGCTTTTTGAGCATGTTTTACGACTGGCAGCAGCCCGCGAGGGACGAGATGTTTCGTCTTGCGGGTTTAGAGCCGCGCGGCCTGCACGGGGATATGAAGGCCGAGTGCGAGTCCATCGTGAGCTTTGTGCGCGAGGCGGGCTTTGAGCCGCAGGTGCGGTATGAAAGCTACTGCTGGAGCGATGAGCGAAGCCCACATGATGCAGCGGAGTATATCTTAAACCGCTATTTTGAGCCGCAAGAGCACTTACCGGAGCTTAAAGCGCGGCTGCTGTCTGCGGCGGAGCGGCTCTCAAAGGACGGCGTTATCTCCGACGGCGTTGACACAGTTGTCGTGTGGATATACTGGACGGTGTGAACGATTTGTGATAAAATAAACGTATATTGTTTTTAGAGGGTGATTTTTTGTCAATACTATCGAAGCTTAACAGCCCAACCATGTACCTCATATGCGGCGCTATCGTGCTTTTTGTGGCAATAGTGTGCGTGTTTTTCATGGTGCGTGCGTACAGGGCGGGGCTTGCCATCGGCATGGACAAGACCAAGATGAAGAGAACGATAACCGCAAGCGCGACCTTCGCGGTGCTCCCGTCGGTGGGCATACTGCTGGGCGTTATCGCGCTGTCGGGCAGCTTAGGCACGCCGCTGCCGTGGCTGAGGCTGTCGGTTATCGGCGCGCTGCACTATGAGACGCAGGTCGCGCAGGGCGCTGCCGAGGCAATAGGGCTCTCCGGCCTGAGCGCCGCTGAGATGACGGCGGAGGCGTTTACGACGATCGCCCTCGTCATGAGCGCCTGCATCATGTGGGGCATGGTGTTCTCCATATTCTTCAACAAAAAGTACCTCAAGCGCCTGCAAAACCCCAAAAACGCCAATACCGGCGCGGCGGCGGGCTTTGGCGACACCGCGATGACCGCGATGTTCATCGGCCTTGTCAGCGCTTATATCGGCAGCTATATCGGCGGCTTCGTCTCCGGCGGCGGGTTGTTTAGCTTTTGCGGCTCATGGCTGCCGCTGGCGGTTGCAATTATCGCGGGCGCTGTAATGGCGCTGTTCATCTGGCTCGCGGAAAAGAAAAATGCCGCGTGGGTGGAGAGCTTCTCCATCGCGGGCAGCATGCTTATCGCAATGGCCGCCGCTGTCGTAATTAAAGCCATAGCAGGATAAAGGAGGCGCCGAAATGACCGAAAACGAAAAAACCGTGATTTTTGAAAAATACAACGAGCGCACCCATGTGTTCGGCAGGATCGCCAGCGTGATAACGCTCGTGCTGCTGCTCGGCGCGCCGTTTGTGATGGGCGCGAAGCTCGGCGCAATGCCCAATCTGCCGGCGGCGGGCAAGGCCGTGCTTGCCGTTGGCATTGTGTGGTTTGTAAGCTCTATCGCCGAGTATCTTGTGTATACGCCCATGCTGGGCGCCGGCGGCGGCTACCTCGCCTTTATGACGGGAAACCTCATCAACATGAAGATACCATGCGCCGTCAACGCAAGAGATATCGTCGGCGCAAAGACCGGCACGCCGGAGAACGAGATAATCTCAACCCTGTCCATCGCAACGGCCTCGCTCGTGACGATAGTCGTTCTGGCGCTCGGCGTAGCGCTGCTCATCCCGCTCCAGCCGGTGCTGCAAAACCCCGCGCTCGCCCCGGCGTTTGACAACGTAGTGCCCGCGCTGTTCGGCGCGATGGCGTACAAGTACTTCCGCCACAATATGAAGATCGCGCTCATCCCGCTGGCGGCCATGAGCCTGCTGTTCATATTCGTGCCCGGACTTATATCATCAACAAGCTTCATGATCCTCCCCAGCGGCGCTATCGCCATCGGCATAGCTTTCCTGCTGCACAAGAGGAGCAAAAAGGAGGAAAAATAATGAAAGCAAAAAATATAGCTTTGGCAGCCGCGTCAGCGGGCGCTTCGCTGCTCGGTACCGCGCTTGTGCGCACGATTCTTACGCCGAGCAAGACCTCGGACTATGTGCCAAATCCCGATGCGACGAGGGCGGCAAAATATGCCGAAAAGCTCGCCGAGATGGTGCGCTGCGAGACGATATCAACGCCCGAGGACCCGACGGGCGCGAAGTTTGAAAAATTCCATAAACTGCTTGAGGAGCTGTTCCCGCTGGTTCACGAGAAATTAGAGAGAACGGTCATCGACGGCAATCTGCTCTACTTCTGGCAGGGCAGGAAGCACGATAAGCCCATCGTACTCATGAGTCATCAGGACGTCGTGCCCGCAGAGGGCGAGTGGATCCACGAGCCTTTCTCCGGCGACATTGCCGAGGGCAAGGTCTGGGGCAGAGGTTCGGCGGATACGAAAGCCACGGTCATGGCATTTTTCCAGGCCGTCGAGGAGCTGCTCGAGCAGGGCTATACCCCTGAGCAGGACGTGTATATATCCTCATCCTGCACCGAGGAATTTGCAGGCCCCGGCGCAAAAAAGCTCGTCGGGGAGCTAAAGCGCCGCGGCGTAAAACCGTACCTTGTATGCGATGAGGGCGGCGGCATCATAAGCGAGCCGATCGGCGGCATAAAGGGCAATTTCGCCATGATCGGCGTTTTTGAAAAGGGCAAGAGCGACATTAAATTCACAGCGCGCTCCGCCGGCGGTCACGCCAGCGCCCCGACAAAGAATACGCCCATTGCAAGACTTGCAAAATTCGTAAACCGCGTCGAGACCCGCGACCCGTTCAGAAAAAAGCTCATCCCCGAAGCTGAGGCGATGTTCACGACGCTCGCTCCCTACGCAGGCTTTGGTATGAAGCTGCTGTTTAGTAACCTCTGGCTGTTCAGGCCGCTTGTGACGCGCCTGCTGCCGGCTGTATCGGCTCAGGCGGCGGCCATGGTCAAGACGACGATAGCCTTCACCATGCAGTCAGGCTCCGACGCTGCAAACGTGCTGCCGCAGGAGGCGTCCGTGTGGGCGAATATGCGCTTTATACCGCATCAGGGCAAGGACGAGAGCCTTACGATAATCACGAAGCTTGCAGAGAAGTACGGCCTTGAGACCGATATCATCTGGGCGGCGGACTACACGGAGCCTGTCGATATAAACGGCGAGGCGTGGAATACGCTGGTCGCGGCCATAGACAAGACATTCCCCGGACTTCCGCATAGCCCCTATCCCATGACCGGCGGAACCGACTGCCAGTTCTATCAGGAGATATGCGATAACTGCCTGCGCTTCGGGCCGGTCGTGTTCGGCCCCGAGCAGCTCAAGAATATGCACGGACTGAACGAGAATATTGAGGTCAACTGCCTCCCCGGCGCCGTGGATTTCTATAAAAACCTGATAGATATAAACAGATAAAAGACTATAAAAATCCCGCATCGAAAGATGCGGGATTTCAGTCTGTCGAAAAACTATAAATGAAAGCATAATCCCCGATAAAGGATGGGGGAGCTCGAGGGGGCATAGCCCGCCTCGAATTGGATAAATAGCCATCAAAAAAGCCTGACAAGTCAGGCTTTTTTGCTGCCTTAGGTAAGTTAAGCTGCTAAGAGCAGTATAAACAATTGTCCTGACAACGGTTTCTTACTCGCCCGTCAGGTCACGGACAAGCAGTAAAATGTGCTCGGTCTGCTGCGGTGTGAGCTTTTCCAGCTCGTGCAGCAGCTCGTTTGTTTTTTGCGGAGTCTGTGCATCAGGATTAAAAAACTCCTGCGGAGTGATGTGGAAGTAGTCGCAAATATAGAAAAAACCTGTCATCGACGGCAAGGTGCGCCGATTCTCGATTTTATTTATATAACTCTCGCTCTGGCCGAGGGAAAGACTCATATCCCGCGCGGACACTCCGGCATCCATGCGCAGTTGGCTCAGGCGTGTGCGAAACCACTCTGTATAGTCCAAATACTCCATATCCATCACCTCCATAGATGTTAGTAATATATCAGTTTCTACATGTTCAAATACATCCTAAAAAGTCATATTGTGCTTGACATAAGGAAAATAAAGATGTATTATTTGAAAGAGCGGGATTCTGTTTCCATAACTGGTATAGCTGTACAGTTATTCGTCGGAGCAGCAGGGATAAGACGCACTTTTTCCGAACTTCCGGTATCACGCTCGCAAAAATCAAAGATGCATAAGACGGAAAGGAGGCGTATTTATCCCACCGCAAAGACACTGTCCCGCAAATACATGTATATTAAGAAAAGGAGAAGTCAATGAAAACAAGAGTACTGTCTTTTGTGCTGGTTCTGTGCATGGTATTCGCACTTCTGCCCGGCGCGGCGCTGGCGGCTGACGAACAGCCCGCGCAGCTTGTCAAGCTTGAGGCTGAGGGCGGACATCTTATACTCGATGCAGAAAACGGCACAATTGTAGGTTGTGAGAAAACCGTAACATCGGCAGTTATCCCCGCATCGGTTGAGCTTAAAGGCGAGGCAGAAGAGGGAGAAGAGCCTGTTGTAACGACGGTTGAGATCGCTGCTGTCGGCGAGAAAGCATTTGCCGGCTGCACTGAGCTGAAAGAGGTCTATTTTGAGGGTAATCTCGAGATCGCTGCTGATGCCTTTAAGGGCGTCACGGCAACGGCTTATTTCCCCGCTTTCGCAAAGGATTCCTGGGATAAGACCGCAAACTACGGCGGCAAGCTGACATGGGATCAGTGGTGCCCCGAGCATGAGATTGAACTTGCGCATATAGACAAGGAGCCTACCTGCACCGAGAACGGCCTGAAGACCGGAGTGTGCAGCTACTGCGGCGAGGTCGCAACCGTGGAAATTACGGCGCTCGGCCACGATTTTGACGACTGGACAACAACGACTGAGCCTACCTGCACCGCAGCCGGCGAGAAAATGCACCAGTGCACCCGCTGCAAGCTCATAGAGGTTCAGGCAATTGAAGCTACCGGCCACTCGGAAGAAACTGAGTGGACTATTGACAAAGAAGCCACCTGCACTGAAGAAGGTCTAAGAAGCGGCCATTGCCCTGACTGCGATGCCGACGTTACCGAGGTTATCCCTATGACAGAGCATAACTACGGCGAAAGGAAGGTCGTTAAGGAGCCTACCTGCACCGAAGCAGGAGAGCAGCAGCGCGTATGCGCCGACTGCAAAGCTGTTGAAAGCGAAGAAATCAAAGCTACGGGACATGATTGGAAAGTAATGGACAGCGTGTCAAAGGATGCGACCTGCACCGAAGACGGACGTCTCGTCCGTACCTGCACCGTATGCGGCGCGCATGAGGACGAGGTCATCCCCGCACTCGGTCACACTCCCGCTGACGATCGCGTAGGCGAAAAGCCTGCTACCTGCACTGAAGACGGCTATACCGGCGATGTAGTCTGCTCCGTCTGCAAAGATGAAGACGGCAACGCTTTTGTTATCGAAGAGGGCGAGGTCATCCCCGCACTTGGCCACAAGGTTTCTGAGAACGCAAAATGGACAGTCACCAAAGAGCCTACCTGCGGCGAAGTCGGCGTTGAAACCTGCAACGAAAAATGCTCCGTCTGCGGCCAGACCGTTACCCGCGATATCCCCAAAACCGAGCACAGCGTCAAGGCATGGGTCGTTTTTAAGCCCGCAACCTGCACCGAGGACGGCCGCCGCATCGGACGCTGCAGCGTATGCAATGAATACGTTGAGGAAGTCATTCCCGCACTCGGCCATAAGACCGAGGTCGTAGACGCAAAGGACGCGACCTGCACCGAGGCCGGTTACACCGGCGACGTAGTCTGCACCGTCTGCGAAGAAGTCATCGAAAAGGGCGAGGTAATCCCCGCACTCGGCCATAAGACCGAGGTTGTCGGCGCAAAGGACGCGACCTGCACCGAGGCCGGTTACACCGGCGATGAGGTTTGCACCGTTTGCAAGGAAGTTGTCAAGAAGGGCGAGACCGTTGCGGCTCTCGGCCATGACTACAAGGACGGCGTGTGCACCGTCTGCGGCGAAAAGGATCCGAACTACAAGCCCGCGATCAAATTCACCGACGTTGACACCGAAGGCAGACACCTGCCCTTTGCCGACGCGATACAGTGGGCGGCCGCCGAGGGTATCACCACCGGCTACGGCGACGGAATATTCGCACCCGACAAGAACTGCTCCCGCGCGCAGGTCGTGACCTTCCTGTGGAGAGCGGCAGGCGAACCCGAACCCAAGTCTGCGGAAAATCCCTTTGTTGACGTATCCGCAAAGCAGGCAGACGGCAAGGATAACCCCTATTACACCGCCATTCTCTGGGCGGTTGGAGAGGGCATAACCAACGGCGTTGACAGCACGCATTTTGCTCCCGACGCAACCGTCACGCGCGCACAGTTTGTGACCTTCCTCTGGCGCTATGAGAATAAGCCCGCTGCAAAGCCCGGCATAGCGCTCAAGGATATTGACACCGTGACGAACGCAGACTTCAAGGCGGCAATACTCTGGGCAGCAGGCGAGGAGATAACCACCGGCTATTCCGACGGCACGTTCCGCCCGAATGCTGCGTGCACCCGCGCACATGTCGTGACCTTCATCTACCGCGACATGACCTGAAACTAAACAGCAAAAGGCAGAGGCTTCACGGCCTCTGCCTTTTTTAATTCGTTGCTGTGCTTCAAATAGTCGCTTTTGCGTCAGCTCGACCAGCAAGATTGGTATTTGTCGTTTTTGCACTCGCGCTCTTTTTTCCGGCCGTTTCAACGCTTCGGGTAATCGTTTTTGCCGGTTCCAGACCGGTAACATGGGCAATAATCGTTTATGCACTCGCGCTCTCAATTAGAACCAGCAAAGTTCAACAACCTCTGCACCCGTAGGGGCGACCACTGGTCGTCCGTCTCTCAAATTTTGCAGTTCGGTATAAATAGAAAGGTAATAAAACAACTTCGTTCATGTCTTCCCCTTGAGGGGAAGATGTCGGCGTGAGTCGACAGATGAGGTGTCTTTGCCAATTCATCTAAAACATCCAATGTATAAAAGTCTTAGATTTGAAAACACCTCATCCGGCTCGCCTCCGGCGGCGACCCACCTTCCCCTCAAGGGGAAGGCTTGAACTTAATCTAAACTCTGCCGTTCTGATTTTTATGCATCAATTAACCAACGCGTTGATACGATGCTCGCCCCTACGGCATCAACCTAATTAATGCGGGCAAAAATTGAAACAGCCAAAACACCTCATCCGTCGGCTGCGCCGCTACCTTCCCCTCAAGGGGAAGGCTTTTTTATCATCCCACCTCGACAACGCCGTCGGGCTTGACGCTTATCGTATCGCCGGTCTTGACGTATTCAAGGAACTCGTCGCCGAGGGAATCGACAACGGGCATTTCGGCGTCTGTCCACACGTCGCCGAGTATCGCGCCGCTGGCGGCAAGCGAGTCGATGGGCTTTGAAAACAGCATGCACGCCGGCTGCTTGCCGTAGGAGCACACCGTGAACAGCACCATGCCGCCGGTGGTCGATCCTATTGTCATGGGCAGGCAGAGCGCCTTGCCGATCATGGGCTTTTTGTACAGATCGGGGTTGTTCTGGTCGCCGCACTTGACCTGCTTATCGCCGAACATCATGGCCATCTGATAGGAGGCGAGAGTATTGAAGCCGCCCTTGGAGACAAGCGCCTCCGCGGTGCAGGTGCCGGGAACGACTACGCGGCCTTTGAAAGTCTTCATTTCTTGCCCTCCTTCGTCGTTATCGCTTTGAGAATTTCGGCCTCGGTGTAGTAGCGCGCGCTGGTGTAGGTGCGCAGCTTGTTCGAGGAGGTGATGACCGCCTTGCTCTTGCAGAGGGGGTTGTTCATATACATAAGCGGGCAGAGAGAGCTGAGAACGATGCCCTGACGCTTTGACTGCTTAAAGTACGGCGTTTTTTCAAACTCCTTTATGACCGGGACTGCGGCGGTGAAAACGGTGGGGACGGTGACCTTTTTAAGAGCGTTCTGCCGCAGAGCCTCGCCCACGCGCTCTGTCCAGTCGATGAGCTGCTGCAAGGTCATATGCGGGCACCCAACAAAGCAGAGCTGAGGCGCGGCGTCGGGATTCTTCCAGATGACGGGGTAGTTTGCCTTGACGCGCTCAAGCTCGGCGTCATCAATGACATACACCTGCGCGTTATCGGCGATTATTCCCTCGCCAAGCTCGACTGCCTCAGGGGTGAGATTTTCAATGTGGTAAAGGCCGACCGCGCCGTTGGAGGCGGTCGCGGCGCCAAAGTCCTTGAGATATGTGCAGGCATCATCGTTAAGCTCCGTGCCGAGCCACTTGTCAAGACCCTTGACATACGGCACGTCTTCCATGACCTTCATGCCGATGGCGGAGCCTAAAAGCTGCGCGTCGGGTTTAGTCGAGCATTTGACCTCGACCACCCACGTCGCCTTGCGGTTTTCGTCCAGCAGCAGTCCGAACTCGGGAACAAAGCCGGCTATCGAGCCCATAAGCTCGATTATGCCCGAATTGCGGTTGCAGCGCGCGCCGAGAACAGAGTTTGCATAGACAACGGCTGAGGATTCCGCCCACGATAGGATATCGCCCTTTTTCGGCTTGTTGCCCACCTGATCGAGATAGCAGGTGCAGGTGTAGCCATCGTCGCTCGTTATACCGAGGCTGCGAAGCTGCTGTTCAAAGTCGTCCTGCTGGGTGTACATGAATTTTTTGAAGATGAGGTCTTCGATAAGGCTGCTGGGGACATTTTTATCCATTGGTCTGGGGTCGGCGGTGAATTTCTGGCCGGAGACAAGACCCGCGTCGATGATCTCCTGATACAGATCGTACACGGGCTTCATGATCTTGAGGCCGAAGCTGATGACCGTATGGCCGTACTTTGACGTAATGGGAACCATGCGCTCTGCGCCGAAAGTCTCGCCGTACATCACGAGAGTTTTGACGACCTTTGCCATGGTTTCGCCCTTTTCGCCATCCAGCATGGCCTGCTGTTCTGGACTGAGTTTCATGGAGCAAATCACATCCTTATATCAATATGGTTTGTTGCTGGGTTAACAATTTCATTTTATATCATTGCCGGGACATTGTCAATCAATGCCCGGCAATGGTGTTCAGCTATTGCTTTTGAGGGCGCCGGCCTCGGGCATAAGCTCATCGGAAATACGCCCGAGCAGCCGTGCGAACGTCTCCGTCTCCTCCGGAGTGAAGCTATTCTCTATCCTGTCCATGACTACCTTGACGTAGCTGCGCATGATATCGGTATAGCCATAGTACTTCTCCGACAGGACGAGGTGATATTCCCTGCGGTCGGTGGCGGAATTCTGCCTTTTAAGGTAGCCCTTTTTTATCAGGTTATTGACCTTATAGGTCGCGTTCGACTGCGAAATGTTCAGAAATTCCGCGAACTGGCCCACGGTCGGTTCGTCGAGAGCGTGGATGACCTCGATAGAGAACGCCTCCATCGCGCTCAGGGAGCCGTCGCGCTCCCGGACAAGCTCGAATATACGGCGGAAGAACTCCAGCTTGAATTTATCATAAACATTCTGAAAATTGCTTTGAAGCATAGTTAAGCCCCCTTTAAACTCGGAGATCACCTCCATTTTAATACGAAATTGCCAAAATGTAAACGCTTTTTAGCGGTATATATGTAAAATATCCCCCAAAGCAGCGCTGCTTTGGGGGATATTTAGGATATCAGTCCTTTTCGGAGAGCTTGGCGCGGTCTATAAGCTTGACGGAGACGTCAAATGTGTCGCCGTCGCGCCAGACCGTGAAGTCTATCGTGTCGCCTATTTGGAGCGCGGCCTTTGCGGTCGTAATGTCGGAATTCTGGCTTGCGTCAAGGCCGTTGACCTTGATAATGATGTCGCCCTTTTCGATGCCCTGTGCCTCGGCGTCGGAGCCTTCGAGCACGTCGGACACATAAAGTCCCTGCGGTATGTCGTAGTAATCGGCAATGCTCTCGCTTATGGGGCCTATCGTCACGCCAATGGTGCTGCGGCCATACACAACGCCGTCCTTGACGAGCGCGCCGACGATAGCCGCCACGGTGTCAGAGGGGATGGCGAAGCCCAGTCCCTCGACGCGGCTGCCGTAGTCCGAGACCATCTTCATGTTGGTGATGCCGATGACCTGACCTTTGCTGTTAAACAGCGGGCCGCCGGAGTTGCCCTCGTTGATGGAGGCGTCGGTCTGGATAAGGCTCATGACCGTGCCGTTGTAGCTGATCTGGCGGTTTAACGCGGAGACGATGCCGCGGGTCATGGTAAGGCGAAGGTCGGGGCTGAGAGGATTGCCGATAGCCGCGACACTGTCGCCGACGCGAAGAGACGAGCTTGAGCTAAACTCCGCCGCAGCAAGATCTTCGGCGTCGATCTTTATGAGCGCGATATCGCTTTGCGCGTCGTAGCCGATGAGCTTTGCGTCGTATTCGCTGCCGTCGAAGAGAACGACCTTAGCCCATTCAGCGCCGTCAATGACGTGGGTGTTGGTGAGAATATAGCCGTCGGCGGACACGATAACGCCGCTGCCCCAGCCGTAATAATCCGGGCTGTCGCCGACCATGCTTTTGATGCCGACAACGGAGGGAGCGCATTTTTCGTAGATCTCGTTAAAATCCAGCTCCGGCCTGTTGGACGAGGCCATTTGCAGCGTTAAGTCGGCGCTGTTTTTAGTGATGGGCAGCTTTATATCCGCCTGCGTGACGCTGCCGGTGCCGTAAAGCTCGTCCATATAATCCTGCCAGAGCACGGGCATTCCGTCGTCATTATAATGCGGCGAATCGCTGCCGTTTAGGGCGGCGATCAGGGCCCCGACGATTATGACGCATAGGCAGACGATAAAAGCGATCGTCCTGACCCGCCGACTGCCGGCAGGAGGTGCGCTTTTTGGCTTTTCCTGTTGCGCGGCGCCCATGGGAGTCTTAACTTCGGTTTTATACCAGTTGTTGCTGCTGTACCAGCTCATATTAAACTCCAATCAATTTATTTATTTCGCGCTCATTGCCAGCGGCAGCGTGAATACGAACACCGTTACGCCGTCGCGGCTTGTTACGACCACGTCCTCGTCGTGGCTGTTGAGTATCTTCTTGACAAGATACAGACCCAGACCCACGCCGTCCTTATCCATACTGCGGGAGCGGTCGGATTTGTGGAAGCGGTCAAAGATGTAGGGGAGATCGTCCTTGGGTATAGTCTCGCCAATATTCTTTACCGAGACATAGGCCTTGCTGCCCTTTTTATATAGCCTGATGGTTATCGTGCTGCCGGGAGAGGCGAACTTTATGGCGTTGTCTGTCAAGTTATAGATGACCTGAGTTATGGAGTCGCGCTCGGCGAAAACAATGATGGGATCCTCCGGTATCTGAGGATCGACGTCGAGATTTTTCTCCTTGGCTCTGCCCTCGAAGCTGAGCATGCTCTGGAGCAGAAGCTCGGATAGATCAAACTTCGTCCGCTTTGACTTATCCACAGCGTCGCTCTCGGCCTGGCTGAGATTGAGCATATTGCGCACAAGGCGCGAGAGCCTGCGGGTCTCGTCGGCGATCTTGCGCAGGTACTTCTCCTCCTGCTCGCGCGGTATCGTGCCGTCAAGAATGCCGTCGGCGAAGCCCGCAATGGTGGTCATAGGTGTGCGCAGCTCGTGCGAGATATTAGCCACAAACTCCTGACGCTTATTCTCGTTCTGCTCGAGGGAGTCTGCCATGAGGTTAAACGACTCAAGAAGCGTGCCAATCTCATCGTCCCGATTTTCTTTCGTGCTTACGCGAACCGAGAAATCGCCCATGGCGAATTTGCGCGCCGCCACGGTCAGATCGTCCAGCGGCTCGGCTATCTTCTTCGAGAACAAAAGGCTCATCAGTATTGCGATGAGAACTACCGCGATGCCGACCGCAAACACAACGCCGATGAAGGTCTGCCAACCGCTCATTATCGTGACGTCGTTTGAGGACACGAACACATAGCCCAAAAGCTCGGCGCCGGCGTTTATCGGCTTTGCCACAACGTACTGCTTATCGGAGTAGAATCCGCCGAGATCGGTCAGGCTGTCAAAATAGCCGGAGCTTTTTAGCGTATCGACAACGGATGCGTCAAGCTGCTTGCCCTGATGCTTTGCGCAGTGCAGGGTCAAATCGGAACAGGACAGCACAAGACCGTCCTGATCGCAGATAAATATGTGGCTTGATGTGGCGTTTGCAATGGGGCTGATGGTCATGCGCAGGTTCCAGCTTGAGAGCGATTCCTGCTTGGAGATGGCGGACGCTGTGCGCACGACCTCGTCGGCACAGGCGCTCATCCTGTCCCGCGTGTTGCTTATAAGATAGCTGCGGCCGAGAAAGAAGAAGGACGCGCCGATAATAAAGAAGCAGAAGAACATCAGCAGCGCCGTCGCGAGAAAGTTTCTTAAATATATGCTCTTCATTTATTTTGCGACTTCAAATTTATAGCCGACGCCCCATACGGTCTGGAGCGACCACTGAGGGGATACGCCCTCAAGCTTTTCTCTCAGGCGCTTGATGTGTACGTCAACGGTGCGCGAGTCGCCGAAGTAGTCAAAGCCCCAGACCTCGTCAAGAAGCTGGTTGCGTGTGAAAACGATGTTCGGAGACGCGGCAAGGTGGTACAGCAGCTCCATCTCTTTGGGCGGCGTGTCAACCTTGACGCCGTCAACCAGCAGCTCGTAGGAATCGAGATTGACAACGAGCTTGTCATAGGTAAGCTTTTTCTCCTTGGGCGTATTCTCCACCTCGGAGCGGCGCATGACAGCGTGTATGCGCGCCAAAAGCTCCTTAACCTCGAAGGGCTTTGTGATATAGTCGTCCGCGCCGATATCAAGACCCGTGACCTTGTCGCCCAAGGAGCCTTTCGCGGTCAGCATGATAATAGGCACGGAAGAGGTCTTGCGGATCTCACGGCAGACCTGCATTCCGTCCATAACGGGCATCATGATATCCAGCAGCACCAGATCCGGCTGAACCTCGGCAAACATGGCGACGCCGGTACCGCCGTCATGGGCGATGCTGACCTCAAAGCCGTCTTTTTCCAGATAGAGCATGAGCAGTTCCGCGATATTAACGTCGTCTTCAACAACGAGGGCTTTTTTATTCATAGTATTTCCCCCTTATTAATAAATTGATACAAATTACAATACATTATATATCTTATTCCATTATACATCAAGGCAGACAATAAAGGTGAATAAAATGTAAAAAGCTCCTCGCCGGAGGGGCGATTCGGATTAAGGCTTCAAATAAGCGTTTTTGCCGGTGCCCGACCGGTAGTGTTGCTGTTGTCTTTATTGCACTCGCGCACTGAATTACGCCGCACCCGTAGGGGCGAGCATCGCTCATCCGGCACCGGCTGGCGCCAAGCGATTCGCATTGAGATTGGCATTAGTCGTTATTGCGTCAGCCCGATTATATAAATCAGAAATAAACGAACAAACGGACGGCCAATGGCCGCCCCTACGGGTGCAGATTTCGTCGTAGGGGCGAGCATCGCTCGTCCGCTCCTCGCCGGAGGGGCAATTCGGCGGCGTCTGCCGCAGAGCAATTCGCGTTAGGGCTTGCAGTAATCTTTTTTGCGTCAGCCCGAGCGGTAATTCAGAGCGCGAGTGCAAAAAAGACTATTGCCAGTATTACCGGTCGGGTACCGGTAGTATAGTTTATTTGAAGCATAAAAACGAAAGGAAAAAGCTTGCATTTGTGTGGCGGTGAGAGTAAAATAAACCAAAATCCGATATTTGATAAAAATGGGAGAGTACGTTATGAAAGCAAAGTGGAAATCGACTGAACAGGGGACGCACAGCTTGCAGCAGACTATAAGCGCGGGTAAGGAAATGGCGGCGCTCGCTGTAGGACATCCGCGCAAGGTTGACCCGAAAGAGATCGCACGGCAGCTTGTCAAAAACCCGAAAGTGCAGCGCACCACGATGCTCGCGGGTGGGGCGCTGGCGGCAGCGGCAATCGGAAAGACTATCGCGCAGTATACGTTCTATCAGACAGTAGTGTCACGGGAGATCAAAAAAAGTCTCAAGCCCCTCTGCAAACAGATAGATGAGCTTCAGACCTCGGTTGATGAGCTGAGCCGCCAGTGCGACCAGATGCAAAAGCAGCTTGCCCAGCAGAAGAAGGATGCTATCAGGAAAGAAAAATAATAAAAAGAGTACTTAAAATATTAAAAGCCAATAGATTCGTTTTTGAATCTATTGGCTTTTTCCTTGGTGATATTTCAAGCTGACGCTTGAAGTGATATTTTCCTTTCGGAAAGTGATAGTGTAGCTTTGTGGCTACAGTGTTATTATATTCGCCTTTAACTGCTGAAGGCAATATCACTATGCGTAGCATAATATCACTGCGAAGCAATATAACTCGCCGTAAGGCGAATATAACCGTGGCACACTTCCTTGCGGAAGTGTGCCACTTGCGATAGCTCTTTTGTGCTTATTGTGCGGATTACTCAGCGGCGGCAGCCTTGTTCTTGGACTGTGCGCTCAGAGCCTTGACGCCCTCAACAACGAGGTCGATAGCAAGGACGATGAGCAGGATGGCGATGACGCCGCGGATGACTGCCCAAGTTACGTCAGTACCGGCAACGACAGCGTTGTACTGTGCAACGATGGTGAAGCAGAGGGAAGTGATGGTGACGATGAGCATGAACACCATGGGGATGTAGAACATCTTGTTGTTCCTGCCGATCTTGCCGAGCCATGCAGCAACTGCGAGCAGGCCGAGAGCTGCGAGGAGCTGGTTTGCAGCACCGAACAGGGGCCAGATCTTTGCGTAACCGGTCATGCCGAGGGCAACGCCGAGTACGACGGTGATGAGAGTTGCAACGTACGGATTGACAAGAACTTTTCTTGCACCGGTCAGGGTCTTGACATCTTCGCCGGGCTTTACCCAGAACTCCTGGAACATGTAACGGGCAAGGCGGGTTGCGGTATCAAGAGAGGTCAGGCAGAATGCGGAGACCGCGAGGATGAACAGGGAATAGGTAACGCTCTGGACGCCGGGTCCGAACAGAGTACCGAGCATTGCGGACAGGCCGCCTGCGAAAACTGCGGTAGGAACGACAGTGGTGCCGCCTGCGTAATCCTTCCAGATGTAAGCAACAGCGCAGAGAGCGATGATAGCAAGTGCAGACTCGATGAGCATGCCGCCGTAAGCGATGGGGCGAGCTTCCTGCTCGTGGTCGAGCTGCTTTGCGGTCGTGCCGGAGCCAACGAGGGAATGGAAGCCGGAGATAGCGCCGCATGCGATGGTTACGAACAGTGCCGGGAACAGGTAGCCGATGGAGCTGCCGGTCGGCATTACGGTGTCTTTAAAGCCGGTGAATGCGGGCATTGCGTCAATGCTGGGATGGCAGCCGATGATGCCGACGAGTGCGAGGATCATCATACCGTAGAGCAGGAAGGAGCTCAGGTAGTCACGGGGCTGCAGAAGGATCCAAACAGGAGTGACGGATGCGACGAGGATGTATACGCCGCAGATGATCATCCATGCCTCATAGCTGAGGTAGATGGGGTGCCAGTTGAGGCCGAGAGCCATGCAGCCGACGATGAGGGCAACGCCGATAACGGTGGATATGCCGAGAGGTGCATTCCTTCTGTAGACGAAGAAGCCGAAAAGAACGGCGACGACGATGAAGAGAATGGAGATCATTGCGGTGCTGGCGTTTGCAGCACTTGCGGCGTAGTCGATAGCGCCGGTCTCAAGGTAGGTTGCCTTGAAGGTGTTTGCAACGATGGAAGCAAATGCGGCGACAACAAGCAGAAGGGTCAGGTAAGCGAAGATGATGAACAGACGCTTTGCCTTGAGACCGATACTGTCTTCGATAACAGTGCCGATGGATTTGCCCTTGTTGCGGACGGATGCGAACAGTGCGCCGAAGTCATGCACACCGCCGAAGAAGATACCGCCTATCAGTACCCACAGTGCGACGGGGACCCAACCGAAAACGGCAGCCTGAATAGGTCCGTTTATGGGGCCTGCGCCGGCGATAGAGGAGAAATGATGTCCCATAAGCACGGGTGCCTTTGCAGGAACATAGTCAACACCATCCTCCATGGTGTGAGCAGGAGTAACGTTTTTGGGATTTACTCCCCACTTCTTTGCCAGCCATCCGCCGTAGAATATGTAACCTACGACAAGAACGGCGATGCTGATTATAAGTAATACAGCAGCATTCATTTTAGAGTTCTCTCCCTTTTTAAAAAATTTATTTCAGCAGCGTTTTTTTCAAAAGCTGTGCTGTACTGCGTCCACTGCCGTTTGCGGCAACAGTTCCGTCCCCAAGCGCTATCACGCCGGTGTGAAAATCCATCCAGCCATAGTAGGAAAGGCGGAAGCTCTTGTATATCCTCGTCCTCTTGAGTGCCTTGAGCGCCTTGGCATCGCAGCTATCGCATACAAATAGCGCCGTTATGTATGAGCACATGTGGCCGGGCTTGGGATCTATGTGCGTCATGCCCTGCTCGTAGGCGTAGTCGCGGCACCTATCGAAGATATCCTCCGTGAGTTCGGGAACTGAAAAAATGTAAACATACTCGTTGCTGTCGGCTTCCCAGAGCTTTGCTTTCTTGACAAGGACATACTTTTCGGAGTGTACATGAAGAAAACAAGTCGCGGCAAGGTCATTATCCGTACCGTCGAAACGCTCAATATCGAAATATCCCGAATAGCTTTCGCACAGGGTATCAATGGCTTCGGCTCTTGTCATACTATCGCTCCTCCAAATCGCCCCGACGGGCAAAACGGGCTGCCGGAACAGCGCCGGTATCAAAAAGATTGTTAAACAATCTCCAAATGTGTTAACAGTATATACTTATTTTTGCAGAAAATCAACATCTTTTTAACAAAATGTTCATGATTTTTTTGCATGTAAAGTATAAAGATTTTAAATAATTTGCAAATAAAAGGGATTTTTGCGAAAAACAGCTTTTTTGGTTTACTTTCGATGCAAATTGAAGTATTCTTATACCATTATTATATGCAAATACCGCCTGAAAAAAGTGCGGGCGGTATGGGAGAAATGAAAATGAACAGAGAATTTGAGCTGTGCGTGCCCTGCCTTTTGGGGCTTGAAGGCCCCATTGCGGACGAGCTGCGGAGAATGAAAATGCCTGATGTGAAAAACGAAAACGGCAGGGTGTATTTTCGCGGCGGCGCTGAGGCGATAGCAAAGGCGAATATAAATCTTCGCATAGGCGAAAGGGTACTTTTGGAGCTGGGCAGGTTTGAGGCGAACACCTTTGACGAGCTGTTTGAAAAGACAAAGTCTCTGCCTTGGGAGACGCTGATCCCGCGTGACGCAGCATTCCCCGTCAAGGGCTACAGCCTTAACTCAAAGCTCTTTTCCGTGTCCGACTGCCAGAAGATAATCAAAAAAGCTATAGTCGAGAGGCTCAAGGGCGTATACGGTATCGAGTGGTTCCCCGAGACCGCCGAGACTTATCAGATACAGTTTTCTATAATGAAGGACATTGCATCGCTGTGCATAGATACCTCCGGCGAGGGGCTGCACAAGCGCGGCTACCGTCCGGCTCACAACGCAGCGCCTCTCAAGGAGACTATGGCGGCGGCGATGGTGTCGCTGTCCCGCTATCGCGGCAGGGAGGACTTCTGCGACCCGTTCTGCGGCAGCGGCACGATACCCATTGAGGCGGCGCTCATCGCCAAAAACCGCGCGCCCGGACTTAACCGTAGCTTTGCCGCGATGGACTGGCGCATTTTCGATAGCGGCATCTGGCAGCGGGCGAGGGAGGAAGCGCGCAGCCGCGAATTTAACGGTGATTACCGCATCGTCGGCTCCGATATCGACCCGAATGCGCTTGCGATAGCGAGGGAAAACGCAGAGCGGGCGGGCGTTGCCGATATCGTGCGATTTGAAAAGGCCGACGCAACGAAGTTTGACCGCAAAACAGAGCGCGGCATCATCGTCACAAACCCGCCCTACGGCGAGCGCATCATGGAAAAGCAGGAGGCAGAGCGGCTCTACCGCGACTTCGGCGCGGCGTGGCGCGCGACGGAAAACTGGAAGCTCTACCTGCTGTCCTCGCATACGGAGTTTGAGCGCACCTTCGGCAAAAGCGCCGATAAAAAGCGCAAGCTCTATAACGGTATGATCAAGTGCGACCTGTTCATGTACCTGTAATTATTATAATGTAGTGCCAATAAAATTTTGCGCAGGAAAATATATAAAAAAATTTACGAATTTTTTGTTAAAGGTACTTGAAATTTTCAGAATATGTGCTATTATAATAACCGAGTTAGCACTCAGGCCAAATGAGTGCTAACTCGGTCGAATTTTGTAAATAGTATTTGGAGGTATATATAATGAAACTGAAGCCTTTGGCAGACAGAGTCGTGCTCGTTCAGAGAGCAGCAGAGGAAAAGACCCAGAGCGGCATCTTCCTCACCGCGGCCGCGCAGGAAAAGCCCGAGATATATGAGGTCGTCGAGGTCGGCCCCGGCGGCGTCGTTGACGGCAACGAGGTCGTTATGACCGTTTCTGCGGGTGATAAGGTGCTCGTCGGAAAGTACAGCGGCAGCAAGATCAAGCTCGACGATGTTGAGTACACCATCGTTCGTCAGAACGACATTCTCGCAGTGGTTGAGTAATTTTTTTGAGGAGGCAATTATTATGGCAAAGCAGATAATTTTCGGCGAAGAAGCCCGCAAGGCTATTGAACGCGGCGTAAATCAGCTCGCGGATACTGTAAAGATCACTCTCGGCCCCAAGGGCCGCAACGTAGTGCTGGACAAGAAGTTCGGCGCACCCCTTATCACCAACGACGGCGTTACCATAGCAAAGGAGATAGAGCTTGAGGACCCGTTTGAGAACATGGGTGCTCAGCTTATAAAGGAAGTCTCCACCAAGACAAACGACGTTGCCGGCGACGGCACCACCAGTGCAACCGTGCTGGCGCAGGCTATGATAAGCGAAGGTCTCAAGAACCTCGCCGCCGGCGCAAATCCCATGACCATGAAGCGCGGCATCAAGAAGGCCACCGAGGCAGCAGTCGACGCTATCCGCGCAAACTCCCAGCCCGTTTCCGGCAGCGGCGATATCGCCCGCGTCGGCACGATATCCAGCGGCGACGAGGTCATCGGCTCTCTGATCGCCGAGGCTATGGAGAAGGTCTCCCAGAACGGCGTTATCACCATCGAGGAGTCCAAGACCGCTGATACCTACAGCGAGGTCGTTGAAGGCATGCAGTTTGACCGCGGCTACCTCAGCCCCTATATGGCAACCGATACCGAGAAGATGGAAGCCGTGCTTGACGACGCGCTCATCCTCATCACCGATAAGAAAATTAGCAACATTCAGGATATCCTGCCCCTGCTCGAGCAGATAGTCAAGGCAGGACGCAAACTTCTCATCGTGGCTGAGGACATCGAGGGCGAGGCTCTGGCTACCATCATTCTCAATAAGCTGCGCGGCACCTTCACCTGCGTGTGCGTCAAGGCCCCCGGCTTTGGCGACAGACGCAAGGAAATGCTTGAGGATATCGCCATCCTCACCGGCGGCCAGGTCATTTCCTCCGACCTCGGCATGGAGCTCAAGGACGCCGACATCAATATGCTCGGCCAGGCACGTCAGGTCAAGGTCACCAAGGAGAACACCGTTATCGTTGACGGCGCAGGCCAGAGCGAGAATATCAAGGCTCGCATAGCCCAGATCACCGCTCAGATCGAGACCACTTCTTCCGAGTACGACAAGGAAAAGCTCCAGGAGCGCCTTGCAAAGCTGTCCGGCGGCGTTGCAGTCATCAAGGTCGGCGCCGCGACCGAGACCGAGATGAAGGAGAAGAAGCTACGCATCGAGGACGCGCTCAACGCCACCCGTGCCGCTGTTGAAGAGGGCATCGTGGCAGGCGGCGGCTCGGCATATGTCGCGGCTGCAAAGGCTGCCGACAAGATGGTCGCAAGCCTTGAAGGCGACGAGAAGACCGGCGCTGCGATAATCGCGAAGGCTCTGAGAGCTCCCATCATGCAGATTGCAGCCAACGCAGGACTTGAGGGCGCTGTCATCCTCGATAACGTCTACAGGAAGAAGGACGCCTCCTACGGCTTCGACGCCGCAAACGAGGCTTACGGCGACATGATAAAGATGGGCATCATCGACCCGACCAAGGTCTGCCGCAGCGCGCTTGAGAACGCGGCTTCCGTGGCGTCCATGGTTCTGACAACCGAGAGCCTCGTCACCGATATCCCCACTCCCCCCGCACCCGCAGCACCCGCACCCGACATGGGCGGAATGTACTGATAAATAGTGGCACACTTCGTAAAGAAGTGTGCCACAGTTATATTCGCCTTACGGCGAGTTATATTGCTGTGCAGTGATATTATGCTTTGCATAGTGATATTGCCTGCGGCAGTTATGGGCGAATATAATAACACTGCAACTATAGGCTGCAATATCACTTTCCGCAAGGAAAATATCACTTCAAGCGTCAGCTTGAAATATCACTAAGGGAAAAATAATGCTATTTGAAAAATTAATGTGCTTCATGTATAGTAAAAGCAGAGGTGATGGCTATGTCTGAAAGCGCTTTAAGAAACAAAGCAAAAGAGTTTGCGAAAAAAGTTGTATTTCTCTGTCGTGAAATGAAAGCTGAACATAAAGAGGCGGCGTTAATTAATCAGCTGCTTCGCTCTGCAACTTCTATAGGAGCTAATCTGCACGAAGCACAATACGCACAGGGCACAAAAGATTTTATATCAAAGCTTGAAATAGCGCAAAAAGAATGTTACGAGACAGAATATTGGCTGGAACTTCTATTTGAAACAAATTGTATGTTAGAAGATGATTATAGGTCCTTGCAAAATGACTGCGGCGCTATTAGGAGAATGTTGATTTCATCTTTGAAAACCATTAAATCAAAATAACAGCAAAAAGGAAGTCCATAACGGACTTCCTTTTTTGCTGCATTTTAGCTCACTGCGGGAACTGGCCTTCGTTTTTCTTCTTAAACTCCTCGCATTCCTGCATATAGGGGAGCATATGCTCGCGTATAAGCTCCGGCCACATGAGAAAATAACTGCCGAAGGGGTTTATTACGGCATAGCGATCCTTGGAGATGAGCACCTGAAAATAATCCATGGGATGCATGCACACAAAGTCGCAGGAGTCCTTGAGCTTGCCAAAATCCTCGGGACCCGTGAAAACGGGAATGAACACCTGCCCGCCAATGGTAAGCGTGATGAAGTTTATGGATTTTGCGTTCTTCACATCGCTGCCCTTCTGCACGGCGACGTACAGGGGTGTTTTGGAGATCTGCTCAAGCAGCATGGACAGCGTCTGCGGATCCTTGCCGTTTGCATTGTTGTTCCTCTCTATAAGCTTTTTGATACCGCCTCGTGCGATCTGATATACCTGTTCCTGATTGAGTTCACCGTTTGACATATAAATCTCCATTCTGCATTACTGCGCTACCTATTATTTCTTCTTTGCCTGATTATAGATACGCTGAAGCTCATTAGACTTGAGATCGAGGCCGTAGCGGAGCCTTATCTGCTTGTGGATAACACCCCAGCCCCAGTTGTATTCATCGACGTACCGGACGATGCTTTCGCTGATCTCATCAAATTTTTCCGTTTCTTCCATAGCTTTCTCCCCACTGCCGCAATGCGGCCTTTAGCGTTAAAAGCAATAAAGCCTCTGAAATCATCAGGGATTTCAGAGGCTTTATTGGAGCTGCTGGGCAGATTCGAACTGCCGACCTCATCCTTACCAAGGATGCGCTCTACCTACTGAGCTACAGCAGCAAAGCTTATGCCCCTTAATATAAGGGGCATAGTGGCGACCGAGAAGGGACTTGAACCCTCGACCTCCGGCGTGACAGGCCGGCGTTCTAACCGACTGAACCACTCGGCCACGGCTCAGTTAATATAACAGATTTTTTGCCGATTGTCAACAGCTTTTGCAAAAAAAATTCTCAATCTCAAATTTTTATGGGAAGCCGCGGACTATCTTCTGTTTTTCTTCTTCTGCCGATTCTTTGCGTTTTTAGCGGCTTTCCTTGCTTTTTCCTCCGCCTCTTCCTTTGCCTTGATGCCCTTGCTCGAACGGACGCCGACCACCACAAAGTAGCATATGAGCGCCATGGCGATCAATGCGACATAATAATACCATTCCATAGCTTTTCCTCCGCTTTTTGATACATTTAATATACCCCATTGCGAGCCCGGGGTCAAGTGAGACAAAAAGTTGTGGACAAGCTTGGGTGCATGGTACTATAATAAGCTTTACCAATTCTGAAAGAGGACTGACATGGAAAAGAATTTAAGGTTTTTGATCGCCCTGTGGATAAGCAAGGCCGCGATGTTTTTGCAAAAGCTGCTGGGCATGAACGCAAGCTACTTTCCCGGAAAGCTTGCAATAAAGCTCTGCCCGGATTTTCTCGGCCGCATAGACAAGCCCGAGACTATCATAACCGTCACCGGCACGAACGGTAAGACTACCTGCTGCAATATGCTGCTGGATATACTGACGGAAAACGGCTACGACGTTTTAAACAACAAGGCAGGCTCAAACATTGACGCCGGTATTGCCAGCGCGCTCATAGCCGAGGCAAGCCTTACAGGCCGTGTGAGCAAAAAGCTCGGCCTGTTTGAGGTCGATGAGCGAAGCTCGAAGAAAATATACGCCTATGTTCATCCGAACTACACCGTATGCACAAACCTCTTCCGCGATTCCATTCAGCGAAACGCGCACCCGGAGTTTATATTTTCTTTCATTGACTCCAGCCTCCCGGACGATACCCACCTTATACTGAACGCTGACGATCCGATAAGCAGCCGCCTCAGGGAGGGCAACAAGAGAAGCTATTTTTCCATCGGCAGACTGCCCACCGACCGCGACAAGTGCATAAATATCATAAACGATATGCGCATGTGCCCCAAGTGCCACTCCGGTCTTGAATATGAGTATGTCCGCTATCACCATATCGGCAAAATGCGCTGTCCCGTGTGCGGCTTTGCCTCGCCCGAGCCGGACTTTCTTGCCTCTCCTGACTGGGAAAAGGGCAGCTTCACCGTCAGGACTGCCGACGGCGAGGAGGAGTATCCTCTGGTGAGCAGCAGCGTTTTCAACACCTATAATCAGGTGACGGTAGTTGCAATGCTGCGCACCTTCGGACTTTCCGCCGAGGCTATCGCAAAGAGCTTTTCGCACCTGAAGATCGTGGAGACGCGCTTTACGAGCGTTGAGAAAAACGGCGTTGAGGTCATCACCAATATGACGAAGGGGCAAAACCCCGTCGCCTGCTCGATCGTGTTCGACTATATCCGCAATGAGCCGGGCAGGAAAGAGGTCATCCTCATGCTGGACGATATGACCTATAAAAAGATGACGGAGATCATGACGTGGGTCTTTGACGCGGACTTCGAGCTGCTCAATCACGAGAGCATAACCCGCGTTGTAGCCGCCGGCGTCAGGATACACGACTATCACCTGCGCCTGCTGCTTGCCGGAATACCCGAGGATAAGATACGCTGCGTTGAGAATGAAGCCGACGCGCCGAAGGAGCTTGCGCTCGAGCGCGGGGAAAAGGTGTTTATTCTCCACGATTTAACCACACCCGTCATGACAAAGCGCGTGCGCGACGGTATTCTTGAGGAGCTTGACGGAAGGGAGGCGGAAGCATGAAGATAGAAGTTTTGTTTCCCGAGTTTGCAAACCTGTTCGGTGACTGCTGGAACCACCGCTACCTGAAGGAGTGTCTGCCGGAGGCGGAGTTTATCTATACGTCCTACCGGGACGAGCCGCGCTTTGTAAGCGATAACGTGCAGTTTGTCTACATGGGCGCGATGACAGAGAGCCAGCAGGAGCTTGTTATCGAAAAGCTCTTGCCCTACAGGGACAGAATACAGAATATGATAGACAGCGGCGTTGTGTTTCTCATGACGGCGAACGCGGGAGAGATATTCTGCGACTATATCGAGAACGAGGATGGCAGCAGGATAGACGCGCTCGGCATCGTTCATCTGTACGCAAAGCGCGATATGATGCATCGCTTCAACTCAGTTCAGCTTTGCGGCTTTGAGGATATGGAGCTTGTCGGCTTCAAGGCGGAGTTTTCGCAGCTTTACGGCGATAACAGCGGCTTTAATTTTGCCGATGTGAAATACGGCATCGGCATAAACAAGCAGTCGAAGCTTGAGGGCGTGAGGATAAATAATTTCTTCTCCACCTCGATGGTCGGGCCCTTTGCCGTAATGAACCCGCAGTTTGTCAAGTACCTCATGCGTCTGCTGGGCGTTGAGAACCCTGTCCTCGCCCACGAGGACGTTATCATGGCGGCCTATGAAAAACGCCTTGCGGATATAAAACGTATGATGAACAGTAAAAAATGAGCTGCGAAAGCAGCTCATTTTTTATGCGTATTTATTGTATTTCCTGTTCCAGAGCTTCAAATTCCGGCGCTGAAAAGAATGTGCCCAGCGAGATATCCAGCCCGTCGCACAGCTTCTTTATCGTGACGATGGATACGTCCCGTCTTTGCGCATCCATCATACTGTACACAGTCGATGGCGTAACGCCTGCAAGCGTTGCCAGCTCATTCGCTTTGATGCCTCCTCCCGACACAGCGTTTGGAAACGATGTACGACCGCGTCTTTAACCATACTATTACCTCAATAGTGAAGTCCGCACCCTTTTGGGTGCGGACTTTTTGTATTTAAGCTCAGTAATTTATAACTCTAAGCTCGAAGTATGCCTGGGGATGAGCGCAGGTCGGGCACATCTCGGGGGCAGTGGGGCCTTCGTGGATATGTCCGCAGTTGCGGCAGATCCAGATGACCTTTTCCTTCTTCTCAAACACGCTGCCGTCGTTTATGTTGGAGAGAAGTGCGCGATAGCGCTCCTCATGCTCCTTCTCGATAGCGCCGACCGAGCGGAAAAGCTGGGCGATATCGGCAAAGCCCTCTTCGTCGGCTTCCTTTGCCATGCGTGCGTACATATCCGTCCACTCCTCCATTTCGCCGGTCGCGGCCGCAAGGAGATTTTCGGGGGTGGAGGGGATTGAGCCGCCGCAGAGCAGCTTAAACCATATCTTCGCGTGCTCTTTCTCGTTGCCGGCGGTTTCCTCAAATATGGCGCCTATCTGCTGGTAGCCGTCTTTTTTCGCCTTTGAGGCAAAGTATGTGTACTTATTGCGGGCCATGCTCTCGCCTGCGAAAGCCTCCCACAGGTTCTGTTCGGTTTTTGTTCCTTTAAGATCGGGCATTTGTTTTACCTCCTGAATAAATTATTTTTTAAATTGAAAAAACAAGGATCTTTGCGTTTTCACCTGAATTAAATTCATATTCGCAGCCCTGTAGCCTGCGAATATCGTCCTCCGGGAAAAACCGGAGAAAATCGTCGACGGGAGCGACGTTCCGCAGCCCCGACGATGCGCAGCGGTAGTGCATCGGAACTGCAATGCGCGGAGCCATAGCGCCGATAAGTTCCTTTGCCTGCGCAGCGTCAATGGTATAGACGCCGCCGACGGGGATCATCAGCAGATCGAGCCTACCGAAGCGCTTTATCTCATCCTCACTCAGCAGATGCCCCAAATCGCCCAAGTGAGCGATCCGCAGCCCTTCGGCCTCGATGACGGTGCAGAGGTTTCCTCCGCGCTTTTTTCCGCCCTCGCCGTCGTGAAAGGTGTGTATCTGAGTGAAGGAAAAGGCCGGATTTGCGCCGCTTAGCCTGACGGCGTCACTGCCGCAATGGTCGCTATGACCGTGGCTGCATATAACGGCGTCGGCGCGCAGCTCAGGCAGGCTCAGACCCGGTACAGAGCCGGGGCAGTACGGGTCAAATACCACGCTGCCCAAGCTGGTTTTCAGCTCAAAGCAGGCGTGGCCGTGCCATATAAGCTTCATCTCTCAGCCCTCAAAGCAGCCGGAGAACGCGTTGTGCGCGGCCTCGAGCTCCTCATCGCCGAGAATGGCGTACATGACGTAGTTGCCCTCGACCCAGACCTTGGCGTTATCGAGCTTGGGCTTCTCCTGCGGGAGATATTCGTCCATCCAGAGCTCCTGACGGTACGCGAGGTAGTCCTCAAGCGCGGTCTTGAGCGCGGCTGTCTGCTCCTCGTCCTTGCCCTGGAAAATGCCGTACTCGTTGATGTTTGTTCCGACGGATGAAATTATGGTGTTGCGGGAAACGTAGCCGTCGGGGGCTATCTGCATCATGTTTTCAACATAGGCATCGGGTATCTGAGCCATGTTTTCGGTGTCGATCGAAGTGAACACGGCCTCGGCCACGGCGTCCATGCCGGGGTCCTTCGGCTCATTACCGCCGCAGGAAGCCAGCAGGCAGAGCGAGAGAACGATAAGAAGTACAATACTGAATCTTTTCATTGTCATGACCTCTGTTTACAGATATGCGTGGGTGCGCAGGTAGTTGAGAACCCGGTTAAAGCCGGTAGCGCTCAGGTGGAGGCCGTCGCCGTTGCCGTAATCGGAAACGAGCTTGCCGTCGGAGCCCTTGAGGACTGAGGCGGAGTCGGCGTAATGCGTGCCGGTGGCCTCTGCAATCTGGAGTATCCAGCCGTTTGCGCGGTCGATGACCTCGTTGTTTATGCCGTTGTCCTTGGCTTCGTAGGATGCCTCAACGGGGTATATGGAGTTGCAGATGATCTTGGTGTCGGGGCTTACAGACTGTATGCGCTCGACAAGGGCGGTGTATTCGGTTTTGAAGGAGGTCTCATCCATCATGGAAACGCCGTTGACGCCGATGGTCAGCACGACATACTCGGGCTTTGCCATTTCGACAGCGTCGGTGATGGGGACCTCAAGACCGGTTTCCGGGTACACGATGGTCGCGATGCTCTGGTTGAACAGGGCGAGAGTGCCGCTGGTGGGAGTCCAGACCTGGGAGCCGGGAAGCACGTCATATGCCTTGAGACCGTAGGTGGTGCTGTCGCCTATAAAGACCATGCGGGCGATGTATTCCTCTCCGGCGTCGGCTGTCTCGGCGAGAGCCGTGGACTGCTGCTGCGGAGCGGGAGTGTCCTCGGGGCCTTCGTCGGATACGTCGGGCGGTTGAACATCACCGATGTTATCGGTATTTTCGGGCGTTTCGTCATCGCCGCCGCAAGCGCTCAGCAGGCATACGCACAGACACAGAGCCAGTGCGATAAGCAGTGCATTGCGCAGTTTTATTTTCATAAAAGTCACCTCATACAAAAATATTCTCATTGCCCAAACACTGAGCAATGAGAATATTATAACATATCTTCCAAGGCTGTTCAAGAAATAAAACTTCAAACACAGCCTGCCATGAGAGCCGAAACGGTAGTGGGTTATGAAACCGTTGCGGTCTCCTTTTCTTCCTCGGCTTCCTGTTCGGCGGCGGGGCTTTCAACGTCGTCCTCGATATCACCGCGCTTTGCGGCCTCTTCCTCCTCAAGGATGCGGTAGGCGACCTTGCCGACGAGGGTCTTGGGCAGCTCATCGCGGAACTCGATGTCATACGGCATCGCGTACTTTGCTATATGCTTTCTGCAATATGCCATGATGGACTCCTTGCTCTCCTCGTTCTGAGGAACGCCGGGCTTTAGCATGACAAAAGCCTTGACCTTCTGCATCTTGTACGGGTCGGGAACGCCGATGATGCAGCTCATGTGAACCAGCTCGTGCGCGTCGAGGATATTTTCAAGCTGGCCGGGATAGACGTTGTAGCCGGAGGTGATTATCATGCGCTTTGCGCGGCCGCGGAAGTACACGAAACCCTCCTCGTCCATCATTCCGAGGTCGCCCGTGTATATCCAGGTCAGCCCGTCGGAGTGCTTCTGGAGCGTCGCGGCGGTCTCGTCGGGATGTTTTATATACTCCATCATGACGGTGGGACCCGCAATAAGGATCTCGCCCTCCTCGCCGTAGGGCAGCTCTCTGTCGGTGCCCGGCTCGACTATCTTGTAATAGGTGTCGGGGAAGGGCAGACCGATGCTGCCTTCCTTGGCCATGTGGGGAGGCGTGAGGCAGGAGGCCGTGACGCACTCTGTAAGGCCAAAGCCCTCGCGTATCTGAATCTTTGCGTTGTGGTCGTACAGGAACTTGTCAAACTTCTTTTTCAGCTCGATGGAAAGGCTGTCGCCGCCGGAGAACACGCCCTTGAGCGAATTGAGGTCGGCCTTTTCCATGGAGGGCAGGCGCAGCAGCGCCTCGTACAGCGTTGGCACGCCGGCGATGAAGTTGCACTTATATTTTGTGATCTGCTTTGCGTAGGTCTGGGCGGTGAAGCGGGGGATGAGTATGCAGCGTCCGCCCTGCGAGAGCATTGTGTGGACGCAGACGCCGAGGCCGAAACCGTGGAAAAGCGGCATCGCGGCGAGCATTTTGTCGCCCGGACGGAACATGGGGTTTGCGGCGATGACCTGCTGGCCGAGGGCGTTGAAGTTGCGGTTTGAGAGCAGTATGCCCTTGGTCGTGCCGGTGGTGCCGCCGGAATAGAGGATGACGGCGGGGTCAGAGCCCGTGCGCTTGACTTTGTAGTTATAGAAGCAATGTCTGCCGAGGCGAAGGAAGTCGTTCCAGCGTATTACGGGGGCGTCCTCGGGGATCTTCTTTATTTTGCGGCCCTCGGTGAGCATATATCCGGCCTTGACGGGCTTTGACAGCTCGTCCTTTATGCTGGCGATGATTATATTGACGACCTTGGTGTTCTGACGGATGTTCTCAAACTTGTTGTAGAACTGGTCGAGGGTGATCGCGGTGACAGACTCCGACTCGTTGAGATAGAACTCTATCTCCTTTTCTGCGGAGAGGGGGTGGATCATGTTGCATATACCGCCGACGAGGTTGACGGCATAGAACATCTGTATCGCCTGCGGGCAGTTGGGCATTGCGATGGTGACCTTATCGCCCTCGCGCACGCCTATGGTTTTGAGCGCCTTGGCGCAGGACTCGACCTCTTTAACGAGAGCCTTGTAGGTAGTGGACTTGCCCATGAAGTCAAAGGCTATATTGTTCGGGTATTTTTCCGCGATGGCTTCAACGGCCTCAAACATTGAGCCGTCGAAATAGTCAAGAGTAAAGGGAACGTCGCCGAGGTGAGATTTCCACGGCGCTTTTGCGCTTATATCAGACATGATTATCTATCCTTTTCTAAAAATGAATGAAAATATAATATAACTCAGGAGACAAATTGTCAATCTAAAGATAAAAAGGACAAGCGATGCTTGTCCTTTTCAGCGTGTCAAAAAAGTCCGATGGACTTTTTTGCACGCTTCAAAAACGCCACGTTTTTTGAGAAATTATATTTCACAAAAAACCGAGCGCTGCTCGTTAAAAAGTCTGATAAATCAGACGTTTTTAATGGCTATTTATCCAATTCGAGGCGGGCTGCCGCCCCCTCGAGCTCCCCCGCCTGTTAACAGCTATCTCATTCTTTTTATACTTCTTTGACAGTCATAAAAGGACAAGCGATGCTTGTCCTTTTATGAATTTTATCTCAATTTTATGCAATAATATGAGAGAAGGTAGGTTTTTTCCGTTTTATATGCGTTCCACACCTGGTCGGCAAGCTCCTCGGGGCGATTTTCCTTGCGCTGAACGGAGCGTATCTCCTCAATGACCTCCTGGAGATCGTTTTCGCAGTCCTCCTCAAGCGCGTAGAAGCGGTCGCAGTTTAGATAGGCATATACCATGAGACTGCGGTATTTACCCTCAGGCTGAGCCTCAAATTCGCCGCGTATCTCCTGAACAAGGCTGTCAAGCTGGACGATGTAGCTCTGCTTTATCGCCTCGATCTCGGCTGCGGCGAGCGCGCGCCTGTACTGCTCGCGGCTCATGTCGCCCGCCTGAAGCAGAACTTCTTTGGCGATATCGGTGTAGCTTGCTTCCTCGTTTATTATTCTCTCCGCGCCGTCTTTAAATATACCGTAATCCCAGCGCGAGGTGTCCACGCCGAGTAGGCGGTCAATTTCCTGATGATAATTGTCCGCGATCTCCGTCACCTGTTCAGCGCTCAGATTTCGGGCGAGAACGTAGGATTTCAGCAGATCGTACTGCGACCAGACAAAGCAGCCGGCGACCGCCGCAAGCAGCAGCATGAAATATATCGCAATTTCGGCAAAAATTTTGCCCTTGGTCTTTTTATGGATGTTTTTCGGATTTTTTTCAGTTGCCAGCAGGGAGTCTGTCTCGGGAAGCTTGCCGGAGCTGAGATACTCCGAGTATGCGTCGCAAACGGTCTTGGGGTCGCCGAACATTACCATGCGGCCTTTATCGAGCCACAGCACCTTGTTGCACTGCTCGCGCACCGTTTGCAGCGAGTGCGAGACCATGAGCGCGGTTGTGTCGCCGGAATCTATGATCTCCTGCATACGCTTCTGGCTCTTTTTGCGGAAATCGCCGTCGCCGACGGCGAAAATTTCGTCGAGAATTATTATGTCCGGCTTGACCATGCTCGCAATGGCGAAGGCTATGCGGCTTTTCATGCCCGAGGACAGGGTGCGGAATGGGTTGCTCTGGAACTCGCGCATATCCGCAAAATCAATTATTTCGTCGTATTTTGAGTCGATAAACTCCTTTGAGTAGCCCATGAGCGCACCGCGCAGATAGACGTTTTCCTTAACGGTCATCTCGCGGTCAAAGCCCGCGCCCAGCTCAAGCAGAGCACAGATCTTACCCTCTTTTTTTATGCTGCCCGAGGCGGGGGAGAGCGTTCCGCTTATGGCCTTCATCATGGTGGATTTGCCCGCGCCGTTTTTGCCCACGACGCCGAGCATATCGCCCTTTTCGAGGCTGAAGGACACATTTCTCAGCGCCCAGAACTCATTGGAGCGGCTGCTTTTTTTGAAAATGCGCTTTACAATGTCCGCCGTCGCGCGGGAATTTGACTTGCGGTAGCGCACGGACACATTGTCAAGAATAAGAACCTTGTTATCTTCCATTCTATACCTCCTTATACATACAGTGCGATCTTATCGCGGCATATGCGGTAGGTAAATCCGCCCACGAGCATACAGAACGCGGCCATGCAGGCGAGAATGAGGTGGAATGAAATGGAGGGAACGGTCGAGTGTATGATAAGCTGCCGGAAATAGTCGATGCACATATAAAGGGGGTTGCAGTTTAAAAGCCTGCGCATGATGCCAGGCAGGATGGACACGTCGTAGAATATGGCCGAGGCGTACATGATGACGCGGGTTATGACCGGCCACAGATAGTTTACGTCGCGGAAGAAAATATAAAGGGTGCTCAGGAACATCCCAATGCCGTAATTTATGAAAAACAGGCAGACGATGGGGAACAGCAGCCACAGAAAACGCCAGTGGAAGCTTATCCCGTCCACGGCGACAAAGACGAAAAACACAACGAGCGAGACGAGAAAGTCAATAAAATGCGCTGTGCTGTGGGATATGAGAAAATAATACTTGGGAACGGGAACCTTACTGTAAATAGGCGCGTTGTCGTACAGCACGCGCATGGCGCTGCGGGTCGTGGAAGAAAAATAGTTGAACAGAAGCAGGCCGCAGAACAGGTAAATGGTGTAGTGCGGCATATTCCGGCCGAAAAACGTGCCGAAAACGAGATCCATGGTCAGCAGCAGGAGCAGGGGTGAGAGCGCGCTCCACAGAATGCCGAAGGTCGTCCGCTTATATTTTTTTATAAAATCTCGCCTTATCAGTTCAGCAAGCAGGAAGCTACTGCCTTTCTTATCTGAAGCCATAAAACAATTTTCTCCTAAAAATAAATGGAAAGCCATGATTACCGGTCATTATATCATAGCTTTCCCTATAGTTCCACATTATTTTTGCGCCGTAAACTCAAGGTAGTCCTCGGGCGTGTTGAAATCCCGAGTGAAGCTGTCGAGCACGACGTAGCCAGAGCCTATGTCCCGACCCATGAGCGGCAGACCGGCGTACAGGTGATACACCTGCCAGCCCTTGCACTCGGCGATCTTCCCGTCTAAAAACAGAGAGCGAACCTCAAGATAAAGCCTGCGGAAAAGCTCGCCGTCGCGAACCAGCACTGCGCATATGCTGCTTTTGCTGCCGAAAAACAGCACAGGCTCGCGCCCACGGGCATTTATAACTGCCTTGACGGCGGCCTCTGAGTAGAGCACGTCCCCGTAGAGAAAGCACATATCGTCGCCGATAAGCTCGGCCGTGAAGCGGTCTATCTCCAAAACGTTGTTCTTCGGCTCATAGCGTCTCGCGCCGGGAACGTTTAAATCTTCGTTGTGGGAGGTGATGATAAGCTCTGCATCCGGGTCGTTTTCGTGCACAAGCCGCACGGTGCGCTCGAGCAGGGTCTCCCCGTCAATGCGAATCTCCTGCTTATCGTGCCCCAAAAAATTATTCCACCGGCTGCCCTTGCCGTCGGCCATGATAACATATCTCATTTGATTATACCGTGCTCGCGATAGAAGTCGCCGAGCCTGCCGTAGCGCTGGGGACCCCAGAGCTGGATGATGTTAACGCCCGAGGAGGTGTTCGCCTCGATAACGGTGAAGCCCTCGGCGGTCGGGAGGATATCCCACGCGATTATATCAAGATAGGGAAAATTGTGGCTTATATCTAAAAGCTGCGACTTGATGGCATCCCAGTTCGGAATAACCGTGCCCTTTATCCGGGCGCGGGTGTCAGGATGCGTCTCGTATACGGTGAGGTTATGCAGGGTGCGCGCCTCGCTGAGAGTGCCCGTTTCGATATCGACGTTTGCGACAAGCCCGCCGCGGCTGCCGTTATCGACAGCGCCCGTCCATGCCGCGCCTATGCGCTGCACGGCAAAGCAAAGCTCAAATTCCCCTGTTTCCGCGCTGCGCAGGACTATCATGCGCAGGGTGTTTGCCGCGTTGGGATAGATGGCGTTCAGGTAATCGGCCTGATGCGCGTAGGCGCATATGAGCCAGTTGGGGCTTTTTTTCAGGATATCCAGCAGCTCCAGCTCAGTGTGCGGTTCATCGTTGCGCAGGATGCCGTGACCGTTATATTTTACTATATGCACGCCCTTGCCCTTGCCCGCGCCCACGGGCTTGACGACGAAGGCTCCGACCTCGTGCAGCAGCGCTATGACATCCTCATAGCCGTCAAAAACGCGGCCGTTCATGCCGGCGATGCGCTTATCCTTTTTTACGCAGTATATCTCCGGAGTTTCGCAGTAGCGCTCGATGACCTGAGAAAAAACGACCTTGTTGTTGAGCAGGTCATTGTACGGCTCGTTTATGCGGCGGGAGCGGTACCAGTCAAACTCGGAAAGATACTGTTTTTTGTCGTTGTGCTTAAAGTCGTACAGCGCTATCTGATCGACCATGTATCCGCCGAATATGGCGTGGTGGATGCGCTTGTAAAATGGAAGCTTAAAGTGATTGGGCGCAAACAGTATCCTTACCACCCACAGCACCATCAGCTTGATTTTGGCGAGCAATGCGCTCAGAAATTGCATCATGTTTATCTCTCTCCATGCAATCGATAATAAGCTCCGCGATCTTATCCGTGGCTCTGCCGCTTAAATCGGGCAGATATTTCTCACGGAAGCGCTCGTAATTGGCGTAGTCGTATTCGCCGCTGTTAATGGCGGCCATAAGCTCCTGCGCGTCGCTGAAAACGCAGCCGGGGAATTCGTCGAACAGCTTCACGTTCAGGCCGTTGTGCGCCATATAATCCTCGTAGTCGAACAGGTAGAAGTATACGGGCTTGCCGAGCAGCGCGGCCTCGATGGTGATGGCGGAGTAGTCTGTTATGACGCAGTCGCACACCGACAGCACCGTGGAGGTCGGAACCTTGCTGCCCGTGATGGCGGGCGGTATCGACTCCACGTCAAGGAGCTGATTCGGGTGGCGCTTTATGATAAGCATATCCTTAGTCTCAAAGGCAAAGGCGTCGACAAGCTTTGACGGTTCAAGAACCTGACCCTTGCGGAAGGTGGGGGCGTACAGGATGATCTTGCGCCCTCTGAGCCAGGGGTAGGCTTCGTCAAACTGCCGTCTTGCCTCGGAAACGCCCTCGCGGAGCCTATCCATGCGGGGCAGGCCGACGTTGTAGAGAACGTCCGGCTCCACGCCGAAGGAGGCGCAGTAGAATGGATTGAAAGCGCGGCCACCGGCGATGATGACGTCGTAATTTTTATGCATGCGCATTTCGCGGGCGATGACGTCGCTTCTGCCGAACTTCTTGCCGAGCGACTGATAGCCGGATTTTTTTATCTTGCCCATGGCGTGCCACATCTGGATGACGGCAAGCTCCTTTTTGTGGTGCAGAACGGAGACCGCCGGCCAGTAGGAGTCGAGCAGGCATACTCTCGAGGTGGCGAGGTGGTACATGCTCTTTAAGGTGACGCCGGCGAAGCTGAGCATGCTTTTTAAGTTGTTGTCAACCCTGCATGTTATGGCGACTATCTCCATATCAGGGTACAGCTCAAGGAGCTTATCCTGCAAAAACAGGAAATCCTCCGATGGCGTATTGGACTGGCGGCTGAGAAAAACAAGCTTGTTGTTTTTTATGGGAAAGAGCTTCATGAACAGGTAGATGAAATTCATCAGCCAGCGCAGCAGAATAAAAGCTATTCGCATAATACTCCTCACGATATGTACGAAAACGTCATATACAAAAATATTAGCATCGATTGACAAGGGAATACACGCCTGACAGCGATGCTATCAGCCTATTATATAATCATCAGAGCCGTTTGTCATCACAAAAATATTAACAAAGCTTTTTGCCCTGCCTCTTGAGTTCAAGCTTATGCATGAAGTATGCGTGAACATTACTGTTGTAGGTCGGGTAGCGGTGCAGATCCTGGTGCGTGTTGATCTCAAGCACCTTGAAGCCCGAATCTGTTATCACAACGTCGAAGCCGAGGTATTCCAGTGGGTTTATGTACCGGCAGATCTCCGGAATAACCCGCGTGACATCGTCCCAGTGCGGGAGCATGCCCTCTATCCCGGCTCCGGTGTCGGGATGCGTTGGGCAGGGGGTGATGATGTGCTCCTTAATTATCTCGGCGTCGTGGAAGTGCCCGGTTTTCTCATCGACGTAAGCGAAAACGCCGCCGGAGCCGATGTTGTCGGTAAAGCCGGTGCTCTTTGTGCCTATGCGGAAGTAGGCGTTTTCGATGACGGGATCGAAGCCGCGGCGGTTAATAACCATTATGCGCACCGTGCAGGCAACGGAGCTGTATATCTTCCTCAGCTCGCTGTGCATGACGATATATTCCGAAACGTTGTAGTAATCGTCAAGGCCGGAGAGAAAAGAGAGCATCTCCTGCTCGTCCTTTTCCTCGCCGTTTACGCTGTATCGTTCACCGTCATAGCCTAACTTATAAAAGCCTATCCCGTGCGAGCCGACGGTGGGCTTCATTGCAAGAAGCTTCCTCTCGCGCAGAAGAGCCAGAAGCCCGTCAAAGCTGCGCGCGTACCCCTCCGGGCAGTCGGGCATTTTAAGAAGCTGCATCGCGCCGTTTCGCGGAACGAGATGGTAGTAATATTCGGGCAGATAGCGGCTGTATTTATCCAAACAATAGCGCAGTGTGACCTTGTCCCACAGGAGCTTGCGGTATTCGTTATTCAGCGGCCGCAGCCACTTATAGTCGCGGTCGGAGAGAAAGTCCTTGTAGTTTTCCTCCGTCAGACCGTACTGCTTTATGTGATAGGACAAAAAGCCGCGCTTGTGCGCCCATCTTTTCTCGGCGCGGGTCGTGAATTTGTCTCGCCTGTCCTCGCGCAGAGCCTTTTTCCAGCCGCGGTACATATAGTCCATGAAGCCGTGCCGCTTGGCGCGAAAGCTCCAGAGGTAGCGATCGATTATCTCAATCGCGCGACGAAAGCCCACAAAACGCGGCTTTGCTCGCCGTTTGAGGGCTATAAACTCCGCTGTTTTTTCGTTGAAATGCTCGAGATATGTAAGATCGGCGCCGGTGTCAACGCGCATTATTTTAAAGCCGTTTTCCGTAAGGCGCACGGCAAAGCTCATGTACTCAAGCTCGTTAAACTCGGCCGCTATGCCGCGCAAGCGCTCTGAGATCGAGGGAAAGTCATCTATCCTGCCGCCGGAGTAATTTCCCGCGTCGTCCACAGCCGACAGCTCGCGGTTTGAAGTGTACCAGTTTTGGGAGACACCCGGCTGCGCATCGGTCAGGATGGAAAACAGCGGCTCCGGCCCGTCGCCCTCGTTAACAAACGCAAGGTGCAGTGTCGGGGCAAAACTTGAGCGGATAAACTCGGTGATTATATATCCCGACGGCAGCGACGCAAGCTTACGGTGAATTTCCGCCTCACTGAGCGCCTCGCCGTCTATAAAAAACGCGCTTCCGTCAAAGCCGTATGTATGCTCCCGTGTCTTTACGGAGTTTGACGCCTTTCGCACGGTGACGGCGCCCTTTTCCCGTATGAGCCGTATCACGCCGTCAAGGCTCTGCTCAAGGCCATCGCGCAGAGGGAGAATGAACTGCTCGCCGTCGCGCGTGAGCAGGCTGTAGTACCGCTCAGGCAGAAGCTCTGAGTGCCTGTCGAGCGCGTATGACATCGAGAGCTGGTCGCCGAAAAGCTTATCGAACTTTGCGTCGAACGGCAGCAGGGAGAATATCTCCTTATCGCTGATGCCAAGGTTATTTTTTCGCTTGTATTTTTTTATGCGCTCAAGGTGAAACCACTCGTCGGCCGTTGCGAATGTGAAGCCGCGAAACAGGAGCGCCGCGCTTTTTATAAGCTTTAAAGCTCTCATATGAAAACTCCAATTTATACTGTTGTTCTGATATTATACAATAAACCGACAGTATAATCAAATTATAATTTGCGCTGCCGGGATTGAATTGAGGCGAACTTTGTAATATAATAGCGGGGCTGATTTGAATTTATAATAATAAAGAATTCCGTTTCATCGGAAAGAGGGAGTATTAAGTGGGTATATTTGGCAGAATGAAAAGAGAACGCTTTATACGCCCGTGGCTCAGACAGGGCTATTCAAGACGTCTTGCCAATTCATATTACAAAAAGGTCTGCAAGGATCTCAAAAACGAAAACGGCGTGCCGAAAAGGGACAAAAAATGGGCGCATGCGAGAAAATTCTTCTCCGACAGCATTGAAAAATACGACCTTAAAAATAACCCGGATAAGTATATCACCGATCTGGATTATATGTATTTAAGGCCGTTTAACAACAGCTTTTCCAAATGGGTCGGCGATCTTGTGACGGAAAATCACGTTCTCATTGACTATCGCGAGTATCTTCCGAAGCTGTATTTTAACATAATCGAGCGCGAGAACAGGAAGGCGTTTTTGCCGATTGACACCGTAAACCGCGAATACGGCGAGACCTACGACGATTTTATAAGGCTGTTGGATACGCGGGGCGAGCTTGTTATCCGCCCCGACCGCCCCTCGGCTCACCGCAGCGCCTACAGGATAAGGCACACGGGCGAAAACCGCTATGAGCTTATGGAGGATGCAGCGTGTAAAACGCGCATGAGCATCTACGGCCACGATTATGACGCAGATTTCCTGCTCACGGACGAGCTTCCCGACGATCTGCCGGAGAATTTCGTTCCAAACCCCTGCAAGCGCGATTTTTACGACAGGGACAGTCTGTATGAGCTGATATCCACCTTTAAATACGGCTACGTTATCGCCGAGCCGTACAGCGTGAAGCCGGAGATGACGGGCATTATCCGCATTTACGCTGCAAACGACAAGCTCAAGGACACACGGCTGCTCGACTATTACTACACCGATGTTGTAGACGGCAGCCCCCGCTGCCGCGCCGTTACGCCGGACGGGGAGCTCTGCGGTGAAAAGCTTGAGCGCTGGGACGAGATAAGCGCCGCCGTCACGGACATTGCGCATTTTATAAGCGAGCTTGAGTATTTTGCCGTGAGCATTTTTATCACCCGCGAGGGCTTTGTGATAGACTCAATCGACACAAACCCCGATCTCCCGCCGATAGCCCACAGCGACGAGCTCAACGACTACCTGCTTGCGCGCCTTGCCAAAAAGCGCGAGAGCGTAATTGTTACGCGAGAGCGCTGGATAAGCGCGTTCCGCCAAAAGCGCTTCAAGCGCTTTGTCCGGCACTTCTGCCGTCCGGGCATGAGACCGTATATGCAGAAGCTCTGGATGAACTCTGTGTGGGATGACCTGTGGCATAACAAGGGAACCACTCTGCGCGAGAAGCTTTGGTGCTACAAGAGGGGCTTCCTGTCGTTCAGAATAAAGCAGTACGGTCTGACAAAGGACAATTATAAAAGCTTCCTGTCCGACTACCAGTACCACTGGCTAAACAGGATAAACAACGGCTATCAGATCTGGATAAACGACAAGACCACGACGCGCTATGTGTTTGAGCCGTACAAGCAGTATTTTGCAAAATACTATTACGATATAATCAAGGTCGAGGGCGAGACCTGCATAAAGGCGCTCCAGGATATTCCCGAGGGCTTCGGCTCATCGTTCGATGAGCTTTTCCGCCTGCTGCGTCAGGAAAAACTCCTTGCGCTAAAACCCTCGTCGGGCACGCATGGCGACGGCTTCTACCGCATGGAGTACAAAGACGGCAGGTATCTGATAAACGGCAGCGAGATGACAGAGGACGAGATTGTCTCTATGATTGAGGGCTTTAAGTCCATTTACATCATCACAGAGTATCTTTTCATGCACCATGAGCTTAAAAAGATATACCCCTATTCTGTCAACACCATCCGCGTCGCCGTCGTAAACCAGAGCGCATACGAGCCAAAAATAATGCAGACGTATATGCGCATCGGCTCATCCTCAACGGGCTTTACCGACAACGTCGGCTACGGCGGCATCTGCGCGAAGATAGACATCCCCAGCGGCAGATACTACTGCGCCGAGAAGATAATAGACCATAAATTCACGCCCTGCCCGATACACCCCGATACGGGCGTTAAGATAGAGGGCATCGTCCCGAACTGGGAGCTCATGAAAAAGGGCATCACCGATATATGCCGCTTTATGCCGGAGCTTGAGTATATGGGCTTCGATATCGCAATAACCGACGACGGATTTAAGATAATCGAGATAAACATACATCAGGATCTGCACAAGGTCGCCGAGCATTCGGAGGAGTTTAAGGCATTCTTCCGCGATAAGCTTGAGCTGAAGGCGCAGCAGTATGAACTGAAAAAATGGTAACTAAGGAGAAATTTATGAAAACGATAGGCTTTCTGATCAGCCATAAGAACGGAGAGGGCAGACGCGCTCTGCTTCCTGAGCACATAGGCAAAATAAAAAACAAGGATAAGCTTTTCTTTGAAACAGGCTACGGCGCCGCCGTCGGCGCAACCGACGAGGAATACATTGCCGCAGGCTGCCATGTCGTCTCCCGCGAGGAGGCGCTCGCCTGCGATATCATCACCGACGTTAAGCTCGGCGATGCCGATTACCTCGACGAGATATCCGAGAGCAAGCTCATGTTCGGCTGGGCGCACACCGTTCAGAATATTGATTTTACAAGCGATATGATCCGCAAAAAGCACACCGTCGTCGCCTGGGAGGAGATATTCGAGCACGGCCGGTATATCTTCTACAGAAACCGAGAGGTTGCGGGCGAGGCAGCCGTAATGCAGGCGTTCAGATACTGCGGCAAAATGCCCTACGACACGAAAGTCGCCATCCTCGGCAACGGCCAGACCGCCAAGGGCGCGATGCGCATACTGCACGGCCTTGGCGCGCGCGTTGACGTCTACGGGCACAGGCTCGAGCAGCTTTTCCGCAAGAATATGTTCGATTACGATGTGCTGATAAACTGCATCATGTGGGATACGACCCGCGAGGACAGGATAATATATAAAGAAGACCTCAGGAAAATGAAACCCGGCACGCTCATAATTGACGTGAGCTGCGACCCGCATCTTGAGATCGAGACCTCGCACCCGACGACGATAGACGATCCCGTGTATGTCGTTGACGGAGTTGTCCACTACGCGGTGGACAATACGCCCGCGATGTATCCCATAACGGTGACAAAGGTACTCAGCGAGGGTATCGCAAACTATATTGATACGATCATTGAAAAAGACTTTGACGAATACCCGCAGTCGCTCAAAAAGGCCACCGTCATAAAGGACGGACATATTTTAGATGAGAGAATAAGCGAGTTCAGAAAAGCGCGGGGCATTTTCTGCGAATAAAAAATCGGAGGCGCGTCATGACAGACGGCTACGGCAGAAAAATCGAATATCTGAGGATCTCGGTCACGGATGCCTGCAATCTGCGCTGCACCTACTGCATGCCCGAAAATGGAATGAAATCCTGCCCGTGCAAAAGCGCGATGGGCGCGGATGAATTTATCGAGATAGCGACGGCTGCGGCGGAGCTTGGCATGAGAAAGCTGCGCATAACGGGCGGCGAGCCGCTGGTGCGCGGCGATATACTTGAGCTGACGCGCGCTCTTGGCGGGATAAAGGGCGTTGAGGATATCAGCATGACGACGAACGCGACGCTGCTTGCACCGGTCGCCGAGGATCTGTATAAAGCGGGCATACACCGCATAAATATAAGCCTCGATACGCTCGACCCGATAAAATACGAGCAGATTACCCGCGGCGGCAAGCTCACAAGCGCGCTGGAGGGACTTCGTGCGGCAATATACGCGGGGATGGAGCCTGTTAAGATAAACACGGTGCTCATAGGAGGCTTTAACGATATGGAGATAGGGCTTCTTGCCGAGCTTACCGTCGCATATCCCATAGAGCTGCGCTTTATCGAGCTTATGCCCATTGGCGATACGGGCGTTTTCACGGCGAGCGCTTATATACCCAACAGCACCGTTTTGCAGCGTCTGCCCGGGCTTGTGCCTGTGGAGAGCGAGCCGCATTCGGTGGCACGTCTATATAAAATGCCCCATGCGCAGGGCAGGATAGGGCTTATAAGCCCGCTGAGCAATCACTTCTGCGCCGAGTGCAACCGCTTGCGCCTTACCGCCGACGGCTGCCTGAAGCCCTGCCTTCACTCGGCTGAGGAGATACCGGTTCGCGGCCTGCACGGCGATGCGCTCAAGGCGGCGATACTCACGGCCGTCTCCCATAAGCCGCAGATGCACGTTGAGCTTTCGGCAACCGAGCGCAGCGAATCGAAGAGAAGCATGTACCGTATCGGAGGATAAATCATGGCTAAGATAACAGCAATTTGCATAAGCGAGGTCAGAGGGATACAGAAGCATGAGATACCCGAGGCGTATCTCCGCGTAGACCACGGCATCGAGGGCGACGCACATGCGGGCAACTGGCACCGCCAGGTGAGCCTTCTGTCCGTTGACAGCGTAAATAAGCTTCAGGAGAAGCTGGATTTTGAGCTTAAACACGGCGCATTTGCCGAAAACATACTCGTCGAGGGCATGACCGTCCACACCCTGCCCGTGGGGACAAAGCTTCGCATAGGCGAGGCTCTGTGCGAGGTCACGCAGATAGGCAAGGAGTGCCACAGCGACTGCGCAATACGCAAGGCCGCCGGCGACTGCGTCATGCCGCGCGAGGGCATATTCGTAAAGGTTCTCGAATCGGGCAGGATCAAAAAAGGCGACGCGATAGAAGTGGTTTAAATTAAACAGAAAATTGCCCGATGCTTCGGGCAAATAAAGGCCGGTGCACAAATTCTGTGCACCGGCTGTTTTGAGCCTATTGTCAAATCGCCGACAAATTAATAAAATACGGCAAAATACCGAAAGGAAAGTGTGACAATATGGCTATCAAAAGAAACAGACACCGCCCGCCGATAATAATTCCTGAGTTTGTGGATATGAACGAGCAGGTGCGCCTGCCGGGGAAAATGCCGTCGCCCGTTGACGGTACTCTGCGCCAGTATGCCCTGCGTGTTCCCGAGGCGATCGAGGAGTGCAGCGGCATAATCGTTTTCGGGAGAAAAATAAAATCACTGGTGTTTTCAACAGACCTTGCGATAATCAAAAATATCAACGCGGACGCGGTTTTTGCCGTCTACCCATTCACGCCGCAGCCGATAATCGCAGAGTCTCTGCTGTCGGCGGCTGATATCCCGGTGTTCGTGGGCGTGGGCGGCGGGCTCACGCAGGGCAGGCGCGTTGTGAACCTCGCCATGTTCGCGGAGATGCAGGGCGCGCTGGGCGTTGTGGTAAACTCCCCGACGTCGGGGCTGGTGCTCACGAAGATCAGCCGCGCGATAGATATACCCGTAGTTGTGACCGTGACCGAAAAAGACACCGATTTCAGGCGCAGAATAGATGACGGTGCGGCAATATTCAACGTCGCCGCCGCGTCCGACACGCCGGATATCATAAAGGCGATAAAGGATCAGTACCCCGATGTGCCGGTCATCGCCACGGGCGGTCCCACCGAGGAGACGATACGCGAGACTATACTCGCCGGCGCCAACGCAATAACCTACACTCCGCCCTCCTGCGGCGAGCTGTTCAAGGACTCGATGGCAAGATACCGCAAGGGCCTTCCGCACGGCTGATAAAAAAACACACGGATTGCTCCGTGTGTTTTTTACGCTTATTTGGTTTTGCTCTTTTCGCGGTGGCTGTGTATCTTGCCGTATGCCGAGCGGTATTTTCCTGTTTGCAGCTTTGAGAAAGCGCTGAACATATGGTCGTGAACGATGTTCCGCTTTTCAACAAGCTCCCTGTACTTCGCTTTCAGCTCCTCGGAGCTGTTTGCCTTGTCCATGATAGCTTCAGCCCCGTCGTAGAGGTTTTCGCCGATGTGGTCTGACAATGAGCGCAGCGCCCGTTCAAGCTCGTCGATTGCCTGCATGCGGCGCTCAATCTTGAGAGCGTTGAACAGCGTGATTACAAGATCCGCTATCAGACAGCAGGTGAAAACTATTATGAGAATATGCCATATGCCAGCCGGTATGCGTCCCAGCAGGCGAGCTATAGGCGGATGGATAAGGTACACCGCCGCAAGGCAGCCAAAGCCCCAAATGGCTGAGAAGCCGAGGCACACATAGCCGCCTATATTGAGCGGACTGTTTGAGTAATCCCATAGCTGCTGATGGAATATCTTTTCCGCGCAGAAGCCGATGATAAACTCAATAACGGTGCATGCGACGGCGGATATCAGAAACACTAAGACCGGCTTATCCATGACGGGCCATGTCAGGTACAAAACGGCGATCAGGCCGTAGCCGTAAATGGGGCACAGCGGCCCCAAAAGGAAACCTCGGTTTACAAATTTTCCGTGCCTGAACGCGGCGTAGATTACCTCCGCGCACCAGCCGAGGAAGCTGTAGACGAAGAAAAAGCCCAACAGCTCATATATCGTATAATTCATCCCTCAAAACCCCTCAGTCGTCTATATCGTGAAATTCGGCGTCGATGTAGTCCTTTTTCTTTATGAATTTGGCGGTATAGGCGGTTATCCAGATATTCTGGATGCCGTCGGCTATCAGAGAGATGCCGAGCAGGATCATCAGAGCCGAAGCGCCCTCAAAGGGGTTTAAGATGAGCAGCAGCCCGCATATGCAGCTCAGTATGCCGAAAACGAGAATGCCCCACCAATAGACAAGCCCGAACAGCCTTGCGTCGTGGGAGGTCTGTATCTTCAGCGCACCGTCCACGAGCACAAAAACGCCTATTATGACCGGCATAACTACGGCGATGTTGCCGGGGTGCAGAATGATCAGAACGCCTGCGGCGACGGAGAAAATGCCCAGCGCTAAATCAAACTGGAATGCGAGCCGGAACATGTCGTTTGAAAAGTAGCTTATCAGCTTAATTGCGCCAAAGAGCGTTATAAGTATGCCGACGGCGTAGCATATAGCCACGGCGGAGGTGGAGGGGAAGGCGATAAACAGTATGCCGGCGATTATCATGGCCGCCGAGATAGCTATGTAAGACCATTTTGCGCATTTGAAATAATCCATTGAAAAGACTCCTTGTATATTATTAATTATAATATAGTAGCAGTCCGGGGAGTTTAACATAGTCAGAAAAAGCCTCATGCTCAAAATTTAAGCATGAGGCTAAAGGTGTCTGAACCGTTATTTTGCAAGGCAGGAGCGTTCAAGGCTGCTGCGGATGTTTCCGTCCAAAAGGCGGCTTATTCTGAGGATAACCTCTTCCGGATCGCCCTTTAGACCGCGCTGTATCCACTCGTTGTATATCCCGACTATCGCGTGCTTATAGAACATGGCCAAAAGCTCGATATCCTCCTCGGCGGCGTCAAGCCCCTCGGCCTCTTTTCGGACGTAATGCGTCATGATAGCTCCCACTACATTGTACATATACCGCTCTAACTGGTCGCGCTCGACAGAGCTGTAAACGTGGTAAACCGCGCGCTTGTTGTTAAGTATAAACTGTGCCGAGTATAGGAATGAATCCTGCCAGTTGCTGTGAGCCCCCGCAAGCTCAAGCGCTTTTTTTGTCTCAATATTGAATATGTCCTTGAGCGGGTCGTATATATCGTGATAATGATAATAGAAGGTGTTGCGGTTGATGCCGCAGTCCTCAACTATGTCCTTGACGGTTATCTTGTCGAGCGGCTTTTCGTTGAGCAGCTTCACCAGCGATGTCATTATAGCGTTTTTCGTTAGGTTTCCCGACATATCTGTATCTCCATCAGTATTCCTTTTTCATTATAAGCAGCCATGATGCCGCGATGCTTGCCGCAAAATAGCAGCCTGCGCCGATGAGAGCGGTTTTTATATCCTCGGCGGCGACCGTAAACGATGAGACGGAGCGGGAGATGTTCTCAATCCAGTACTTGGAGAGCACGATCTCGTGCTCGGCCAGCGCAGCGTCAGCCATCGAGAGAAGTATCATTGCCGCCATCGGAAGAATGAGACATATCGCGATCGAGCCGCCGACCTTTTGCAGCGTCGAGCTTATTGCGAAAAACAGCGCGGCATAGGCGATGACCACGGCAAGCTGGCACAGCAGGATTTTTATCTGTTCCGCGCCGATAGCGCTGTCGCCGCTGCCCCAGAAGGCAGTACCCATGAGGTAGGCCGCCGCGAGGCATACCGCCGTCATAAACACCGAGGCGAAAATGACGGCTATGAGCTTTGCGGCGAAAATCTCAAACCGCGAAAAGCCGCGCGTGATGACGTTGCGGATAGTCCCCGATGCGTAGTCCTCGCACACGAACAGCGGGATGAACACCGCGAGCACGGAGAAAAGCGAGCTGCTGCTTACGGCCTCCATGAGATAGTTTGTCCCGTTCAGCTCGGGGTTTTCAATGCCGCTTTCGGAGGTCATAAGCTCTGCCGTATATGCCGAAAACAGCAGCAGAGCCAGCATGACGCCGATGCAGACATAAAAGCTCTTCTGGCGAATGAGCTTGCGAAACTCAAAATTTAGCAGCCTGAACATATCAGTTCCCCATCCTTTCAAGAAAGTATTCCTCAAGGCTTGAGGTCTGAACCTCTAACTCGCTGACCATGATGTTATGGCGCACTAAAAGCCTGTTTATCCTGTCGCTCTTGTCGATAAGATCGTACAGGTAAAGCGAATTGCCCTCGACCTTGATTGCGCTGCGATCGGTGATGCACGAAAGCAGCGCCAGAGCCTTGCCGGGGTCGCTGACTGTGATCTTGAGATGGTGGCGGCAGCTTTTTTCAAGCTCCGCCGCCGATATCTGCTCTATCAGAACGCCGTCCTTTACAATGCCGTAGGTCGTGACGATCTTTGAAAGCTCATCGAGCAGATGGCTGGAGATGAGGAAGGTCACGCCCCTCTCGCGGTTGAGCCTTAAAATGACGTCGCGTATCTCCTTTATACCGGCCGGGTCAAGGCCGTTTATAGGCTCGTCAAGGACGAGAAACTCCGGATCGCCGAGCAGGGCTATGCCTATGGCAAGGCGCTGCTTCATGCCGAGAGAAAATTTACCGGCTTTCTTTTTGCCGACGTCTTTAAGACCGACCATGTCTAAAATTTCCGTCAGATCATCCCTGCTGTTTCCCGTGAGCAGGGAAAAGCGCTTGAGATTTTCGTATGCGGTGCAGTTTTTGTAAATGCAGGGATACTCCAGCAGCGCGCCTATGCGATGGCGCGCACGGCTCAGCTCCTCTCCGCCGAAAAGCTCGATCTCGCCTTCGGAGGGCATGGCGGCGCCAAGGACAAGACGCATAAGTGTGGTCTTGCCCGCGCCGTTTTTCCCGATAAAGCCGTAGATCTCGCCTTTCTCTATCTGCATATTCACTTTGTTCAGGGCGCATTTTGCCCCGAAGCGCTTGGTGAGATTATCTGTACGCAGGACGTATTTCAAAAAATCGCCTCCCGGCATATTTGACATCAGCAAAATATATTTGTATTATTGTATTATAAAAATCGGAAAAAATCAACAAGAGTAGGTGTCAGTATATGCCTGAGATGAAGATAATTGCCCGTATACACACGCCGTTTAAGAGTAAATTCGGGATACCGCGCCAGAGCGGGATAGCGCAGGATGTAAAGGCGGAGATCGTGTTCGAGCCGGAATACCGCAGCTTTGACGCGGTAAGGGGCCTTGACGACTACTCCCACATATGGGTTCTGTGGCAGTTTTCCGAGTCTGTGCGCGATACATGGACGCCGACGGTGCGCCCGCCGAGGCTCGGCGGGAATGTGCGCATGGGCGTGTTCGCAACGCGCTCGCCGTTTCGCCCGAACGCCATAGGCATGTCGTCTCTGCGGCTTGAGCGCGTCGAGCGCTCACCCGATAGGGGGCCTGTTCTCCATGTGCTGGGCGCGGATATGCTCGACGGCACGCCCATATTCGATATAAAGCCCTATGTGCCCTATTCCGACAGCCACCCCGAGGCAACAGGCGGCTTCACGGATAAAACAAGCTTCAGAAAGCTTGCCGTCAGCATTCCAACAGCGCTTGAAGCGAAACTTCCGGAGGGGCTGAGGGAAGTGTTAGAAAATGACCCCAGACCCGGCTATCATGACGACCCCGAGCGCGTGTACGGCATGGAATACGCGGGCGCGGAGGTGAAATTTCGCGTAGAAAACGACGTTCTGACAGTTTTGGATATAAAAAAGCCCGGTTAAGGATGATATTTAATAAGGAAGTCAGCATAGCATATCATATTTAAAACATAAAAGGCCAATAGAATCGTTTTAGAATCTATTGGTTTTTTCTTGTTATAGTGATATTTTCCTTACGGAAAGTGATATTGTAGCCTTGTGGCTACAGTGCTATTATATTCGCCCATAACTGCCGAAGGCAATATCACTATGCAAAGCATAATATCACTGCGAAGCAATATAACTCGCCGTAAGGCGAATATAGCTGTATTGCACTCCTCAAGGAAGTGCGATACAAATCCGGGCTTTTTACTTGTACCTTATGAGGGCTCCCTCTTCTTCAACGAGGAGACGTTCCAGTCATTCCCTGAGGAGCTTCAGCAGATCATACTTGAGGTCGGCAGAGAAATAACCGCAAAGAGCCGTACCGTTGTTGCGGAAGAGGAAGCGAAGACACTTGCGGAGATGGAAGACATGGGAGTAACCATTATTCGCCCTGACCTGACCGAATTCAGAGCGGCAACCAAGCATATGTATGATGAAAATACCGCAATCACTCCCGTCATAGACCTTATCAACAAGGCAAGATAATTAACCTGCACAATTTCAAATAGAAAAAGCCCGGTGAAAGCCGGGCTTTTTTTAATCCGTTGCTACGCTTTATGTAATCTCTTTTGCCGGTGTCTCGACCGGTGAGGTTGGCAATGTTCTTTACTGCACTCGCGCACTAATCGTAGGGGCGAGCATTGCTCGTCCGCGTGTTGGTGAATTGACGCACTCAATTAGAACGGCCCAAAATAATTATTTAACAATTAACTGTTGACATATGCTGCTAAGGATGTTATATTAAATTTACCAAATGGTAATCAAAGACCGCGCGGTCAATAAAAAAGGAGAAGAGCATATGTCAAAAAATGATAAGGAAAAGCTTGAGCTTTTGGACACAAGGCTTGACGAAAAAACCACCAAGACCATGATTATCTGCGCTGTGATAATGCTTGTCGCGGTGCTCATCCACGATGGGGATCATATCCGTCAGGCGTACAATTGGGGCTACACGATCCCGATGTCGCTCTGGGCGCTGAATCTGATCGTCTATGTGCTGCCGGTAGTGTCGATCTTCCTCGCAAAAAGCCGCAGAATGTCCGCGACAATCGTCTGCTGCCTCGCCGGCATCGTGACGAGCCTGTCGTTCGTGGTGCTCCACTGCTTCGGCTCATCGAGCGGCCTCAACTGGGGCATCTGGAACTTTACATACTTTGAGCTGATCGAGGGCGTGTGGTACGACCCCGGCACGGGCATGCAGTTTTATCAGGGCGTCGATACCCTGAGCTGGATACTGCTGTTCCATGTTCCGGTATTCTGCCTGCCGTGCTCTGTAATATCGCTCAAGAAGTTTTTCGACATCAAAAAAGCTCGCAAGCCGTCGCAGCAGTGATGCGGCGTCATATTGAGCCGCTTTTCACATGAAGGAAATTTCCATAAAAATCAGCAACATCGACTGTGCGGCCTGCGTCGATCGCCTCAACAGAGCGCTCATGTCACTCAATGGCGTTTCGGAAGCTGCGGTCAACTATGCCACCGGCAGAGCGGCCATAAGCTATGACGAGAGCGCGCTTGCCATCAGGGACATAGCCGCGTGCATAAAAAAAGCGGGCTACGGCGTTTCGGCCGACACGGTGGAGCTTAAATGCGGGATGCTCTCGGCCGAGACTGCGGAGGCGGCCGTCGCAAAGCTCCAGAGCTTTGAGACTGTGCAAAGCGTTGAGGCGGACATTGAAAATGCCCGCCTTGAGCTGCGGCTGTGGCCTGTCGATTACGACAGCACAAAGCTCATCCGCGCGCTCAGAGAAGATGGAGTATGGGCGGAGCTCGGTCAGATGAGCAGCGGAGACGAGGAGGACCGGCAGACAAAGCGCATAGAGCTTCTTCGGCTAATAACAGTTGGCCTGTTCTGCACGATACCCCTCATATGGGAGCTGCACTATGCCGCGCAGTTTGTGCTCGCGTCAATAGTCCAGTTCTGGCCGGGCGCTTATTTTTACAGGGGCGCTTACAGGGCTTTGCGCAGCAAAACCATGACGATGGACGTTCTCGTTGCGCTTTCGACGACGATCATTTATCTCTACAGCACATACACCGCGTTTTTTGTGCCGATAGGAAAGATGCTGTATTTTCTGTCAGGCTCCGTGCTGATAACGCTGCTGCTTTTCGGGCGACATCTCGAACACATAGCGATGGGCGAGACGGCAAACGCCATACGCAAGCTTATGCGGCTCCAGCCCAAGATGGCGCTGGTGTTCAGAGACGGTGAGGAAAAGGAAGTGCCCGTGGACGAGATATGCGAGCACGAGGTCATAATCGTGCGCCCGGGCGAGCGTATCCCCGTTGACGGCGTGATATTAGAAGGCGAGTGCGCGGTGGACGAATCCATGCTCACGGGCGAGAGCGCACCGGCGGACAAGGGCGAGGGGGACGAGGTCATAGGCGGAACGCTATGCCGCTCCGGCAGCGTCAGAATATCCGCCACGCGCTTGGGCAAGGATTCGGTTCTGCATCAGATAATCGAGCTTGTCCAGCGCGCGCAGACCTCAAAAGCGCCCATACAGCGCCTTGCGGACAAGATCGCTGCGGTGTTTGTGCCGCTGGTCATCGTCATAGGCGCGGCGGTATTTGCGCTTTGGTATTTTATCATTGATCCGGGGAATGCCGACAAGGCGGTGTACTGCGTGTGCAGCCTGCTCGTCATAGCCTGCCCATGCGCGCTGGGTCTTGCCACTCCGACGGCGCTGATGACAGGAGCGGGCAGAGCCGCGGAGCTTGGCGTGCTCTACCGCGACGGCGGCGTTTTGGAGAGCGCGTACAAGGTGCAGACGATAGTGCTTGACAAAACGGGCACCCTGACGCAGGGGAGACCCGAGGTTTCGGGCGCGTATTTCTGCGAGGATACCGACCCCGAGTATATGATAATATGCGCAGCCTCGATAGAGAGAATGTCCGAGCACCCGATATCGGGCGCGCTCACGGCATACTCTGCCTACCGCTGCCCGAACACGCTGCCCCCGCCGGTTGAGCGCTTTGAGAGCTTCGCGGGTAAAGGCGTAAGCGGCGTTATCGCGGGCGAGAGGTGGCTTTGCGGCAGCCGCGAAATGCTGCGCGGTGCGGGAATAGCGGTAGACTGCCTGCCTGAGCCGGAGGCGGCCGCGACTGAGGTGTGCGTCTCCTGCTCCGGCAGGCTGCTCGGCGCGCTGTATGTGACGGACAGACTGCGCGCGGGAGCGGCAAGGACAGTATGCCAGCTTCAAAAGATGGGGCTTGATGTGTGGCTGATGACCGGCGATAACAAAACAGCCGCAGAGGCCGTAGCTGTCGAATGCGGCATAGAAAACATCATGAGCGGAGTGCTTCCGGACGATAAATACTCCGCCGTGAGAAAGCTTATGGATGAGGGCAAATGCGTCGCCATGGTCGGGGACGGCATAAACGACGCTCCGGCGCTTGCGGCGGCGGATGTGTCCATCGCGATGGGCGGCGGAACAGACGTCGCAATGGACTGCGCGGGCATAGTCCTGCCCGGCGGCAGGATAGAAAACGTCGTGACAGCGCTGAATCTCTCTAAAGCTACCGTGCGCACGATACATATAAACCTGCTGTGGGCGGCTCTGTATAATCTCATATGCATTCCCGCGGCGGCCTGCGGCATAATTAACCCCTCAATGGCGGCGGCGGCCATGACCCTTTCGTCCAACGGCGTGCTGCTCAATTCCATCAGGCTTCAGAAAGCCGGGGAGGACTCAGATGCGAAACGAGATAAGTGAAATCAAGGTCGGCGGCATGATATGCCGCGCCTGCACCGAGGCCGTGGAGACGGCGCTCCTCGGAAAGCGGGGGGTCATATCCGCCAAAGCGAGCTATTTCAAAAGAAACTGCACCGTTGAATACGATCCCGACGTCGTGAGCCTTGAGGATATTGAAAACTGCATAAATGCCGCGGGATATACGACAGGGGATAAGCATGCGGCGGATATTGCGGTTGACATAATATGTGCGACCTTGACTGTGCTTTTAGTGTGGTTTCTGCTCAGCGGTAAGCTCAACGCCATACCCGAGGCGTCCGAGGGCATATCTCTCGGCGGAATATTCCTCATCGGCCTGCTAACGAGCACCCACTGCGTGTGCATGTGCGGCGGCATAATGCTCAGCCAGACGGCCAGAGGCAATGCGCTCGGCGCGGGGCGGTCAGCGCCGCTGATATCATCCCTTTCGTATAACGGTGGGCGTGTGATATCCTACACCCTTATGGGAGCGATATTCGGGGGCTTAGGCATAGTTATAAGCTATACCGTTAAGATCAAATCGCTTGTGTTTACAATGGCGGGGCTTATTATAGTCCTGATCGGTATAAATATGTGGGGCATATTGCCGGGGTTGAGGGCGCTTGCGCCGCAGCAAAGCTCATATTGCTCCGCAGTCTCGGCAGGGCGGAAAAAGCTCGCGGGAAAACCGCTTGCCATCGGGCTGCTGACGGGGCTTATGCCATGCGCGCCGCTGTACGCCATGTGGCTGTTTGCGATGAGCAGCGGCAGTGCCGTAAACGGCGCGCTGTCGATGCTGGTATTTGCACTCGGAACAGTGCCGCTGATGCTCATTTTCGGCGCCGTCAATTCCTTTATACCGAGAAAGTGGATGAAATATATGCTGAAGCTCAGCGCGGTTTTAGTGACCGCCATGGGAGCAAAAATGCTTATCAACGGCCTGATGATAAGCGGATTTTTCTGAATATTCACAAATTATTGAAACACCCTATGAAAATAGGGTGTTTTTGCTATTGCAATACTTAAAAAATTTGATATAATATAATTAAAATTTTTGAAATAATGGAGGCCGCCATGAAAATTCTGTTCATTGCACTGACTGCGTATCTTATAGGCTCCTTCTGCGCGTCGATACCGCTGTCCCGCCGTTGCTTTGGCGGAGACGTGCGTTCATGCGGCAGCGGCAACGCGGGGGCTACAAACATGGCGCGTGTATATGGTATGAGAGCGGGACTCTGGACGCTGCTGCTCGATATGCTCAAAACCGTGCTTGCCATGCTTCTGGGCAAATACATCATGGGCAGCGCGGGAATGGCGATAGCGGGCGCGTTTTGCATGATCGGACACTGCTTTCCGCTGTATTTCGGCTTTCGTGGGGGGAAGGGAGTGTCCGTGGGCGCGGCGCTGGGGCTTATGTCGGGGCTGCCTGTCCTCGGCGCGATCATGGCGATATTCTTTGCAACAGCCGTTATAAGCCGCAAGGTATCATTAGGCTCTATGGCGGCGGCTGCTGGCCTGCCGATAGCGTCATGGCTTGCCGGCGCGGGGACGGAAATGCTGATAATGAACGTGTTTTCGGCGCTTTTAGTCGTGTTCATGCACCGCAGCAATATCTCAAGACTGATAAAGGGAACGGAGCCGGATTTCCGCCCAAAAAATTTTTAGTTGAGAAATTTGAATGAAAAATTTGTATATAATGGCGAAAATGCTATATTATTTGCACTACGTCTTGACAAATTAATCACGGATGTGTAACATATACTCATGAACGTGGTATGCAAGTAAACCACTGTGCATACTTATTTTTAACAAATAAAAGGAGAATTACAATGGCAGTATTTAAAGACACTCTGGCAAAGGATTTCCTGGATAACTATGACGGCCTGGAGCTCATGAAGCAGTACACCCCCAAAATCGCAAAGCTCCCCAGCATTACCTATAAGCCCTACTACAAGAAGCCCATCAGCGAAGTCGCTCAGGTTGCGATGAAGCTTGGCAAGGCCACTCAGGACGAGGTCGATGCACTGGAGAAGGCATTCAACGAGCGTTTCGGCGACAAATAAATAGATAGTATATATAGCCCTGCCGCAAGGCGGGGCTATTATAATAGATTCTAAGAAAGGAGAAGACTTATGGATTTTAAAAACATGAGCGTAAAGGACTTTTTTGAAGTTAACGGCGGGAGAGAGCTGTGCCAGCAGTATGCGCCCAATCTGCTCAAGTATCCTCTCAAGCTTTTCTATAAGAAGACCTGCGGCGAGATATTCGAGCTCGTTACCAGCAAGGGACTTGTCCCTGCCGATAAGGCCGCTGCCATTGAGGCTGCCGTTGAGGCAATGTAAGACATAAAATTTCGCCGGACTGTACATCGATACGGTCCGGCGAATTTATTATCTTGTCTTTTGAATCCCCAAAAGGGCTATGAGCGTGCCCACGGCGGAGGCGATAACGCCCACGAGCAGTGTGAACGAGGGGGAAGTGGTATCTAAAAGAAGTCCGCCCACATAGCCGGAGAAGGTGCTGCCGAACGCTATTACGGCGGTGACGGAGGCCTGCCCCTTGGCGGCGTTGCGCTTCGCGATTACAGCGTCGACATAGTGCACCGAGGCGGGAACGAAAATGGCAAAGGAGCCCGCTTGCAGCAGCACGGCCACATAGAGAAGCTCAACACAGGGCGAAAGGTATATAAGCAGCGCTTTGGCGGTGAACATGGCGACCGAAAATCTCAGCAGGCCGGAAACGCTGAACCGGCTCGTAAGGCGCGTGAACAGCAGCATTACCGGCACCTCGGTAAGCGCCATAATTGCCGTGACGCCGCCGAGATCGGAGCTGTCGCCGCCGATATTGCGTATAAACTCGATCATGAAGTTGCTCAGCAGCGAGTGGGTAAAATACAGCAGTGAGCACCCCACGAGGAAAATGGCAAAGCGCTTGTTTTCCAGAATAAATTCGACGATGCCGCTGGGCTTTTCCGCAGCCTCGGCAGCGGGGGCTTTGACTGTATCGGGGCGCTGCTTATCCTTTGTGGAAAAAAGCAGAGTTATAATCCCCAGAACAAGCGAAAATATTATGTACGATACGGGGATGGCGTTTTCGCTCACCGATTGCACAAGCAGGCCGAGCGCGGCCGTGCCCAGCGCGTAGAAAAGCGAGCCTATAGCGCGCGCAATGCTGAAATTAATTCGGCAGCCCCAGCTTTCAAGATAAAAGCTCAGCGAGATGCACAGCGGCTGCATGAGCATGGTGCCCGCGATGATTATAACATAGGCGGCGGCCAGCGGCAGACTGGCCTTGGGCATCATGAGCACCGCCAGCATGAGCAGCAGCGACAGCAGGGCGGTTATTCTTAAACAGCCAGATATCGCCCTTTGACCGCGGCGGTCGATGTATCCGGCAACGAGGGGCTGAAGCACGAAGCTGACAATGTTGCCGAAAGCAAAGATTATGCCGATATCGTAATTGGAGCAGCCCTTGAACTGAAGATAGACGGTCGTAAAGCAGAATATAATGCCGCTCAGGATCCAGTAGATGGCCTGCAGCGCGGCATAATCAAAATTAAGTATCTTTTCTGAACGTTTCATGCTCAGATTATAGCATGCTTGTCAAGTATATGACTTTTTTTCGGGAATAATGCCGCAATAGCTTGAAAAAGACAGTAAATATGTCTATAATGTAAACAGGGACAAAAAATTTGCAATAGAAAAGAGAGGAAAATATGATTGAAAAAATTGACGGCGTTATCAACGCCATAAGCGGATTCCTTTATCAGCCGTACATAGTGCCGCTTATACTCATTGCCGCCGGTCTGTATTTCACCATCCGCACCGGCCTCATGCAGTTCAGCCTTTTCGGTGAATCCATAAGAGTCGTCAGCGAAAAGCCCAAGGACAAGAAGTCGATATCCTCCTTCGGCGCGCTGATGGTATCCACGGCTTCCCGCGTCGGCACCGGCAACATCATCGGCGTATCGACCGCAATATGCTTGGGCGGCTTCGGCGCCATCTTCTGGATGTGGGTGACCGCTATCCTCGGCGGAGCCTCGGCTTTCGTCGAGTCCACCCTCGCTCAGATCTACAAGAAAAAGGACGCTGACGGAACCAGCTACGGCGGCCCCTCCTACTATATGCAGGATGCGCTCAAGCAGCGCTGGCTGGGCGTTATATTTGCTATCGTGCTTATCCTGACCTACGTTGTCGGCTACAATATGCTGGCCTCCTTCAACACTCAGGACACCTTCTCCGGCTTCAGCTTCTATGATGCCAAGACCACACCCATCATCATCGGCGCTATCCTCGCCGTGCTGTTTGCGGCGTCCGTCCTCGGCGGCGGCAAGCGCCTTACGAAGATCACAGGCGTTTTGGTGCCTGTCATGGGCATGCTGTATGTCCTCGTGTCGCTCATCGTTGTCATCATGAACATCGGCGCTATCCCCGTTGTTTTCAAGAATATTTTCGTATCCGCCTTTGACTTCAAGGCAATATTCGGCGGCTTTACCGGCTCCTGCATGATGTGGGGCATAAAGCGCGGCCTGTACTCCAACGAAGCCGGTATGGGCTCCGCCCCCAACGCGGCCGCGACGGCTGACGTATCTCACCCGGTAAAGCAGGGTCTTGTTCAGATGCTGTCCGTTTTCATCGACACGCTGCTTATCTGTACCGCGACCGCACTCATGTGCATGTGCGCAAACCCCGAGGGCCTCAATGCCGACGTGGCGGGCGCAGCATATGTTCAGCAGTCAATGGGCATGGCGCTCGGCGACTTCGGCCCGATCTTCATTGCAGCGGCAATGAGCCTGTTCGCGTTCACTACCCTCATCGGCAACTACTATTACTGCGAAGGCTGCCTGAAATTCATCTTTAAGCGCAGCCCGAGCAAGACCTTCATGCTCATCTTCCGCCTTGCTGCGACGGCGCTCGTTTTTGTCGGAGCTATCCTTTCCGCAGGGCTTGTCTGGGATACCGCCGATATGCTCCAGGCGTTCATGGTCATCATAAACGTACCTGTCATCCTCATCCTCGGCAAGACCGCGTTTGCCGCGCTCAAGGACTATAAGCGCCAGCGCGCAGCAGGCGACGATCCTGTGTTCAAGGCATCCTCGATCGGCCTTGAGGGCAAGACCGACTGCTGGGAATAAAGCAACACTATAAAGCAATAAAAAAGTGAGTTCTTCAAGAACTCACTTTTTTGCGCTTTTGGGTTTTCTGACCGAGGCGAAGGGATCGCTGCCGCCGCCGGAGAACATCGTGAAGTTGAGGCTGGAGCTGACATGGTCGGCCATGGCCTGCTTTGCAAGGTCGGGAATGTGCATCTTAATCGCCTCGACAACGGCGATGTGATTATATATAACGCTCGATGACCACGGGTTTTCCTGCGCGCTGCTGATAAACTTTATCATTGAGGACTGATACATCGTAAGGTTCGGCAGCAGCATTTCGTAGCACTTTTGAATATACCTGTTGCCGCAGGATTTTACGATAAGTCCGTGGAAGGGCATGTCGGTTGCTATCATGCCGTCATAATCCTTGCGGACGACGCATTCGGCAAACTCCTTTGCGAGCCTGTCCAGCTCTTCAACAGTCTCCTTGTCGGCTCTCTCGGTGCACAGCGCCGCCGCCTCGCATTCGATCGCGGCGCGCACGTCGTAAAGGTCGATCATATCGCTCAGGCTCAGATCAATGACGAAAAAGCCGCTGACGTCGGGCTTGGATACGACAAAGCCCTTCTCACAGAGGTTTATTATGGCCTCAGCGACGGGAGTGCGGGATATGCCTAAGCCGGAGGCGATGCTGTTGACGTTGAGCTTTGTGCCCGGCGCTATGCGCAGGGAGACGATCTCATCGTAGAGCATCTGCGAAACTGTGTCGCGGAGCTTGGCACTGGGGTTGGCGTCAAGATAGACCTGAAATTTTGCACGGTTCATAGTAACAGTCCTTTCGATGCAAAAATCGGCAAAAAGCTATGAAAATGATTTAAAATTTAGCATTAATTCTACAACATTATTTCTCCGACTGCAATAGTAAAAATGCAAATTTTTTATTAATCGGACAAAAAATTGTGTATATACAGGCAAATTTTTTAACAAGTAGGGCATTACCCATTAAATATCAAACAAATAAGCTCCGATGCATTTTGCATCGGAGCTTATCAATTATTGTGTCTTATTATTTCTTCTTGTTCTTTATGTATTCGTCGATGCTCTTGGCGCCGGTTTTGCCTGCGCCCATTGCAAGGATGACGGTTGCGGCGCCCGTGACGGCGTCGCCGCCGGCGAACACGCCCTCGCGTGAGGTCTGGCCGTTGTCGTCAGCCTGGATGCCGCCCTTTTTGGTGGTCTCAAGACCCTTGGTGGTGGAGCGGATCAGGGGGTTGGGGCTGGTGCCGATCGCGATGATGACCGCGTCGCAATCGAGAACCCAGTTGGAACCGGCGACGGGAACGGGACGGCGGCGGCCCTTTTCGTCGGGCTCGCCAAGCTCCATCTTCTGAAGCTCAATGCCGGTGACGTGGCCATTTTCATCGCCGTGGATGGCGACGGGGTTGTTGAGCAGCTTAAACTCGATGCCCTCGGACTCTGCGTGCTCGACCTCCTCCAGACGTGCGGGAAGCTCTTCCTTGCCGCGGCGGTAGGTGATGTAAACGTGGTCTGCGCCAAGACGCATTGCAACGCGGGATGCGTCCATTGCAACGTTGCCGCCGCCGACGACCGCGACCACCTTGGGGTGCTTTATGGGCGTATCGTAATCGTCTCTGTAAGCCTTCATGAGGTTTACGCGGGTGAGGAATTCGTTTGCCGAGTAAACGCCCAGCAGATTCTCGCCCGGGATGTGCAGGAACTGGGGCAGACCCGCGCCGGAGCCGATGTAAACGGCCTCGTAGCCAAAATCGTCAAACAGCTCGTCGATGGTCATTGCCTTGCCGATAACAGCGTCGGTAACGATCTCAACGCCCATCTTCTTGAGGTTTTCAACCTCGACCGCAACGACCTTGTCCTTGGGCAGACGGAACTCGGGGATGCCGTATACCAGAACGCCGCCGGCCTTGTGGAAGGCCTCGTAAATGGTGACGTCATAGCCCATCTTGCGCAGATCGCCCGCGCAGGTGAGGCTGGAGGGGCCGGAGCCGATGACGGCGACCTTGTGGCCGTTGGACTCGGGAACAACGATCTCGGGTTTGTCGGCCTTCGCCATGTGGTAGTCAGCGACGAAGCGCTCGAGACGGCCGATGCCGACGGGCTCGCCCTTGATGCCGCGGACGCACTTAGACTCGCACTGCTTCTCCTGCGGACAGACGCGGCCGCATACTGCGGGCAGGGAGTTTGTGGAGGTGATGATGTCGTAGGCGGCGTCAAAATCGCCCTCTGCGACCTTTGCTATAAATTCGGGGATGCGCACGGAAACGGGGCAGCCGCTGCGGCAGGGCATGTTGTGGCAGTTGAGGCAGCGCTTCGCCTCGTCGATTGCCATCTCCTCGGTGTAGCCGAGAGCGACCTCGTCAAAATTTCTTCTGCGAACCTGAGGGTCCTGTTCGGGCATCGGGTTCTTATCCATTCTCATATTAGCCATTGCGCTTACCTCCGGTCATTTTGCAGATATGCTGTGCAGACTCATCCTGCTCTTCCTTGTAGAATGCCGCGCGCTTGATGAGGGAGTCGAAATCGACCTCATGAGCGTCGAAGTCGGGGCCGTCAACGCAGGCAAACTTCGTCTCGCCGCCGACGATAACGCGGCAGCCGCCGCACATTCCGGTGCCGTCGACCATGATCGGGTCGAGGGAGATGATGGTCTTGATGCCGTAGGGACGGGTGACGTCCGCGAGGAATTTCATCATGATGTCGGGGCCGATGGCGATAACGCGGTCAAACTGGGGCTTGCCCTCCGCGATATTCGCGTCGATCTCCTGCTGGAGGTACTGGGTGGTGAAGCCCTTCTCACCATAGGTGCCGTCGTCGGTGCACATGATGAGCTTGTCGGAAGCGGCCTTGAGCTCGTCCTTGAGAATGACGATGTCGGCGCTTCTGAAGCCTGCGATAAAGGTGACCTCGATGCCTCTTGCGTGCATTTCCTTAGCGATGGGGTATGCGATGGCGCAGCCAACGCCGCCGCCGACGACGCAGACCTTCTTCAGGCCGTCCATCTCGGTAGCTTTGCCGAGGGGGCCGACGAAGTCAGTGATGTAATCGCCCTCTTCAACGGTGTGGAGCATTCTGGTGGTGCGTCCGGCAGCCTGAACCATAACGGTAACGGTGCCCTTTTCGCGGTCATAGCCCGCGACGGAAACGGGGGTGCGCTCGCCCTGCTCGTCAAGGCGGAAGATGACGAACTGGCCGGCCTGCGCATGCTTTGCGACCAGCGGAGCTTCGATCTCAAACAGGCAAATGGTCTTTGCCTCGTTCAAAAATCTTTTTTGTACGACTTTAAACATCTTATTACCTCTTTACATTTTTAATAAATTTCTGCTTTACATGGTAATGCTCATAATTTTAATTCAATTGCTCATGCTTGTCAACATACGAAATTTGGAGATATCTCAAAAAAGCCTGATTTATCAATGGTTTCCGGAGATTTGTGATTATATTTTAACTAAGACTGCGCAAGTTTTGATGCATTTTCAGCTCCCGAAGGTTTGCACTGCGGCGCAATTTGATATATACTGCCGTAGAGGTGAAGAAAATGTCTGTAAAAAGAAGCCGCTTCGGCGAATATTATTTGTATACGATCGAAAATTTACAGGGCGCAAAGCTCGAAGTGACGGATTTAGGAGCGACGGTTCGCTCCATACTTATGCCTGACAGGAACGGTATCATGGGTGACGTTGTGCTGGGCTATGATACCCCGGAGGAGTATTTAAAAAGCGACGGATATCTAGGCGCGGCGGTGGGCAGATACGCAAACCGCATCGCGGGCGCGGGATTCACATTGAACGGAACTACATATGAGCTTACCGCCAACGAGGGCGGAAACATGCTCCACGGCGGCATCGGCTTCAGTAAGCGCAGGTTTGACACGGTAAGCGCCGAGGACAGCATGGTGGTGTTTGAGCTGCGCGACCCGGACGGCGGCGACGGCTTTCCGGGCAATCTTACGGTGCGCATAGGCTATGAGCTCAGCGATGATAACGACGTGTGCATTTACTATGCCGCAAGCTCGGATAAGGACACCGTGATAAACCTCACTAACCACTGCTATTTTAACCTCAGCGGCGAGGGTGATATTCTTGGGCACGAGCTGCTTATAAACGCAGGCTCCTATCTGCCGGTTGACGGCGCTCTGCTGCCCACGGGCGAGATATGCCCCGTTGAGGGCACGGATTTTGACTTCAGAAGCGGCCGTGAGATAAAAAACGGCTTTTACGACCACTGCTTTGTGCTCGACAACAATTTCTGCGCCACGCTGAGCGATAAGAAAAGCGGAAGGGTCATGCTCGTCGCGACGGATATGCCGGGGGTGCAGTTTTACGCCGGAGGCGCGCTGTCAGAGCGCAAGGGTAAAAACGGCAGGCTCTACGGCAAAAATTCCGGACTGTGCCTTGAGACACAGCGCTTTCCCGACAGCCCGAACAGACCCGAATTTCCCTCCTGCGTCCTCAGAGCGGGCGAGATGTTCACAAGCCGCACTATCTACTCGTTCGATGTAGAATAAAAACGCATAGGAAGATACAGAACGGCTACGGACTGCACTTTCGGTGCAGTCCGTAGCCGTTTATTTCTGCGTCGGGATGAATAAAAGAGCAGTATCCGTTATTTTTCAAACACGCCATAGCTGCTGATAAATTTCATAGTGCGACGCCGCGCTAATCAAGGCTCAGGTTCCAAACGGCGTCGGCAGGGTAGGAGTCATTTTTGCAGGCGGCGATGTACGGCTGCCCGGAGGCGGACGCACGCCGGACAACGGCTTTCCTCGCGCCTAACTTCCTGCATAGCGCGGGTATGAACTCTGGAGCGTCGTTCAGCGCCTCTTTTATAAGCAGCGTGTCGCCGTCAAGATAGCCGCAGGCGATGCCGCCCCTGTATGCGTAAAAGCCGCCGCCGTAGGTCTTGAAAATAACCTCCTGAAACCGGAGCCAGTCGTAATACAGGCTGACATACGGCCTGCCAGCGAGCAGATCTATCCTGCGATAGCTGTACTCATCGGCGTAAAGCTCCTGTATCTCAATGTCGCGAGCCGAGGGAAAGACCTCATCGAGCGTACAATAGCTTGCTGTCACGAGAGAACAGCTTTTGGCGTACCAGTCATACAGCGAAGGCTCCGCAGGCAAGGTGCAGCAGATATCGGCACCCTGATCCCGGGCGTGGCGGATGCAGCTTCTGACAAGCTGTGTGCCGATGCCCTGACCCTGAAACTGCTTGTCCACGGCGACGCCGTAGATGTAGGCAAGCTTCTTTGGCGGCTCATTGGGGATATACAGCTCGGCGTTCAGAACGTAGGCCGCGCCGAACAGCTCCCCGTAAAACTCCGCGACTATCCCCGTGCCCATGGAGGGCAGCAGCTCAAAAAAAGCGTTTACGAGGCTCGGCTCATCACCGAAGGCGTCATACCAGAGACTTTTGAGCCATGGCAGGTCGCCCTTGTCGTATTCGTGCATTTCATATATCATTCATATACCTCGGGGCACAGTCGCCGTATCTCGCTGCGTATCTCGCGCAGATCCGCAAAGGTCTCGGGGCGCTTGTTCACGTCCCGAAGCAGGGCGGAGGGGTGGTAAATCGCCATATATCGCCTGCTTCCGATATCGAACCACTGCCCGTGCTGACGGGTGATGCGGAAGTCCTCGCTTATCAGGGCGGTAGCGGATATGCGGCCTAAGCATATAATTATTTTGGGGTCAACGATGTCTATCTGCTCCCTGAGCCACGACCAGCAGGCGTCCTGCTCCTCGGGCTTGGGGTCGCGGTTTTTCGGCGGACGGCATTTCACGATGTTGGCGATGTAGACACGGCTGCGGTCAAGGTCTATCATTTTAAGCATATCGTCCAGCAGCATGCCCGCTCTGCCGACAAAGGGCACGCCCTGAAGATCCTCCTGCTCGCCGGGGCCTTCACCGATGAGCATGACTTTGGCTTTTTCGTTTCCTGCGCCGAACACAAGCTTCGTGCGTGTGTCGCCGAGCGGGCATGCGCGGCAGCTAAGGCAGCGGCTATTGAGTTGCTCCATTGAAAGAGACATCAGCTTTCCTCCGAGTATTTTGCAAGCTCAAGCAAAATTTCGCGTTTATTATTGTCGGGATACTCCATTACATATTCCAGCAGGAATTTCAGCATCTCGCCAAGATCGGGACCTTTCAGACCGAGGCTGAGCAGGTCATCGCCCGTGACGGCAAGGTGCTTGAGCGAAAAGCACTCGCCGCTTTTGAGCACGGCTTTCAGCTCCTTCTCGCGATCGACGCCGAGAATGACGGTGCTGGCCTGCACGGCGCAGCTTACGGAGTCAACTCCGTAGCGGTTGAGAAGCTTTTTCCAGCCCAGCGTATCCTCCGGAAGCTCGGCCGAGAGCATTTGCTCGGCATCGGCGCAGCAGCGTATCGTGCGGCCGTCGAGCCGCAGCTCCGCAAGAAAATCGTGCGCCGAGGGAATATAGCCGTATTTACGGAGCATGATAGCAAATGCGACCCATCGCGAAAGCGCCTTGCGCGGCATGGCGGCGATGTCGGCAAAGTTTGGAGACTTCCAGCCCGTGCCGCTTATGTATCGCTTCATAAGCCCGAAGCTTATGGCGGCGCCTATGGTCTCGGGGCGCGATGTGAGCAGAATTTTCTCCGTCTCATCCCGCACCCGCTCGGGTGCAAGCTCTGCGGCAAGGGGAGCGCAATCGTTTATCGCCTCGCAGGTGTCGTATTCAATGGTAAAGCCCAGTCGCGCGGAAAAGCGCAGGGCGCGGAACATGCGCAGCGCATCCTCGGTAAAGCGAAGCTTTGGATCGCCCACGCAGCGGATGACGCGTTTTTGAATGTCCTTGACGCCGTCGTAAGGGTCTGATATCATACCGTCGACCGAGAGGGCAATGGCGTTTATCGTGAAATCCCGGCGTCCAAGATCGGTGATAAGGTCGGAGACAAAGGTGACGGAATCCGGCCTGCGGTGATCGCGGTAATCGCCCTCGGTACGGAAGGTCGTGACTTCGGCAGAGCGGCTTCCGACCGTGACGGTAACGGTGCCGTGCTTTAGCCCCGTGGGCTTTGAGCCGGGGAACAGCTCCATGACCTCCTCCGGCAAGGCGCTTGTGCATATATCCCAGTCCTGCGGAGTCATATCCATAATAACATCACGGACGCAGCCGCCGACAAGGTATGCGAGATGGCCTCGCGCCTGCAGGCCGAAGAGGATCTGTCTGACGTATTTCGGAGGGTTGATCTGAATCATTTGAAATATACCTTAAATGCAGTGAGAATTTTAATTCTTGTAAAGTTTAACTAACAGTATTATAATATCATTTACAAATGGCAACATCAATACTAATTTGTAAACATGATTTGATAGGGTGCCGCGGGCGGCACAAAGAGTATATAAGGCACAAAGGTGCCGATTGGAGTTAATATGTCAGATTTCAGCGAATTTTTAGCCAAGGGCAGACGGGGGCATCTCATCGGCATCGGCGGAGTGTCCATGTCGCCTCTGGCCGAGGTCCTGAAGGATGAGGGACTGGAAATAAGCGGCTCGGATATTGCCGAGAGCGAGCGCACCTCTCATCTGCGCGAAAAGGGCATAAATATATATATCGGCCACGATGCGGGAAATATAGCTCCGGGCACGGAGTTTGTCGTGCGCACCGCGGCGGCGCATGACGACAATCCCGAGGTAGTGCGCGCCCGCGAGCTGGGCATACCGGTGTTCGAGCGCACGCAGGCTTGGGGCGCTATCATGCGCGGCTACCGCAACGCGCTGTGCATCTCGGGAACGCACGGCAAAACCACAACGACCTCGATGTGCACGCACATACTCATGGCGGCGGAGAAGGACCCGACGGTCATGATAGGCGGCACCCTGCCGCTGCTCAAGGCGGGACACCGCGTCGGCGCGGGGGACACTATCGTTATGGAGGCGTGCGAGTATTATAATTCGTTCCACGCTTTTTACCCCACCGTGGCGGTGCTGCTGAATATTGAGGCCGATCACCTTGACTTCTTCTCGGGCATCGAGGAGATAAAGCAGAGCTTCCGCGAGTTTGCAAGCCATGTTCCCGAGAACGGGTATATCGTCGCAAACTATGACGATGAGAACACCATGGACGCGCTGAAAGGGCTTGACAGGAACATTGTCACCTTCGGCCTTACGAGCAAGGCTGATGTTTACGCCAAAAATGTTCTTCGCCTCGGCTCTCTGACGAAATTTGATATCATGTACAAGGGCAAGTATTTTGAGACCGCGAGCATCCACGTTCCCGGCGAGCACAACCTCAAGAACGCCCTTGCCGCCGCTGCCGCGAGCATATGCCTCGGCATAAAGCCCACCGCCATTAAATACGGACTCTCCGGCTTTTACGGCGCGGGCAGGCGCTTTGAGTTTAAGGGCAAATATAACGGCGCGGACGTATACGACGATTATGCGCACCACCCCGGCGAGGTCAGAGCATTGCTCGACGCGGTCGAGTCGCTGGGCTATAAGCGCATTATCCTTGTGTTCCAGCCGCACACCTATACTCGAACCATGGCGCTGTTCCACGATTTCGTGCGCCAGCTCAGGCGAGCCGACGTTGTATATCTGGCGGAGATCTTTGCCGCCCGTGAAAAGAATATTCTCGGCATATCCTCCGCAGACCTGGCAGAGAGGATAGACGGCGCAAAGTTTTTCAAAACCTTTGAGGAGATCGAGGCCGACCTGCGGGTAACCGCGCAGCCGGGCGACCTTATCCTGACGGTCGGAGCGGGCAATGTCTATAAAATAGGCGAGCACCTGCTCGAGGACGATTACGAGATATAATTTGTAAAAGGAAGAGCCCTGCTCTTCCTTTTCTTATATGCTGTAGAATATGATACAGATTTTTTGCCTGAACTATATTAGAATAGTGCTATTATTACAGAACGAAACGGAGAAAAGCTATGGAAATCAAGTGGCTGGGTCATTCATGCTTCAAAATCACTCATGAGGGATACAGCGTTGTAATAGACCCGTATAAATCGGTCGGCTCATACGGCTATCCGGAGCTGCACCTTGAGGCCGACGCCGTCCTGTGCAGCCATGAGCACGAGGGGCACAATAACCGTGCCGCCGTGAAGCTCACGGGAGCGGACAAGCCCTGCCCGTATACGCTGTCTGTTATCGACACCTTCCACGACACAAGCTGGGGTCTGCTCCGGGGAGCGAATAAGATACACGTTCTGGACTGGGACGGGTACAAGCTCGTGCACATGGGCGACTGCGGAAGCATTCTCACGGATAACGATAAGTCGGAGCTGTTCGGCGCGGATGTGCTGATGATAAACGCGGGCGGCTTCAGAGCCATGCCCAGCGACAAGACAAAACCTCTTGCGGACGAGCTTTACGCAAACGTCGTCATACCCATGCACTATGCCCACGACGGCTACGGCAACCGCAGGCAGGAGCGCGTTGAGGCGTTTACCGACCAGTATATGCCGCTGCCTATTGTCAAGTTTTACGATACCAACACAATAACTATCACAAAGCAGACGCCGACGCAGGTCGCGGTGCTCAAATACATGGGCAAATAAACGGCGGCTGCAAAAGCTAAGGCCGCACCTTATGGCTCCCTCTGACGAGGGAGCCATCAGTCTGTCGAAAAACTATAAATGAAAGCATAATCCCCGATAAAGGATGGGGGA
>OLNX01000108.1_pt1 | contig 86883 bp, 96 predicted proteins | sample 1672611 | NCBI WGS metagenome assembly OLNX01 (sample SAMEA3136705, study PRJEB25190) | human gut metagenome | reverse complement strand
GTCCTTTGCGATCACGCGGCCGGGGTGCAGCAGCGCGCGCGGCATGAGCGGCAGCCGGCGGCTGAACCGGGCATACACGCACAGCACCGCGACCTCAAACGCGCGGCTGATGAGCGTTGCAATGGCTGCGCCCGCGCAGCCGAGCATGGGCGCGCCGAGCTTGCCGTAGATAAGCACCCAGTTGAGGAAAATGTTCAGCGCGCCGGATACGGTGAGCAGCACCGCGCCGAGGCGGGGATTTTCCGTGCTGCGTTGCGCGGCGATGTACACGCCGCTGATGGCGGCGAAGAAGTACGAAAAGCCGACGTAGCGCGTATACGCCGCGCCGGGCGCGACAAGGTCAGCGTTGTTGGTGAGCACGCGCATGATCTGCTCCGGGATGCAAAACGCCGTCACGGCGAGCAAGCCCGAGATCGTCGTGGAAACAAACAGCGCGATGCCCATGACGCGGTTGATGGCCTCCTGATCGCCGCGGCCGTGGTATTGCGCCACGAGCACGCTCATGCCGCTCTGCACGCCGAAGATCATCAGCTGCATGACGTAAAACGGACTGTTTGCCATCGTCACGGCGGCGAGCGCCGTCTCGCCGAGCACGCCGACCATGAACGTGTCGGCCATGGACATGGAAAACGTCACGAAATTTTGCAGGATCATCGGGAGCATGAGCAAAATCGCGTCCCGGATGAAGTCTTTTTCCTCTCGAATGAGCCGCATACGGCAGCCTCCTTTGCGCACAGTTCGACTATGATACCATAATCTGCACAGGTGTGCAACCATACGCTGCAAACCGTTGACACACGCCGCCGTTTGCGCTAAAATAACGCTGCTGTACCCTTGCGGTGCAGCCCGGCGGCGCGCATCAGCGTCGGCCGAAAACGGATATGCGCCAGTAGCTCAGTTGGATAGAGCGTCCGCCTCCTAATAACCAGATGACCGGCCGCCCTACGGGTAAAATTTCATAACAAGCCCCCGTACCTCAGATGGATAGAGGGTCCGCCTCCTAAGCGGAACGCCAGCAGTTCGAGCCTGCTCGGGGGTGCCATAAACGCTGTAATCTCGGGGGATTACAGCGTTTTCCTTTCTTGTAATCTCGCCATGCGTCCTTTCTGGAATCGTATTTTCATTCATGCGTCTTGCAACTTTTCCCTCGTAAGGATTAGAACGATTTTGCAGGTGTTTGCTAATAAACCGGCCACTTTTGCTAATAAGCAGTTTCATTGGCTGTGTTCTAATCCCGACGCAGTAACTCCTTTCAACAGTTCAGAAAGAGTGGAGGCCAGTTCCGGATGCTCCTGAAGCTGTCTCACCAGTACCGCAAGGTCCAGAGCTGGCGCCGGCGTCTGTTCCTTCTGAATGGACGCCTCTGTTTTCCGCATATCAGGATTGGCGTAGAACGCCATCTCAAACTTTTGCGCATTGATTTTTCTATCCTCATCCAGGATGTGCGCATAGACTTCTGTCACCATATCTGGCTGTGCATGTCCAGTGTCGCCCTGCGTGGCTTTCACATCACCATGATTCAACTTCAGCTTATATGTTGTGCTGGAATGTCGAAGCGAATGGAACACCACATTCGGCAAGTCTGCCTTCTTTTTCAAGCGGTCAAACGCATTGCCTATAATGCGATCCTCGCAGGGCCGTCCTGTCTCCTGCGCCAAGACGAGGTTGTAGTCGATATAATCCTCTCCCATGAATTCCTTTAGAGTATCCTGCTTGGTCTTCCACTCGCGCAGAATCAATGCAAGCGTTTTAGGTATCCATACCTTTCTCACGCTGGACTCGGTTTTGGGTTTTTTGAGAACCAGTCTTGTACTTGATTTCCCACCCATCAATCTTGGAAAAACAAAAAGGATATCGCCTTGTCCAACTGCATCGATTGCTTTTTGCTCCACGCGAGCCAATTCCTTCTCAACCCGTAGGTGTGCGTCATCGTTTGCAAGGGCATGGTCAGATATGTCAACACAATCCCATGTCAGGCCGGTAATCTCACCCAGACGCAGTGAACAGGCAAAAGCAAGATTTAGAGCAACATACAGTTTCCCATCATCGCACTCATCCAACGCCTTACGGATGGTAACTGCATCCCAGATTGCTCGTGTCTTCTTTTCCCTTTTGGGAAGGATTGCACCATCAAACGGATTTTTACCAACCATTCCCCATCGCACTGCCTGCTTAAAGGCTGTGCGCATAAGCTTCACGATCTTCTCAATCGTACAAGGTGTGATATAATCCGTTTTCGCGTGACGGTATGGTGTGCTCACCGGCTTTGTTTTTTGAAGCTGATGGATAAACCAGTCCACAATCCGCGTGTTGACCTCCTGTACCAGATGATCCGCCAAGAGTGGATTGATGTAGTTTTCTATGAGGGCTGTATTTGATGCATATACCGATAGCCCCCAACGCTTTGTTCCATACATCTCGACGAAGTCATTTAGAAATTCGCCCACTTTAACGCGGGCTGGAGGGATGAACGTTCCTGTGTCCAACTCATGTTCAATCTCATTTTTCCTTCGCTGAGCCTCTTTCTTTGAGCTGACAGGTGGCTCCCATTTTTGCTGTTGCTCACCATTTTCATCGGTGTAGTAATAGACTACAGAATACTTTTTTCCGCGTTTTACAATTGTTGCCATTATTGACTCTCCTCCACATGATTAGATTTCTCGGCTGTCCAACCATGCGTCGAAGGATGATTTTGAGATACGGATGGTCGCACCAATGCGCACACTCTTGAATTCATCCTTCTTGACCAGTTCGTATGCGGCAGAGCGGCTGATTCCTAAGATTTCAGATATTTCTTCCACCGTATATACTCTTTTTGCAGCATTACCATCCTGCAAGTTGCTCATTTTGCGCCTCCTTTCAAGAGCGGCTTGCAGGGTCATATATATTACACCAACAAGCCGTCTGGATTACAACAGTGATTCTAATACAAATGCTCCGCCCGGCGCCTGTGGCTGGCAGGTCCATAGAAATCTATCTCCCCGCATTCTGATGCCGGGCCGGCCAATGCTGTGAGGCGTTCAAGCCGGAAGTACCATTGTTGCCCCGCCGGATCGTCGCGTTATGCGGGAGCCGTCCGCATATCAGTGCTCATGATTTGCTCGCCAAGCAAATGGATAGCCGCTCCTCGGTCAGGGGATGTGCCAGGTTTCGCTATGCGGTTGTCAAAGAGCCGGAAGGGGGATGCCTTCATAAGGTAAGAACAACGGTATTTCGCCAGATCTCATGTGTGAGGCAAAACTTTTTCAAAAAACCGCCCCGGACAAAGTCCGAGGCGGCTCTTAACTGGGTTCAGATGATGAACTTGCCTATGTTCAGGGCAATGTGGATGAGGATGTACTGCCGACAATCTTCATCCAGCCTGCCATCAATGATGCTGTTCCGATTGACAAGCGGCATGTAGAGCCGCAATATCAGCTCCAGCGCGTCATGGTCTCCGGCAACAGCGCCTCGGACAAGTTCACGAAATTCATTCGCAGTCATGCATTGTCACCCCCTTCTTCAAGAAGCTGCCGAAGCCGCTTAATCGCCAGAGAACGCTGGTTGTAGACATGCGCCACGGAGCAGTTCATTTTCCTGGCAATTTCCGATGGTGTGAGTTCCTCCACAAACAGCATAATCAGGATGCGCTGCCGCATGAGGGGAAGGCTGCTGAAGGCCGTTGCGATACGCTCCTCTGCAAAATCAAAATCGTTTGCGCTTGCAACTGGGAAGGCAGCATCGACAGCAAACAGTTCCTCCGGCAGTTCGTCTATCGGCAAGGTATCCGGCTGACGGCGCAGTTTTGCCAGGTAGTTGAGCCTTGCACGTTTTACCATGACCTCCATAAACCGAGTAAACCGGCCGCGCAGCTCGTCTCGTTCGTATTTTTCGGGATATTTCATCTTTCATGCCTCCTGGACATGCCATCCCAGCAGCCTGGGAGGCATGCCAGAATGGCATGCGTTCTTATAATTCGGGTTGTTGAAGTGAGTTAACGCACTTAACGGATGTACATGGGACTCACCTCCTTCCCGCAGGTACGAAAAAAGGCCGCACTGCGCATAGACGCAATACGGCCTCAAAGGAGACGCCCGGTAATGTATATATGAAAATGCAACTACCAGATGATAGGTAGTTGCATTGAATCGTTCGTATTCGCTTTTTTTGAGCGGAAGCCCTCAAAGGTTATTTTGAAAACTGATCTTCCGTTAGGGGGATACCCCGATATGGTTGTTTCTCATCAGGTACGCTCCTCTCTTTATCCGGCTTTATGCGCCTCCTTTTGGGAGTATAGATACATAGCTCAACCCTTGACCTTTTCGATAATTTCCATCAAATCCTGCAGCATTTCACAGGCGATCATTTTTGCTGCCACAGGCAGTTCCTGAATGCGTTTTTCGATATCCCGCAGAAAGACGATCTCCGGGCAGTCCAATGAATCCAGAAGCAGTTGATCGACTGTAACATGCAGGGCGTTTGCTATGCCGACGACCATCTCCAAACTGGGGATTCCTCTGGCATGCTCAATCTGACCAATATGGCTGCTCGAACAGTCAACCTTTTCCGCCAGATCTTCCTGCCGCATCCCCATCTGAAGCCTGTATTTTCGGACATTCCTGCCGAGTGATTCGTAGTCCATAGCCTTTTTCACCTCACATCATAATTTTAGTGGAACTCATGGTGCGAATGAAGAAGCCATAATTCTGATGCTCGCACTATAAGTTTTATTTAACAAATTAGAGACGGCAAAGGCTATAATCAATGGGATTATCAAAGTATCAAACGCCCTATGCGCAGATAAAGATCCTATCAATTAAAGAGATCAAGATTTCCCAGCATTTGTGCGATGTCATCTTCCAGCGTTTCGGGGAGTGCATCTGATGCAGGGGCATTGTTTCCTGTTGCTATACTGATATGGGCTATCTGTTCCTTCACGATACCGAGTATCAAGCTTTCCAGTTTTTCTCGCCGCATTGCGTTTTCCTCATTGATGCGGATGGTCAGTGCGGGCGTACACAGCTCAGGGTGCGTCTCCAGATATGCATCGAGCGCCGCCACGACGACGGCGCTCTTTTTGTTGCCCAGCTTCTCCAAAAGCTCACCGGCGCGAACCTGAGATTCTGTTTCAGCGCCGAATTGTAAAGAAAACCGGTATCTGCCATCCCTTTTCATAGATGCTCACTCCTTTCGGCGTTTTACGCTTAGCACGAGCCAAGCTGCCGGGACGCAAGCATGGCATATCCTATAGCATTTGCCTTCGGGTCATCCACATAGGACGCCTGCGTGACAAGCGACGTCTGCTCAATCAGAGAGCGAAAGAGGATGCTGCCGCCTCCAATGAAAATGGCCGGATTGGTTCTCAGATCGACCTGAAGTTCACGTAGTTTGTCGAGAATATCCTTTGCATGCAGCTGTGCGGCATCGCGGATTGTTTTCTTAACGTCTTCCGGAAGAATTACCTCCTGACCGAGCAGCACTGCGCTGATGTGTTCGTCCTCGATTTTCATATCGTACCGGGCGCTGATTTTGCCAATGATTTCATTATTCATGGTAATGACGCCGCTTTCCAGGCTGCGGCAAAACTGCAGATCAGGTTTGCCGTTGCGCAGCAGAAGAACATCCGTTGTGAATCCACCGATATCCACGATAAAGACCCGTAGTGTTTTGAGTAGCTGGCCGCTCTGTGGAATCACTGCGGCATAGGCCTGCGGATAGACGAAGACATTGCGGATGACGATGCTCATGGGCTTTTCATTGTAGACAAAATTGATTGTACCAAAGCGCCGGAAGTACTGGGCGAACTTTTCTCGAAGCATGCCGAAATGTTCCGGCGGCAGACCGACGGCCAGGTCAACCTGCTCAAAGGCCGCAGAACTGCCCACTGCAGCAAGTTCCTTGGCAATGGCAAAGAGCGACAAAATGAAGTAGCGCTCGTCTTTTGTTTTGTCCCGCATATAGGGCAGACGCTTGCCGGACAGCGTCCAGTATTTTCCTTCATATTCCAGCACCTCATCCGCCAGCGGCGGCTTTACCGCATGTTCGGACAGCCCGGAGATGAAAGAAAAGCGGGGCGTTTTTACTGCGTAATTTCCGTGATCAATTGCGATTAGCATGGTGATTACCTCCATTTTTCATTTGCTATATTACACGGTCAAGAAAACGCATTTACAACGAGAATGAGCATTTCCTCTGCAAATACGCAAAAGAAAAAAGGCGGGAAAGATAACCCGCCCTTCTCCGAAACTATGACGATATGCTCTGAACACAATACTTCCAGACATAATCGTCAAGTCCATTGTATGTGGGATCCCAGATATAGGTCCCATACTGAAACCCGATTTCGGTCAACAGCCGCACAAGATTATCGTAGCCGTTCTGAACATGCGGATTCGTAAGAAAATCCATATCGAAAGCCGTCATGATTTTTGTCACGCCGCGCTCTCTGATATTATTCAGTACAGACTCCAGCTGCGACAGCGAGTTGACCCCTGCCACTGCAATAACGGTTTGTCCTGTAAGAAAATGCACGATGTCCGCTTTCATTGGGCCTTCGATCAGAATTACTGTGGGACGCATCGAGCCAGCGATATGCACCCAGCCTTCCGCTTTACAGCCATCGGGTTTTCCAATGCTGGATACCCAGCGGAATTTACGCCGGGAAACATTGTCTCTCCTGATCTGCAGTCCTTGAATTCTGCCTTCTGCATCCCGTACCGGGATTAAAATACCCCGGCTCTCGCTGATAAAAGTCCAGCGCCCATCCTTTCGATAGAAACCCGGGACGCCTGATAGATACAGTCCATCCGACAGAAGCTGCTTGGCGATGGCGGCCATGCCCACGACAGGCGTGGTTCTATAGCCCAGCCGCTGGATTTCTTCCGGTGACAAGCCACGATTCAGCAGGTTCTGCTGATGATCTGACGCCAGAGAGAGCTTGGCCAGCAGCGCCGTATAAGTTGCATGCCGGGATTCGATATCCGTAGGCGGGCACTCTGGTATCACTTCGATCTTGGGTGCCCTCGGCTTTGGAATCTCTCCACGTACATCCAGCCGGGCAATCAAGGCATCACGCACATCATCACGGGGGATTCCGGTGTAATGGGAATACAGGTCAAACACACCGCCGGAAAAGCCGCAGCGCGGGCAGCGGAACACATCTTTTTGTAAGCTGATGTTCAGATGTTTTTTACGTGGATTGTCATCGCAGCACGGGCAAGGGATGTTATAGCTGCTCCGTCCGGACGGCGGATACGGCAAACCAAGCAGCGAGATGATATCGGTCATATGAAACAGCTCCATGCAGCCTCCTTTCCGGGGGACGGATGCCCGTCCCCCTTATTGATGTGCCACTCAAGCGGTGGCCTGCTGCACGGCGTACTCGCAGATCATCTTGGCCGCTGCAGATATCTCCTCGCCGCCGGTAAATTTGGTTGCGATCCAGTTCAGCGCATTTGGGTCAAGTGTCAGCAAATCGCCCAATGTCTTCCCGCTGAACTTTTTGATTGGACAAGGTGTTTTCATGGCCTGCTCCAGTTTTTCCTCTGGGGAGAGCTCTGCGGTTTCATAGTCCGTTTCTACGGGTATGTCTCCTACAGCTTCCTCAGCCCCTTGTACTGCAGGTGTTTCTGTGGCAGATAGCTCATCCGGCGCTGCATCCTCAAAACTGTCGCCGGCGGCGCTGAACTGCAGACCAAAGCCAGCATTTCGCAAGGCGATGCCCACAGCGGCTGTCTGCGCCCACTCACGCGGGGATACGGACGGCTTGGATGCGTCCGGCCCTCTGGATGCGGTTGCCTCCGCTAAAAAACACTCCGGTGCATCCTTGTAACTGGGGTACACCCGGGCGGATGCAACAAAGCAGTCTTTGCCGGGAGACACCTGTATGGCAATCCGGCCTTCCGGATATTTCAGTCTGAACCAGGCCATCTGTGCCATGACCGGGAGACGCTTGCGCGTCTCTCCGGTATTCAGATCTGTATATTCCACGGCAAATACTTCCGGGTCGAAACCCTCGACCTGGTTGATTGTGGCCAGCTTCGTCAGCATGGCCGTTTTCTCATTCGAGTTCTGGCTCATATCAAAGCCCTCCTTATTTTGTTATATTGATGTAAGTGTTTCTGAGCTGGAGCCATACCGGAAGCACCGTGCTAATCAAGGCAGAAATGCTTTTCCCATAATGCTCCGGCGCTGCCGGTGCGAAGCTGGAAAAACGCTTGCGGCAGTCTGCCACCGTCTTTTCCAACGCCTCCGCAGCCGTTTTCCGTTTGGCTTTCAGATTGTCATCCGCCGGCTGGCCAAAACGGCGTTCCTTAGCCATGCAGCAAATGTAGGCGTCCACGAGCTTGTAGTGCCCGGACATAGCCTGCAGATCGGTTGTAATGGGCGCTGTTTTGCACAGCGTCTGGCAAGCCTCCAGCACCTCAATGCGGTAGAGCAGCTCCTGATGCAGCATCAGCTGCTCCAGGGCCATCTGTCCGCCATTTGCCTGCTGGGCTATGCCGCCTTTTAATTCTTTGTACTCATTAAGCCATGTTGCCATTTTGAATTTCTCCTTTTCAATGATTTGTAAGTTCCTGAATGCGCGCTGCCAGCATTGTGCCGCGCTGCTCTGTGTCTGTGCGTTTGATGGCAATACACAGGGCTCGCCGCTCACCAACGATGATCACACGCTCTTTTGCACGGGTAATGCTCGTATAGACCAGTGGGCGCACCAACATGACTGCATGGGCGCACTGAAGATTGATGATGACGGACTGATACTCGCTGCCTTGTGATTTGTGGATAGTCGTGGCATAGGCAAGCTCCAGCATATCAAGGTCATTACTCTCATACTCGGCTAACCTGCCATCGCCAAAATCCACCTGGACCGTGCAGTCGTTCCCATCTGTAGCAATGCGGGTGATGTAGCCGATATCGCCGTTGCTAACGTCCTCGTGATTCTTCATCTGCATGACTTTATCGCCGAGCCGAAAGCGTCGTTTGCCAAAAATGGCCTCGGGCTTCTTTCCATCAGCCGGGTTGACCTTTTCTCGCAACCGCTCGTTCAGGGCGTTGACACCAGTCTCCGTCTTTTGTCTGTAAGGAGAAAGCAGCGCCACATGGTCGATGCCATAGCGTGAGGTTTCCTGAAGATACAGCTCCTCGATCAGATCAGCCGAGGCGGTCAAATCAGCGGACTCAAAAAATTGAAAGTCATCGCCGTACTCCAAACTGAGGTTGCCGTGCCGAATCAGTTTTGCATTTGCAGGGATTCTGCTACCATAGCTTTGCCGGTAGATTTTATCCAGCTTGATGACGGGTATCTTCCCGCAGGCGATCATTTCGCTGAGAACCGCTCCAGGGCCGACTGACGGAAGTTGATCAGCGTCGCCGATGAGCACCAGCTGGCAACCTCTTGGAAGCGAACGGAACAGGTGACCGGCCAGATAGACATCCATCATGGATGTTTCGTCTACCAGCACAAGATCCGCATCCAGCATTTCCGGCTCACAGTAGGTTCCATCATCGCCGGCCAGAAGGCCAAGCGCCTTATGGATGGTTGTCGCCGGTATGCCGGTAGACTGCTCCATCCGTCTGGCAGCGCGGCCTGTAGGGGCGCAGCAGGTTATTCTGGCGTTCGGGTGTTTTGCCTTGTAGATGTTTAGCAGCACCCGTTGAATCAGTGTTTTCCCAGTTCCGGGACCGCCGGTGATGATGCTGACAGGGGAGGCCAATGCGGTGATTACAGCCTCCTGCTGTTCTGGCGCCAGAGTGATGTGAAGCTTTGCTTCCTGTGCAGGAATATCTGCTTGAAGGTCTCCATAGATGCCGGTTTTGCCATGCAACAGCATCGACCTGACGCTGTATGCAAGGTTCTGCTCTGCTTTAGCCGTCTGTGCCCGATAGACCTGCCCGCCATAGGAGGCAATCCTCCCATTGTGGAGAAGCCATGCAGCTCGTGCAGCAGCCATTTCTTCAGTGAGCTCCGGGGTATCCAGAAGCTTGATACACTGCTTGATAAAAGCGTGTTTTTCCATGCACAGGTGTCCTTTTAATTCGGCGTCAGCCAGCGTGTAGAGCAAGCCTTCGTCTACTCGCTCAGGAGAGAGCTGGTCAAAGCCCATGCTCATGGCAATTTTGTCTGCCGTGCGGAAGCCGATGCCGACCATTTCGCACAGCCGGTAAGGATGGTTGCGCACGATGTCCATGGTCTGCTCCCCATACTGCTTGTAGAGCCTGACTGCCCGGTTCGGCGTAACGCCGTGCGGCGCCAGAAATGCGACAACATCACGGGCGCCTCGGGAAGCCAAGTAAGAATCGCAGATTTTTTTGAGCTTGTTTGTACTGATACCAGGGATCGTGAGTAGTTTTTGCGGCGCGGAATCCAGCATATCCAGCGTCCTGTTGCCGAAAGCAGCATATATCTTTTCGGCTGTTTTCGGTCCGATGCCCTTGATCTGTCCCGACGTCAGATAGGCGATGATGCCTTCCTTCGTGGGGATGATGATTTCTTTATATGTTTCTACTTCGAACTGCACGCCGTGTTTAGTGCTTTTGCTCCAGCGTCCCTTGATGTCATATCGCAGGTTATCTGCTGTGGGAAGGCAATAGCCGACGGCCTTGACCTCCGACACTAGCCTTCCGCCTGCATCCTTGATTTGCTCGCAGGGGCGGTAGAGCGCAATCATATAGCTCCCGTCAGCCAAGGCAGCATCGCGTGGATAGATCAGTTTTTTGAATTGGCATATCAAAATACTTGCTCCTTTCTATACGGCGCTTTTTACAAGCACCTTTCTTGTTTGGGAGACAAAGAATTCCTCCTCGGCGACATCGTAATGCCGGACAAGATGGATAGCTTTATCCACCATCCGATCTGCCAGCCGTTCCAACTCCTGTACCAGTTTCACACGCTCGCGGAGTTCATACATACTCCAATCTTCATAGTCCTCGCCGTCATCCGTGCCTCGCCCGGGATAGGTCACCACCTGCATATGGGTATGCGGGAAGTTCATCCGTGTGGGCTGTCGGCATACGCCGCAGGTGTTATTGGACGCCGTTGCCTCCTGATAATTTTTCTGTCCGCAGCGTGGGCAGTAGGATTTATAGCCGCTGGGCTTCAGCTCACCCTGATAGAGGACGAGATAACCGCCGCTGCGCCCGTTCATCCCTGCCTGCCAGCAGTAGCCGTGCTGCTCGCCAAACTCGGCGAGCAGCGCACTTTGGGCAGAAAAAAACTCCTGGGTGCAGATCATGTCGTAGAGTTTATCTGCTATCTCCGTAACCAACTTCAGGTTGTGGATCTTGAGATTGCATGCATACGATGTGGATCTGTTCCAGGAGTTCATTGTGGGGTATCGAAAATGGCTTTGCAGAAAATCGGCCATCGCCGATCGACTACGAAAGTCTACGGCCCGAAAAAACCGCTTCATTGCTTAATCACCGCCTTTCAGTATTCGCACTGCGGTCTGGGGTGCGCCATCGCCGGATGTGATAAATCAAGCGACACGAGAGACCTGCGCCCGTTATTTCCAAGCACGATCTTCCTCACCTCATGGCACAGCGCTTCGTCAAAGACAATGATTTTCTTATTCAAGGCAACAGCCTGCACAATTTCACCGATCATCCCACGACTCAACTTGTTGCCGCAGACCAGCACAACGTCACTGTATTCCATCAGCTTCAAACCGAATTGTAGGGCAAGCGTCCGCTCATCGGAGTTCCTGTCGCACAGGATAATCGGCAGATACCCATGCGGCGCTCTGGCAAGATAGTCCAATTCCATCAACGCATAAAGCATGTATGCTCTTGCCGCATACATGTTGAACAGATAGTCCTGTTCCGCATCTGCACTCAGAGGTGAGCAGACATATGCCTTCTTTCGCACCGGATTGTCTGAAAAGAACTGCAGTTCCAACCGTTCCTCCCAGTCATCCACAAAGATCTCTTTTTTCATGGTATTTCCTTTCTCCGGTCATGCCGGCTCTATACGCACCTTGACTTTACGGCTCTCAGAAGACTTCATCACGTCCTCATAAACTGTGGGATGCCTTTCCTTGAGCGCCTTGGAGTCCGGCCGTTTGGTGGTTTTGGTGACGAAATCGATGAGAAGCTTGTCGCTGGTCGTGGTAAGCACGCCATGCTCGTGATTCTTCATCAACTCGGCAATTCGCACGGAATGTGCTTCGATCTCCTTTTCATAAGCTTTGATTTCTGCGCTGCAATCGGCGACCTTGCCCTGCAGCGATGCAATTTGTCTGAGCTGTTTCTCAAACTTCGGAGGGAACTCGATGGTGGGAAGCCCCGGCCGGCTGGCGCCATAGATGCGAGCCAGCGATTCAAGCGCTAATTTGGGCTTTACATCGCCCATCGTCGGTGGCTTGTCATGCACCAGGCTCCAGATCCACTCGTCCAAACGCTCGAAGATTATGTCCTCCTTCGCCCGGTCACGGATGATTTCCGGCATAGCCATATCATTATCCGGGTTATTTCCCCAAAGGGTAGAGAAAGCGCCGTGCTTAACATCAGCGACAGATAAGTAATATCTGAGCTGAAACTCGTAATACAGAGGGATTGCGTCATCCGCCCAGTCTCCGGCCTTGTGGTAGGTACAGCTTTTGCACTCCAATATGCCGGGTTCCTTATCCACCGCACGGATATACCGCCGGTCGAAATCGGCCAGAGCATAGGGATGGTCTGCGTGCTGATACATGTTGGTGTCGTCCGTCACGGTGTTTCCGGTTTTCTTCTGATACCAATATGCCGCAATTGGTTCGAGCAGATGGCCCATTTCCAGTTGATCCGGGTTCGGCTTGGGTGGGACTTTCATTCGTCCCTTTTTGATCATCCACAGCTCCAGCGGCGTTGTCCACGGTGATACCCCAAAGATCGCAGCTATATCGCTGCCGCCGACGGTATAGGGAATATCTCCTTTGGGTCCATGCGCGCGGCACTCCAGCCATCGCTCGTTTGTCATGCCGGCGCAGTTGCAGAGAATAATCGGCGCCGCCATCAGTAGCTCACCGCCTTTGCCAGGTCGTAATCGCTCCACCTGAGCGTCAAAGCCCGCGCCATATTTTCCTCAACAAAGAGCATTTTGCTTTCCGGCGTATGACCGGACTTGAGTAGGTACGGGATCTCCTGCATGGCCATGAAAACATCGTGAGCCGTCGCATATCCACTGCCATAGGCCATTTCATACATCGCAATCGCCTCCACTGCCGCCTTCTTGGGCAGCGACAGTTTTTTGCAAATGCGCGTCATGGCGTTGACCGGATAATCCAGATGGATTTCCAGCAGCTTCTGCAGCTTGAGGATGGAATCGCCAAACTGGGCAAAAAGTTGGTCCAGGGCAGTCTCAAAGTCTTCTACCTTTGCTTGATGCCTGTGATCGACGGCAACACAGCCGCCGATGTGAATTGGATGCTGCGTTCCCATGAGCATGGCCGACACCTTTGCGGATGCCACTCCTGTGTCGGAGGTGACGAAGCGGATGCCGGGCATCAGCTTTGAAGCCATAACCGTTTTGCCCTGTGCAATCAGCACCTTTTCATAGGTGCCAAGCAGATCTTCCTTTTGCCCCGCCAAAGTCCAGGTTGCGCTGGTAATCGCATGGTCGCAGTAACCGCCCTCAAAAACGCTTCCGGGGAACCGATCGTCCAGCTTTTTTGTGAGGGCCTCCAGCAGCTTGTCGATGGGCAATATGGAATAATCTGTTTCATCGCCGGAGTGGGCTGCCGAGACCTTTTCGTTCCGAATCAGAAGTAGTGTCTCAGAAGAGAACAAACCCAGGCAGTTGTTGAGCACCTCTGCCAACTGCTCTCGGCTCAGTTTTGCTAACGCTGTGCCGCTGATTTTTGCCCGGTCGAGCAGGCTTTTGTAGGCTGTCATGCGGATGGGGTAGTATTCACTGCCCACCTGCACGGCAAGCCCAAGGTTTTGTACGGTGTCCTCAATGGCCTCCGTACTGACTCCTGAGGCAAAGGAAGCGGGACTTGCATAGAGCCCGGATGCCTTATCCAATGGTTCAATGTGCAATTCTTTGACCTTGCACCTGTGCCACTGACTTCCCGAGCTCAGTCCCTCATGGTATCTTCGCATTGCATCGTAGGTGCTGAACATTGTAGAGAAATTGTCTTCGCATGGTTTTAGCATAGTGATGCTCCTTTCGTTTTTTACGGATTTCTCCGCTTGATATAACAAAAGCCAGCAACCCCGAAGGACTGCTGGCTTGTGCCCAATATGGAATTGGCCGGAAACAAAAAAAGTGCCATCTGCAAAAATGCAAATGACACTCTCGTAACTCTGCTTACTGTGCTTAGCCTTCGGCTAAACTCTGATACTAACATAGATAGTATAGCAGAGTTTTGCTTTACAGTCAATCCAAACGAAAGAAGTGTCGCAAGAAAAAGGACAAGCCGCCTGCACATAACAGGCGGCTTGAGGGGTACGCTATGAGGTCCGGTTTAGAGCCCACATGCCTCTGGCAGTATGGATGAAGTGCTGAGGGCTGCATTGCAGTGTCTGTCGCACTTTCTCACGCCACCATTTGTTTTTCTGTGCCTTGCTGTGCGGCTCAATTTGCTCATACAGATACGAGAGAGGAACTGCATCGCCGCATTGTTCCAGCACTTCCGCCACGACATCCCGCCAGGTTGCGCCCGGCATATCGCGGATATCGATTTCTCTTTTCTGCGTAAGCAGGAGAGAATAAAGCAGCGGCGCATCCTTGCGGACGATAAGCAGGTATTCATGCAGGATGGGGATAAAATGCCCGCTGTAATGTCGCTAACTCCAACCCATAGTCTTGGTCATATTCAAGGTAATCGTCGATGCTCGGCTCAGTTATATTTGTCTTGGCAAACCATTTGTTGATTTCCGCCTCATATCTCGGTGCCATATGCACAAGTGACTTTAGACGGTCGAGGGAAGTGATTGAAATGTCTGAGGTTTTTACCCCATACCCATAAGTGTGCCATGTTGCATAACTCATTTTCCTACCTCCCTGTGTGCTTTGGCCACCATGTCGTGGGCGACCTCCGATACGCTTTCCCAAAATGCCTCCCAGTAGCAATCATTGCGTCCAAGTTGTTTTTCGATCCGATCCGGAATGGACGGATCGTTGATGAGTTTTTGGTACTGGTCTTTGGAAAGATCGCCTACATCATCCCACTCCTCGACCTGCGATATGAAATCCTCTTTACGGCACTGTGCTGTGAACACATCTGCAACTTCCCGGATATAACGCAATGACATGGTGAGGGGCTGCTTTTGTACAGAAATCATGTAGTGGTTCTCCGTGTACTCCCCTTCAAGGTATCCTTCATAAGAGTCTCCGTCAGAATCAACCACAAAGCCTGCATTTTCCACCCAGCGTAGAATTACACCACGCTCAATTTCCTCTCGGAGCTTCTCAAGCATAATATGTCTGGCATCCTCATGGTCGGTGAACAATTCACAGCTATTTCCATGCTCACCGTCCACAGCCCAGTCTTCCATTACGACATAGATTGTCGCTTGCTTCTGGCAACGATGCAGATCCTCCAGCGGACGCACCATCTGCGGCGCCATGATGACCATATCCAGGATAATGTCATCCAGCTTTTTAGGTTCATCATATAGGTCTGAGAAAATCTCCTCTAACCGTTTGATTTCGTGCGGTAATACAGGAGGATCAAATTCGCAGTAAAGATCCGGCGTTTCGTTTTCGGTCTCCTTGTCGTCACCATCTCGAATTTCAATAATGGTGCCGTAAAGACCCTCATACTCGCTCTCTTTTGTACCTATGACAGGTGCGCCTATGACATATTCGACGCCCCCGTATGTGAATGTGGCGCCCGGTTGATTGATTATCATTAGTTTGTCTCCTTTCAAAATCGCAGCGAGGGCAATTGCTTGCCCTTGCTGCGTTGGTTTTGCTATAAAAGCATTTATCCATTTTTGATTTCATCTGCTTCAATGCCCAGAAGCAGATCATCCTCCTCATCGTTCATCCAGGCAAATGCTTTCTCGCATTGCTGTTGGCTATATTCCACCTCAACAAGTTCGCCGTTTTCCCATATGATATCGCCGGCAAAGTAGCAGCCAGGTTCTTCATAGTGAAGCGTAGCGTATAAGGTAGGAAACATAGAGCAAACCTGCTCAAACCAGTCTCTCGGCGGGGACCATGCGGTATCAAACTCGAATTCGATCCCTTCACAGCCCTCGCTCCATCCCATTTCATCAGGTGTAATCTTGTCATGGTAAACATCCCATTTTGTGCCCCAGTTTGCGATGTTCCAGTGATAACCATCGATGGGTGAGATGCTCTGTCCATGCAAAGCAAAGAGCAAGGTGTCCTTTGAAATCTTGTTGTGGGCGTCATATCCCATATCCAGCACCTCCTGTGGTGTTGGAACCAGGGCGTTGAAGCAGAAATAAGATTCCGTTGGTTGCGGTTCCATTTGTGCAATAGCCTTTTCCCATTCCTGCGGGGGATACTTGGCCGGCAGGCCTTGATTCGCAAAGACGAAGCGCTTTATTTCATCAGCGCCTCCAGAAACATTGAGCGTATTCATGCACCAGTTTGGCATAGTTTTGATCCCTCCTGATTAGTTGTGATAGTCGAAAACTACAAGCGCCCAGTCTGTGGGATTGCTCTTGATTTTTTCGAAATCTGTTGGATATAGCCGAGATGTATAATCGTGGCTGTTAAAAAAGTACGAGTCGCAACGATAGTCACCGTGGAGATGAGAGGATATGTTGTGCAGATAATAAGGTGTCATAAAGTTGAACCCGTTGAGTTCTTCCTCATATGAGCCTCTGATCAATATGCCGTTTATGATTTCTTCGAGGTTGATCCCAACTGTTCTTTTGAGTTCTGCAAGACAGCAATCGATTTCATTACACTGATTTCTTTTTGCATTCTCAAGTTCCTCAACAAAGTAATCAACGTCATCCGCTGCGAGAAGAACATTCTCAGGATACACATTTCTCCATCTACCTGCGGTTTCCGTTTCGCGCCAGTCAAACGCCTGGCCGTAATAGGGCTCTGTTTCCGAATCGGCATACGCTCTTACTGCGGAAATGGTTTCATCCAAATCGCAATTATCGGCATCTGCCAAAGCGTCTGGAATATAAACCAGTATTTTGTGTAAGTAATGCATTGTAGTCTCCTTTCAAAATAGCAGCGAGGATGACTGCTCATCCTCGCTGGTTGTTGTTATGCCCGGATATGTCGCTTGACCACTGCGGTCAACTTCGTGGGCAGTTGAGAAAGATCCGTGATGTCCATAAAGGAATCGCCATAGATCCGTTCGATGTTTTGCTTATCTTCGCCGATTGCCGCCGCTACAAACAGGATTCCCTTGCGACGGTATTCCTGCTTGATGCCGCGAAGATCCTCTTCCGCTGCGCTGCCATAATACCCACTGTCCGCAGGTTGACCGTCTGAGACGAGGATCAGGATTTTGACTTCCTCAGGCCGCTTGGAGAGCTGCTCCGCTACAAAGCGCAGTGCAGCTCCATCGCGGTTGCTGCCACGGGCGGCAATATCGATCATACGGTATTTATCATTCTGATCGATACTCTCAAACTCCGCATAAGAGTGCAGCTCCACAGTGCCCCAGCCGGTAGAGTGACCATAGACCATGACCGGGATGCGAAGAGCCTGACAAAAGTCGTATAGGATAATCGCCGATGCTCTGGCATAGGTGCAACGGTCGCAGGAACTCATGGAACCGGACTCATCCAGAAGAAGACCTACGACCATCTCCGGAATCTCGTTTGGCAATGCGTTCTTATAAAACACCTTGCCGTCGTTTCGGCACAGCGCATGAGCATCCAGACGCCGGCCCATCATGAGTCCGGTTTGCTTTCCGCCGCGTTGTTTGTCCTTTAATTGCTGCACGAGGCTCTTTTGCAGTTGCTTTGAAATTGCAAGCAGAGGGCCGGCAATGGCATTGTACTGTTCTACCAGCTCTTCATCCACATCTGTGATCCGGTTAATCACGATGTTTACGCCATCGTGGATATTCCCATAGGAGATGTTCTGTGCCGCATCATTCAGCTCACGGATGCGTTCGTTCTCAAGCTGCTCACAGGCCGCTTTCTCTGCCATTTTTTCCAGCAGGCGTTCAACATCAGCCGCAGCACGGTCATAGTGCTCACGCTCATATGCATCGTTTCGTTCAACGGAACCGCCCAGCGGCTCTGATACCTGCTCTGTGTGCTGATATGGGATGCGGCCGGTTTCCTCTGACGACACATCCTGCTTACCTTCGTTACCTGATGCACCGTCGGCAAACACAGTATCCTCAGAAGCGCCTTTTTCACCTCCGCCAGCTCCGTCAGACTGACTTTGAGCGGCTTCCGATTCAGCATCTTCTGACTCAGTCTGGGGAGAAGCGGATTCTTCGCTTTTTTCCTCCTCAGACTCACTTTCCTTTGCCTGCGCACTCGTTTTTGCCCGCTTGGTCGCATTAGACGCCGGGCATGGGCTGCCTGCCTCCGCAACAGGAGTGCTGGTTCCTTCGCCGGCAGCAGAGCCGCCTGCAATGGATTGCAGCATCTCCGAAAGCGTCTGTGCAATGGAGCTTGGTGCTCCAGCCGCAGTCGCATCCTCCTGACGCTGTTTGCAGATTTCCATGAACTCTTCGATGTAATCCCAGCAGCGCACCAGAATGAGATTAACCACATTCCAACGTTCCTTTCCAGACGGATTGGTAATTGCGCTGTCCAGTTCTGGAAGCAACTTGAACACGACCTGAACTCGCTCATCGCTCAACGGCTCGTCACCATACTTGATTTCTCCGTACTTCACATACGACAGCATGATCTGCAGGATACTCTCAAAGATATGGATGGAGCCATCCTCTTCTTGCTCAATAAGCTGTGTGACGGTAGGGATACTGCTGAACTGCTGTTCCCTCAGAAGTTCCAGGCAACTGCCCAGCACTCCGGGGAACTGCGCAAGCATGCGGCTTTCGATATAGCCGTCCTCCAGAACGTTCCAAACCTGATGCGCAACGCATTGCAGCATCTCATTGTTTTTGGGATCTGCCTTGGCGTATGCCCACAGCGCTTTCTCGCATGCGGCGTCAGCAGTAGAAACCAGTCGGGGTGGCTCCGGATACCACTTGTTCCGTTCAAGGAAATTGAAGTAGGTTTGTTTTGACAGAAAATCCGTGTGCAGGCAATGCCCAAGCTCATGCGTAAACAGGCCGCACACGATTTCGTATCGCTCCATCCGCGAACGGTTCTGCGTCACTATCCTATGCCCGGCGTTGATCAGCACAGTCAGGTTGTCGGTACAGGCGACATTACCGTCTTTGGGTTTCCATGACAGGTTGACATGAACGCGGCGGTTATACTTATACCGCCGCGTTTGAGCAATCGCCATGTCCTCGAAATGCCCCGCAAGAATACGGGAAGTAAAGAACTGGCGGTCGGATATTTTGCTGCGTTTTTCATTGAGCAGCTGTTTGAGTTTCTTGTGATTCACTCTTGCCATGAAGAGTTGACCTCCTTCCTGTGTGAGTTATACTGCCTTCTTACGCCTCTTTGGTGCAAAGATAGGCTCCAGCACTGTGCTGATGAGCGACTCCCGGTCCTCCTCATCGGCGGTGGCTTTGCTGATTACCGTGTACTTGGCCGAAACATATGGGTCGCCGGAGATTTCCGTGCTGACGATCCAGTCGATGAGGCTGCGCATACCGCAAGAGCCGTCGGTGATGCTGTTTTTACGGCAGTAGTCCGCCATGTCATTGACGACCTGCACCATTTGCGATACGAGATACTCGTCTGCACAGCCGGTAACGGCCATTGCACGCTGTACCATGACCTCAGGTGCAGGCAGCTCGATGTCCTCTACAAGGCTCATCCTGTCCACAACCGACTGGTTCATATTGCGGCAACCCTCATAGCTGACGTTGGTCGTGACAATCACGACAGCATCGGGATGCCTCTGGATGATCTCGCCAGTGGGCAGCGTGATAGAACCTTCCTGTTCCAGCAGCGAGTTGAGCCCCACGAGTACGCCGGGCTGCATGATGGTGGATGGCTCCTGTACCTCGATCACATATCCATGTTTCAGAGCCTTGATGAAATCAGTCTCCACATAGGTATAGGTCTGGCTGGAACCACCTGGGTTTTCGCCTCTCTTGCTGAGCGCCTGCACCTTTTCTGTTACCTTATCCAGGACAATCCCCATGCAATCCTGTGAGGTCGCACCGGGATTTTCCACACCCGTGAGCATCTGATAGACTCCTGCCGGGTCGTAGTCCATATCGTCCAGATCGGGCAGGTGCATCAGCTTGGCCACATTGGCGTAGTTGATGCCGCCCATGGATTTGAGCAGCTCACGCTCCCGATCTAGCTCAATGTCGCCGGTGGAAACAGAGTCCGTCTCAGGGAAAACCATACCCACGAAATCGAATATTTCTGTTCCGGCAGAGCAGGTGTATTTCATATACGGCAGTCCCAGCCCCGCAGCGATTGCCTTGGCGCCCATGGTCTTGCCCGTGCCGGCCGGGCCGCGAAGCAGGAAGTTGCGCATCTGCGTGGGTTTCCCTGTCGTGGCCTGCGCATGTTTGCAGATATCCGCCACCTCCACCGGGATGATATACCACTCCGGCAGCTTAGGTACAAGGGACATCTCCAGGGCAGAGAGCTTACGCCCCGCATTCAGCTGATACTTTCCAATGAAATCTGAATGCTCTATAACCGTTGTAGCCTTGGAAATTACCGCCGGTCCAGTCTTGGCAAAGATAGTAAACTCGCCGGCGATCACGCTGGTGGGCGTGAATACTCCTGAGTCCAGCTGCGTCTGCGAGACCCGCATAAGGTTGCCTGATTTATCTAGCGAGACAGGGATGTGGGCCGGGCAGGTATCGTCCTTGATGCGGCGATAGGCGTTATCGCACAGGATCGCCATATCTTCAGTAGCCTGCTTCATATCTGTGTAGCCAGCATTCATCTGGTCGTTGTAGGATTGTAAGTGCTCATCAAACTCCGAGTCCGAAAGCAGCATAGGCATCATGGCAAACAACAATGCGGCCCCGTCTCTTTGGCTGGAGTGGGCTGTGTACTGCTCGATGACCTCCGTGTTCTTGTCATACACGCTGGCCAGCAGGTTTCCTGTGGCAGAATCAAATACCACCAGATGATAGGCGTCGGGGCCGGCAGCAGATTTGTACTCTGCTGCGCTTTTTTGACCATCCACCATGCCGACAGCGCCTTCGCCGGAGCCGTTCATGCAGCGACAAAAGGCATGCACCGCCTTGATAACGGTGGCACAAAGGGTGGACTCCGTTTTCTCTCCGTAGACTGACGCCACCTTGATCTTTTTGTTGGTAATCGTGTCAAAGGGGGGCGGGAGAGAACGGGAGTAATTAAATAGATTTGCAATCGATACGCTCATAATTACGTCATTCCTTTCTGCAGTTCTACTGCGCAAGATTGATTGTGATACCGGAGTCGGTGGCTATGCAATTCTCAATTCCACTGCGGTCAAGCTCCCGGCAGATATCCGGCCAGCTCTCCCGCACCGGCAGCTCGTCCGCTCCGATGAGCAGCGACAGGCGACCGGTAGCTATGGCTTCATTGCAGCGTTCATTCAGTTCGACAGCATGTGCATCGACCCATTCAAAAGCAAGGTACTCATAATTCGGCGCCTGCTCTGGTTCATTTGAGGCGACATTAGCTGGTTCTTCTGCAGCCTCATCATGGTCAACGACGGGGGCGTTTTCTGGTGTAGTCTGAAATTCAATATCGCACACCTGAAGATTGCGGACTACCACCTTTGCTTTTCGGTACCCGCCTGCATGATTGAGAAGAATAAAGACATCTTCACCGTTTGTGATACGCTGCTTTGCCATTGGTGTTTCCCACACCCATCTGGCGTCCGGATACTCCGACAGCACCAGCTCGTTGATGCGTCTTTGAATCGTTCCGTAGGCCATATCCTGAACGTCTTTCTCGGTCGGCTCGCTTGGCGGAGGAAGCGGCAGAGGCATAATGACCTCGACTTTTCTTGCTGAGAGAAACAGCAGCCGCAGCGCCGCAATGAAAATGCCGAGAATGACCAGCAACAGAATCGGCCAGAGCCTGCAAATAAACAGCAGCAGGGCCAGAACGCCAAGAATGACCAGTGCCTCGTAGGCGATGTGTCGTTTGAACTCTTTGTTGTTCATAATCATTCCTTTCTTTTGAGCACAAAAAAACGCACATGAGTTTCTGATTCAGTCACTCATGTGCGTCTTAATGCGCTCTGTTCAATTATGTCGGCCCGCCTTTCGTCCTTATTCGTCGAAGAACGAATTTGCTCCGCCGAAGGGTTCAAATCCAGTAAAGTTTCCGGCGGCGTTGCCATTGGCGACCGGCTGTGTTTGCGGTGCGGTGGTCTGTGGTTCGGATGCAGTATTGTCGTTCTCCTTCGGTTTCTTGTCCGTATTGGAGAAGCAATACTCGATTTCATCCACGATCACAACCATTGCGCTTTTCTTCTCGTGGGTAGTCTGATCTTCCCACACATCCTCGTCAAGCCTGCCAAGAATATTGACATAGCTGCCTTCCTTGAGCTGCATTTTCTTAATGCGCTCGCAGACGGCCCCGAATGCCTTGACCGACAGGTTGATCCAGCGGGAATTGTTATCGGCGCGGGTGTCGTACACCCTTTTACCGATGCGGAACCGGACGCTCTCTCCACTTTCGGAGTATCGGAGTGCCGGGGCGCCGTCGAATCCTTTCGAGACGACGACATCAGTTGCGATTGCTTTGAACATAATGTGACTCCTTTCTTGCAGGATTTGCCTGCTACAATGTTTTTATTTCAACCCTCTTTGAGGGGAGAAACCCGGGAAAACAAAAAAAGTGCCAATCAGCACAACTGTGCTCATTGACACTTTAATGACTCGGATACTCTGGCGTCCCTTGCGGAAAACCTTGAAACTTACAAAGACATTATAGCATCAGCCACCCTAATAGTCAATTGCTTTCGCCGTTTTCCTTTCGAATGCTCTTTTCAATTTCCAGTTTAACGAATTCGAGAGCCATCTCAATCTTTATGGGATCGAAAAGACACTCGCCCTCCGGCGTGATGTATTCATAGACCATTTTACGCACATCATCCGCCAGTGTGCGGATGGAGTCTGCTGTCGCCATATTATTCGTTTCCTTTCTTCACAGTGAGCGCCAGATATCCGGAAAGAATCTGGCAGCCTTCATTTTGATAGACCGGCGTATTCTCCGAGGCATACACCACAAGACGGTCTCCGACTGCAATATTTCGCAGACGCTGCCGTACATGGAGCTTCACATTGTGCGGCTCTGCGGTGAAGTAGATGACTTTCGGCCTTTTCCGCAGCGTCGTCCGTTCGACCTCTGTGCATTCTCCTTCGATAGCTATATATCTTCCTTTTGCTGCATTCCAAAACATGAAAACGCCGCTGGCTCCGAAAAACAGGAAAAAGAGGACGAAGGCAAGGGAGAGGTAGACGTCCCGGTACATCGCTATGACCACAACTACAAGAAGCAGGCTCAGGCCAGATGCGCCCACCCTTATTATAATCTGTTTTTGTAAAGCCTCCGGTATCGAATTGAATTTCTCTTTCATCATGCACCTCACAACAGGATAACCCTTTTCTTTTTCAGCAGCGACAGCACGGCCTTCACCGATATATCTCTGCATCCGGCACGTTCCATTTGCGTTTCCAGGATATTATCCATGATGTTTTCCTGCGTATAAATCAATTCCGTCAGTGCCTGCCGGTTGCCTGCGCCGAGAAGCTGCGGCTCCGGCCGGACATTGTGCTCATTCAGGTACACCAGCTCCGCCATGCTGAGCCGGAGTCCCGCCTCGGTGAGCCATTTCAGCAAATTCTTTTCATCGGAACTGAGGATACGTCCTGCACCTTTGGGGCTCGCCGGGGTGATGACGCACTGCGTCAATGCCCGGTATTCGCCAGCGGTATCATCACCGGCAAGCTCCACCAGCTCCTGGCGCTTCAGCTGGTTCAGCGACTTCTCGGCCAGGATGTTACCTTCTTTTACTTCAGAGAAGCCAAAACGCCCGTTCAGCCACAAATCCGCCTGTAGGCCGGTCAGCTGGAAATCCACACCGCAGCGCGTCACATGGAGGATATCCTCCGTGGATGCTTTGCTCACCATGCCCTTGGATATATATTTCATGCTGTCCACCTCGCAATCTTTCTTTGCTTATATTACACGGCATGGATTCCCTTTTTACAACGCCTATAAGATGTACAGTGCAAGAACACACAGTCCAGCAATCAGCAGGACGCCTCCGGCAATTACAGCGACCTTTTTAATAAGCTCCTTGTCAAGCCCCTCCTTTTGCCTATCCATATCGGATGGCAGCACATCGTCGTAATATCCATCATAGCTGTCGTCGGCTGCTCTGGTGGATCTTTTCGTTTCTGAGGTGTGTTGCAGCGGCTTTTTCTTGGATTTGCGCTTGTCCTGTGCAACATGTTTTTTCTTTTGCGGGATATCGCTTTCGGGTTTTACTCTTTTCTTGCCAGGCGCTTCTTCTGTGACTATAGGCAGCGTCTTTCCGCACTCCGCACAGAAAGAAGCGGCGCTGTCAGCAATGGCAGCACCGCAGTAGGGACAGTATTTCATCTTAACACACTCCTTTGGACAGTATTTGGCCATAAAGCCATATCCAAGACCCAAAGGTGGACGATAAGATTATAACACAGCCGCTTTTTCAAGTCATCGGCGCCGACCTTGCCAAATCTGTGCCATTTTATAGGCGGTGCGGTTTTACTACGGCTCCTTCAGAGCGCCAGGTTCAAAATTATCTTTGTTCCTTTGCTTTTTGCGTACCTCAGAGTCTGCGCAGCGCCTCCGTACCCATGGTCAACATATGCGACAACATAGTCCGCCTGGTCCACCGTCCACCGATTTCTGTGCGTGATGGCAAAGCGCCGGGGGACAAACTCCAAGCCTTCCGGATAAATCGTGTCCGGCTCATCTGCAAGCAAGAATTCCTCCTTTTTTCCGGGCATGTAGGCTAAAACCACATAAACTTCAATACTCGGATACTGTGTTTTCAGCCTCTTCAAGACAGCAAGAGCCATGCGATCAAAAGCGCCGTGATTTCCAATATAGAAGCATTTCACATCTTCCTGCGTGACCAAGGAGTCAACGGTGCGCTCCAATTGTCCTTCAATGCTGGAACGAACTGCGCTATGTCCGCAGAACGTACAGATGGACGTTTTTTAATTTTCTTTCCGTAGCCAGAATAACAACACGCCCTTGCTTTTTTTCATCTCCGCAAAAGTTGACCAGTATCGCGGACAATATTTCAGTCCATTGTAGCATACACTATTGAGTGTTGCAACCAATACTGGTCAAAGGGAGGTGCTGAAATGACGGAGCAGAAGATACGCCGCGACCGCAATATGGGCGATAATTTACGGCGGCTGCGCGACCAAAGTGGTCTGTCGCAGGAAAAGCTCTGCGCCGAGCTTCAGCGCCGGGGCTGCGACATTGCAAGAAGCGCCTATGCAAAGTACGAGGCTGGTGAATTAAACATACGAGCCAGTGTGATTATTGAATTGCGAAAGATCTATAACTGCTCCTACGATGAATTCTTTGCAGGGCTGGATAAAGAAAATTGATCAAAAAAGTAGACCGATGCAGCAAAAAAGCTGCATCGGTCCTTTTCTCATGCTTAGAACATTGACATAGGGCCTTCTTCCGATAGCCTCTCATCTTTGCCGGCTTGCTGTTGTGTCCGACGTAGGGATGTCTGGTTTTTTGCCAAATACCACGCTGAGAGCCACGCCTCATAATGGATTTTTGTCATGAGCATCAGCTCACTGAACGACTCGAAGGTCATGCTCACCGAAACATGGTTTTCCGGTTTCTTTCCAAAGCGTGGCACAATCAGTCCCTTTGCGTTGGTTTCACCCGGACCGCTGTCAGCGACGAAAAGGAAGTCCGTCTTGTTGCCGCACACAAGCTGAGCTGTTCTGGATAGACTCATTCCATCCGCTCTGCTGCGGCCGTATTTTGCCAGCTTTTCTGCGGAGGTGCCGCCTAAGCATTGATAGAGTGGTGTGCTGTCACCATTCTTCTTTTTGTTTTGCATCAGCCAGCGCATCTCGCCTCCCAACAGCTTCCTGCAGAGTTCCAGCAGCTCCGCCACATCTATGTAGATGTGGATGTTGTTTGTCTGACGCTGCCCGGATGGCTTGCTCAAATCGTATGTGGCAAACACAAAGTGCGCCTTGCCGATCTCAAACGAATCGCTCAGGCTTTCCACAAAACAGCCCCGTGCATCGATGCGGATGATTTGGTTTTGATTGCGATCCTCAGTCATTTTCGTGCACCTCGTTGTTTGCCGGGAGATGCTCCAGCGCATCAACAATCTTTTCACTGTTTACCTTGAACTGCTCAAAGAAATCCTTACTCATGTCATAGCTCAGGTAGAGCACCGAGAAGATCAGCGACCACACAACATCCATCGAATCTTCCGTGTATGAGGGTTCGATTTCATGGATCTTTCTCCCAACGAATGAAATAGTCCGCTGCCACAGGAGGAAAGATTCATCCTGCACAGGGATTCCGAACGAATCGAGCCATTCCCGCACCGTATGCGTCTCCGATTTGTCGCCGCAGTCTGTCTGATTGAAGATGTACTCGATTTGGACATTGGCAAAGCCGTTTTTCTCGTATTCATCCGCCTTCATTTTAATGCAGCGCCCAATGGGATACATGGCACAAACCGTTGGCTTCGCTCTGTGCACAGAGCACTTTCGATTCTTCAGCAACGGGCAGCGTTTAATCGTGCCTCTGGGTTTCAGTCTGACGATTGGGAGCCTTGATGACTGCCCGATGTAAGTCTCGCAATATGTTTTGACGACCTCATGCGGCGTCAGCCCAAGCTCCTTCGCTATGTTATACAGGTCTTTTGGATTGAGCAGAATATCCTCCCGGTTGATACAGCACTTCCCGCACTGCTTGCAGCCGAATTGAAAGGCATCGTCAATCCCGATCGTCATGTCGTCGTAGTTCTCCATAATATACTTCAATCTGTTGTCCATTTGTTTATTACCTCCAAATAGATGAGAGGCGCCGGTACCCGACGCCTCTTTGTTATGTCATACTGACTTGAAACTGTTATTTCCGGAAAGCCAGGCTGCTAAGCTCCTGCTGCAGCCGCTCCAAATTGATAGGGTACTGCTCCAGAAAAGAGCCGTCCAGGTCGAAGCTGGAATAACGATACCACCAGAAGAGTGATAAAGCTTGCTTACGTCTTTCTTCTGGAATCTGTCGTAGAAGTCTGGCGATGTGAGGCACAGTACGAAAATCCGTGTGCAGCGCCTCGCGTTCATCCGGCAGGAAATACTGATTCATCCAACGACTGACGGAAACATTAGGTCCTTTGAAGTGATGTGTTTGCTCTTTGCTCACTAAGTATTCGAAGCGGCCGTTTTCCGTTGGACTTGCGATAAAGGGATATATCCGGCACGCTCTGGGTTTTACCGAATGAATCATGCAGCGGTTCTCCTTGAGGAAAACGCATGCGTCGTCCGCATCCTGCACTTTGAGCATAAATACGAAAAACCCACATTCATCCAGCAAAGCGATTTCCGCATGCTTCTCAAGGAAGTCATCGGTGCTCTTGATATTGCTGTCCCGATCCCTCAAATACTTTGTGATGCGAAACACATCCAGGCTTTCCAATACCACGCTCTGTCGGACATGCCTACAACATGCGCTGCATCCCGTGCAGCGGAAGGAAATTTTCTCCGAGGGCGAAACTTGGACAGCATTCAAAACAGCGTCATTCATTTCATTCCCTCCCGCTGGTTTTCTCTTTCGCAAAGGACACCCGCTTAAATCCAAACGAGTCGCAGAAGAAGAATGAGGAGTTTCCATCAGCCCCTATGATCTCGACCACATCAGACGCGGTAAGAGAGCGCCCCCGGTATCCAGCCGGGTGGTAAATATTGAAGACAGTGAACACATCTTCCAGCGTATTTGCATTGACTATACCGCTGTAAACACATTCGTAGATTTCTGCCGGAATGTGTCCACCGTTTTTTTCGCTCACAAACTCCATGTTCCGAAAGATAACGCGGTTTGTATCCTGTTCGGGAACGATTTGATAGATGGCGATTTTCATGACGGGATCCCCTCGCCCTCATACAAATCCTCTGTTCTAAGCAGTTGGACCCGATAGGCATCCATGCACTGCTCATCTTCAAGGAATCGGTTGTGCTTATCCGGAATAACGGCGCGCAGTACAGTGCGGCCGGTCTCCTCGAAAGCATCCAGGCGAATGTCGCAGTCCTCGTATATCCTGGAAACCAGGTCGCCGGCTTTGAATCGTTCTCCGGTCTGCACACGAAGTCCAAGGGTGTTGAGAATGCGGCCCACCTCTTGTGGCGGTAAATGAAGGACCATCTGGAAATCCATGTGGCCATACTTCTCCATACCGTGGGTGTGGGCGTTGCAGGCGTAAGGGATAAAGCCTTCCTCAGCCTTGCCGCACTCATCGCAAACGCCATTGGCGCAGTAGTGGATCATCCAATCAATTTGTTTGCTCATCATGAACCTCCTTTTTCTTTCTGAGATATTCCCGCATACATAGCATGGAATGCTCAAGATCCTCAGCGAACTTTTTCCAGTCTGACAGAAAGATTTCTATGGATTCAAAGTCGCACATGCGGGCATCTTCAAGACAAAACAATTCATAATCCACCTTGTCGGCATCGTCATATGGAAGGCTCAGAACACCTTCCCTGACCAACACCAGAAAAGTGCCGAGATGTTTGCCGTCTGAAATCGGATAGCCCCAGCATAGCTCGTTGTGGTACTGCTCCCGATAGGGCTCACAGAATTCCATCAGCGTAGTATGCGTTGCTCCATTCTCATGAAGATACTCAACCAGCTCCTGCTTCGTCTTCAACTCGTCTATAGGAATCAGACAATCTCCCAAGCGAAGCATTTGTTCCATATTCAGTAGCCGATCTGAATCCCCAGGAGTAATCAGAAAGATGCCATCGTTATTGGCAAATGCAGTCTCCCAGCCTTGCCCAAGATAACGCCTCAAGAGAAGGGTAGATAGCTCCATTCCGAGGCAGCGTGAACTGTCGTCATCTTCGGGAAAGGTTTCCACTCTTGCAGACGCCGGTGCGTCCACCGCATCAAGCAACTTTGCAAGCTGCAGTTTGGACAGCCGGCCATCCACAAGTCTCACATTCCAGTAGTCCGGTTCTTCACAGCTCGCACGGCACTCACAGCACATCCCAAGGATGGGATTCATTGCGAGCGAAACCATGGCGGCCGCATTCTCCCAGCTAATTTTCACCGTCTTCTTCAGTTCTATCATATTGAATCCTTTCTGCCCGGTATGGGGCATAGTATGTTGTTTCGTCTCTATTGGACTGATAGGCGCCGATGCAAACCTCGTGGCAGGGGCTGCGTTCGGGATTGAATTCTGCGAAGCAAACCAGCTCCGCAGGTTGATTGTCTTTGAGCAGGTATAGATTGATTGCCGGGTAATTTTCGCCGGCGTAGGCCACTGCACGAAGGCTGGAGCCGTCTGGTAATCGCAGCGTGATGTGCGGATGAGAAACCGTATCCGGCATCGGCACAGGACTCTCCGATAGGGAAAATCTCTTTCGCGCCGGACCGCCCGCCTGTGTATAACGCTACCGGGCTGTGTCAAGCTCAATCTGGAGTGCGGAAAATATCTGCTCCACCTGATCGTCATCGTAGCTGTAGACATTGAGGCCTGAGCAGTTGCCAAGCAGACGAAGCATCTTGATGAGCTTGTTGACTCTCGCCTCCGCCACGCGGCAGAAGCGGTCGGACTTGGATTCTTTCATAGCAAACCGCCTTTCATCAGAGAAACCGGATTTCCAACGCATCGATTTCTCCGTCTGTTTTATGCGCATACACGCCATAACCTCCGTCGCCATATCCAGAAGAACTGAAAAACCCGTCTTTCGTGAGCCATGCGCTGCCGGTTTGGATCGTATCGCAGAAGGAAGACCATGCCGCATCGTCATAGTCGGGCTTTTTGTGAAAAAACCCCGCAAGACCGGCGTCAACGCCGATACTACCGATTTCCTCCATTGCCCTCTGACAGGGAATCGCTCCATCCAGATAAATGCCGATAATGCCAACACGTCGATCAATACAAGGTTCGCCGTCGTATTCGCCTTTCTCGGTGTGCATCCAAATGGCGCAGGTATACTCACCGTCTTTGATCTTCACATCGTTCATGCAACACCAGACGTCTCTGTCATAGCAGGGGTCGGTGATGTCAACACTGCCGTGAAAATTCTTGATGCCGATAATTTTTCTTCTCATACTGAGCCTCCTAAAAAATAAGCGGAGCAGAAAATCTCTGCTCCGCTTTTTGATTCGGCATATTTGTTTATGCCAGCATCTCCTCAAACTCCTCCTCAGTCAGCGTGCGGATGCCCAGCTGCTGCGCTTTTGTCAGCTTGCTGCCGGCCTTTTCGCCAACGATCAGGTAGTCGGTTTTCTTCGTCACCGAGCTTGCAGGATGTGCGCCCAACGAGAGCAGCTTCTCTTGAATGCCGTCTCTCGTATAGCCCTCCAGCTTGCCGGTGGCTACGATGGTCTTTCCCCAGAAGGGATTGTTTGTGTTTGTCATAGTAGTATCCTCCTTTTCAAATGTGATTTGACCCAGCAGCGGACGCCAAAGTTTTTCTTCCTCCGTATCCGCATACCACTGGTAAATGTTGTCGTGCATGGTCTGGCCGAAATCCGGCAGCTGTGTGAAGTCGAAGCCGTTTTGTATTGCCTGCTCGAATGCTTCCCAAGAGCCATGGAAATATTTGTCCAGATCCCTGCCGGCATGTCTGCCGACCATGGGGATGCCCAAACCAGCAATAAATTTTGCCAGCGTGCAGCGGCGGCTCTTTTCGACGGAGGCCTGCAGCCGTTCATACGACTTCACGCCAAAGCCTTCGGTCTGGATAATTTCCTCCCGATGCTGCTCCAATGTGTACAGGTCTCCAAAGTTTTGAATCCAGCCGTGCCCGATGAATTTCTCCAGCGTGGTCGCCGACAAGCCCTCGATGTCCATCCGCGTTTTCTCACAGAAGTGAGCAAATTTCTGTACCAGCTTGGCAGCACAGTGCGGGTTTTCACAGAACAACTGACGAGTTCCGCCTGTCGTCCTCTTTAGCGATAGCGGATTACCGCAGCAGGGGCAGGTCATCGGGAGCTGATAGGTGTTGCTCTGCGTTTTGTTTTCTGCAATCTGTGGAATGATCATATTTGCCTTGTAGACAGAGATCACATCCCCAACGCCAAACTGGAACTCATCAAAGATGTCCAGATTGTGCAGATAGGCCCGCGAGACCGTGGCGCCGTCGATTTCCACCGGGTCAAACAGACCGGTGATGCTCACCATACCGGTGCGAGTCGTCGCCAGCTCTACGCCGCGAAATCTCGTCTCGAACAATTCATCCTGCCATTTCAGGGCGATCAAACGGTTCTCGTGATGACCAGTGGCGCCCAGACTTTTGCCATAGCGGATGTCATCATACTCCATGATGAGCCCATCCACCGGATAGGCGAATTTTTCGGGCTCCATGGAAGCAATGGCATCACGGATGGTCTTTTCATTGTGCAAGGCGTCGATATAGATGTACGGCACAACGGAGAACCCGTTTCGCTCCAGGAATTGCTGCTGCCCGAGTTTGAAATCGGGCTCAAGGTAGTCGCTCACCAGTTCAAAGGCCCAGAATTCCAGCATCCGTTTGGCTGCTTCACCTGCATTGAGCTTGCGCACACTGCCGGCCGCCAGCCCTCTGGGATGGGAATAAGGTTCCTCCAGACTGGAATTAAGCATCTCGAAATTCTTCCATGAGACGACGCCTTCGCCGCGCACTTCAAAGGATTCTTTCGTAGGGATAGTCAGCGGCACATTGAGGAATGTGCGCACAGTATGCGTCACGTCCTCACCAATGATTCCTTCACGACCTCGGGTAATGGCCTGCACAAGCGTGCCATGCTCATAGCGCAGCACAAGGGTCAGTCCGTCCATTTTCCAACTGAGCATAACAGGCTGCTTGGAAGCGAATTTGGCCAGATCCTCAACGGATTTGGTCTTGTCCGCTGACAGCATGGGTCTGGTATGCCGCACCGGCGTCAGCTCCTCCAATATCTCTCCGGATACCTTTTGGGTCGGGGAGTGGGAAAGCGTCAGACCGGTATCCTGCTCCAGGCCTCGCAGCTCATCCATCAGAAAGTCATAATCCCGGTCTGGCATAATGGGATTGTCGTCCCGGTAGTAGGCGATGTCCGCCTTGTTGAGCTGTTCAATCAGCTGCAGCATGCGGGCATGGTTGGTTTGATACTTATTCGCGTTCATGCGCATTCTCCTTATCTGTGTTTTGACATTCAGCAAACTCGCTGAACCTGCCACAGTGCGGGCAGGAAACAGTATGCTGGTATGCTTTATCGATTTGTTCTCTTGTGACCTGCCCGGGCTTCCTGCAGCACACTGTCTCAACCCATACGAGCCGGCTTTCATCCAATGCCTCCGGTCGGAACCGACGATTCCACGGAATATAGCTGACCCATAGCGGATTATCAAATATGCGTGCTGCATGAAGTTTTAATGCCTCCTCACGCAACTCCTGCAGAGAGTCCCGAGTATAGTTGTGTTCCCGAAGCCATTGCAGCAGGTTCTCCTGCAGTGTTTCTTCCTGATGTTCGGCGATAAGCGTTTGGATTTTCTGAGTCCATTCTGAGAGCGTCAGGTCGCCGAGATTGGTCATCACGCCGTTTCGGTATCCCGTCACCCTGTTTCTTCCAGAACCCGATATCAGGTAGCTTCGGGCGGTGCCGTAATGCACTCGCAGATCCGCGAATGCAGCTTCCTTTGTACCGTACTCATTCACTTAATGCTATCCTTTCGGTTGCTAATATGGCTGCTACTTGAGTTCTTTGCCAGCTTTCAATTTAGGCAAAAGAATCATTTGCAGCTCTGCGGCAGTTTCCTTGATTCCTTCCCACTGCATCGGCTCATAGCACTTATAGTAGTCCTCGCGCTTCGCCGCATGGTACAGAAATTCCTGAACACGCCAGGCTGCTGCGAATTCTCTGGAATTGAGAGTGAAGATACGCAGATCGTAAAAGCCTGGGTACGGTCTATAATTGCTTTTTTTATACTTCATTGAACCTCCTTTTGGTTTGTTTTCATATATGAACGGGTATGCCTGACGGCTCCCCGGAACAAAGGTTGGGGGAGCCGCAAAGCTCCGATCTATATAAAAAGCACACAAAGAACCGAAGTTCCCTGTGTGCTTGTGAGCCAAAGGCCCTCGATATTCAGTTGTGAGCGAGCAGGCGGAAAGCCCACCACCCGTTGCTTGATGTTCTGTGCCTCTTGATTAGAAGCCCCAGAAAAACAAAAAAGCGCCTGAAGATAGAATCCTCAGACGCTGTGTAACCAGATAACTTTAATTGCCCTAATTGCAATTACTGATACTAACATAGATAGTATAGCATGGTCAGGGTGGATTTGCAAGAGGTTTGATGTGTGAATAGCCCTTAACCGAGTTCGATTTCCATCAGGTCGTCTATTGGAACTTTCAGTCCGTTTTGAAAGATGAGCAGCCTTTCATACTCGTCTATCCTTTTCACTTCACCAGTCGCACTGAGGTAGGCTCCGCCGGCTTTGCGCTCATCTGGCATGAAATAAAGGATGGTGACAATCGGGTGCTTGCCGGACTGCTCCTGTATCCGACCGAGTGCTTCATTGAGCGCCGCCTGCTCATGCTCGGCGAGCTCCCGTTTCTGTTCGGTTAACCTGCCGGCCTCGGCGATGGCGGCTCCATGTCCAGTTAAGGCAGCAAACGGCGCAAATTGGGCGGCGCGGTCCAGGGCAGGCATCTGCGGTCGGGTCTTGGAAACATGGTGCGGGAGATGGATGATGTCGTCATATTTATCACTCATGCCTTGTGCCCCCCGATTTGCTTATTTCGGTCTATGGTGGTTGCGCCTTCCTGAAGATTCATTCCCTTGAGAATGGCGTTTTTGCCGTATTTTTTCTTAATTTCCAGCATGGCCTGCTGCATCCGTTTTTCCCGTTCCAGTGCGGCTTCCTCCTCGGCCTTCTGCTGCTCCAGAGCCGCATAATCGGTGAACAGATCTAACTGTTCCGGCACCGCCTGCCTGTGCGCAGCGGCGGCGTCTACCAGACGATTGGCAGTCAGTGTGATCCGCCGTACCAGCAGCTTTTTATCCACAATGCGCTCGTACAGTTCCATGACGGCTTTCATGATCAGCATGGTGGAGGCGGTCTGCCGGTCGAGATTGGCGGTGCCGTGGGCGTGCTTCGGCACTTTTCGGCCATAGTGGTCGGTGGTGACCTCGCCTTTATAGCTGCGGCTGATCTCCGGGTTGGCCAGATTTTCGATATCATAGCCGATGGTCAGCGTGAGCTGGTCGGTGACAAGATTTTTATCCACAAGGTCAAGAGACAAAAGCTCCGTCATTTCCCGGACGATCAGCTTTGCCTTGTCAAAGGAATAGGGGAAGGATAGCACCTGTCCTGAGCTGACGCTGTTGGTCTCGGGCTTGTAGACTTTGATCTGCTCCATGGTGCAGGGCTCCCAGCCCCATGCATGGTCGATCAAGAGCTCGGCATTGACGCCAAACAATTGATACAGCTTGTCTTCGTTATGAAGGGAGCAGCGGGCGATATCGCCCATGGTGTAGAGGCCGGCGGACTCCAGCTTCCGCTCATAGCCCCTGCCGATGCGCCAGAAATCAGTCAGGGGTCGATGGCTCCATAGCTGCTTGCGGTAGCTCATCTCATCCAACTCGGCAATGCGCACGCCGTTTTCATCCGGCTTTGCATGCTTGGCCATGATGTCCATGGCAATTTTGCAGAGATAGAGGTTCGTGCCGATGCCTGCCGTGGCGGTGATGCTGGTCTCTGCGTAGACCTCGCGGATCATCTTTGCCGTCAGCTCCCGTGCAGACAGGCCATAGGCGCCCAGGTAATGAGTCAGGTCGATCATCACCTCGTCGATGGAGTAAACGTGGATATCCTCCGGCGCAACAAAGCGGAGGTAGATGTTGTATATCTTCGTGCTGATCTCCATATAGAGCGCCATGCGTGGCGGCGCCGTGATATACGAAAGAGCCAGCTCCGGCGAGGCTTTTAGTTCGTTTGCATCGTAAGATTCTCCAGTGAGTTTTCGCCCCCGTGCCCGGCGCTGCCGCTGTGCATTGACTTCCTTGACCTTTTGGACGACCTCGAACAGCCGCGCCCTTCCGGGAATGCCGTAGGCCTTAAGGGCGGGGGTAACGGCCAGGCAGATAGTCTTCTCCGTGCGGCTTGCATCGGCAACCACCAGGTTGGTGGTCATCGGGTCAAGTCCGCGCTCCATGCATTCGACCGAAGCGTAGAACGACTTCAGGTCTATGGCGGCATAGTATCTGCTCTCCACGCTCCGGCCTCCTTTCGGGTGAAACTAATAACTCGACAAATCGGGAGCTGCACTTAATCTCTATAAATATTCTTCCCAAATTCAAATGCTTTTTCAAGATAACCTGTCTTGTCTATCTGTGGCTTGCCATTTGTATCTCCGCAGCCTCCAGCAAGTAGCATCCCTCTATCCTGAAATCCAATATAATTGATGATTGCAAATTGATAGTAAGATACCACTTGTTCATACGTCCAAAAATAATTGTCAGCAGATGTCATAAGCAGCGCGGCATCTTTGATTGGATATCTCTCATATCTACCCAACGGAGGAGCAGGGTCTTCCTCTGCGATACAGTAAAATCGTTCGATAAATGCTTTGATTTTGGATGACAATGTCCAAAACAAAAGCGGCGATGCAAACACAATTAAATCCGCTGCTTTGATTTTAGGTACAAGGTCGTTGAATCCATCCTTCTGGACGCACGGTTTTCCGTAACGACAGGCGTTGCAGCCGATGCAGCCTTTCACCTCTGTCTGATTTAGATTGATCTTCTCAACGGTATGCCCGGCTTCTGTCGCCCCTTTGATAAAGGAATCCACCAGTTGAGCAGTATTTCCTTTGGCACGTCCACCGCCTTGAACTACCAATATGTTTTTCATCAATATTGCCTCCCTCCCGGTTTATCGTTCTGAATCCCATTGCCCCACAAACGCCAGCCACTTGGCTCCGTAGAAGTCGAAGTAAAACCGTTGCCCCATCTCGTTTTCCACAAAGCGGGCTTTGACATGATACCATCCTCGCAGTTCCTGCCGCAGTGTGATATCAGCCGAGATAGGCTCCACCCACACCTCGTCCAGCCCGGCAAGCTCTGCCTTGGAGAGCGGCTTATGTTGGGGTGCGGCGGCTGTGGAAAACAGCGGCGGCAGCATATAGACATCCTGTACATCGGCAAAGGGCAAGGACAAGCCGGTTGCAAAGCGAAGCTGCCGCTCGACTGCATCTACAAACGCCCAACCGTTTTTCGGTGAGTAGACAGGCGCTTCATGCAAGGCGGGCAGCATCTCTTTTGAAACTGGAAGCGTCATATCTACCCGCGAGTCGCTTTCTTTTGCTTTTCCAAGCAAAAAATCTACAGTAACGCCGTAATACTCAGACATACGGATCAGCGCCTCAATGGTAGGGCTTCTTCTCCCGCTCTCCCAAGCAGACAGCGTTGGCTGCGACACACCCAGATCTTCGGCGGCTACGGTCAGCGTTATTTTTTTCATTTTTCTTGCCAGTTTATATTGACGCGCCATTTTGCCGCCTCCCTTACTTTAATACAATCCATTTCCCGCGGGTTGAGCCTTCTCTCCTGATATATTGCTTTTGCTTCAGCATCTGGATGGCACGTTCTACGGTGCGGTCTGTCACACCTATCTGACTGGCAATCTTTTTTGCGGAGAGATGAGGTTCTCCACGGATGGCCGTCAGCACCTCCGTCTCGATTTCCGACAAATCTCCGACATTATTTCCGACATCCTCATTTATCGCCTCAGACGATTGATGTGTATCAAAATCCGGATGAATATAAAGGGTCGTCGTAAAATAGGTGCGTACCTCATCCGTCTCAAATAAGGGATCGGGAGAGCCGTTGTTGCGCAGCGCATTGCGGATCTTGCGAAAACCGGTATTGCGTCCCTCCGTCAGATGCATCTCTTTTAAGAATTCACCGATGCGGCGGTTGCGGTAGCGGCGGCTGTGTACGCGAAATTCCCTTAAATTCTCCGAACTAATGGAGCGGTCGGCGCCGGGGTGGCTGACAATGATGATTCGGTCTGTCTCTATGCGCACCTCGATGGGTTCCCGTTCATCATAGCCTTTGTGATAGACTGCGTTCGAGAGAGCCTCCTCAATGGCGGCATAGGGATAATTGAAAAAGCGCCGCGCCTCCGCCACACCGTCCACCTTGACGACCTGCTCCTGCAGGATACTGTTTTTGATATATTGCAATGCTTCCCGCAGCTGCTGATGCAGCGGCCCCTTGAAGGTCTTTTCCCGGATGCGGTCACCCGTGTCATCAGGAAACTCTACGATATCGATCTGGGCATATGGGAAAAAGCGGTCCGGCTCCATACTGAAAAACATCAGCCCCACATTCTTTGGTTTCGTATACTCCGGAAGCATGCTGATGATATTCATGCTCTTACACAGGTCAGCGAAATCCATCGTTTTGGATTCCCCATAAAGTGAACTGCCGATTTCCTTCAAATAACTCTGGATCAGCGTAATATTCAAGTCCGTCAGTTCGGCTTCATGGTTGACCCGGTCGTCAAAGGGGATATTGTTGGCGAGGTTATACAAATCCCGCTTTTCCTCCTCAGACGGAGCAATTGTGCTGGACATCTTACGAATATAATAAATGCGCTCCTTATTGTCCCTCGCCATCGTCTTGGGGGAGGAATATGGACGGGCGTTCCCGCCGGGTGCCCAAATGACAATGAACTTCTTGCCCTCGTAATCGGCTACCTCGACGATGGGCATATATTCCGGTTGGATACGCTTGCATTTATTCAGCATGTCCTTCAAATAGCCGTCAAGCTTTTCTGTGGGAACACCCTGCAGCGGATAGACGGGCTTTCCACCCTGCTCCTTCACGCCGATAACCAGATAACCGCCGCCCCAGTTGTCGATGTCATTGGCGAAAGCACAAATGGTTTTCAGGGAGGCCTCAGCATCCCAGGTTTCCTTAAACTCAATTCTTGCCCACTCAACGACACTGCCGGAGAGTAACGTCTTTATATTAGTTGGTACTGCCATTGCCGGCGTCCTCCTTTACCTTCGGTTTGATATATTTCCCGCTTTTGATGCGGGCATCGGAGGGCTTTTCAGCATCCTCAGGTATAATCCAGTTATTCCCGGCCTTCTGGGCGCCCTCAATGCGATCCTGTGAACAAAGGACGGCAATCCTCCTTGCCGAGATATTCCACTTCTTTGCTGCTTCAAATGTGGATACATATTTCATAATGCGGATGCTCCTTTCGCTATATTCTTTTATTATATTCAATTTGCGGAATAATATCAAGCCTTTTGCTCATATTCTTTAGAAAGTTGCAATTCCCGGCCTGTCTCCGTGTAATTATATAGCTCCATAAAGGTACACCTTTGCAGATGGTGGTGTAGAGCGGCAAAAACAAGGTGTTCTCCCGTCTGAAAAAGCCCCATTTTTATTTTCAGACATATCCGCAATCCGAGTGACCTTTATGGACGGATTTTCAGAGCGAATGGAAGTGATTACACGATGAGGAAAACATATGGTTATGCCCGGGTGTCCACAAAAGAACAGCACCTGGACCGGCAGATCAAGGCGCTGTTGGACTGCGGCGTTGCCGAAAGGGATATCGTAACGGACAAGGCCAGCGGCGCCAGCTTGGATCGAACAGGCTACCTTGCACTGAAGAACACCATGCTGCGGGATGGCGATGTGCTGGTCATCAAATCCCTTGACAGACTGAGTCGAAATAAAGAGCATATCCGGCAGGAGCTGGAATACTTCAAAACGCATCACATTCAGGTCAGGGTTATCGACCTGCCAACGACTATGATCCAATTGCCGGAGGGACAGGAATGGGTATTCGAGATGATCAACAACATTCTAATCGAGGTTCTGGCCAGTATCGCCGAGCAGGAGCGCCTCACGATTCGGCAAAGGCAGGCTGAGGGGATCGCTGTGGCAAAGGAACAGGGAAAGCATCTGGGGCGGCCGCCGGCGGAGTATCCTCCAGACTGGGAAAAGATATATACCAGATGGAAGGCCGAGGAGATCACCGCAGTCGCTGCGATGGAATCATTGAACCTCAAGCGCAGTACATTTTACAAACTGGCAAATCAGTATGAGGAGGAGCGCAAATGAAGAAAGTTTTGTTTGTTCTGCTGACGGCCGTCTTCATGGGCGTCTTCGGGGTTGGCGGATACCATCTTTATCTATATTACAGCGAGTCCGCACAGAGCGATGAAATCTATTCGGGTCTGACGGATTATGTGCAGGTTCCTGACCCCACAAAAAAACCGCCCCATCCCACGGGTGAAACAGATGAGGATGGAGAGAAGATGGATTCTGATATTGACTGGCCGGAGGTGGATTTTCAAGCACTCCGGGAGATCAATCCGGATATCGTCGGCTGGCTCTACTGCGAGGACACCGTTATCAACTACCCCGTGGTGCAGGGGAGCGACAATTCTTATTATCTGAGGCACCTTTTTGACGGTGCATACAACGCCAACGGCTGCCTGTTTCTGGACTGCCGGGTGAACGGGGATCTTTCAGATGCCCACTCCATCATCTACGGACATCATATGAAAAACGGCAGCATGTTTTCGTCTTTGGACGGATATAAAAATCAGGAGTATTACGAGGAACATCCGCAGCTGCTTCTGGTGACGCCTGACGCAAACTATGTGGTCGAGCTCTTCGCCGGGTATGTGGCCAGTGTTGAGGAAAACGCATGGACAGTCGGTTTTACAAATGAGATGGAGTTTGAGGATTGGATCGTATCCGCCATCGAGAAATCTACCTTTGAAAGCAGTGTTACGCCGTTGTCCTCAGACCGGATTCTCACGCTGTCCACCTGCAGCTATGAGTTCAGCGACGCCAGGTTCGTTGTGCTTGGAATTTTAAAAAAGTACGATACCCTTGGCATTACAGTAATGAGGACCTAAATTCGAATCAACTGCCAGCTGATGGTTTCGGGTGCATGAAACAAGTTCATCCAATCCCTTATCACGGAGCGGATGAACTTGTTTTTTATTGCGGTCTATGCTGTTGGAGGCAAGGGCCTCTCTATAGCGCATCGAAAAGTCATATATTTTACAGTAACGAACCAAAAAATTGCAACCAGCAGCCTGTGTTTTTGTGGTTCTTTTATCCTTATGCTTTATATTGGGGAGTACTGCTTGGCTATCTGCTTATTTGCATCGTACTGATGCGAACGTTAAAAAAGGGGGTTCGGCGGAGCTGATCAAGGAGGGAAAGAGAAAAAGAGGCGAAACTTTATCAAGTTCAAAAAATAAATAACTAAATGGACTCAAAATTTCCAAATGGGCTTGTGCTTTGGGAAAGTTGATGGTATAAAGAATAATGCCTACGGGCGTAAATTTTTAAGAATGAGTTAGCTATGTCTAACTGTGATTCAGAAAGGAGCCGTTAGAGTGTCGAGTGTTTTTCCGGGCCTGGAGCTCGGAGATGAGGTCAGCGAGGTCATGCACGCCGACAACTGCAGCGTGCTCAAAATCGAAAATGAGACCGGCGAGGGTATCATGACCTGCTATATGCTGTTTCCGGGCGTAGTGGTCATGTACAACGATTTTCATATGTCTTACTGCGACACCAGCTTTGAGACCGACGGGCAGCAGATGCTGTGCGTCGATCATTGCCGCGAGGGTTCGATGGAACGCTTTGTGAGGCCTGAGGTATATTATTATTTTTCACCGGGCAACTGCGCTGTTGACGTCCGCCGATATCACGCTGGACGGACGAACTTTCCGCAGAACCATTTTCATGGCGTATCTATCGGATTTTATCTGCCGCAGGCGAGTGAGCAGCTTGTAAAAGAGCTCCGGGGCTTTCCCGTCTCGTTGGAGTCTCTCAGGCAAAAATTCTGTGCGGACGGCGAACCCAACGTGCTCTCAAAATCAGAGGAAGCGGAGAGGATATTCCACACCTTTTATACGCTGCCAAAAGAGAACAGGCGTGAATACCTGCGATTGAAAATATTCGAATTGCTCCTGCATCTGGATGGCCTGGATACGGGAAATATCGGAATTGCAAAACCGTATTTTTACAAAAGCCAAGTGGACAAAATCAAGGCGGCGGAACGGCTCATAACGGAAAATCTGACAAAAAGCTATACGATCGTACAGCTTGCAGAGAGGTTTGATATTTCCCAAAGCGCCTTAAAAAGTTGCTTCAAGGAGATATTCGGTCTGCCCATCAACACCTATTTGCAGGAACATCGTATCCGTCGGGCAGCCGTACTTCTGCGTGAGGATCAAAATCTGTCCGTATCTCAGGCGGCGGGAATGGTGGGCTATGACAGCCCGGGGAAGTTTGCCGCGATTTTCAAGCGTATTTACGGCGTTACGCCGAGGGAATATCAACGAGGAGGATTGTTATGAAGGAAAAATCAAAAATGGCGCAGCTTATGGAGTATGCCGGGAACTATCGATATCTCACATACAGTTCCTATGTCCTGTCGGCAATCAGCGCCCTGGTGGCGCTGACGCCGTTCTGGTGTATCTGGAAGATCTTGCAGGAGGTCATTTCCGTTGCACCAAATTACAATGAAGCTCAGAATATCAGCCACTACGGCTGGATGGCAGTTGGGCTTGCCGTAACCGCCATGTTTTTGTACATTGCGTCGCTGTGGTGCTCACATCTGCCTGCATTCCGCGTGCAGCGTAACATGCGCACTCGGGTGATGGAGCATGTTGTGACGCTGCCGGTGGGCTTTCTCTCCGATTGGGGCACCGGCCGTGTGCGCAAAATTGTAAACGATTGCAGTGCCAATACCGAGACCTATCTCGCCCACATATGGCCAGATAAAGCAGGTACCGTATTCACTCCGCTCGGACTTGTTGCGCTGCTCTTTGTGTTTGATTGGAGGCTGGGGCTGCTGTGCCTGATTCCCGTAGCCGTCGCCTTTGCCGTCATGTCTACCATGATGGGAAAAAGGATGCAGGAATCCATGAAGCAGTATCAGACGGCGCTGGAAACCATGACGAGCGAGACGGTGGAGTATGTCAGGGGCGTTCCCGTTGTGAAAACCTTCGGCCAGACCGTGTTCAGTTTCAAGCGCTTTAAGCAGACGATAGACGATTATTCCAAATGGACAATTACCTACACAAAGCAGGTGCGTACGCCCATGCTTGTTTTCACCACGGCGATAAACGCCGTTTTCGCTGTTATCATTGCGGCGGGAATGGTCATGGCATCAGGCGGCGTGACAAACGAGCTGCTGCTGAATCTCCTGTTTTACATCATCATCACGCCGATCATCACGACCACGATGAACAAGGTGATGTACGCCGGCGAAAACGAGATGCTGGTCACGGACAGCTTAAACCGCATCAATAGCATTCTGGAGATGAAGCCTCTACCGGAGCCGGAAAGACCGGCAGAGCCAAAAGACAATTCCGTTACGCTGGAAAACGTTACTTTCACTTATGCGGGTGGGAAAGACAAGGCCGTGGACGGAGTGAACCTGCACATAGAGCCCGGCGAGCACATAGCTCTGGTCGGTCCCTCCGGCGGCGGCAAGACAACAATAGCAAGTCTCATCGCCCGCTTCTGGGATGTCCAGTCGGGTCAAATCCTCGTCGGTGGTGTGGACGTAAAGGATATCTCTAAAGAAGCTCTCATGGATACTGTGTCCTTCGTCTTTCAAGACAGCAAGCTTTTCAAAATGTCGGTGCTCGAAAATATCCGTATGGCGAAGACCAGCGCCTCCCGCGAGGAGGTGCTGCAGGCACTCCATGACGCACAGTGCGACGATATTATCGAAAAGCTTCCAAACGGCATCGACACCGTCATCGGCACCAAGGGCGTTTATGTGTCCGGCGGCGAACAGCAACGTCTAAACATTGCCAGAGTGATGCTGAAGAACGCTCCAATCCTTATTTTGGACGAAGCGACCGCCTTTGCTGATCCGGACAACGAGAGCAAAGTTCAGGCAGCTTTCAATAAATTGTCACAGGGAAAGACAGTCATCATGATTGCCCATCGGCTTACGACTGTTACCTCTGCGGACAAAATATACGTTGTTAAAGACGGCAAGCTCTTTGAAAGCGGAAAGCATGAGGAATTGCTGGAGAAAAAGGGCTTGTATCAGCGGATGTGGAGCGAGTACCAAACGACCGCAAGCTGGAAGGTAGGTGTAAAAGCATGAAACAGAAATTACAACACAAATACGCACTCAGCGAACAGGGTGCGAAGGACATGATAAAGGCGTTCTGGGCCTGCACACTGGCGTATCTGGTTTTGATGTTCCCTGCCGGTATGCTGTACAGCTTCATCCGCGACCTGATGAACGGAACGCCGTTTACCGGCGGCCGCGTTGCCTTCTATATCTGCGGTATAATCGTCTGCCTTGCGCTCGTCTGGCTGACAACGCTATTCCAGTACAACGCCACCTTCTTTGCCACCTATAAGGAGAGCGGCGTGCGTCGTGTATCTCTGGCGGAGCACCTGCGAAAGCTGCCTTTGTCCTTCTTCGGCAGGCGCGACCTTGCGGATCTCACGAACGCCGTCATGGACGACTGCGCAAGGATAGAGACAGCCTCCTCGCACTGGATACCGGAACTCGTCGGTTCCATCATCTCCACTACTATAATTGCCATATCCCTCTTCTTCTTCGACTGGCGGCTTGCCCTGGCCTCCTTGTGGGTGCTGCCCGTGTCGTTTCTCATCGTCGGCCTCTCTGCCCGAGTGCAGCAGTCCCTGGGCCGGAAGAACAACGACGCAAAGCTTGCCTGCGCCGACGGGATCCAGGAGTGCCTGGAGTCCATGCGCGACCTCAAGGCCAACAACTATGAGGGCGAATACATGGTCGGTCTGAAGGGCAAGATTGCCTATGTGGAAAAGCGCACGATCCTCACGGAGCTGGGTGCGGCGGCCTTCTGCTCCAGCGCGCAAATGTTCCTGAAGCTGGGCATCGCCACCACGGCGCTTGTTGGTGGTGCGCTGCTCGTCAGTGGGCAGATAAGTGCCCTTACTTTCTTCATGTTCCTCCTGGTGATATCCCGCATATATGACCCACTGCAGGTGTCTTTGCAGAACCTGTTGGCCATCACCACCCTTGCGGTGCAGACCGAGCGCATGGATAAAATCCTGGAAACGCCGCTTCAGACCGGCGTGGAGCGGCTCACAAATAAAGGCTGTGATATCGTTTTTGACCACGTTGGCTTTGCGTATCACGAGACGGGTGAAAAGGTGCTCTACGATGTGTCATTTACCGCTAAGCAGGGTGAGGTCACGGCGCTCATCGGTCCCTCCGGCGGCGGCAAGACCACCGTTTCCCGGCTGGCCGCCCGCTTTTGGGATATAGATCAGGGAAAAATCACTGTGGGCGGTATGGATATATCCAAAATCGACCCGGAGACGCTGCTCTCCCTCTATTCCATCGTGTTCCAGGATGTGACGCTCTTTGACAACACGATTCTGGAAAATATACGTATCGGCAAAAAGGACGCCACAGACGAGGAGGTCATGGCTGCGGCGCGGCTTGCCAACTGTGAGGAATTCGTCGCAAAACTGCCCGACGGCTGGAACACCCGTATCGGTGAGAACGGATCCGAGCTCTCCGGCGGAGAGCGGCAGCGGATATCTATTGCACGCGCTTTTCTGAAGGACGCGCCTATTATCCTGTTGGATGAGGCCACGGCCAGCCTGGATGTGGACAATGAAACGCTCATTCAGGAATCTCTGTCACGCCTGATACAAAACAAGACGGTACTGATCATTGCACACCGTATGAGGACGGTGGCCAGCGCCGACAAGATCGTCGTTCTGAAGGACGGACGCATTGCCGAAAGCGGCTCGCCCGATGAGCTGATGGCACAAAAAGGTATATATGCGCACATGCACCAGCTGCAAACACAATCTCAGAGCTGGGTCATGGCGTAAAAATGATGTGAAGAGAGGTAATCTAAAATGAACACAGAAAAAAAGCTTAAAGGTAAAGACCTGATGAACATCGGCATTTTCAGCGCCATTATATTCATTATTGCAATGGCCATCGGTATGCTGGGTTTTATCCCCATATTCATTCCGCTGTTGTCCATTATCGTCCCGCTTGTGGGCGGCATACCCTATATGCTGTATCTTACCCGGGCCAAAAAATTCGGAATGATTTGGATATTGTGCATTATTCAGGGGCTTATGCTGATGGTAACGGGCATGGGCATTTATCCGTTTATCTTTGGTATCGTATTTGGCCTGTTGGCAGACCTTGTATATAAAAGCGGTGGTTACCAGAGTGCAAAGAAGGGGATTTTGTCCTGCGGTTTGACCTTTATGGTGGTGTTCGGCTGTGAGCTTCCACTGTTTTTGGATATGGCAGGATACTTCTCTACCCGGCAGGACTTCGGTCAGGAGTATGTCGATGCATTAACTCGCCTAATGCCCACCTGGATGTGCCCGGTATTGCTGGTGGCAACCTTCGTCTGCGGCATTTTGGGCGGACTGATTGGTAAGGCTCTGCTGAAAAAGCACTTCATCAAGGCGGGAATTGCCTGATGGCAAGGCAGGGGCTTTTTCAGGCCAACATAGAAAACCGTGGAATGCCCCTCGACCCCAGAACAAAGCTGCTGCTGCTCATCACAGTCATGACCTTTGTTCTGGGGGGAGCCGGCGGAGAGAATATGACCCTTGTCGTTCACGCTTTGTGTGTTATTCCTTTTCTGCTGCATTTAAGTGCAAAAAAATACCGCACAGCACTGCTTTATCTGGTTCTCTACTGCGCTTCCTATGCGGCACATTTTTATGTGATGCCGCGCGCAAGCGGCCTGCCGGGTTATATCCTGCTGGCGATCTGTGCAATTGTAAACCGCTTTCTGCCGGGCATTATGATCGGAACTTATGTGTTTTCTACCACCACGGTCAGTGAGTTCATCGCCGCCATGCACCGGATGCACGTCACGGAAAAGTTGTCCATTCCGCTTTCGGTAATGTTTCGCTTCTTCCCCACTGTGGCGGAGGAGTTTCATGCCATAGGCGCCGCCATGAAAATGCGCGGCATCTCCTTCGGAGGAAAGAACTGGACCAAAATGCTGGAATACCGCCTGATACCGCTTCTGACCTGCTCTGTGCAGATCGGCAGTGAGCTTTCCGCCGCGGCACTGGCGCGGGGGCTTGGGAGCGACATAAAGCGCACGAATATCTGCAAAATAGGCTTTCACATTCAGGATTTGGCGGTGCTGCTGATCTGTCTTGTTCCCTTTGTGATGCTGGTCCTTTCCTGGTTGGGGGTGATGCGGTGATCGAATTGAAAGACCTTAGTTTCCGCTACACCAACGGAGCGGACGGGATTCTGTCCCATATAGATCTGACGATACCCGATGGGCAGTGCGTTTTGCTCTGCGGGGAATCGGGCTGTGGAAAGACAACGCTGTGCCGCATGATAAACGGACTTGCTCCCCATTTTTATGAGGGGACAGTGGATGGCGAGATCCGTGTCGATGGACTGCACCCCAACCGGGAGGAGCTGTACATAACGGCGCGAAAGGTCGGCAGCGTATTTCAGAATCCCCGCAGTCAGTTTTTCTGCGTGGATACCATCAGTGAGCTGGCCTTCGGCTGTGAAAATCAGGGACTTCCGGAGGATGTTGTATCCGGGAGAATCGCAGAGGTGACCCGGCAGCTTCATATTGAGCCGCTTCTTGACCGAAATATATTTGACCTTTCAGGGGGTGAGAAGCAGAAGATTGCCTGTGCCTCTGTGGCGGCGGTGTATCCGGATGTGTTCGTGCTGGATGAGCCCACCTCCAATCTGGACATAGATGCCGTGGATGATCTGAAACAGACACTGCTGTTCTGGAAGTCGCAGGGCAAGACCATCATCATCGCCGAGCATCGCCTTTATTGGCTGGCGGATATCTGCGACAGAGTTGTTTATATGCGCGGCGGGCGCGTTGAAAGGGATATGCCGATGGAGGACTTCCGTGCGCTCCCTGCTGCGGAGATAAGTAGCCTGGGCCTGCGGACGCTCTCTCTTGACAGCCTTAGCTTTTCCACATCTGCGCGCAGCGGCTCGGATTCCCTTGTGCTGAAGGATTTCAAATACAGCTATGGTGAAAATCCCGCAATGGATATATCTGAACTTGAACTGCCGGAAAATGCGGTGATTGCGCTGATTGGGCACAACGGCGCAGGAAAATCTACGCTCTCCCGATGCTTGTGTGGCCTGGAAAGGCGGTTTCGCGGGACTGTTGTGCTGGACGGGCAGAAACTGGGACGGCGCCAACTGCTGAAAAAGAGCTATATGGTCATGCAGGACGTCAATCATCAGCTGTTCTGTGAGACGGTGGACGATGAGGTCAGGCTTGGCATGGTGGAGGATAACGCAGACATTGTGCAGCAGATCCTGGAACAGATGGATCTGAGCGAATATACGGACCGCCACCCCATGTCCCTTTCGGGAGGGCAGAAACAGCGCGTGGCAGTTGCATCTGCGATTCTTGCAGAGAAGGAGCTTCTGATATTTGACGAACCGACCAGCGGCCTGGATTATCATCATATGGAGCAGACCGCACAGCTTATCTCGGCGCAGATGGGGAAAAAGACTTGCCTGATCGTTACGCACGATCCAGAACTCATTGCCCTGTGCTGCAGCTTTGTCATCCACATGGAAGCGGGGACGGTGTCGGACGCCTACGCACTGAATGCCGAGGGCATGAGGAAACTGCTGGCTTTCTTTCAGCGAAAAAGTGGGAGAACTTAAGCATATATTCATTCGCCAAAAACGGATTGAGCCTTTCACAAAAAATGCTATAAAAAGGACACTTCGGTTTTCCGCCGCTTTCTGGCAGGCCTTCTCCGCTCCGTTGGCTGTGTTCCCTTCAAACAGGACGGCTAATTTCTTAAAGGTTGGGCGATCCTTTCAGGAACCAACACGCCGCAGGCCATTCAAATGGCATTTCGTCCGTGAGCCGCACGGCAGGTATTGCGTGATGGTATTCATGCGCTTTTCGTAAACAGCCTTAATGGGATGGTCGGCGACAAGCTCACGATCCCTTGTAGAAACTGTCTTTAATCATATCCTGACCTACTATTTCCAAGGCATGGATATGGGCGTGCTGCAAAGATGGAAAAGCGAACCGAGCTGCTCTACTCCGGCACCCAGGACATCCATATCATACGGAAATAAACAGGAAACGCCTACGGGGCGTATGCGGGAAACTTTCCCGCATACGCCCCGTAGATTTTGCAGCGTTATTTTCCAAAGAAGTAAAACAATGCGGCGAACGCCAGTGCCAGTGCGGGAATGTCGCTGTCCAGCAAGAAGTGGGCGCACTTCCCGGCGTGCTCCGTGCCGCCCTCGCTGCCGAACATGACGATGACGGCCTTGTCCGTCCTGTCAGGGACAGGGTACAGGACGCCGTCCCATGTCTGCTCCGCAATTTTCTGCGGTTTCATCGTTACGCTGACCGACATATTTAATTCTCCCGTCTCAGCCGGAAGTCGCAGAGGTAACCACCCGTTCCCAGTGTCTGGGTGCGGATAAAGCGGATGCCCGGCAGGGAGCCATAGGCGTATTCATCGCTTTTGCAGAAAATGTGGGCCAGCTACGGACAGCCCAGCACCGTGCAGAGATCCCAATAGGGGCATTTGATGATGTTGAACGCCAGTTCACGGCTGCTGTCCGTCAGAAATTCCTGCCCAAAGCCGGACTTCTCCCCGAAGCCGCTTTTCGCACCCTTTGAGAACAGCTTCAGAAAGACGCCCTTCATACCCGGCAGCGACACAAGCCTTGCATATGTCTTGCCCACCCTGGCGGCCCGCTGGGCCATGCCCTGCTCCATGATCTCCATGGCCCGTTCCGGGCAGCTTTCCAGCAGGGCGCGATAGACGGCGATCGCCGGGAAAATGACCCCGTCCGTATGGGCTGCGACCTTCGGCGGCAGATCGGGATAAGCCGCCAAAAGCTTTTGATAGCCGCTTCTTGCCTGATCCCAAATGAGGGCAGTCTCCTGCGGCGTGAACTGGCGCTCGATCTCGCTTTGGTATGCGGCTGCGTATTTGCTCTTGTCCAATTCCATACATTATACCTCCTTGACCCGGTCTGACGGCTGCGATCTACCGCACCACCACCAGAAGCCCGACGATCAGGCCGGTGACGGTGCCGTACAGCAGGCCGGGGAACAGCGCCCCCCGCAGATGAAACCACTTCTGGGCATATGCTTTGTCCATGTGCTCGGTGCCCGGCAGGCGGAACATCCTCAGCCGGGCGAACAGCACCCAATCCAGAAAGAAGGTGTCCCAGGCCAACACCACCACGAACAGGCCTGCGGCGAAGAGAAATCCCTCCCAAAAGCTCTACGCTCCCGCGATGACGGCCCCGGCGGTCAGGATGGCGGCAAACAGCAGCAGCGCGGAGGATTTGATCAAAATGGTGCGCTTGCTGGTGGGCGCTGCCTCGATGCGGGGGTGGGTCTTGAAGTATTCCTCCTGGATCTCCGGCGGATAGTTGTGGATGCCGGCGACCGGATTTTTTATGGTGGGGATCAGCACCATCCCGGTGAACAGGGCGATAAAGGCCAGGGCCTCAATAGCAATAATGTTTAAGCTCATCATGTTTCCTCCGGCCCGGCGGAGCGGGCAAAACGGTCTGCAAATTCCTTCGGGTGGGTGCAGACCAGCTCTGCGTGGGCCACGCCTGGAATTTCCTCAAATTGCACATCGGAGATGTGGCGCGCCATATATTGAATGCCCAGCTTCCGCTCTCGCTTTTCCTCGCTGCCGTACCAATAGGCGATGCGAGTATCCAAAGCGGGGAAGGGCGTGGGCATGGTGTAGTTGTCGGTGGAGTCATAAGCCCGCCAAATGCCCCGCACCGGCATGTGCCGCAAAAGCCGGAACATCTCATCCACCATCTCAGGCGCGTAGCGGCCGGGCGGGAATGCCAGAGCCAGCAGCCGCCGGCTGCTGCGCCCCAGCAGGGTCATGACCAGATCCTTAAGCAGGATGAAACGGGTCACGAGCCATGGCAATTCATAGGGGGTGATACCGCCGTCGATAACGGCATACTGAAAGTGGACGCGGTTGTCCGCCAGCATTCGCAGGGCCAGCGCCCCGCCCATGGACAGGCCATAGACACAGAATACGTCGCGAAAACGCCGGCCCAGCAGCTCGTCCTCCAGCCGGGCGGCGATCTCCTCGACGGAGGTAAACTCGCTGCCGTCCGCCTGGTCGTGGCCGGGCACGGTGACGGCGAGGACATGGAAATTCCTCGCCAAAAGCCCGATACTGGGCCAAAACATCCGCCAGGACATGGCTAGGCCGTGGATCATGACGACAATCTGTTTGTTTTCACAGCCAAATTCGTCGATGCGCATCTTTCATCCCCATTTCTGTGAGTACCGTTTTACCTGACCCAGACGCCGACCCCTGCGCAGATAAGACCCACCAGAGGGCAAATGACCAGTGGCCACAGCACCCAATGCTCCGGGATAGCCAATGTCAGCATCCATTTCTTTGTGTTCCAGGCCTCGCAGTGCTCCGTGCCGGGGATCATGATGCGCGCTTTCATCCTGGAACGGAACAGAAAGTCCAGACCGAAAAAATCTCCCAGATCAATAAACATCATCTCTATGTACGCCGTCCAGAACAGGTTCCAAAAGCCATTTATACCGGCAAAGTACGAGCTGAGGATGGCATAGACGATGAGCAGGATGTACAGTGGATAAATGGTCAGCACCAGGGTTTTGACCTCCCGCTTTGTCCTTTTCGGCGCTGCCTTCCGGATCTCAGGGGGCAGCATCTGGGAAAAGGAGCCGGGGCAGTTCAGCCAGGCGAGAGCGATAACAGAGTTGAACACTGCGCACATCACGGCGCCGTCTAATATGGTCCTGGGCCAATTCATATGGGAACGCCTCCTATTTTGTGTCCGGGGACAGGGTCTGGGTCAGCAGCTCCGCAAACAGCTGCGGCTTGAGGGTGGCCAGCCCTCCGTGTCCAAGGCCGGGGATCTTTTGGAAGGTACAGCCGGGAACATTCTCTTTGATGTACCGGATGTCCCACTTGCGGGCCTTTTCCTCGTGCTCGGCGTACCAGTAATGCAGTTGGCTCTCCAGCTTCGGTACGGGCTTCGGCATTTTATAATTGTTGCAGGAGTCAAAGGTGCGCCAGAGGGTCCTGCAGCTGCAATGGCGCAGGACTTCCGCAATATACTTCATATCCTCCGGGGAGTAATCGTCAGTAGAGAACGCCTTGGCGATGAGTCTTTCCCCGCCCAGCTTGCCTATGGCCAGCAGGGCAAAATCCCGCAGCAGGATCAGCCGGGTCAATAGCCACGGCAGCTGATAAGGGGTGATGGCCCCGTCCAGGATGGTGTGGTCTATCCTGACCCGCCCATCAACCGCCATCCGCAGGGCGATGGAGCCGCCCATGGAGCAGCCGTAGGTGGCCTTGAGCCGTGGGCAGCCGTGTCCCAGACACCACGCGGCGAGCTTTTCCGCGATCCCCTCTACGCTTGTGAAGTCGCCCGGCTGCTCGAAATCGTAACCCGGCAGGGCCGGGACGATCAGATGGTATCGATCCTCCAGCAGGGGGATCACATACTCAAAGTAATCCCACTTGACCACAGACGGATGGATGAGCAGCATAGCGTCCTTGTTCTCTTTCCCGAATTCATGGACCGTCATGGCCGTTCTCCCTTGCGACTAAAATGCATTCGTACAGCGGGCAGCCCTTTACGAACTGCGCGCGCTCCACCTGATAGCCATAGGCCTGCACAAATGCGGCAAGCTCCGCCGCCGTCCATTTATGAAAGGTGCGGAAACCCGCCTTTTCAGCGATCCAGATGGGAAATCTGCTGTAGCCAGGCTCGTAGACAAAGGTGGGCGCGACGAGCAGCCCGCCCGCCTTCAGCACCCGGCGGATCTCAGCCAATGCGGCTTCGGGCTCGGGCATGATGTGCAGCGCATTGGCAATGATAACGGCGTCAAAGGCGCTGTCGGGGAAAGGCAAAGCCGTGGCATCCGCCACCTGATAGGACACATTAGCGGCGGAGAAATGTTTCTGCGCCGCCGCCACCATATTGGGCGCATAGTCGGTGGCAATCCATTCCCTGACGTTGCCCGACAGCCTGCGGGTCATCTGGGCCGTACCGCAGGCCAACTCCAGCGCCCTCATCTCGCTTGTGAGGACAGGTTTGATTTGCTCTGCAATGGCGTCATAGGCGCTCTCGTTGCGTTTCATGAACAATGCATAGATCCTTGCGAAACGATCCCAAAACGTTTGATTGACCTTGCTCACAGTTTAGTATCCCCCCCCTCGTTTACATGACCGTCCCTCAGCGGGGCATATAGCTGTGCATCTGCTCCTGCGCCGCCTTGCCCTCGGGGAAGATATCCAGCATCGCGTAGCAGTGGCACATCCCTTCGCCAACGACCACGGTATATTCGACCCCCGCCTTTTTGCAAGATTCCAGATAATAGGGCGCTTCGGCGTACAGCACCTCGTCGCTACCCCACCAGAAGTGGATGGGCGGCATTCCCGTGAAGTCGGCGGTGCAGGGGTATTGCAGGTATTCCGGTATCGTCCGCCCGCCGGAGAGGACCGTTTTCATCAGTTCCATAAAGGCGGGATCGATCATGATGTCCCGCCTGCCCAACCGCTCCATCTCGCGCTTTTCTTCCTCGCAGTGGGGCACGCCGCCGGGGGATGAGGCCAGAATGCAGGCGGGGTTTGGCATGGGTTTATCTTGGCGCAAATTGTGCAGACAGGTGCAGACGGCGAGGGAGGCCCCGGAGGAAAAGCCGCAAAAAACGATGTTTTCGGCTTTGTACTCTCTCAGCATCAAGCGGTAGGTCTCCAGTACCATATCCACCGCATCCTTGATATTGTACTTGGGGCACAGGGGATACCAGGGCATCCACACGTCCAGCTGGCAGGGGAAAGCCAGCTTGCAGGCCGCCTTACGGTCGCCTGCGTCCGGGCCGATGACCATGCCGCCGCCGAACAGAAACAGCATGGCCTTGTCCCGCTGCGTTCCCGGCTGCCGGATCTTCAGGCAGTGGCCGCGTTCGCCCACCCGGACGTCTGTGTAAACGTGCTTTTTGTCCGTGGGCACGGCAAAGCCCCGCTTGGCGTTGAGCTGCGCCGCCTTGGCGAACAGCTTCTCCTGCGGCAGGCCAAACATCCTTTTCATGCCGGAAAGCTTATAAACGGTTTTTAAGATCTTGAATCGAACGCTCATCTTTTCCTCCCGTTTTGCCGTTTTGTTCATCGGCCGAACAATCCCTTTTTCTCGTAAGGCTTTGTCTGTACCGACAGCACCCGGTAGCCGGTGGGCGCCAGCGCCTCCCGCAGGGTTGTCTCGTCGATCGCGTTTTCAGACAAAATAACCGCCTCCCCTTTCCTGTGGGAAGAGGTCACTTTTTGAACGGGAAACGCCTTGCGGATAGCCTCATTCACATGGCTCTCACACATGCCGCAGGCCATACCGTCGATTTTGACTGTGATTTTCTGCATTTTTATCGCCCTTTCTATTTTTTACCTATCAGCAGCGTGGAACCGTGGAGCATGAGCCGCTTCGCCTCTTTCCCGCTCATGAACAGTCCCTTTGTGGTGTCGATCAGCTCGACCCGCTCGTATCCCTCGGCTTTCAGCCGCGCCAAAAAGGCCTCCATATCCCCATATCGCCGGGGTGACATGAGATCGTGAATGGCAAAGCAGCCGCCCTTTTTCAGCACCCGCAGGCTCTCCAGAAGAAGCTTCTGCTTGTCGGCGCCGGTGATGTTGTGATAGACATAGTTGCTGGTCACGGCATCGAAATATCCGTCGGGAAAGTCCAGCTTCACTGCATCGCCCTGCCGGAAGCTGACATTTTCCACTCCCTCCGCTTTTGCGTTTTCTTCGCATAAGGGCTTGTTGAAAGAGGCGTAATCCTTCCCCCAGCGGTCAAGGCCGATCATGGCGCCCTGAGGGTTTGCCTTAGCGCAGGCAATGGTCAGCGCACCGCTGCCGCAGCCCACGTCCAGCCCACGCCCTCCGGCGGGGAGCGAGATGTGCGCTGCCGTACCCTCGATAATCTGCCGGGAAAGCTGGCGCTTGCCGCCATAGGAGAAGGCTCGATACGCCGTTACGCTCCACCCGGTATATGCAAAGCATACGCACAGCGCGGCGGTCAGCACGATCATGACAGGGACGCGCGGGGGCCAGGTGGAGGGCACAAGTGCGCAGACGCACAGCAGCCCGGCCAACAGCAGGGTCGTACAGGCTGTTAAAGCCACGACCATTTCCTTCGGCACCCAGTTTTTGTAATCCGTTTTTTTCATTTATGTTTCTCCTTGTGATTTCGTAACGATGCTCACCCAATCAGCCAGCCCGCGCCTGCCTGTATCAGCGCCAGCAGCGGCGCCAGCACCAGCGGCCACAGAAGCAGATGCTCCGGCAGCGCCAGTTTCCTCATCCAGTTTTTGAATTCATAATCCGGATGCCCCTCGGTGCCGGGGATCACGATCCGCGTGCCCCACTTTTTCATCAGCAGGATGTCCAGCAGAAAAAAGTCTGAGAGACTGACGATCAGCCACTCAAGATAGAAGGTGAAAAACAGATTCCAAAATCCCTCCACTCCAGCAGAAAGGGCGCTTGCCGTAGAATAGGCCGTCAGCGCCAGCATACCGAAAATCATCCCTTTATGGTAAAGGCGCTTTTCCCGTGCCGCCGGCGGCGCGATCTCCCGGATGCTTTTGGGATAGCCGGGCAAGATCAGCCGCGGGTCGTAGGCCATGGCCGCCATAGCGGCCAGGTTAAAAACCGCCGCCATGACCAGGGCGTCCAGAATCAGCCTCGTCCAGTTCATTTGTTTTTTCTCCTTTTTAGGCTGCGGCTGCCGGTTTTGCAGGCGCAGGGTCTATCCTCGCTATTTTCTGCAGGAAAAGCAGGCCATCGATCCCACGGTTTCCGCCTGCGTTTCGGCGTACAGGCTGCTCAGCCGCGCCCGCAGGCTGTACGCCGTCTCATAGGGCGGGGTGAACCAGCCCTTGGGCGTATAGAGCCTCTTTATAAACCAGTCGGTGCGCCGGTGCTCGCCCCGGACATAGAAACAGCCGCAGAAGATCCCGCCCGGCTTTAAGACCCGGCAGGTCTCCCGGTAGGCGGCCTCCTTATCCGGGAAGGCGTGAAAGCCGTTGAGTGTGAGAACGATATCGAAGGCCCCGTCCTCAAAGGGCAGCGCCCCCACGTCGCCCTACCGGAAGCGGACATGGCGCAGCCCCATGCCCGCCGCTCGCCGCTCGGCCCGGACCATCATGTCCGCCGAGTAGTCCAGGCAGGTGATCTCCGCCCGCGGCAACATTTGATACACCGGCATGGTCAGCACGCCGGTGCCCACCGGCACCTCCTGCAAACTGCCCGAAAAGCCCTCCGGGATGGGGGCGAGAGCCTTTTCCAGATAACGGGCGTTCTTCTCCCGGCCCATGTTCCACACAAGGCCGCACACCAACCGCCCCGGCAGGGTGGAGCAGGTGATCATCCCGTCATAGAAGGTGGCCTCGCCGCCCAAGGAGCGGTAGGCGGTCTGGATGCTCTTCTTTCTATCCATGGTTGTTTCCCTCTCCTTGCAGCTTCTATTGACGGCAAAAACGCCGACGGTATTTTTGCCGTCGTACAGCCGGTGCAGCGCCGCCCAGGCGGGCGTTGCGCGGCGACGGGCCTCAAAGGCGGGCATGGGAAAATCCGCCGCCTGTGCCCTTAGTTCCATAAAAGCGCCGTCCAGCCCCTCCAGCTCCGTCACGGCGTGACGAGCGTGATCTGACGCCGCCAGTTCTCCCACAGCAGTCTTTGCCATGATGAACAACAGTGCGGACATCATCCGGCGCTTTGTCCCGGGCCGGTAATATTGCTCGCTGCCTTCGGGCAGTACGGGAACGCCCAGCCTTTTCAGCATGGCGCAGGCCTCGCCCGCCGCGTCCAGCGTCAGGCGACGCTGGGCCCGGGTGGCTTTGCGCAGGTCGCAGCCCACGGCGTAGCAAACATAGACCACCGGCAAGATCAGCGTCAGGTGGGTCTTATGCCAGCCGTCCATGTCCGGCATCCAAGTGAGTCGATATTTTGTGCCGGAGAATAGCGAAGCGATTTTTTCCTTACTTGTCTTGTCCGCTTCACTGTGCAGGCCACCGATGCTCATGGAGCCGCCGCCAAAGCGCACACAGTGGACGACGCCGCCCTCCCGCTGCCCGGCGGTGCCCTGAAAGCCGAAAAGCACGATCTTGGGCGTTTTGGTCTTTTCGAGGATATGCCACTCCATCTCCGGGGCAGACACATTGTTGCCCACCAGCACCACCAACGGGGCATCGAGGGCGGCCAACTCATCCAGCACCATCCATAGCTGCTGATGCTGCATTACCGCGAATACAACATTATACTGTGCGCCTGAATCCGGTGTGCCGATCACAGCGGGACGATCCACCGTCGTCTTCCTTTGCAGGCGGTGCCGTATGACAAGGCCGTCTTTTTCAAGCGCGTCCTTCCATGCACCCCGGGCCAGCAGCGTCACCTCGTTGCCCGCCGCGCACAGCACATGGGCCAGATAGCAGCCGATGACCCCGGCGCCGTAGACCAGCACCTACATTTCTGGCCGCCTCCTTTCAATATTTTTCGCCATTTCCTCTGCCTGTGCCGGTAAAAGGCCAGGCTCCACAGCCGCACGAACGGCGTGCGCCAGCCTGCGCCAATGGTCACCCGGTCGGTATAGCGGCACACATCGCCCATAGGCACAAGAGATATCTCATGATTCCACAGCGGCACAAAGCGGTTGCCCTCATGGCTGCGCATCCGCTGTAGGCTTTTGCGCCGTAAGACACAGCCAACCTTTTTTCCGCTCGTGATGGGCACTGATGGTCTCAAAACCGGCGCTTTCCAGCAGGGTTGTCAGCCGGCGGGAATCGTAGACCGTCATGCCATCGATGATCTGCGCCCATTTTTGCCCCGACGCCTTTTCCCCATCGTCCTCATTGCAGATGAAGAAGATCCCGCCGGGGCGCAGCACGCGCCGTACCTCCCGGAAGGCGTTTTCAATATCCGGCCAGAAATAGACCGTCTCAAAAGCGGTGACGGCGTCGAAGCTGCTATCCCCAAAAGGCAGCGCCAGCACATCGCCCTGCACCACCCGGCAGCGCCCCACCTGTACGCCGGCGGCGTTTTTCTTCAGCGCCGCTTCCACACTGACAGGCGAATGGTCAAGTCCGGCGACTGTCCCCGCCGGACAGAGCCTGAGCAGCGCGGCGAGATTCGCCCCGCCGCCGCAGCCAGCATCCAAAACCCGGGCGTCCGCCCCCAGGCTTATGTGGGCGAGCCCCCACCGCGCCATTCCTGCATGGCCGCCGTTCATCATGGCCACCATCAGCTTCCCGCCAAAGCCCTCGGGCTTACGGGTGTTCCCAAAGAATTTACTCAGCATGACATCCTCCTTGAAAGCAATCCAACCGCAACGCAAAGAACAAACAGATACAGTGGGTTAGCTTAATCTAACCATCGGGTCTTAAAAAAGCCGCCATCGGGCGGGCTTTTTTAAGGGCAGGGGAACAACCTGGCGCAGGACCCATACACCAAGGTCTCCAGTACCTGGGGATACAGGGAACCGATCTCCGGCTGGAGGGAGAGGGTGAGCATCAGCCCGCGTACCGTGGCGGCGGCCAGTTCCATGCCGCCCTCCGGTTTCAGCCCGGCCTCCTCCAAAAGAGCGCGGATATGCACCTCGTCACTGTGGTAATGCTCCTCCAGAACCTCGTGGGGGATGCTGCGCAGAAGATCCGTTGCCTCCAGCGCCGCAAAGGCCAGCAGCTTCGATTCGCCCATGATCCGGCAGGCGGCGAGGACTGCCTTTGCCGTGCGTTCGACCGGCGGCAGCGCAGCGTTTTCCACCAGCACACCGGCGGCTATGGTATAGACCTCGGTGTGCAGATCCTCCAAAAGCTCGAAAAACAGCAATTCTTTGCTGGTATAGAACTTATAAAACGCACCCTTGGAGATACCGGCGGCCTGCACCAGAGTGTCTACAGTGGTCTTGCGCATCCCAGCTTTGGCAATTCCTTCCCGGGCGGCTTTCTTTAAGCGGGAGACGATTTCTTTTTCCTGCTCTTTTGTAAATGCAAGTGCCATGCTGTCACCGCCGTTTGACCAAAATCTATCTTTTAGTCATATTATAGCAAGACGATGCCTTTGCGTCAACACAAATAGTTCTGCTTTTGTCAATATAAGTCTAAAAAAAATTTGCTTTTAATTCGCAAAAAGCACCACTGTTTTCATCCAGTGATGCTCCTGCGAACAATCTTATTCCGTTTATGCTTTTTCTTCTTTGTAGAAAATGTCATCCATCTTCCAGCTTATCTCCATACGACCTGGTTCATAAATAAAGACTTTCTCAATAATCTTTGACAACTATATGTCGCCAAACGAATTCGAACGAGTGTATGAAAGAACGCACACTGAGGCTGAGCTTCTGGCAGGTTAAAATGGGGAGAAATTTCTCATTTTAACTTGTACTAAATCTTGACATAGGACCAATTTTAGAAAGATTCAGGGAGGGGAGTATGGGGCGATTAATTTCAATAACATGATTCCGGTTCCTGACTGCGCATTAAAGCTGATTGATATTGATAATGAGTCAGATCAGAAGTATAGACGTCTGTTACAAAATCAATATCGCGCTATAAGGGCTGACAGTGAGGAGATTATAAAGACGGCAGCAAGATTAAGAAAACTTGTTATGACCGGAGATGAGAACTTGACAACGTTTGATAAGCGGATAAAAGAACGTTGCTGTAATTTGAAAATTATAGAACAAGTGTATACACAATTTAATATGAAGCAAACCAATAGATAAATACATAAGCCGTATGATTATCCTTTATGTTGACTGTGAATATTATCTGCTGGAAAAAGTTTAAATAAAGTAGGCATTTGGAATGAAATCTCCCCCTTTCTGTGCTATCATAAATCTATTGGATTATGATACATGGAAAGGGGCTTTTTTATGAGCAGAAAAAATCCCGCAAAAAATATAAATATCGGTCTGCTGGCGCATGTCGATGCCGGAAAGACCACACTGTCGGAGGCACTGTTATATGCCACCGGGCAGATCCGCGCGCTGGGGCGTGTGGATCATCAGGATGCATTTCTGGATACGGATGCGCAGGAGCGGGCGCGTGGAATAACAATTTTTTCCAAGCAGGCGCGGCTTCGGCTAAATAGCGAACCGTCAATTAGTATTACAATTCTGGATACGCCGGGGCATGTGGATTTTTCCGCGGAGATGGAGCGCACGTTACAGGTGCTCGACTATGCAATCCTTGTTATCAGCGGAACCGATGGCGTGCAGGGACACACGCGGACACTCTGGCGGCTCCTGCGGCACTATAACATTCCGACCTTTTTATTTGTCAACAAGATGGATCTGCCGGGGGCGGACAAGGAAGTCGTGCAGCAGCAGTTAAAAACCGAACTGTCCGATGGATGTGTGGATTTTACACAGGACAGCGGAGAAGCATTTTTCGAGGAAGCTGCGATGGGAAGCGAAGCACTTCTGGATGAGTATATGGATCAGGGCAGCATTGCAGAGGAGCATCTGGCGCATGCGGTGGCAAAGCGCGAACTGTTTCCGTGCTACTATGGATCGGCACTCAAAGTGGAGGGTGTGAAAGAACTGCTTGCAGGATTTGCAAAATATCACAGGGCACCGGAGTATGAAAACGAATTTTCTGCCCGTGTATACAAGATCGGCAGAGATACAAAAGGAGCGCGGCTGACCTATCTGAAAGTGACCGGAGGCACGCTGCATGTCAAAGACCGGATTTCCTATGATGGTCTGGAGGAAAAAGTTGACCAGATCCGTCTGTATTCCGGAGAAAAATTTGAGACCGCGGAGGCGGTGGAGGCGGTGGAGGCCGGGGAAGTCTGTGCTGTGACCGGACTTACCACAACCGTACCGGGACAGGGACTCGGCGCGCAGCAGGAGAGCAGTGTGCCGGTACTCGAGCCGGTGCTTAACTACCGGATTTATCTGCCGGACGAAGTGAATGCCGTGGAGATGATGGAAAAATTAAAGCAGCTTGAGGAGGAAGATCCACAGCTTCATATCCTCTGGAATGAGCAACTGCAGGAAATCCATGCACAGATGATGGGACAGGTGCAGATCGAAGTTCTGACGCAGTTGATCAAAGAGCGCTTTGGTGTTGTGGTTGTCTTTGGACAGGGCAACATTGTATATAAGGAGACGATCGCAAAGCCGGTGGAGGGTGTGGGACATTTTGAGCCACTGCGCCACTATGCGGAAGTGCATCTGCTGCTGGAGCCGGGCGAACCGGGCAGCGGAATCGAGGTGGCGAGCGTGTGCAGTGAGGATGTGCTCGACCTCAACTGGCAGCGGCTGATCGCAACACATATTATGGAGAGGGAACATCCGGGCGTACTGACCGGATCAGCACTCACCGATGTAAAAATCACGATTTTAAGCGGACGCGCCCATATCAAACACACCGAGGGCGGTGATTTCCGGCAGGCAACTTACCGCGCGATCCGGCAGGGGTTAAAGAGTACGGAAAGCGTGCTGTTAGAACCAGTGTATGCGTTTACGCTTGAAGTACCGCAGGAGATGGTTGGCCGTGCCATGACCGACTTAAAGCAGCGTGCAGGCAAGTTTGATTCGCCGGAATTTGGCACCGGAAACGGCATGGACTACGCCGTGCTGCAGGGCACAGTTCCGGTCGCAACGATGCAGGACTACAGCAGTGAGGTGCATGCGTATACCCGCGGACTCGGGCATCTGACACTGGAACTTTCCGGTTATGATGTCTGTCACAACAGTGAGGAAGTGATCGCGGGAATTGGGTATGACAGTGAAGCGGATACGGCAAATCCGACCGGATCGGTATTCTGTGCGCACGGTGCCGGATTTATCGTGCCGTGGGATCAGGTGGATGATTATATGCATCTGCCGCGGCAGTTTGTGCCGGAGGAGGAAACCCAGACACCTGCGGACGGGCGCAGTTATGAGACCAACGGGCAGAGTTTTGGCCCGGTGCACCGGCAGCAGTCTTCCGGCAAGACCGGCTGGGAGTTAGATCAGGAGCTGCAGCAGATTTATGCCCGCGAGTTTGGCATGAGTCGCGAAGATATGGAAGATCAGGAACGGCGCAAGTGGCTGAAAAAGAAATCCGATGCGCCGAAGCCGAATGTGGTAAAATATGATAAAAAAGGCAATCCGATCTATCCGGCGAAGGGACCGCAGGAAGAATATCTGATTGTGGACGGTTACAATATTATTTTTGCATGGAAAGACTTAAACGAACTTTCCCGTGTCAATATTGATTCCGCAAGGGACAAGCTTTTGGATATTTTAAGCAATTATCAGGGATACAAGAGCTGTCCGGTGCTGGTGGTGTTTGATGCCTATAAGCGCAAGGAACATCCGGGTGCCAGAAGCAAATATCACAATCTGGATGTGGTCTACACGAAAACCGATGAGACCGCGGATGCATTTATCGAGCGCACCGTGCATGAGATCGGGCACAAGTACCGTGTCACGGTTGCGACAAATGACGGGCTGGAGCAGCTTACGGTCATGAGTCAGGGGGCGCTTCGCATGTCGGCGGACAATCTCCGGGAGGAGATCGAGCGGTTGAGCCGGCTGGAGTATGAAAATTACCTTGCAAGCCAGAAACGATAAGTTTGAAGAAACCACATACAATATCATTAAAAAATACAAAAAAGAAATTATCTGTAAAAATAACTGGAAAAATAGGAGATATAAAAGGTCGAAAAGCCTTGAATTTTAATAAAAACACCTGATTATATGAGGAGGAAAATAAAATGTTCGTAGCAGAAGATATGTATCAATTAGGAAGCCAGCGTTCGGCAATCCGTGAATTATTTGAGTATGGCAAGCAGCGCGCAGCAGTTGTGGGAGCGGAAAATGTCTATGATTTTTCCCTCGGAAACCCAACCGTACCGGCACCGGACTGCGTCAATGAGACCATCCGTGACCTGACACAGAAACTGGATTCCATTTCTTTGCACGGATATACTTCTGCACAGGGAGATATCGAGACGAGACAGGCAATCGCAGATTACCTGAACAAGACATATGAGACTGCGTTTTCGGCAGACAATTTTTACCTGACCATGGGAGCAGCCGCATCTTTGTCCGTATGTTTCCGTGCACTTACCACTTCACCGGAAGATGAGTTCATCACGATTGCACCGTTTTTCCCGGAGTATCGTGTGTTTGTGGAAGCCAACGGAGCGAAACTTGTTGTGGTACCGCCTCACACCAGCGATTTCCAGATTGATTTTGATGCCCTGGAAAAAGCTATCAGCATACACACCAAAGGCGTGATCATCAACTCCCCGAACAACCCGTCCGGAGCTGTCTATTCGAAAGAGACGATCCGGAAACTTGCTGCACTTCTGACAAAGAAATCTGAAGAGAACGGCACACCGGTCTTTATCCTTGCGGATGAACCGTACCGTGAGATTGCATACGATGGCGTGGAAGTACCGTATGTGACAAAATATTATGCAAACACACTGGTATGCTATTCCTACAGCAAATCCCTGTCGCTGCCGGGTGAACGCATCGGCTATGTGATTGTTCCGGATGAAGTGACCGAGAGTAAGACCGTCTATGCGGCAATCGCCGGAGCCGGACGTGCGCTGGGTTATGTCTGTGCACCGAGCATGTTCCAGAAAGTGATTGCATCCTGTGTCGGCAACACCGGGGATATCGAATTGTATAAGAAAAACCGCGATCTCATCTGCGAGGGACTCGCCGCGCTCGGCTTTTCCTGCGCGAAGCCGCAGGGGGCGTTTTACATGTTTGTCAAGGCTTTGGAGCCGGATGCAGATGCATTCTGCGAGCGTGCCAAGGATCAGGATCTTCTGATTGTATCCGCGACCGGATTCGGCTGTCCGGGGTATGCGCGTGTGTCCTACTGTGTCGATTACGATATGATTGAGCGGTCGTTTTTGGCATTTGAAAAATTGTATCAGAGTTATCGTTAGGGGAAATTATGTCAGACAGTAAACGAAGAGAACACATCTGTTTCACTGGATATGTGCAGGGGGTAGGGTTTCGCTACCGTCTGTCGCATCTGGCCCAGTACTATGGTGTGACCGGATGGGTAAGAAATGAATATGATGGATCGGTCAGTGCCGAACTACAGGGGCTTGTCGGAGAGATTGATCAGATTATCCAGCAGTTGAAACAGGACAGATATATTGATATTACCGGGATGGATCGGCAAAACATACCACCGGATGAACAGGAAAATGGCTTTCATATCCGGTATTAGCGGAGTGAAAAGGGATGGAGAAATGAAAAAGAATATGATGGTATTTTGGATATGTTTACTGCTTGGAATCCTGAGCATGATTTATGCGGTAATGGTTCATGCGACCGGTTCCGGCACAGCTTTTTTCCTTATATGGATTGGTATCGGGATCGTGGTGTTTCTGTTTGGAATTTCCGTGTACATGGAAGTGTGGAAAAAGGTTCCGCATCCGGTAAAAATCTTTGCAGGAATGATTGTCTGTATCGGACTGCTTGTGTTTTGTATCGTAGAGGGCTGTGTGATCAGCCAGATGCACGCGGATGGACGAGGGGGGCTCGACTATATTATTGTACTTGGCGCACAGGTGAGAAAGGACGGTCCGAGTCCGGTTCTTAAATATCGTCTGGATAAGGCTGTGGAATATCTGAATGAAAACCCGGACACGGTCTGCATTGTTTCCGGAGGACAGGGAAGCAATGAGCCGTGGTCTGAAGCAGAGGGAATGGCACGGTATCTGCAGGAAAAAGGCATTGATACTGCGCGGATTTTGCCGGAAGATAAATCGCAGACAACCGAGCAGAATATCACGAACAGTAAAATGCTGATGAAAGAAGGCGCATCCGTTGGCATTGTGACCAACAATTTTCATGTATTCCGTGCCTTACAGATTGCCAAAAAGTACGGACTTTCCGATGTATGTGGAATTGCGGCGGATTCCACACCAAAATATCTGCCGAACAATATGCTGCGGGAATTTTTTGCGGAGATGAAGTGGCTGTTATAGAGAAAAAGGGGAACACCCTGCACAAAGCAGAGGTGTTCCCCTTTTTTTTCATAACTATAAACCGCAAATGACGGCATTTTATAATCGTTCATGTCGAAATAACTGTAATTCGCGCAATTAACAGCAGAACTTTTTTAAAATGTGGTACTATATTCCAAAAGTGAATGCACATCAGACCAGATGTGCCAGAAGTCTGAAAAATGGACACAACGGAGGAAATGCTTATGAAAAAAATGACAGCTTTTGTGATGGCACTGGCATTGGTATGTACCAATGTTCCGGCTAATCTGCATGTACAGACAGGAACAGAGACCGTATACGCGGCACAGGAGACCGCGATCAATTCAGAGCAGGATCTGATCGCCATGCAGAATAACCCGAAGGGAAAATATTATCTGGCAAAGGATATTACAATTACGAAAAAACTGAATATGTTCCCGGATTACAAAGACGATAATGGTGATTACCGTGTGGACAGTTTTATGGGAACGCTGGACGGTAAGGGGCATAAGATCAAAAATTATGCGGGAATCGGGTTGTTTGATAATGCAAAAAATGCAACCTTTAAAAACATTATCATGACAAATGTTACGATAGAAGGAACTGAGAGTGCCGCAGCTTTGGTATATAGTGCGAAAAAATGTACATTTACCAATATTACAGTATCCGGCAGTACAAAGACAGACGGTGCAGGGATGGTATTTATGGATGAGAACTGTAATTTTACCGATTGTACCAGCAAGGTCGATGCCAATATTAAAGCAGAGAAGGAAATTTGGATCTGTTTTGCAGGAATCAGTCAGGGAAGTTCTGGCAGTAGTACTTTCAAGAATTGTAAGAACAAAGGAAATTTGAAAGTGATCAGTGAGTCTCTTGATAATCTAAGCTATGAGTTATGTGGTATTACAACGTATGCAAAAAGCATAGAAAACTGTTCCAATTCCGGCAATATTACGATTGTAAACACAGAAAAAAATGATCCGGAATATGGACCGGCTTTAACAGCTTGTGGTGTTATAGAGAAGTGTAGACAAAAAATTACAAGATGCAGCAATACCGGAAATATCTCAGTGACAAATAAAGGAGGTAAAAAATCAACGACAAGGGCAACGATAGCCGGTGTGTTCAGTTCGTCAGCGAAAGCAGCCAGCCGCTGCTATAACACGGGAAATATTTCCTATAAAGGTGCCTGTACGGATTACTCGCTTGATAAAGCGATCTGGGTTCAGGGCGTTGGCACCGGATATGGAACAAGTGAATGCTATAATACTGGAAAAATTACAGTTAAGCTGACAAGCGGAACGGCTTGTGTGGGTGGTGTAAGCTATGCCGGAACAAAACTTAAAAATTGTTATAATACCGGAGCGGTAAGCCTGACCGGAAATGGTCTGGTCGGTGGTATCGCGGCAGAGTTCTATGATGGTTACAGCAATTATAATACCGGTAAAATTTCAGGAAAAGGCAAAACGCTTTACAAAGGTGAGATTGCCGGAAATGCCGGATACAGCTACTTGGACGGTGTGACGGTCTATGATAATTATTATACCGGTTCCGGCAAAAAAAGCGGATCGGAGAGCACATCCTGGAAACCATATCAGTCCAAAGCCAAAAAAGTATCTTCGATCACATTCGGAAACTGCTCGAAGCTTTCTTCCAAATACTGGACATACTCAAACAAACATAAAAGGCTGATCTTAAAGAACAACAAAGAAGCATAGGAGGAATGTATATGAAAGCAAAGAAAAAAATAATCCTGCAAATAGGAAAAAATTTGTGCAGTCTGGCACTGGTACTTATTATGATGATCTGCATCATACCGCAGATGACCGTAAAAGCAGACAATGTGGGTACGACAGAGGAAAAACTCGAGGAAGACTGGGGGGCAATGAGTTCAGCAGCCGGCAAAATGAATATGACCAATACAACAACCAAAGCACAGGTCATGAAAGTAATTACTGCTGCAGCAAAAAACGGAACCAAAGCAGAGTGGAAATCGTTCCGCAAGGTAGATGCAACTTATGAAAGTAAGGGAGGCGTTACAGCCTATCTGAATCTGTCACTGGATGGAAAGACAAGGGAACTTTATATCAATGAAGTGATTCCGACATTGGGAAACAACCGGCCGGAAAAAGGAATTGCCGTTTCTGAGGATGAATGGAACATTTTGCGGCTGACCAATATTGAGCGTGCAAAGGAAGGGAAAAAGCTTCTTACCATGCCGGCAGCACTGCAAAAAGCAACCGCAGTCCGTGCCAAGGAAAATGTCAACAATACACAGCCAGCACATACCAGACCAAATGGAACCAGCTACAAGACTGCCGTTCCGTCTTCCTTTAAGAATACCGGACTCGGCGAGAATATGTACAAATGTACAAAAACTGTTACGGCACAGCTTGCGATGCGTGGATGGATGAACAGTGCCAGTCATAAGGCAAATATTTTACGGGAAAATTATCAGTATCTGGGCGTTGGAACTTATAAGACAGAGGCAGTGCAGATCTTTGCATCTTCCAGTAAGAAGATCAAGTCCTACACAACAAGCACAGGAAAGACAACTTTTGCAGATGAGGAGGCAATGGCTGGCGAATATCTGATCTGTACGGATCAGGCAGGTGTGAAATCGTATCTGCCACTCGATACAACCTATATGAAAAAAGTAAAGGGCGGCTATACGATCAATCTGAATGCGACAAAGACCGTGAAGATCAAGATTAAAAATGCATCTTCCACCTCCTCGTACACCGATGTGGATGCTGCCGATGCCAAGGCAGTTGCATGGGTGGTAAAAAACAAGATCATGGAGCCTACCAGCAAGAACGAATTTTATTCCAAGGCAATCTGCACCAAGGGTGATGTATTTAACGCTTTGTACAAGGCAAACGGATCTCCGACACCGAAAGCATTAAATCATTTCCCGGATGTCAAGAGCACGGACAGTTACTATAAAGCTGCATTGTGGGCAGTGGATAAGGGGCTGATTGAGTATGGAATCTTTGAAGGAAAATATGCTTACCAGCGTGGCTATGCACTGTATTATGTATGGCAGAGCATCGGTGCACCGAAAGCATCCCAGAAATCAACATTTACGGACTACAAGGACTGGGTATTTTATGCGGATGCGGTAGCATGGGCCGAGTCCAAGGGCATCATCAAAGACAATGGTGATCACAAATTCAGACCGGACGATGCCGTTACACGTGTGGAACTTGCAAAATTTATTTATTATGCATACAAATAAAAACCTGATAATGCACGAAAAAGGAGGACTGGTTATGGTGAGACAATTTAAAGAAACATCAATAGAAGGAAAAAGGCTGCTGCATCTTGGAATAGCAGCATGTATGCTTTTGCTGGTCATGGTAATCTGTCATGCAGAGCCTGTTTTTGCAAAGAACTTCGAAATGGATCTGGACGCAAATAAGGTAACTTACACACTTACAGAAGCAAAAAGCGGTGAAATAACGTTTGGTGTGGCAAACACTACCGGGTACATTTATGTCGGGAAAAAGCCGGACACATTTGTTGTAAAAAACAGCACAGATAAAGTTATCCGCGTTGGTATGTGGGTGGCTGCAGAAAGTCCGGTTACAATGTCATGGTATGCGGATTTCGGACCGGCGCTGACGAGCCAGACGATCGGCCGGAGTGCAACAGCAGTTATTACAGGACAGACTGCAAAACCGGGAGAAGAGGTAGCTATACAGTATGCTTATATGGAGGCAGAAAACAGGAATGTGAAAACGCTGCCACGGCTTCAGGTTATAGCAAGAATCACCGTTACGGATGACCCGGTGTATGAGACAGTTATCAATAAGGCACCAAAGATTGAGGTAACGAAGATGTCTGCAGATCAGGTTGGTATTCAGGTGGATGTCAATAATGGTGGAGCAGATACCAAAGGTGCTTCAAAGATTTATGTTTATAAGGGATCAAAAAAGATCAAGACAATTACAAGTAAGGCGACAGATATATATACATTTACTTATAAGGCAAAAGGTGCCGGTTCGGCAAAATATAAGGTAAAAGTCGAAATGACTAAAAACAAAAAAGATGCCAAGACCAGTAAGCTGGTTTCTCCAAAGGCAAATGTATATTCTGTGAAGGTCAGCACGAAGCTGAGCGACTATGAACAAAATGATATGCTGTTTGTAACAAAATCTCTTTCTTATAGTGGAAATACTCTTATTGTAAAGGGATATACAGTAAATACGATGGGTGTAGATCTGGCTTTCCCAATCTATACACGGGCTTCTTATCCGGGAAAAATGCTTTTTGAGTATGAAACACCGGAAAATCAAGTGATTAAGAAGGGTATTCACAAGTATACAATCAAGGTTAAGAATGTGCCGGTTGTAGATTTACGGCACTGTGGAATCAATTTTGCATAATTACGGTGGGATTACACGAAAATAGAGAGTCGCAACGACCAGGAATTTGCAGCTTGTACAGAAGCAGCGTGACAATAAGAAAACGTACCAGTATTACATTGTGGCATATAAGACGATTGACGGAAAGAAAGCAAGGATCGGCAAGACACTGACGTTGTATGCTGTGATGAACAATGTAAAGTACACGGAAGTAAAAAAGATCAAGCTGAATAAGAAAAGCTACAGCTTAGAAGTCGGTGCAAAAGCAAAGATCAAGGCTGTATTGTTAAAGCGGGAGAATAAAAAGAAAATAAAGGCAGAGTCAGAGAAACTTCGTTTTTGTTCGACCGATAATACGGTAGCTGAGGTAAATGCAAGCGGAAAGATTACCGCAAAAGGTGCAGGAACCTGTTACATTTACGTTGTTGCGGGAAACGGAATTTCCCAAAAGATTAAAGTAACCGTAAGTAAAGCAAAATAAAAATCAGGAATAGAGTTAAGGATAACGCATATATGGAAAGCCACAATGTCCATTTGAAAGAATGGACATTGTGGCTTAGAATGAATATTGTGGCTTTTTTATATTGCCAAGAGGTGGCCAAGAGGTGCCTGACACAATAAAATTTGCTCGTCCCTTGGGGTACGATTTATAATTAGTTTAGCAAAACCAGAGAGAACTTACAAGGAGAATGCATATGAAAAAACGAAATTTAATGAACAGAGGAATCGCAACCTTACTTTCTGCAACAATGGCCTTGAGTATGATGGTGGGAATCGAATCGACAGTGGCCGGGAATAAGATGCAGGTGCAGGCGGCAACGGTTGCACCGAGTGTGACGGCTTATGCGACCAAGACACAGTTGATGGATGATACCTTTGCACCGGGAAGTAATGGAAAGCCTGTGAATACAGGCAAACTTGTATTTGGAAAGAATAGTGACGGAAATGCACAGGAATGGTTTGTCTTAGGAAAGGATGACGGCGTAGATGGCGATAATACGATTATCTTTGCGGCGAGTCCGATTATGACAGGGATGTATAATTCTGTCATCGAAGACAAGCAATATCAAGAAGGATATGGAACGTATGCAGATGGCAATCCTACAGTGTTAAATGCCAACCATTACGGAGCAAGTGAGTTAAGGGCGACACTGCAGAATATGGCAAATGCAGAAAAATCGGCGTACTTTTCTGCAACAGAGAGATCTCTAATGAAGGCGACAACGATTACAACGAATGATACAAGGAATAGTAACAGTTATACTACATCCGATAAGTTGTACATTCCTGCAGGTGATTCATTGGAATATAGCATAAAAGTAGGAAGTTCGGACAAGATAGCGTCAAGATTTCCATATGCGAACTTTTCGGCAGCACGGGCGATGTTCTGGCTGCGCGTACCGCAAATTGATTACAGGGGTGGTGTATATTATAGTGACGTCAATTTTCTTGTTGGATCGGGAGCGGATATTAACAAAGAACATGCCGTGCGTCCTGCTTCCAATCTGGATCTGTCGAATGTTTTATTTGCATCGGCTGCCACAGCAGCATCATCTGATGCGGTAGTGTCCGGCACAATTGCAGAGGGGACAGCGATGATTCTGCGATTAAATGGAAGTGATCCAGCCATTAATGATCAGATCGGCCGCGCAACCTATGATGCGACAACCGGAGAGATCCGGGCGGTCAAAGGCGGCATATCGGGTAATGTGGCGCTTGTGGTGCAAGGAAATGACGGAACGAACGATTGGTATTACAGCAAACAGGTTGGTCTTAATCCGTCTATCGTAACAGTAACGGGCAATGATATCAAGAACCAGCTCGGTCTGTCATCCGATATTGATCTGTCAAATTGTAAAATCTGGATGGAAACAACGGTTGATAATGTTGTTTATGCGGTTGAGGCAACGGATAAAGATAAGCTTGTAAGCATTACGGCACCGAATTCGATTACGGTAGCGAACGGAACCGCTTATGATGCAATGAATCTGCCTTCAGAAGTTAAAATCGTGACCGAGGGTCATACGATAACAGGTGCGCCTGTAACATGGAATACAACCACTCCGGCAAGCGGAAGCTATAATCCGACGCTTTCCACGGAGCAGACCGTGACATTAAATGGTACAGTCACATGTCCGAATTCAGTTGATGCAAACGGAGTTGCACTTACTACAACTATTACGATCACAATTCGTGCAGCAGGAGCAATACCGACGACTCCGGGAACTACAACACCGTCGCAGCCAAAGCCGGAGAATCCAACACCGTCGCAGCCAAAGCCGGAGAATCCAACACCGGAACAGCCGAAACCGGAGGAGCCGAAGCCGGAACAGCCGAAGCCGGAAAAACCGCAGAAGCCGGATAAGCCACAGGAGACGCAGAAACCAAAGGTAGAAGTGCTTTCGGCAAAAGCGTCTGTCACAGACAATAGACAGGTTACGCTTACATGGGATAAAGTGGATGGTGCGGAAGGTTATCGCATCTATCGGAAGGTTAAGGGAAGCAAGGACGGATATCAGAGAGTCGCAACGACCAGGAATTTGCAGATTGTACAGAAGCAGCTTGACAATAAGAAAACGTACCAGTATTACATTGTGGCATATAAGACGATTGACGGAAAGAAAGCAAGGATCGGCAAGACACTGACGTTGTATGCTGTGATGAACAATGTAAAGTACACGGAAGTAAAAAAGATCAAGCTGAATAAGAAAAGCTACAGCTTAGAAGTCGGTGCAAAAGCAAAGATCAAGGCTGTATTGTTAAAGCGGGAGAATAAAAAGAAAATAAAGGCAGAGTCAGAGAAACTTCGTTTTTGTTCGACCGATAATACGGTAGCTGAGGTAAATGCAAGCGGAAAGATTACCGCAAAAGGTGCAGGAACCTGTTACATTTACGTTGTTGCGGGAAACGGAATTTCCCAAAAGATTAAAGTAACCGTAAGTAAAGCAAAATAAAAATCAGGAATATTGACAGAATCAAAGTGACGGCAGACAAAGGAGGTAATGTGTATGAAGAAAATGGTAGCTTTTATGATGGTGTTGGCTTTGGCATGCAGCAATGTTCCGGCACATTTGGGCTATGCAAATGGTACGGAAGCTGTGTATGCGGCTGAATCGGTTGCAATCGCTTCGGCAGACGATCTGTTAGCAATGGAGCAGAATCCGGGCAGAAATTATTATCTGAGTAAGGATATTACGGTTTCTGCGGGAACGAAGCTGTTTCAGGATAGAAATACGCCTTTTAAAGGAACGTTGGATGGCAAGGGACATAAGATTAATGGCTTGCGTGGTGGTGCTTTGATCGGACAGGCACAGAATGCGAAGTTTCAGAATCTTACATTGGCGGATGTGACGCTAAGCGAAGAGGCTGCGCTTGTAAATCAGGCCCGCAAATGCACTTTCACAAAGATTAAAGTATCCGGTAAAGCAACAGGAAGTTCTGCGGGACTCGTCAATTCGGCGTCAGACAGTACATTTACGGATTGTTCAAGTTCTGTCGCTTTTTCAATTAAGAATAAGAAAAGTGCAGATAACGCAAGTGATCAGAGTGCGGCTGCAGCCGGTATTGTGTTATACGGCAGCGGCTGCAAACTAAAGAACTGCAAGAATACAGGAAGCTTTTCTCTTGAGGCAGTCATGGTGTATCCGACCAGTGTGAAAGCATACGGTATTGCGGGAAGTGCCCAAAGTCTTGAAAATTGTAAGAATTCGGGTAATATTACGGTAAAAGGAACGAAGCCTTCGGACCCGGATGATGGATATTACACAGATGTTCATGCAGCCGGTATTGCAGGAAGTTATACAACTCTTAAGAATTGTGGCAATTCCGGTAAGATCGTTGCTTCCTGTACATCGGTAGAGTCCGGTATGCGTGTTAGTGGTGTCGCATTAAGCGGAACAAACAGTGGCAAAACGCATAATTCGGTAGCAAGGTGCTATAATAAGGGGGCTGTCAGTGCAACCGGAAAATGTGGCAGAGGAATTAAGATATCCGGTGTGACGAATGAGACGGAAGCTGCAACAGAGTGCTATAATACAGGTAAGATCAGTGTTGATCTGAAAAGTCAGGAGAATGTGACCGTGGGTGGAATCTGTTCTTCAACAACGTTTGTTCAGAATTGTTACAACACCGGAAACGTTACGCTGAAAGGTAGCGGATTTGCCGGAGGTATTGCTGGAATCGGCGCATTTCTCAACAGCAGTAAGAAGAAAGATGCGATGTATAATTATAATTGCGGAACGGTTAAGGCAAGCGGTAAGAATTCTTTTGCAGGTGCAATCTTTGGCGAACTGGACGGAGCGGATGATATTGGCAGACCGAACGCGCGGGAAAATTATTATACATCGGGTAAGCCTTACGGACATGAAACCACAGCATGGAAGCCTTATATGGCAAAGGCAACGAAGGTTTCTTCCATTACATCCAGAAATTGTCCGAAGCTGTCCTCGAAATACTGGACATATTCAAGCAAGCATAAGAGAATGATTTTGAAGAATAACAAAGAATAGAATAAATTGTGGTGAAGGGAGAGGAAAATATCCATCAGAACTCTCGGGAGGTCAACAACAGCGTTGTGCGATTGCAAGGGCTCTTATTGCAGATACGGAACTACTGTTGTGTGATGAACCTACAGGGGCTCTTGACAGTGAAAACAGCATTAAGATTATGGATGAGATTGCAAAAATTCACAGAACTGGTAAAACAATTATTATAGTAACGCATGATGACGAGGTGGCACATCGATGTGATCGCATTATTCGAATTACGGATGGATGTATTCTGTAGTTCAAAAAGAATAGTAAAAATTATCTTAAAGGATGAAAGTACCATGGAGGATTTGAGATTATAAAAATTGTGCAACGTCCCCAACCTCATAATGAGAAATTTTTGGTTGCGGTGAAGGTGAGGAAAACGATTGATTTTCTGTTTGAAAAATGCTACAGTATTACCAGATTTTGTGAAAATCCGCTAAAAGTAGAAGATGACTGGATAAAAGACTATGCACTGGAAGAGGAAATATGATAATTATAATTGCAGTGCATTTTATGAACCATCCTATGTGATAGCAAGGGCATATCAAAATGGAAGATTTTCATTTGGTGGGAGGGATAAGATGAAGAAAAAAATTGCGTTGATAATCACAATTGCGGTATGCATAGTATCCGTATCAGCAAATGTTTATCAGTACAGGGTGATACGGAACAAAGACGCCCAGATTGTATGGAACCAAACGACAGAGGATCAGATGTTTCAGGGTATTCTGGGACACATACAGGAGGAGATTTTATATTTACAAACATGTGAGCCGGACGAAAAAGATTTTAGGATCGGGGTGGCGTTTGGGTATTGCCGTGAGGCTGTAAACGCGTATATAACAACAAGTTATGGGGCATCATGGAAGGAACATGATCTTCAACAGATGGTGTCTGAGTTTGAAGGGTATCTGGAAAATTTACAGTCCGATGAAACACAGTGGAAAAATGCAAAGAATGGTGACTTAGATCGGTTGTATGATGCGTGGTCAGAGGTACTTACGCAGATCGATAAGGGAAAGAAAGCCCGTGTTGCAGCAGCTTCAAAAGTGAGACAGATTTTGAAAAATTGTGCAACGTCCCCAACCTCATAATGAGAAATTTTCGTTGAATTCGACCTTTGAATGCCCTCTTTTCCTTGTGGTACAATAGAAATACAGGGAAAAGGGGGAATTATCTTGTATCAGATAGGAGAATTTATTGTCAAAGCTGCAAACGGAGTATGTGAGGTAAAGGATCTGGTGCATCTGGATTTTTCAGATACAGATTCTAAAAAACTGTACTATCACCAGCAATGATCCGGAGCGTCTGGTGGGGATCATCAAACTGATCTGCGACCGGAAAGAAGAGCGTGTCCGGCAGGGCAGAAAAGTTACGGCGGTGGATGGGCGTTATTTTAAACTGGCAGAGAATCTGCTGTATGGGGAACTGGAAGTGGCACTGGATAAAGACACAGAGGAAATCCACAGGCTTATTCAGGAGCAGTGTGGGTAATCCCATAATTTAATCGTTTTAAGCTTCCCTTCTGGAAGGTATATTCCGGCGTGTGAAACGGATAGGTGACTTCATCTTCATAATACCATGGGTCATCTTCGTGCGCCGGATTTTTTAATACATGAAATTGTTGTGCCGGCATATATCCCTGTGCAAGCAGGAAGGCTTTTTTGCCGTCTGCATTTTCGCACAGATCAACGACCATCACAACATGCCCCGGATTTCCGCCTTTTAAAAACACATCTCCCACCTGCAGATCAGATAGCGGGATCGGCTGTGCTTCGGTATCCATGGAGGCGGTACCGGCATAAGAAAAAACGATACGCAGATAGTCTTTCAAACTGTCGTAGGAAGTGTCCGGCTGTGCACTTTTGATCCAGCTTACATTATTTCCGTTTACACGGATACGGTAACCGTCTGCCCACTTCGTATACTGGGCGTCAAATCCATTCGTAAAATGAAAAGCAATGCGATCGTATTGCTTTGTACTCCAAAAATATTCTGCATATACCCGGATGGCGGAATCCGCGCATTGCTGGAGATCCTCATGTTCAAGTGGGAGATCAAATACGGCAACATGAGCCTTTTGATTGCGTTTTTTACTGCCGTCATATAATAGAACGGGACTTTGATCAGGCTCCATGGCATAGTTTCGCAAAAACTCTGCAAGACTTCCGTCGGCTTCTTTGGTTCTTGTGTAACCGTCCGATGTGTGGATGCGGCTTTCTAATGTCATGCCGGAAGCGTCAATCAGAGAAAGCGTGGAAGAAGTTTCCGTTTCTGTTGGTCCGGCCTGCGGTTCTGTCTGTCTGGAAATAGTTTTTTGTGAATCCGTCTGTGAATGGCTGGCATGACAACCGGTGAACGTGATGCCAAGGGATAGGATGCCGATTCCGAATAATAATCTTTGTACTAATTTTTTCAATGTTTTCTTCCTCATTTAAATATAATCTATGACAGAGCATACCACACTTTTGGAGAAAATAATAGAAATTGTTCTTGACAGGTAAAAACGTGTTTGATAATGTTATTTCATAAAGTTATATTGTTTCTGAATATTATATTAGTAAATGTCAACAGGAACAAATCACGGGGGATTCTCCCACGACTCCATGAAATTTAAAAAACAGAATGAAGGGTTACATGATAACTTGACATACTACTATTGAATAGGGTAATGTAAAGGAGAAAAGATGGTCAGAACATTTATACAGACACGCGAATTTTCCAGGAATTGGGATAAACTTGGGTTTAAGGATGAAGATTTAAGAAAGCTGGAATTAGAATTGCTGGAAAATTCTGATTTACATCCGGTAATAAAGGGAACAGGAGGACTTCGAAAGATCAGAATTCCTTTTGCAAATGAAGGGAAAAGTGGCAGTGCCCGTGTTTGCTATGTGGATTTTGTGGTTCAAGAGGTTATTTATTTGATTACCGTGTATTCTAAAAATGAAAAAGAAAATCTGTCGCAAGCTGAACGTAATGGTATCAAAAGTTTAATTGAACAATTGAAATTGAAGTTATAGGAGAAGAAATAATATGAGCGATGTATATGAAAGTATTGTGGCTGGATTACAGGAAGCCATTGAGGATGCAAAAAGTAAAGAAAAAAAACTTCCGCGCCGTGTCGTGACAGTTGTTCCTGTTAAGGAATACAATGCCAGCGAAGTAAAGAAGATTCGTAACGAAACCGGAATGTCGCAAAAGACATTTGCAAGTTATCTTGGTGTTTCCTGTAAGACTGTGGAGGCATGGGAATCTGGAATCAATCATCCGTCAGGTGCAGCAAGCCGTCTTCTGCATATGATGGAGATGGATCGAAATCTCACAAAAGAATTTCCTTTTGTATCCATAGAGGAATAATAAATAATACATGAGTGTTTTCCAAAAACCGGAAGACACTCATTTTTATTGAGAAAAATAATTCTTGCATAATACCCACAGGGGGTATATAATGCGATGCAGAAGGATACCCATACAGGGTATCGGAGAGAGAGGAGACATAATCCGAATGGAAAAAGAACATACTTGTGAATGCTGTAAGAAAAAAGAGCGTTCCGAGAAGGAACGGAAAGATATGATCAATCGCCTGAGCCGCATTGAAGGACAGATCCGCGGCATCAAAGGCATGGTAGAAAAAGACTGTTACTGCCCGGATATCATCACACAGGTAGCGGCTGCCAATGCGGCACTCAACAGTTTTAATAAAGTCCTGCTGGCACAACATATCCGTACCTGCGTCGCAGATGGCATCCGAAACGGCGAGGACGATAAAGTAGACGAATTAGTAACGATGTTACAAAAATTAATGAAGTAAGAAATGTAGGAGGCAACTATGAAGCAATATGAAGTGACCGGTATGAGCTGTGCGGCATGCTCCGCCCGCGTGGAAAAAGCCGTCTCCAAAGTGCCGGGTGTGACTTCCTGCTCTGTCAGCCTGCTGACCAACTCCATGGGAGTGGAAGGCACGGCAACCGATCAGGAAATCGTAAATGCAGTTGTCGCAGCCGGATACGGCGCAGCACCCAAAGGCGCAAAAAAAGAACAGACCGCAGCAGAAGAGGAAGAAGCATTAAAAGACCACGAGACACCGAAACTGCGCAAGCGTCTGATCGCATCGGTCATCTTTCTTGTCGTGCTGATGTATTTTTCCATGGGACATATGATGTGGGGCTGGCCGGTACCGGCTGCCATGAAAGACAATCATGTGGCAATGGGAATGTTGCAGATGCTTTTAACCATCATCATCATGGTGATCAACCAGAAGTTCTTTGTGAGCGGTTTTACCAGCCTGCTCCACGGCGCACCAAATATGGATACACTGGTGGCACTCGGCGCCGGAGCATCGTTTGGATACAGTACGTATGCCCTGTTTGCCATGACCGGAGCGCAGGTGCGCGGCGATATGGATGCAGTCATGGGATATATGCATGAATTTTATTTCGAGTCCGCGGCCATGATTCTGACACTCATCACCGTCGGAAAAATGCTTGAATCCCATGCCAAAGGAAAGACGACCGATGCCTTAAAGAGCCTGATGCGGCTGGCACCGAAGACTGCGACCGTAGTGCGGGATGGGAAGGAAGTTATCGTGTCGATCACCGAAGTGCGGCAGGGAGATACCTTTGTCGTGCGTCCTGGCGAAAACATTCCGGTCGATGGGATTGTCCTAGAGGGAAGCAGTGCGGTCAACGAGGCAGCACTCACCGGCGAGAGTATTCCCGTCGATAAACAGAAAGGTTCCTCTGTCAGTGCGGCAACCACGAACCAGTCCGGATTTTTGCGCTGCGAGGCAACCCGTGTGGGCGAGGATACGACGCTTTCCCAGATCATTAAAATGGTATCGGATGCAGCGGCGACCAAAGCCCCAATTGCAAAAATTGCGGATAAAGTATCCGGTGTTTTTGTTCCGACCGTTATCACCATTGCAGTAATCACCATTATGGTATGGCTGCTTGCCGGAAAAGATATCGGATTTGCATTAGCGCGCGGTATTTCCGTGCTCGTCATCAGTTGTCCGTGTGCGCTTGGACTTGCAACCCCGGTAGCGATCATGGTCGGAAATGGGATGGGAGCTAAAAACGGAATCCTGTTCAAAAATGCGGTGGCACTCGAAAATGCTGGAAAAACACAGATTGTAGCACTGGATAAGACGGGAACGATCACAACCGGAGAGCCACGCGTGACCGATATTTTACCGGCAGAAGGCTACACGAAGCGTGATCTCATGCAGCTTGCTGCAGATCTGGAGAGTTCGAGTGAACATCCGCTGGCCAAAGCAGTTATGGAGCATGCCAAAGCGACGGGGATTTCCCAGACGGCGGTACATGATTTTCAGGCACTTCCGGGAAATGGTCTTTCCGCGGTGCGTGGGGAAGATCTGCTGCTCGGTGGCAGCGTTTCTTACATGAAAGAGAACGTAACAGTAGATTCCACCCTGCTCGATCAGGCCCAAAAGCTGGCAGAAGAGGGAAAAACACCGTTGCTTTTTGCCCAAAATCATACCTGTGCCGGTCTGATTGCCGTAGCAGACACGCTCAAAGAGGACAGCCCCCAGGCGGTGGCCGAATTGCGTGACATGGGAATCCGTGTCATTATGCTGACCGGAGATAACGAGCGCACAGCAAAAGCCATCGGTGCACAGGCAGGAGTGGACGAAGTCATAGCCGGTGTACTGCCGGAAGGCAAAGAGGCAGAGATCCGTAAGCTGAAGGAACAGGGCAAAGTAGCCATGGTCGGAGACGGAATCAACGATGCCCCGGCACTGACACGAGCAGATACCGGAATCGCCATCGGTGCCGGAACCGATGTGGCAATCGATGCGGCATCCGTTGTCCTGGTTAAGAGCCGTCTGCGGGATGTTCCGGCGGCCATCCGCCTAAGCCGGGCAACGCTGCGGAACATCCATGAAAATCTGTTCTGGGCATTCTTTTATAATGTAATAGGGATTCCACTTGCAGCCGGAGTGTGGTATCCTATATTTGGGTGGAAATTAAATCCAATGTTTGGCGCGGCAGCTATGAGCTTATCCAGCTTTTGTGTCGTGACCAACGCATTACGGCTGAACCTGTTTTCCGTACACGGAAAAGCAAATAAAGATGCTGCACCGGCAGCAGAACCGGTAGAAATAAAAACAAGCGAAAGTGAGGAAAAAGTAATGACAAAGACAATGCATATTGAAGGAATGATGTGTGGACACTGTGAGGCAACGGTAAAGAAAGCACTTGAGGCACTTCCGGAGGTGACATCCGCAGAAGTCAGCCATGAGGCTGGCACTGCTGTTGTGACCTTGTCCTCGGAAGTGGCAGATGATGTATTAAAGAAAACAGTAGAAGAGAAAGATTACAAGGTTACAGCGATTGATTAAGAATGTTGCAGCGGTTCAATGGAACGTGGAGCCGCCTGTTCCCGTTGGAGAAGGGTGGTATGAAACATGTATTTATTTCATAAAAAAACAAAAGTTCTGCGTGTACTCGCACTGCTGTGTGCGTTTGCACTTGGATTGTGTATGACAGGGGGATTTCAAATGACAGAAGCAAAAACAACGTATTATGATGCATCGGCAGGCAGACTGCACGTCAAAGGAACAAAACTTGTGGACAAAAAGGGGCATGAAGTACAGCTTCGCGGGGTCAGCACACATGGATTGAGCTGGTATCCGCAGTATGTCAACGACAAGTGTTTTGCCCAGCTGCATGACAAATGGGGGGCAAATGTCGTGCGACTGGCGATGTATACCGAAGAATATAACGGCTACTGCAGCGGAGATGCAAAGAACCGCAGTGATTTAAAGAAACTCATAAAAAAAGGTGTAAAGCTGGCAAAGAAACACAAGATGTATGTGATTGTGGACTGGCACATCTTAAGTGATGGCAATCCAAATTCCCATAAAAAAGAAGCAAAAGCCTTTTTCAAGGAGATGTCAAAGGAATTAAAAGGTTACAACAATGTGATTTATGAGATCTGCAACGAGCCGAACAACGGAACAAGCTGGAAAGAGATCAAGTCTTATGCGAAAAGCGTGATTTCTACCATCCGTGAAAATGATAAAAAAGCGGTGATCGTTGTGGGAACGCCAACCTGGTCACAGGATGTGGATCAGGCAGCGGCAGACCCAATTAAAGGGGAGAATCTTATGTATGCACTGCATTTTTATGCGGCTACCCACAAGGCAGACCTGCGCAATAAAATGACCGCAGCCATCAACAAAGGGCTTCCGGTATTTGTTACAGAGTATGGAATCTGTGACGCTTCCGGAAATGGAGCGATTGACAAAGAAGAAGCAAACCGCTGGGTACAGACGATGGATGAATATGGCGTCAGCTACATTGCATGGAATCTGTCAAACAAACAGGAATCTTCTTCTATTATTAAAAGCAGCTGTCCGAAAGTCAGCGGTTTCAAGAAAAGTGAGCTGAGTGACGAGGGCAGGTGGCTGTATCACCTGCTTCGCAAGAAGGCTGGACTGACAAAGTAGTGATGGAATGATTACATAACACGGGCATGCCCGGGAAAGGAGGGAATCATGCGGATACGAAAGCGCCGGATGCGATGGGGCAGATCAGAAATTGCCCAAGGAGTTGACCAGTGGATAGGCATCTTTTTGGCAATAGTGATATGTTTTTTCGCTTTGCAGCAGAGCTATGGTGCGCAAAACATGCACGATATCACGCAGGCGGAGCCGGACCATCTTGCGGTACATACGATGGAGCGGCAGCAGGGTTCCTTTCTTGATATTCTTGGACGCTCAGAGCTCACACAGTTAGAACAGGCGCGTCTGACCGTCAGTGCACGGATCACGCGGCTGAATGCAGAACGCAACGTCATTTTGTGGGCAGGACTTGCAAGCGGATTTGCCGGGAATGCTACCCGAATTTATCTGGCATCCTGCCGTATCGAAAACATATTTGTGCGCAGCCATGCGTGGATTATGGCATACATACACTGGCAGGATGGGGAAAAAGCTTCTGACTCTTTGAAATAAGCGACCATTTTCAAAGAGTTCAGGAGGAAAATTTCATGTTAGAAACAGTCATTATCGTAGTTGTAGTAGCAGTTGTTGTGTTGGCCGCAGGTGTGGCATGGTGGTTCGAGAACGGATCAGCAAGCCATAATGAGGGCGGTCATGCAGCGGATGTGGACAGCAATGAACTGACAAAACTGGAAAAATAAATACATAATGAAAGAGGGAATGTTTCTGTGTGGGAACATTCCTTTTTCTTGTGCGTTTCTTTGTGTTTTGGGGACATATAGAGAAAAAGTAAGCTTGAAAGTCGCGGTGAAAGTTGCCGGAGGGACATATGTAGAAAAAGTGCATTGAAAAATCCCGGGAGAAGTTGGCAAAAGGACATATGTATAAAAAGCGCATGAAAAAGTCCCACAGGACCTGTTTAATGGGACATAAATGAGCACTTTTTTATCATATGTCCTCTATTTAGTTCGTCATGGGACATGGACGGCTATTTTTTTGGCATATGTCCTCTATTCAGTTCGTCATGGGACATAGACAAGAATATTTGCTTTATATGACCTCATATCATTGTAAGCAGTATATAATTTAATTATATGCGTTGAAGGCAGGTGTTGATTTGAATCTTGGTATTGAAAAGGAAACTTTATTTTGGAGTCAAACCCAATGGAACTGTTGTGGGACAGGTTGTGACAGAAGAGTCTTTGTGGGAAGTAAGTCAGAAAGTAAGTAATAAGCAAACATATCCTTGCATAAACTGTACAAACACAGGAATGCAGGGGTATTTTTTTGAAAGCTTATATTGAAGAAAGAGCCGTGGAAATCGCAAACTATATCATTGAACATAAGGCAACTGTGCGGCAGGCTGCCAAATATTACGGGATTTCAAAATCGACCGTTCACAAGGATATCACGGACCGGCTGTGCCAGGTGAATCCGGCACTTGCGGCAGAAACCCGCAAGATTATTGATGTGAATAAATCCGAACGTCATATCCGCGGAGGAATGGCAACAAAGGAAAAATATGCACATTTGCATGCAGTATAGATTTTCTCCTGTCGTGCGTGTTATAATGGGATAACATGCAGGAGGAAAAAACAGTGAATAATATGAAAAAAGAACAGCTCCGCCTTTATGCGGTGACCGACCGCACCTGGCTGGGCAATGAAACATTATATGAGCAGGTAGAGAAAGCACTGGAAGGTGGCGCCACTCTGGTACAGCTGCGTGAGAAGGAACTTCCGGAAGCGGATGTGCAGAAGGAGGCAGAAGAATTGCTGGAACTTTGCCATCGTTATGGGGTGAAACTCATTCTGGATGATGATGTGGAACTGGCGGCAAAAGTCGGCGCGGACGGGGTTCATATCGGACAGTCCGATATGGAACTGGCGCACGCGCGTGAGATTCTCGGACCGGATAAAATCATTGGTGTGACGGCAAAAACCGTGGAACAGGCGAAAGCCGCAGAAGCGGGAGGTGCTGATTATCTGGGAAGTGGTGCTGTGTTTGGCTCTACAACCAAAAAGGATGCCATTCCGATGAAACATGAACTGCTGGAAGAAATCTGTCACAGCGTAAAGATTCCGGTTGTGGCAATCGGGGGAATTACGGCAGAGAATGTTTTGCAGTTAAAAGGCAGAGGCATCGCGGGTGTCGCAGTTGTCAGCGGCATTTTTGCCTGCGAGGATATTGAGACAGGCACCCGGCATCTTGGAGAACTTGTAGAACAGATCATATAAAGGGAACAAAAGAGGAGTAAAAAAGTAAAATGAAGAATCATCTGCAGATAAAAAAATTGACATTGACGGCACTTTTCACGGCGGTGGCTGTGGTCGGGAGTATGTTTTCTTTCCCGGTATTGGGCTCAAAATGTGCGCCGGTACAGCATCTGGTGAATGTACTGTGCGCGGTAACGGTCGGACCATGGTGGGGGCTGGCACAGGCTTTTATGGCGGCATTGATCCGTAATCTGACAGGGCTTGGCAGCCCACTGGCATTTCCGGGAAGTATGTGTGGTGCACTGCTTGCAGGACTGCTTTACCAGTATGGGAAAAAGCTTCCGTTTGCATACGTGGGAGAAGTGTTTGGAACCGGTATCATCGGTGGAATGCTTTCTTATCCGATTGCGTATCTGATTATGGGGAATAAAGCAGCGGCATTGTTTACATTTGTAGTGCCGTTTTTGATCAGTACCTGTGGTGGTACGATCATTGCAATTATCGTGACCATTCCAATGAAAAAGGCAGGAATTCTGGACGGTGAAATACAAAGACGGGAGAAACTGTGATGAAATTTTCCGGGGAAAAAGTGGTGGAAATTTATGAGAAAATACAACAGAAACGTCCGATTATCCACTGTATCACAAATGCCGTGACGGTCAACGATTGTGCGAATATCCTTCTGGCGGCAGGTGCGTCACCGACGATGGCACACCATCCCTGTGAGGTGGAAGAGATCACGGCAGGTACAGCGTCACTGATCTGTAATTTCGGGGCCATCTCGGATTATGAGGCGATGAAGACTGCCGGAAAGCGGGCGCATGCGCTGGGACATCCGATCGTGATTGATCCGGTCGGGGTGTCGGGGTCTTCCTATCGGCGTGAAAAATGTCTGGAGTTGATGAAAATAATCCATCCGACCTGTATCCGGGGAAATTATTCGGAAATACAGGCATTGCTGCACAACTGTGGAACGGTTACCGGGGTGGATGCAGCCGAGGATGCGCTGGCGGAAGCAGAAGAAACGGATTTGCCGGAGCTGATGAAGCAATATGCAAAGGAAAATCAGATGATTCTTGTCGCATCCGGAGAAACGGATCTGATCACGGATGGAAGCTGCGTCTACCGGTGTCATAATGGAAGCCCGATGATGGCAAGGATTACGGGAAGCGGCTGTATGTCCACCGTGATGCTTGGCGCTTTTTTAAGTGCGGAAAATTCGGTGGAGAGTGCAGTGGCATGCTGTGCGTTTACTGGCATTGCAGGAGAACTTGCCGCAAAAGAAACGACCGCACAAAAGAGAGGAACGATGACGTTTCGCAACGGGTTTATTGATGCCGTGTCTTTGATGACACCGGAACAGTTGGAACATGGAACAAATGTGGACTGGTTTTAAAAGTACGAACGCAGAAGAGGATATAAATGGAAAATATAGTATTGAAAGCGTCCGACGGTTACGCGCTGAGTCTGGCTGTATTTGCAAGTGAGCATCCGCGGGGATACATTCAGATCATTCATGGGATGGAGGAACATAAGGAGCGTTATGAGGCTTTCGCTGAACAGCTGCGGCAGGTGGGATTTACGGTGGTGACATCGGACATGCGGGGGCATGGGGAAAATGCTCCAAAGCTGGGGTTCTTTAAAGAAAAAGACGGTGACCGTTATCTGTTGTCGGATCAGGTACAGATCACGGCATATATCAGGGAGCGGTTTCAAGCGGAAAAGGTGATGATTTTTGCACATTCCATGGGAACCATCATTGCAAGGAATCTGCTTTGTACCCAGTCACACAGTTACGCAAGGGTGGTACTGAGCGGATTCCCGAATTATCCGGGAACACATATCATCCGCATAGGGTTTTTCCTGACGAATCTGCTCACAAGGGCGCGTGGACCGATGTATCATTCCAAGCTGGTGCAGCAACTGTCGGTGGGAAATTTCAATAAGCAGATAAAACATGCAAAAACCGAAGTGGACTGGATCTGTTCCGATGAGCAGGTGGTACAGGCATATCTGAAAGATCCGTATTGCGGGCACGGATTTAGTGTTTCCGCTTTTCACGATCTGTATATGCTGACAACTGCCATGCATCAGGTGTCAAATTACCGGGACGTAAATGAGGCATTACCGATTCTGATGATCCGCGGCAGCGAAGATCCGTGCACCGGGTATGAAAAAGGTGCCAAAGACAGCGTGGACACGCTGAAACAGGCAGGTTTTTCCAATATTTCCACAATTACCTATCCGCATATGCGCCATGAAATACTGAATGAGAAAGAAAATGAAAAAGTTTATGCGGATGTGATTGCATTTTACGACAAAACGTGAGGTTGTGACTTGTAAAATCGCAGGGGCTTTATTATAATGGTAGAAAAATGGTGTACTTTTGAAAAATGCACCACATAAATGCAAAAATGCATTTTAGAAAACAGGAGGAAACACAATATGGATCAGGAGAAAGTCATCGTCATTGACTTCGGTGGTCAGTACAATCAGCTGGTTGCACGCCGCGTCCGCGAGTGCAATGTGTACTGTGAGATTTATTCTTACCGTACCGACATCGAACAGATCAAGGCAATGAATCCAAAGGGAATTATCCTCACCGGCGGCCCGAACAGCTGCTATGAGGCAGATTCCCCGACATACAAGAAAGAATTATTTGAACTTGGCATCCCGGTTCTCGGTCTGTGCTATGGTGCGCAGTTGATGAATCATATCCTCGGTGGAAAAGTAGAAAAGGCACCGGTACGTGAGTACGGAAAAACGGAAGTGTTCGTGGACAAGTCTTCTCCGCTTTTTGAGGGAGTGGCAACGGATTCGGCAGAAGGATCTACCATCTGCTGGATGAGTCATTTTGATTATATTTCCAAGCCGGCACCGGGATTTCAGGTGGTAGCACATACTGCTGACTGTCCGGTAGCGGCAGATGAAAATCCGGAGAAAAAGCTTTATGCAATCCAGTTCCATCCGGAAGTACTGCATACCGTAGAGGGAAGCAGGATGCTTCACAACTTTGTGAGAAATATCTGTGGATGTGCCGGCACCTGGCGCATGGATTCTTTCGTGGAGCATACAATCAAAGAGATCCGTGAAAAAGTCGGTGATGGAAAGGTTCTCCTTGCATTATCCGGAGGTGTGGATTCTTCTGTTGCAGCAGGACTTCTTTCCCGTGCAATCGGAAAACAGCTTACCTGCGTATTCGTCGATCACGGTCTGCTCCGAAAGAACGAAGGAGACGAGGTTGAGGAAGTTTTCGGATCAAACGGACAGTTTGACCTGAACTTTATCCGTGTCAACGCGCAGGAGCGTTATTATGGAAAACTTGCCGGTGTGACAGAACCGGAGAAAAAACGTAAAATTATCGGAGAGGAATTTATCCGTGTCTTCGAGGAAGAGGCAAAGAAGATCGGAGCCGTGGATTTCCTGGCACAGGGAACCATCTACCCGGATGTGGTAGAGTCCGGACTTGGCGGAGAATCCGCAGTGATCAAGTCCCACCACAACGTTGGCGGTCTCCCGGATTATGTGGATTTCAAGGAAATCATCGAGCCGCTGCGCAACCTCTTCAAAGATGAAGTCCGCAAAGCGGGTCTGGAGCTTGGCATCCCGGAGAAACTTGTCTTCCGTCAGCCATTCCCGGGACCGGGACTTGGTATCCGTATTATCGGTGAGGTAACTGCAGAGAAGGTTCGTATCGTGCAGGATGCCGATTACATTTACCGTGAGGAAGTGGATGCCGCGGTAGAGGAATACCGCAAAGAGCATGGAGAGGCACCGGAGTGGATGCCAAACCAGTATTTCGCCGCGCTCACCAATATGCGAAGCGTGGGTGTCATGGGCGATGAGAGAACGTATGACTACGCGGTTGCACTGCGTGCGGTCAATACGGTCGATTTCATGACAGCGGAAGCTGCCAATATACCGTTCGAGGTGTTACAGAGAGTTATGAGCAGGATTATCAATGAAGTGAAGGGGGTAAACCGCTGCTTCTATGATATTACCAGTAAGCCGCCTGGGACGATTGAGTTTGAATAACGGATTAAAATGCCGAAAGCCTGTATTTATGCGGGCTTCCGGCATTTGTTTTATCAAATGGC
>OLNX01000106.1_pt1 | contig 86997 bp, 91 predicted proteins | sample 1672611 | NCBI WGS metagenome assembly OLNX01 (sample SAMEA3136705, study PRJEB25190) | human gut metagenome | reverse complement strand
GAGCGCCACCTTGCCAAGGTGGAGGTAGCGAGTTCGAGTCTCGTTGCCCGCTCCAGAAAAAAGCACTTGCTTCGGCAAGTGCTTTTTTCAACGAAATAAATCCACTTTGTGGATTTGTGAAATGAGCTTCGCGCGTGAAATATGGCTCCGCCATGTGAAATGCCTGCGGGCGTGAGCGGATTTATTTCATTTCACCGGATGCATCAGCATTCGATTTCACAATGACCGAAGGTCATTATTTCGCATTTTGCGACGGCAAAATATTTCATTTTGGCTTTTACCTAAGTACAAATTCATCTTTTTTGTACCAGATTGACGTACATATAAAAAGCACTTGCTTCGGCAAGTGCTTTTTCATTATCTTATTTTTTTAATAGCTTTTTGCCACCCATGACGTATGCGCTGATAAGCGCCGTAAGCGGTACGGAAATTATTACGCCGATGCTGCTGGATATGCCGCTTATGACCTCTATGGCAAAGTAGGATGAGCTGAGAAGCTGGTAGGGCTGCAAGCCGATCGAGTATAGATAAATCACAATGACAAAGCTGCTGCCGAGGAAAGCGAGGATGAGCGTGTTCGTCATTGTGCCGACCATGTCGCGGCCTATGTTCATACCGGATCTGAACAGCTCTTTAGTTGAAAGCGTGGGATTGACGCTGTGGATTTCGCTTATGGCTGATGCAATGCTCATAGCCACGTCCATAACAGCGCCCAAAGCGCTTATGACAATTCCGCCTACAAGCAGATAGCGCAGTCCGATGGGCGTTCCAGTCTGCCTGAGCTGAAGCAAAGGCTCAACATCGGCAAGCCTGAGCCCGTCGATGCGCGCAAGAGCCTGAGCCGCAAGACCGAAGAGCAGCGCGACCGCGATGCCGCATATCGTTGCAAGCGATGCGCAGAGCGTTTTCCTGCTCACTCCGCCGAGAATAGTGAAGGAGACTACGGCGACATAGGCGCAAATCAAGAATACGGTCAGCAGGGTGGGGAAACCCTTCATCAGCATAGGCAGGAGTATCAAAAAGATGCAGATAAGCGTTATAACCAGACTGATAAGCGATTTTGCGCCGGTTTTCCCGCCGACAAGAACTGTAGCGATAACAAAAAGAGCAATAATAGCGGCAAGTGCAAGGAGCCTGTTAAATTCGTAAACAGTTGCCGTGTGACTGCCGTCGGCATAGGTTGAGACTATGAGCACGGCGCTGTCGCCGACCTTCAGCGGCGCGCCGTATAGAGGGCCGACATAGTTATATACCTGCATCGTTTCGCCCTCGTATCTGCCGGAGGTCATCTCGACGAGCATGAGCTGATCTCCTCTGTAGGCTCCGTCGGCGGCATCATCGGCCTCGGTGCTGTCGGATAATATCTCAAGTACGGTTCCAGTGTCATACTCGGCGTATTCTTCCGGCTGGGTGCCGGTATCTTCGCCTGATGCCGGCGATACCCATATGCGCGCAGCGACAAAAATAACAACGGCTGCAAGCAAAACGGCTATCGTTCGTTTATTATTATTGATAAATGCCTTCATTTATGCTGAACCCTTCCAATCGCGTTTTTTTCAGAATAGCAATTCTCCGCTGTTTTGTCAAGAAACACAAAATATTCGAGCGCAATATTGATAATATGCACAAAATGTTCCGAATTTGCCATATAATCAATAAATACACTGGCGGAAAGAGCGCAAACATGATAGAATTTTTAACACAGCAAAATAATTTTAGGAGGTTAAAGTATTACATGAAAACGAGTAAGCGAAGCAGACTGCTTGCGGGTCTGCTGGTTCTTGTCATGGTGATCTCGCTTCTGCCAACGGCCGCATTTGCGGCACCGACGGCAGTTAATGCTGAACTGGTCACCGATGTGACAAAGCTCTCAGTAGGCGATGAAATAGCAATCGTCGCCAAGGACTTTGACTATGCTCTTGGCACGAACCAGAAGACGAACAACCGGGAAGCTGTGCCCATAAGCAAATCGGGTACGCAGGCAGCTCTCAGCGAAAACGTACAAATTCTTACGCTTGAGCAGGGCACTGCTGAGGGCAGCTATGCCTTCTCCACGGGAGGCGGATACCTGTATGCCGCTTCGTCAAGCGCTAATCACCTCAAGACCGAGAAAGCAAAATCCGCCAATTCCTCTTGGGTGATAGAAATCGCTGCTGACGGAACCGCTTCGATTATCGCTAAGGCCAGCAGTAATCGGAACGTAATGCAGTATAACCCGAACAACGGGACGCCCCTCTTTGCGTGCTATGCCTCTGCGAGCCAGAAGGCTATCAGCATCTATAAGGTCGGCGAAAAACCGGTAAATCATATCGTTACCGACCTTGCGGAGCTTACGGACGGTGCGCAGGTAGTGATCTTCAACCCTGCGAATAACAAGGCGCTGTCCTCTGCTTATTCCGGCTACTATAACAGCGGCGTAGATGTTCAACTGAAGGATGAGAAGCTAAGCGGCTATAAGGATACCGAAGTGTGGACAATCGGCGTCAACGAGGACAAGAGCGTTACTTTCTCAACTGCAGAAGGCAAAAAGCTCTCGATGGGTAAAGAATTTTCAAGCATGCCTCTCGATGATGTCAATACTGCATGGGAAATCAGCGTAGCAGCTACCGAGGGCTGCTTCTACATAAAGAATGTTGAAAGAAGCAACTATATTGAATGGTATAAGGATAAAGGCAACTGGAGCTCATACTATTCAATAGGCAATAATGAGGCTCTTTTTGCTCAGCAGTTCTATCTGATAGTTGAAGAGCCTGAAGAGCCGACGCCCGATACCGATCTCCCTGCAGAGGGCGATAAGATATTCATCTACAACCAGAGTTCTCAGGGCGTGCTTGCGCTTCAGGACGATAATACCGACAGCCCGGCTATAACAAATGCCGCTGCCGAGATCGCCGACGGCAAGGCTACCGCCGCAAACGGCGCAGTCGTATTCACCGTTGAGAAAAACGGCGACTATTTCCGCTTTAAGAACGACACATTCGGCTACCTGTGCTCAAACGGCACCGGCAATAACGCTTTCTATACCCCCGAAGCCAGCGAGGACGCCGACTGGACGGTTCGCACCTGCAGCGGCGGCGTCGGCGGATGGGAAATGGAGAGCCGCACCGCCAAGTTCAACGGCAAATACAGTCAGTGGCTTGAGTATTATGCAGACTCCTACAAGAGCTACTCAATGTATAACGTCTCCGATTACACAATCTATTCGTTCTATTTCTACCCGGTTGCAAACGACGCTTCCGACATAACCGGCGGCGTTGTGAATAAACCCGCAGTTATCTTCGGCGACCTTGCGGATGCATATCTCGGTCAGGCATATACATTCGGCTTTGAGCTTGATGCACCTTTCGGCGTTGCCGAAACAACGGTCAAGGCAAATGGCGTGGAAATTGCCGCAAATGAAAACGGCTCCTACACCGTGCCTGCCGATAAGGTAACCGGCGAGAAGATAAGCATTACCGTAAGCGGTAAGGATAAAAAAGACGTTGCATTCACAGCAAGTGTCGATGTTACCGTTAAGGATGAACCTGTCATTGACAGCGTGACCCCCGCAAAGGGAAGCGAAACGGGCGATGATAAGCAGCCCACCATTAAGGCCGTCGTAATAAACGCGGGAGAGAACGCAAGCGCAACTCTCAAGCTTAACGGCGAAGAGGTCAAGGCGGAATATGCATTTGTAGACGGTGTAGGCACTGTTACCTATGCTCCTGCGAAGCCTTTCGCGGACGGCAGAGTAAACGCCGAGCTCACAGTAACAAGAGCCGACGGCAAGAGCGCGGCTTATAACTGGAACTTCACTGTCGGCAAGGCACAGTACCAGCTCTACTACGGCCAGCTCCACTCCCACACCGGCGAATATTCCGACGGTTCCGGTACGCTCCAGCAGGCGCTCGACTATGTCAAGGCTCTTCCCGAGAGCGCAAATGTTGATTTCGTGGCATTTACCGACCACTCCAACTACTTTGACGCATCCGGCAACGCAAACCCGGAGGATGCTCTCTATGATATGAGCAAGGGCACTGCGCAGAGCCAGCAGAAATGGGCGGAGTACAAGAGCAAGGTCGCTGCATTCAACGAAGAAAACGCAGGAAACCTCGTTGCTGTAGCGGGCTTTGAGATGACATGGTCCGGCGGCCCCGGCCATATCAACACCTTTAATACCCCCGGCATTGTTTCCAGAAATAATACAACTCTTAACAATAAGACTGCCGACGCAGGCATGAAAGCGTATTACAGCCTGCTGAGCAGAGCTGACGGCGCAGATTCCATCAGCCAGTTTAACCATCCCGGCTCCACCTTCGGAACATTTTCCGATTTCAGCTACTGGGACGCGGTTATCGACAGCCGAATCTTCCTCGTTGAGGTCGGCAACGGCGAGGGTCAGATAGGTGCGGGCGGCTACTATCCCAGCTATGAGTATTACACCATGGCTCTTGACAAGGGCTGGCATGTTGCGCCCACAAACAATCAGGATAACCACAAGGGCAAGTGGGGCAACGCAAACGATGCCCGTGACGTTATCCTCACCGATAATTTCACCGAAGAGGGTATTTATGAGGCGATCCGCGCGATGCGCCTGTACTCGACAGAGGATAAGAACCTTGAGCTGTACTACACCGTAAACGGTCTGCAGCTCGGCAGCAGCATCACCGAGAAACCCGATAAGCTTGATATAAGCGTTCAGGTATCCGATCCTGACAGCAGCGATTCCATCTCCAAGGTCGAGGTAATAGTCAACTCCGGCAAGACCATACACACATGGTCTGACCCCGCAGAGCTTGCAAAGGGCGACCTTTCCGTCAGCCTTGCCCCCGAATACAGCTACTACTACATCCGCGTCACTGAGGGCGACGGTGACCTTGCCGTAACCGCTCCTGTATGGGTCGGCGAAAGCCTCAAGCTCGGCATCTCCTCTGTTGAGTGCGGAACCTCCACACCCGTTACCGGCGAGGAGCTTGAGATCAGCACAACTATCTTTAACAGCGAATCCACTGACGCAGTTATCAAATCCGTCACCTATACCGCCAACGGCAGTCAGGTCATCGGCACCCAGCCTGACGTTGATACTGTCGGCGCAAGCGAGAATAAGACCATAAGCTTCAAATATACCCCCGACAAGGCAAGGCTCATGAAGATAACCGTCACAGTTGTTCTTGTACAGGACGGCAAGGACTATACCTTCACCAAGGACATTGAGCTTGACGTTCTCGATGCCAACGAGCTTGTATACATCGGCATTGACGCTTCGCATTACAACGAGTATGTTGCCGGTAACTATAAGGACTCCATGGGCAACTTCGGCAACCTTGCCGCGGGCTACTCCGTGCGCACCGTTGAGCTGAAGACCAGCGCTGATCTTATTGCTGCCTGCAGCAACGATAAGTACAAAGCCCTTATCCTGACCGCACCCAGCCGCCGTGACGGCACCAGCTTGCGTAATCCCTATGCCACATACTCCGATGATGAGATCGCGGCAATCGTGGCGTTCAACAACGCCGGCGGCGCTGTGGTTCTGGCGGGCTGGTCGGATTACTATGAGAATTACGCGACCTTCCCGGCCGAAGACCACATGGCAGCTCAGCAGAATAAGCTGCTTGCGGCTCTCGGCTCCAGCCTGCGTATCAGCGACGATGGTATCAATGACAACGAGCTCAACGGCGGTCAGACCCAGCGCCTGTACTTCAATACCTATGGCGACAGCTTCCTGACAGATGGCGTTGAGGTCGATGCCGAGCATCCCAACGATCGTCTGTACACTGAGGTGTTCAGCCATTATGGCGGCGCTTCCATCTACGTTGTAGATGCCGGCGGAAAAGAAACTACCACAGTTCCCTCTACTGTAACGCCTGTTGTTTACGGCCATGCGAGCACCTACTCCAAGGACTCCGATAGCGACGGACTCGGCGGCGACAGTGTGCCCAAGTACGCATATGCCGACGGAGATAACCGCCTGATGGTAATGGCGAGCGAGCAGCTTAGCGGCAAGGGACTCATAGTTGTCTCGGGCGCGGCGTTCATGTCGAACTTCGAGGTTCAGGCAACCATTTCCGATAACGGCTCTGAGAAGAATTACTCCAACTACAAGATCTGCGAAAACCTTGTTCAGTATCTCAACCCCGTCAAGGTCACGGATATAGCGACCGTACAGAAGCAGACCGAGAGCGGCATCAAGTACACCATCGAGGGTATCGTAACATCGAATGCCTCCGGCTATGATAAGGATACCGCATTCTTTGACTGCATCTACGTTCAGGACGATACGGCAGGCGTCTGCTGCTTCCCCGTAGCAGGTGACTACAAGGTCGGCGACAAGGTTCGCATTACAGGCTCGACCGATTTCTTCCAGGGTGAGATGGAGCTTCAGGTCACATCCATCCAGAAGATAGGCGAAGGCAAGGTCGAGGCAAAGAACGTCACGGCAGCTCAGATAAACGATGGCAGCGTTCTCGGCTCACTTGTCACGATAAAAGGCGAGGTAGTCAGCTTTGAGATTGAAAACGGCCTGATCCAGACCATTATGGTCAAGGATGCTGCCGGAAATACGGCTCGTGTGTTCATAGACGGCTATATCACGAAGGATAACGAGGTAAAGGATCTTGCGGTAGGAAAGTATATAAGCGCTACAGGACTTGCCTCTTATGACGACACCTTTAACGGTCCTGCCCCGAGGATCCGCATCCGTGACCGTGCGGATATAGTAGTAGGCGCTGTCGTTGCCGATCCCTTCACTGACATTGCAAATAGCGGCTACCACGATTACATAGTGGCCGCAGCCAATGCTGGTATCATCAACGGCTACCCCGACGGCACTTACCGCCCGAACAACTACGTCACCCGTGCTCAGTTTGTAACCATGCTTTACCGTGCGGCAGGCTCCCCCGAGGTAAAGAATGCAGAGCTTAAGTTCACAGATGCGGCAGATATTGCAGAGGCTTATGTGACCGCAGTTGCATGGGGCGTTGAGAACGGCGTTGTTCAGGGCTATGGCGATGATACCTTCCGCCCGAATCAGAACATCAGCCGCGCGCAGATGGCGACGTTCATGTATCGCTACTTGAAAGATGTAGCGGAATATGACTTCGGCGATGTGAAGCCCTGCGGCTTTGCCGACGCGGATCAGGTTGCTGCTCCCTATGTTGATGCTGTAAACGCGATCGTCAGCGCGGGTATCATGAATGGCATGAACGCCACAACCTTCGCTCCCAACGGCACGGCAAACCGCGGCATGGCGGCAACCGTCATGTTCAGAGCATATGATCTCGTAGCATAAAACCAAATAAACGGCGCATCTTCGCCAAAACAGCAAAAAAATACAGCAAGCACATAAAGTGCTTGCTGTATTTTTGAAAAGTGGTGGCATGACTTCATTTTCGGTGGGATATCCAAATGTTCCAAAAAATATCAAATGAATGAATCCTTTTTGATTATTTGAATAGTGTTTTCTGCTGATTTGGCAAATGAACCCTCAAAGCAATAATTTTCATTCCACGCATATACACGAAATGTCATTTTGCTAATATCAAGATTCGGATATCCAAAGCGCGTTCTTAGGGTATCATATGTCAATTTTTCAAGAGAACTGGTTTCAATTTGCCCTCCAAATATGTCTTTTCCGTTCTCGTAGAACTCAATAGCGGCTATGCTTCCATTGGCAAAATTTGAAACTTCATCGAGTAAATCAATATCTTCGTCAATGTGAATATGCTGTATAGCAAATGTAACGATGTATTCCCCTATATCCGGGTCATAGTATATTTTAATCGGCTTACTGAAACCGCTTTTCATGATGGATACATATTCTGCACCCTGCTCGCGACCTCGCTCAACCTCATAGTCTGAATACTTTTTACATATCTTTTTGTATATGGAATTGAATGCAATCACGTTCAAACACCTCTTTAAATCGAATTCTATCATAGATATAAAATAACCGTAACCTCGTATCAAGATTGCGGTTATTCTTTGCATACTTTTCAATTATATATCGCTTACGCGATATGATATATTTGCTTATCTACAATTAAATATGTTCCGAAAGGATATCTCACTTTTTCACTATTACTTATTACTTTCCAAAAATCGAGCCTTGAATTAAGTGAATAGTGAAGAGTGAATAAGTAATAAGTAAAAATCGACAAGCCCCCAAACGGTGCTTGTCGATTTTTGGTCGGAGTGGGGAGACTTGAACTCCCGGCCTCTTGGTCCCGAACCAAGCGCGCTACCAGCTGCGCTACACCCCGAAACAGCTTTCTTATTATAATAATTAAGCGCGGCATTGTCAAGGACTAATTTAATCGCGGGCAAGGGAATATACTTGTCTGAGGTGACAAGTATGAAAGATTGGAAGCTTTACATATCGGCTGGTATATTTATCTTGCTTACTGCCGTGAAGTTTTTATCGCCGTCGCTTTCCGCGCAGCTTGCCGACGGGATCAAAAACGCTCTTGTTATGGAGCATGAGCAGACGGTATATGTAATGGAACTTGGCAAGAGCCTTACAGAGAACGACGCCATAAGCGCATTTTTCCGGAGAGATACGAAAGAAGCCGAGCCGGGGCCAAGTCCTGCGCCGACGCCAACTGCCGCACCTGTTATAACACCGACGCCCGTGCCGGAGCCGACGCAAACTCCGATCCCCACTCCAACACCTACTCCGGAGCCAACGGAAAACCCCGCTATAGCCGCATTTTTAGCGGCTCAGTCTGCATATTCAGAATATGAGATACCCGCGAACGTGAGCTACGAGTGTCCGACGCTGCCGTTTGAGTATGTACATCCTATCAGCGGTGTAAAATCCTCGGGCTTTGGATACAGGATGCACCCGATAAAAAATGAGGTTAAATATCATTACGGCACGGATTTTGCGGCAAACACGGGTACCGAGATAGCAGCGTTTGCCGATGGCGTGATAGTCGCGGCGGGGGATTCTGACTCCTACGGTAAGTATATGATAATAAACCACAGCGACGGCTACTCCACCTTATATGCCCATTGCAGTGAACTGTGCAGGGGCTGCGGGGATGTCAAAAAAGGTGACGTGATCGCCAAGGTAGGCTCGACGGGGGCGGCTACGGGACCGCATCTTCATTTTGAGCTGATGCAGGGTGATATTTACCTAAACCCCGAGTTTTATCTGTGAACAGACGGTTTCAGCTAAGCGCCGGCGCGATTTTCCTGCTGTCGGCTCTGTATTTTTTCGGCGGGATCGTAAGCCTTTCCGCGCTGCTGCTTGCGGCTGCGGCGCATGAGCTGGGGCATATAGCAGCCATAAAGCTGCTTGGAGGCGGAATAAAGACCATGCGCTTTGAGGCTTCGGGAATGTGTATAAACATGTGCGGGGTAAACGGTGCGGCGGCGGAGATAACGGCGCTGCTGGCGGGCCCGGCCGCAGGGCTTATATTTGCGATCATATGCTCTTATTGCGGAGCAAAGACAGCCAACCGCCTGCTTTTGGAATGCGCGGGATACGGAGCCATACTGACCGCGTATAATCTGCTGCCGGCATTGCCGCTTGACGGGGGCAGAGCGGTATTTGCACTGCTGTCCGAAGCGATGGGCTTCGAGAGAGCAAAAAATATTATTGAGCTTTCGGGCTTCATAACTGGGTTGGGACTGGCGGCTGCGGGACTTGCAATGCTCGGAAAAGAGCTTGGTGCGGCGCTGCTTATAGCGGGAATTTGGCTGCTTATCGCGCAAACGGGTATTGTAAAAAACATGCGTTTATAGTAAAATCAATAGAATACATTTTTCGGAGTTAAGCTATGGATAAACGACTTGAACGCATACTTCCTAAAGTGCAGAAGCCTGCGAGATACACCGGCGGAGAGTACAATCAGATAATAAAAGACAAGGCAGATATCAAAATAAGGGTCGCGTTTTGCTTCCCGGATACATACGAAATAGGTATGTCAAATCTCGGCATGGGTATCCTGTATTCGACCATGAACGAGCTGCCCTATGTCTGGTGTGAGCGCGTGTTTGCCCCGTGGGGAGACATGTATAACGAAATGAAGGCGGCGAATATACCGCTGTATGCTCTTGAGAGCGGCGATCCCATCTCCGAGCATGATGTAATTGCGTTTTCAATAGGCTATGAGATGGCCTATTCCACGGTTCTGGACATGATAGACATGGCCGGACTGCCCATACACAGTACGGAGAGAACAGAGCTTTTGCCGCTCGTTATCGCCGGAGGCACTGCCGCGCTCAATCCCGAGCCTATGGCGGATTTTATAGATATCTTCCTGCTCGGTGAGGGCGAGGAGATGAACAACGAGCTGCTGGCGCTGCTTAACGAGGCAAAGCTCGGCGGCTGGACAAAGACCGAGTTTTTGAAAAAAGCGGTTCAGATAGGCGGAGTGCTTGTCCCAAGCTTTTATAAACCGGTATTAAACGATGACGGTACGATAAACCGCTTTGACATAGCCGACTGTGCGCCGGAGAGGGTCACAAAGCGCATCATTGCCGATCTTGACAAGGTGCATTTTCCGCTTAACCCGATCGTCCCGTCAACGGAAGTTGTGCATGACAGGGTAAACCTCGAGCTGTTTCGAGGCTGTGTGCGAGGCTGCCGCTTCTGCCAGGCCGGTCATGTTTACAGACCTATAAGATCAAAAAGCCCCGAATTACTTATTGAGCAGGGCAAGGCGCTGCTTCAAAATACGGGAGCACAGGACATAACGCTGCTGTCGCTCAGCTCGAGCGACTACCGGCAGCTTTCAGAGCTGTGCGACGGGCTGCTCGAATACTGCGAGCCGAGAAGCATAGGCTTGTCGCTGCCGTCGCTCCGTGCGGATAATTTCTCTATTGAGATAATGCACCGCCTGCAAAAAACGCGAAAGAGCGGTCTTACCTTCGCCCCTGAGGCGGGAAGTCAGCGCCTGCGCGACGCGATAAATAAAAACGTCACCGAGGATGACTTGCTCAACACCTGCCGCCTTGCCTTTGAGGGGGGCTGGAATACGATAAAGCTGTATTTCATGCTCGGCCTGCCGACCGAAACGGACGAGGACGTCCTCGGAATAGCGGAGCTTGCAAATCAGGTTCTCCACACATGGCGGCTTTACGCGAAGAATAAGAACAGGGGAGTGCGGATAACCATTTCCACCTCCTGCTTTGTGCCGAAGCCGCACAGCCCGTTTCAATGGGAGAAGCAGAACACCATGGACGAGTATATGCGCAAGGTGAATCTGCTCAGGGATAATATCAAGGCCAAAAATGTTGTATATAACTGGCATGACCCGCAGACAAGCTATATCGAGGCTACGCTCTCGAGGGGCGACAGACGCATGGGCGCAGTTATTGAAAATGTCTGGAGAGCGGGAGGCAGGCTCGAAGCGTGGAGCGATTATTTTTCCTTTGAACGCTGGATGAAGGCGTTTAAAGACGCCGGCGTTGACCCGGAGTTCTATGCGTATAGAGCACGCTCAAAGGACGAGAATATGCCGTGGGATATCGTCGATGTCGGCGTGAGAAAAGCGCACCTTTGGCACGAGAGAGAGCAGGCGTACAAATCCGAGCTGTCGCCCGACTGCCGGAAGCAGTGCTCAGCCTGCGGAGCGGCTAAGCTGCTGAAAGGGGGGAAATGCGATGGATAAGCTCAGACTGCTGTTTTCAAAAACGGGCAGAGCGGTGTATATATCGCATCTTGACCTTATGCGCACCATGACCCGCGCGTTTTTGCGCGCCGGAATGCGCCTAAAATATTCCGAGGGATTTAACCCGCATCCGAATATTTCAATTGCTCTGCCGCTGTCGGTAGGCTGCGAGAGTAACTGCGAGATAATGGATTTTAAGCTCATCGAGGACAGAGCGCCTGATGAGATACTGCGGCTTTTATCCGATCAGCTGCCCGAGGGGATAGAAGTAATAGACGTATACGAGGCTCAGCGCAAGGTCAAGGAGCTTAAATGGCTGCGCGTCGGCGGCAGATTTGAATACGATGACAGGGATATTGCTGCCATGACAAAAAGCCTCAACGAGTTCTTTTCAAGGGGGAGCATTGTTATTCAAAAAAAGACCAAGCGTGGTGTTGGCGAGAGTGACATAAAATGCGCTATAAAGGAGCTGAGCTTTGAGGAGTTTGGCGACGTGGTGTATATGAGAGGTCTGATATCCGCGCAGGAGCCAACGCTCAACCCCGAGCTGATATCTGACGCACTTCACCAGCTTGCGCCCGAGATCGCGCCGGATTTTGCGAAATTCAAGCGTCTAGAGGTTTTTGACGAAAGTATGGAAGTATTTCGTTAAAAAATGCTTGCAATGCAAGATGTTGTGTGATATCATATCATGGCTTGTGGCATAGACCCAAGCTATCAAGCGGTCCGCTGCCGAGACCAAAGGGAGTCCTCCGGCATGAACGCCTAAGAAAAAGGAAGGATTAGATTATGGATCTGGTCAAAATTCTCAGCGAACAGTACATGAAGCCCGAACTGCCCACCCTGAACGTCGGCGATACCGTGCGTATCACCGTACGCGTAAAGGAAGGCAGCCGCGAGCGCAATCAGGCCTTTGAAGGCACCATCATCGCCAAGAAGCACGGCGGCATCAATGAAACCATTACCGTCCGCCGCATTTCCTACGGTGTTGGCTGCGAGAAGGTCTTCCCCGTACACTCTCCCTCCATTGTATCCGTTGAGACGGTACGTCGCGGCAAAGTCCGCAGAGCAAAGCTGTACTATCTGCGTGACCGCGTGGGCAAGAGTGCAAAGGTCAAGGAGCGTCTGTGATCTCCGAGCCTGTGAATTTATCAAAAAAAGAGGCTTTGGCCTCTTTTTTTGTTGCCTAAATGAGGCTTTGTCGTGTATAATAAACAGATAACACATATCTGATAAAGTCAAGAGGTAGAGCAATGAAAAAAACTGATATCAGAAATAATAAGAAAGCGGCGGCCGCCGGGGAAAAAAGCACTCGCGGCGAGATATATGAATGGATACAGTGCCTTGTGTTTGCGCTGATATTCTGCGTTGTCATGTTCGTGTTCCTGTTCAGGCTTGTGGACGTAGTTGGCGACTCCATGAATCCGACGCTTGAAGACGGCGATAAAATGGTCGTTTCGGATCTCTTCTATAAGCCTAAGCAGGGAGATATAATAATTTTCCGAAAGGATGAGTATAAATCCGAGGCTCTTGTAAAGAGAGTTATAGCTACCGAGGGACAGACGGTGGAGATAGATTTCACAAAGGGCAGAGTGTATGTTGACGGAGAGCTTCTCGACGAGCCGTATATTGCCGAGCCAACGAAAAACCAGATCGATTTTACCGGAACTCAGATAGTACCGGAGGGCTGCGTTTTCGTCATGGGCGATAACCGCAACGAATCTGCTGACAGCCGCGACTCGCGCATCGGAATGATAGACGAGCGCCTTATAATCGGCAAGGTTTTGCTGACCGTGTACCCGCTTAACCATATGGGCAGCCCCTACGGAGACTGAAATGGGTGATATTAACTACGAAAAAATGAATATCCAGTGGTTCCCCGGCCACATGACTAAGGCTCAGCGCATGATAGAGGACAGCATAAAGCAGGTAGATGCCGTGTGCGAGATACTCGATGCGCGCATACCCCGCTCGAGCCGGAATCCGGATATCGACCGCCTTGCAGCCGGGAAGCCAAGACTTATCATTTTAAACCGCATTGACCTTGCGGACCCTGAGATAACATCTCAATGGCGCAGGCATTTTGAATGTCAGGGGATCAGGATTATGGAGACCGACGCCAAAAGCGGCAAGGGCGTAAACAACTTTGTGCCGGCGCTCAAGGAGCTTTTGAAGGATAAGCTTGCTGATTACGCCGCCAAGGGACAGAAAAACCGTCCTCTGAAAGTTATGATCCTCGGCATACCGAATGTGGGAAAGTCTACATTTATAAATAAAGCGGCGCGTCGTAAGGCGGCCATCGCCGGGGACAAGCCGGGCGTTACGCGCGGAAAGCAGTGGATAACGATCGACCAGAGCCTGTGCCTGCTCGACACACCGGGCATACTCTGGCCTAAGTTTGACTCCCAGGAGGTAGGGGAGATGCTTTCCATAACGAACGCTATCAAGGCGGATGTTCTGGATAAGGAGACGCTTGCGGCAAATTTCATGCTACGCCTGCGTGATATGTATCCCGATGCTTTGAGAGAACGGTATAAGATAGAGCCAGAACCTGAGATGAATGGCTTTGAGCTTCTTGAGGCTGCCGCAAAAAAGCGCGGCTTTCTTGTATCAAAGGGAGAATATGACATCGAACGTATGGCAAATACCCTACTTGGCGAGTACCACGACGGCAAACTCGGAAGAATAAGCTTGGAGAAGCCCAAATGACGAAGCTTTGGACACTTGAAAACGAGATATATGACAGCGGAGTTTCACTTATCTGCGGTGTTGATGAGGCAGGCCGCGGCCCTCTTGCGGGGCCTGTGTGCGCGGCGGCGGTGATTCTGCCGAGGGGCATTGAGATAGCGGGGCTTAACGACTCCAAAAAGCTCAGCGAAAAAAAGCGCGAAAAGCTCTATGACGAGATATGCGATAAAGCGATAAGTTTCGGCATAGCCTTTGCAACAGTAGATGAGATAGAGAAGCTAAATATTCTTAATGCTGCGATGCTCGCCATGAACAGAGCCATCGCGCAGCTTGACCCTCAGCCGGAGCTTGCGCTTATCGACGGCAACCGCAACAGTGCGATTGAGATAAGAAGCCAATGCGTTGTAAAAGGCGACGCGAAATGTGCCGATATCGCGGCGGCGTCGATCCTCGCCAAGGTGACCCGTGACCGCTATATGCTGGAAATGGCCGAAAAGTACCCTGAGTACCACTTTGAGCAGCACAAGGGCTACGGAACAAAGCTTCACTATGAGGCTCTGCGCGAGCATGGCCCATGCGAGGTACATAGACCGAGCTTCTTGAGGAAAATGCACTGATGGGAACAAATGAACTCGGCGCCTTCGGAGAGAAAAAGGCGGCTAATTATTTAAGGCTGCATGGCTACAGGATCGTTGACACAAACTGCCGCTACCGTCAGGGTGAGATTGATATTATCGCGCAAAAACGAGATTACATAGTTTTTGTGGAGGTAAAGCTGCGCAAGAATAAGGATTACGGCGAGGCGCGGGAATTTGTCACTCCGGCAAAGCAAAAGCGCGTTATCATTGCGGCACAGCTTTGGCTGCAGCAGCACGAGACTGATAAGCAGCCCCGCTTTGACGTCATTGAGGTCTATGCACCGGAGGGTACGAGCAGCCGGAAAGTTATAATAAATCACATTGAAAATGCGTTTTGAGGTAAAAGCATATGAAGTATTTTAGTACCAGAGATAAAAATTGCATTGTATCTGCGGCAGAAGCAATAGCGCACGGACTTGCGCCCGACGGCGGCCTGTTCGTTCCGGAGAGCCTGCCGAAGCTGAAAAACGAGGATATAAAGTCTCTGTGCGCGGCCGATTATCGGACAAGAGCAGTCAGGATCATGAAGCTGTTCTTGGACGAGTTTTCCGAAGATGAGCTTGAGCGCATGGTAAACAGCGCCTACGGGGACAATTTTGACCATCCCGATATTGCGCACGTGCATTTTATTGATGAAAAAACCGCTGTGCTTGAGCTGTGGCACGGCCCAACCTGCGCTTTCAAGGATATGGCGCTTCAAATGCTGCCGCATCTGCTGACAGCTTCGCTTAAAAAATGCGGAGAAAAGCGCAATGTCTGCATCCTTGTAGCAACGAGCGGGGACACTGGCAAGGCGGCTCTTGAGGGCTTTGCGGATGTTGAGGGTACTAAAATACTCGTATTCTACCCGCATAACGGCGTATCCGAGGTGCAGCAGCTTCAAATGATAACCCAGAGCGGCAAAAACGTCGGCGTGTCGGCTGTTTACGGAAACTTTGACGATGCGCAGACCGGCGTGAAGAAAATATTCGGAGACAGAGAATTTGCGGATAAGCTCAGCGCGAAGGGCTGGTTCTTATCGTCTGCAAATTCGATAAACTGGGGCAGGCTCCTGCCGCAGATAGTCTACTATTTCTCCGCCTACTGCGACTATGTAAACTCGGGGAATATTGCCTTCGGCGACACAGTGGATTTTGCCGTACCGACCGGCAACTTCGGCAATATCCTTGCCTGCTGGTATGCAAAGAAAATGGGTCTGCCCGTCGGCAAGCTGCTGTGCGCCTCAAATGAGAATAACGTTCTTGCCGACTTTTTGGAGAGCGGTGTGTACGATAAAAACAGACCTTTCCACACTACTATTTCGCCGTCTATGGATATCCTCGTATCCAGCAACCTTGAGCGCCTGCTCTATTCTGCCAGCGGCAGCGATACACAGGTCGCAGAGTATATGAGAAAGCTTAATAGCTACGGTCGCTATGCCGTCGATGATAAAACGGCGGATATAATCAGGGAGAACTTCGTCGGCGGCTTCTGTACTGATGCCGAAACTAAGGCGGTAATTAAGAAGATATACACAGAGCACGGCTATCTCATTGACACGCACACCGCTGTGGCATATAAAAAAGTGCTCGATTACAGGGACGAGACCAAAGAGCATACGCCGACTGTTGTCGTGTCAACGGCAAGCCCGTATAAATTCTGCGACAGCGTTCTTGACGCACTGGGTGCAGAGACAAATGCTTCCGGCACTCAGCTTATTGAAAGGCTCTCCGAGCTTACAAAAACGCCCGCTCCCAAGCCTCTTTCCGGACTTGGAAGCAGAGAGAAGCGCTTTAACGGCGTTGCCCAGAAGCAGGATATGGAGAAAACGGTTGCGGATTTCCTGCTTGAGTGAGCTGTATGTACGGGGCGCAGCCCCGTGCGATTAGTCGCAGCAGCCGCGGGGGCAGAAGGTAGAGCAGAAGGTTTCGGACTTCGTGGTTGCTCTGTCGTTCTGCACGCTGATGTGTGATGCCGAGCACTTGCAGTCAATGGTATTGTACTTGCAGTTTGTAACGTCGCAGCCGACGCCGGTGATCTGCTCGTTGCTCATTTTCTTGTTACTCATAACTATACCTCCAGAGTTTATTGCCTTCAGGCAATAATAGCTTTAACTGTTTTTGCTGATTTATTCGGAGGGGGATATGTCTTTATATGCGATAGGCGACCTTCACCTTTCATTGGGCACAGAAAAACCGATGGATGTCTTCGGAGGCCGATGGTTAAATTACGTTGAAAAAATCACCGATGGCTTCATGGCGCTGCACGACGACGACCTGACTGTCATCTGCGGCGATATCACATGGGGAATGACCATGGATGAAGCCCTGCCGGACTTTTTATTTATAGATAAGCTGCCCGGCAAAAAGATAATACTCAAGGGCAACCACGACTATTGGTGGACAACAGCGACAAAAGCCGGTAATTTCTTCAGAGAGCATGGAATAGAAAGCATCGATATTTTGCATAACAACAGTTTTTCCTACGGCGGTGTATCCATATGCGGAACGCGCGGCTGGTTTTATGAGGAGAGCAAAAACGATGTGCATGATAAGAAAATCATGAACCGCGAGGTAATGCGGCTGGAAGCGTCGCTGCGCTCGGCAGGCGAGGGGGATAAGTACGTTTTTCTCCACTACCCGCCGAAATATCAGGGCTATGAGTGCCCCGAGATATTGGAGCTGCTTAAAGCCTACAACGTTAAGCGCTGCTGCTACGGGCATATACACAGCGCAGGTTGCGCATATGCTTTCAACGGAATACTCGGCGGGACTCAGTTTCAGCTTGTATCCGCCGACTATGTCCAATTTCGCCCGCAGAAGCTTATTTGACAATATTAAATGTATAGTCTGTTCATTTATTAAAATAAAATCATTGCTTTTAAGGGCATTATCTGTTATTATTTATTGGTCTATGTGAAAAACTTTAGGAGGAATATATAAATGTTAGTAAAGAATGTAGAAAAAAATGACTCCAAGACTGCAAAATTTGAGGTAGAGATTGATGCGGCCGAGTTTGAAGCCGCAGTTAACGAGGCATATAAGAAGAATAAGGACAAGATCTCAATACCGGGATTCAGACAGGGCAAGGCTCCCCGCGCAGTTGTTGAGGGCATGTACGGACATGAGGTTTTCTATCAGGACGCTATCGACGACCTCGTTCCCGGCGCTTTTGACTACGGCTATGATAACTGTGGCCTTAAAATAATCGGCAAGCCCGCTATCTCCAATGTTGACCTTTCCGATGATAAGGTTCTTACTCTTACCTTCGACGTTGAGCTTTACCCCGAGGTAACTCTGGGCGAGTATAAGAACCTCAGCGCAGTTAAGGAGACCTTTATTGTCACCGAAGAGGATATTGACGGCCAGATCAAGGGCGTTCTCAAGCGCAACGGCCGCGTTATCGACGTTGAGCGCGAAGCTCAGATGGGCGACACCGCCGATATCGATTTTGACGGATACCTCGACGGAGTTCCCTTCGACGGCGGCAAGTCCGAGGGCTATGAGCTTGAGCTTGGCTCACACACCTTCGTGCCCGGCTTTGAGGAGCAGATCGTCGGCATGAACATCGGCGAGGAAAAGGACATCAATATAACCTTCCCCGAGGATTACACCCCCGAGCTTGCAGGCAAGGACGTTGTGTTCAAGGTAAAGCTGAACGCTCTTTCCATGACAGAGCTGCCCGAGCTGGACGATGATTTCGTTCAGGACGTTTCCGAGTTTAATACCGTTGCCGAGTACAGAGAAGATACACGCAAGGATATGGAGCGCGTAATGCAGGAGCAGGTCGATGCCAAGTTCCGCACCGCTATCATGACAAAGGCCTGCGACAATATGACCGTTGAAGTACCCGATAGCATGATGCAGGCGAAGATCGACGAGCTTATCCACAGCTATGCCGCAAACTTCGGCCTCACTGATCCCAAAATGACAACCGAGCAGATCAGCCAGATGATGGGTCTGGACGAGGAAGCCATCAACGCCACCATCCGTCCCGCTGCCGAGTACCAGGTAAAGCAGGAGCTGCTTCTCAACGCAATAGTAGAGGCAGAGAATATTGAAGTCACCGACGAGGAGCTTGAGGATTATATCAAGGGTGCGGCTGAGACTGTCGGCGCCACTCCCGATCAGATCCGCAAGTACTTTGGCGATGAGTATATAAGAAGCGAGTTCAAGAAAGAAAAAGCCACCAAGCTGGTTATAGAGTCGGCAACCGAGGAAGCTGCTGAATAATTAGCTGATTATTCGGATATGATCTCCTGGATAAGCAGTATAATTCGAAAGGAGACTTATTATGAGTTTAGTACCCTATGTAGTTGAGCAGACGAGCCGCGGCGAGCGCTCGTATGACATTTTTTCAAGACTTCTCAATGACCGCATTATTATGCTGTCCGAGGAGGTCAACGACGCGACAGCAAGTCTTATAGTTGCACAGCTTCTCTACCTCGAGGCACAGGATCCGGACAAGGATATCCAGTTTTATATAAACAGCCCCGGCGGAAGCGTTACATCCGGCATGGCTATCTATGACACAATGCAGTACATCAAGCCCGATGTATCAACTATCTGCATCGGCATGGCCGCTTCAATGGGCGCGTTCCTGCTGTCAAGCGGAGCCAAGGGTAAGCGCCTTGCTCTGCCCAACGCCGAGATCATGATTCACCAGCCGTCGGGCGGCAGTCAGGGCCAGTGCACCGACATTCAGATCCAGGCCGAGCAGATCCTGAAGATAAAGAAAAATCTTAACAGGATACTTGCCGAGAACACCGGCAAAACCATCGAGACCGTCGAGCGCGACTGTGAGCGTGACCATTTCATGTCCGCGCAGGAGGCACTTGAGTACGGCATTATCGACAAGGTGATCACCAAGCGCTGAATTTGTGGGGGAACTTGATGTTCCCCCATATTTGTACCGTATTATAACTCCCAAATGTTTGAGGTAGATCAATGGCAAGAACAGACGACAGGAAAAGTATGAGATGCTCATTCTGCGGAAGAACGCAGGCTCAGGCCGGCAGGCTTATCGCCGGAAACGGCGCGTATATATGCGATGAGTGCATACATCTATGCATGAGCATAATCTCCGACGGCGAACAGAACTCGGTGCGCGATTCCGAGGGCAACAGGCTTCACTTTGAAGACCTGCCAAAGCCGGCGGGAATAAAAGCAAAGCTTGATGAATATATAGTCGGGCAGGACAGGGCAAAGGTAGTCCTTTCCGTTGCCGTGTATAATCACTATAAGCGCATTCTTTACGCAGGTGATAATGATGTTGAGCTGCAAAAGAGCAACATTCTGCTTATCGGCCCCACCGGCAGCGGAAAAACTCTCTTTGCGCAGTCGCTTGCAAAGATGCTGAACGTGCCTTTTGCAATCGCCGACGCAACTACGCTTACGGAGGCCGGCTATGTCGGCGAGGATGTTGAAAACATTCTTCTTCGCCTGCTGCAGGCTGCCGACTTCGATGTTGAGCGAGCTGAGAAGGGCATAATATACATTGACGAAATTGACAAAATTGCTCGTAAGAGTGAAAATACATCCATAACCCGCGACGTCTCCGGCGAAGGCGTCCAGCAGGCGCTGCTGAAGCTGCTGGAGGGCACGGTGGCAAATGTACCGCCCCAGGGCGGGCGCAAGCATCCGCATCAGGAATTTATAAAGGTTGATACCACTAACATCCTCTTTATCTGCGGCGGAGCGTTTGACGGACTTGACAAGATAATTGAAAGACGCACCGATAAAAAGAGCATTGGCTTCGGAGCTGAGATAAAAAGCTCTAACGAGAACGACGTCGGAGAGCTTCTTGCGCAGGTGCAGCAGCATGATCTGCTTAAATTCGGCATCATTCCTGAGCTTATCGGCAGGCTTCCTGTTATCGCATCGCTTGCCTCTCTCAAGCGAGAGGATCTTGTTCGCATCCTCACAGAGCCCAAGAACGCCATGACAAAGCAGTATCAGGCGCTTATGAGCTATGACGGCGTCGAGCTGGAATACGAGAAGGAGGCGCTTGAAGCGGTTGCCGACAAGGCCATCGAGAGAAAGATAGGCGCCCGAGGACTGCGCAGCGTCATGGAGAGCATAATGACGGATATAATGTATACCGTCCCTTCAGAAAATGACATTAAGAAGGTCATTGTCACCGCCGACTGCGTGAAGAATAACACCAGCCCCGAGGTAATTCGTAAGTAATATATGACAAGGCGGGGCATATGTCCCGTCTTGCGCCTTTTTAATACTCCAGGAAAGGAGAAAAATATGAGTAATACAAAAAGAACGGAAACGCGCGCAATGCCTATCTTAGCTTTGCGCGGGCTTAATGTGTTCGAGGGAATGCTCCTGAGCTTTGATGTTGAGCGTCCGATATCCCTTGCCGCGCTCAATTGCGCTGCCGGTGCGGATCAGGAGATTTTTCTCGTAACTCAGAAGGATATATCCACCGATCTGCCCGAAGAAAACGATATTTATGAATACGGTATGGTTTGCCGTATTCGCCAGCTTGTGCGCCAGCCCGGAAGCAAGCTCTGCAAGGTTATGGCAGAGGGAATGCACAGAGGCAGGATCGCCGAGTTTATCTCCGATCAGCCTTACTTTTTCGGCATGATCGAGAAGGTTCAGGACAAAGCGGAGACCGTTGAACAGGATAAGCGCGAGGCGCTTATGCGCACTGCCGTCAGCCTTTTCGACGAATATGTTCAGCTTGCGGGGAATATGGCTCCGGAAATGCTGCTCAACCTGGTTATCAGCCGCGACCCGAGCTTCGTCAGCAACTATATTTCGCAGAATGTTCGCCTTGACTATCGGGATAAGCAAGAGCTGCTTGAGGAGCTGCACCCGTGCAGGAGACTTGAAATGCTCATTGAAATGCTCAACCATGAGCTGAACGTGATGAGCATTGAGCAGGAGCTTAATGAAGCGACCAACGAGCAGGTAAACAGAAACCAGCGGGATTACTATCTGCGCGAGCAGATGAAGGTCATTCAGCAGGAGCTTGGTGAGGATGACAGCGTTGACGATATCTCTGAGTACAGGGCGAAGATCCGCAGCCTGAGCTTGCCGGAGGAGGTCGAGGAGAAGCTTCTCAAAGAGGTATCGCACCTTGCAAAGCAGCCGTTCGGCTCCACTGAGGCGACCGTTATAAGAGGCTATCTTGACACATGCCTTGAACTGCCGTGGAATGTAAAGACAAAGGAGACAAACGACATTGCTGCGGCAAGGAAAAAGCTCGACGAGGATCATTTCGGCCTTGAAAAGGTCAAAGAGCGCATAATCGAATATCTTGCGGTGAGGCATCTTGCACCCGGCATGAGCGGCAGTCTGCTCTGCCTTGTCGGCCCTCCGGGAACCGGCAAGACAAGCATCGCAATGAGCATAGCAAGAGCAACAAACCGCAATCTTGTACGAATCTCTCTCGGCGGCGTACACGACGAGGCGGAGATACGCGGACACAGAAAAACCTATGTCGGAGCGATGCCCGGCAGAATAATTAACGGCATCCGTCAGGCCAAGAGCTCAAATCCTCTCATGGTTCTTGACGAGATAGACAAGCTCGGCTCAGACTACAGGGGCGACCCGTCGGCTGCGCTCCTTGAGGCGCTTGACCCGGAGCAAAACTCCACTTTCCGCGATAACTTCCTTGAGCTGCCGTATGATCTGTCCGATGTCTTTTTCATAACAACAGCAAACACCACGGACACGATACCGAGAGCGCTGATGGACAGGATGGAGATCATCGAGCTGTCGAGCTATACCGACGAGGAGAAGCTCAGCATAGCAAAGAATTACCTGCTGCCTAAGCAGCGCAAAAAGCACGGCCTGAAGGCGGCTCAGCTAAAGCTCAGCGACGACGCGATACGCGAGATTATAAGCCTCTATACCCGCGAATCGGGAGTGCGAAATCTTGAGCGTAATATTGCTACGATCTGCCGCAAGACTGCCGTTTCCGTTGCAAACGGCGAGCGCAAGAGCCTCAGCCTTCGCGCGGGAGGGGTGCAGACCTATCTCGGAGCGGCAAAGTTCAAGCCCGAACAGCGTCACATGAGCGATGAAGTAGGACTTGTTCGCGGTCTGGCATGGACGAGCGTCGGCGGCGAGGTTCTCGATGTTGAAGTCGCGGTCATTGACGGCAGCGGCAAGCTTGAGCTGACGGGAAACCTCGGCGATGTTATGAAGGAGTCCTGCCACGCTGCGGTGACCTATATAAGAAGCCGCGCACCAAAGCTCGGTATTGACCCGGACTTTTACAAATCCAAAGATATCCATATCCATTTTCCCGAGGGCGCGATACCCAAGGACGGTCCCTCGGCGGGTGTTACCATATGCACAGCCATAGTATCTGCGCTCACAGGAACCCCTGTCAGGCGCGATATCGCCATGACGGGCGAGATCAGCCTGCGCGGGAGAGTGCTTCCGATAGGCGGACTGCGGGAGAAAACAATGGCCGCGTTAAGAAACGGTGTCAGCACGGTGATAGTCCCGGCGGATAACGAGCCTGACCTTTCGGAGATCGACCCGACGGTCAGATCGGCTCTCAACTTTGTGCTGGCCGATAAGGTGGACAAGGTGCTTGAGGCTGCTCTTGTCAGGCACGAGAGTGAGGCAAAAGCGGATGTTATTATGCCCGTTGCCGGGAAAAAGCAGAGACCCGGCCTGAGGCAGTAAGGTGCAATATGGCTGATTTCAATGTAAACAAGGCTGAGTTTATAAAATCCGCGGCAAGTCCCGACGGGTTTATACGCGATGAGCTGCCGAATATCGTCTTTTCTGGCAAATCCAACGTGGGCAAATCGTCTGTTATCAACAGGCTGCTAAACCGCAAAAACTTTGCCAGAGTGGGTCAGTCGCCCGGAAAGACGATACATGTAAACTACTTTCTCATCGACAAAAAGGCATATTTCGTCGATCTTCCGGGATACGGCTATGCCAAGGTGTCAAAGCAGGAGCGCGAGCGCTGGGGCAGGCTCATGGAGCAGTTTTTTGCGGCAGAGGGGCTTATTGATCTCGGTGTTATGATAGTTGACGCCCGGCATAAGCCGACTGCGGACGATGTTACCATGGCGCAGTGGTTTAAAAGCGCGCAATGCCCGATGGTAGTTGTTGCAAACAAATGCGATAAGCTCAAAAAGAGCGAGCTTGAGCCGAACATGGCGCTTATTAGCTCAACTCTTGAGCTTTCAGAGAACATTCCGCTGATCCCGTTTTCTGCAGAGAAGGGCAGCGGCAAGGATGCACTTATGGCGGAGATACTCAGGTATGTTTAATACAGGCTCTTTTTCCGACGTCATGAGAAATCTTGACTGGTCGGTGCTGACTAATATGCTGCTCAGGGCTGTTCCCGCGCTCATATGTATAACGCTTCATGAGCTCAGCCACGGCTATGTGGCCTACAGACTGGGGGATAACACCGCAAAAAACATGGGCAGGCTTACGCTCAACCCGATAAAGCACCTCGACATAGTGGGCCTTATAATGATGATAGCATTCAACTTCGGATGGGCAAAGCCCGTGCCGGTCGATATGCGCAACTTCAAAAACCCAAAGCGAGATATGGCTATTACCGCTCTTGCGGGGCCTGTATCGAACGTGCTCATATGCTGCGTAGTGCTGTTTATTTACGGACTTATTTTCCTGCCGTGCAAAATAGCAGATACTACGTTCGCCGATTCCATATTGACTCTCGTCTATGTAACGGCGTACCTCAGTATTGCGTTTGCGGTATTTAATATTATCCCCATACCGCCGCTCGATGGCTCAAAGGTGCTGTTCTCCCTCATGAGCGACAGAAGCTACATGAAGCTAATGCGCTATGAGCGCTACGGCATGATAGTGCTTTTGCTGCTCGTGGCTACAAATGTTTTGGGAAATCCGCTGACCGTGGCAACGGATTTTGTGTTTGAAAAGCTCTTTGTTTTTGCTGACTGGGGCCTTGCTCTGTCGAGCGGTTTATTCTACTGATATGGAAAATCCGACTTTTTATCTTGAGGGCATAGTTAAGGAAAAAAATGAATCTCAGGACTTTAACGGGCCGCTGAGCCTTATACTTATGCTTCTTTCCAAAAACAAAATAGAGATACGCGATATCAGGATCTCCGAGATCCTCGACCAATACCTTGAGTATCTGGCGGAGATGGAGAGGATGGATCTTGAGATCGCCAGCGAATTTGTTCAGATGGCGTCGCACCTGCTGTACATAAAGACAAAAACGCTGCTGGCCGGGGAGAAAGAGGTAAGCGAGCTTGAAGAGCTGATAAGCTCCCTGGAGCAGCTAAAGTGCAAGGATGTGTACGCCGCTGTTCAGAAGATAAGCCCGGAGCTAAAACGAGCCTCCGAAAGGGGACTGCTTTACTTCACGAAAATGCCGGAGCCTCTGCCGAAAACAACGCGGGAATATGAGTACCGCCATGAACCGGCAGACCTGTTTCGAGCTCTGTACGCGGTCGTTACCCGCGGCGGGAAGCCGATCGAGCCGGAGCTTGCGCACCGAATAGTGCCCTCGCGCATTATTTATGAGGTCAAAACGAAAAGCCGCGAAATAATAGAGCGTGTTCGCTGCGGCGAGACTAAAATCTCCGAGCTGTACTCTGCCTGCGGCAGCCGCTCGGAAATAGTAGCCACGTTCCTGTCGGTGCTTGAGCTGTGCAGCATGGGCAGCATTGAGCTGTGCGGCGATGAATCCGATTACAGCATCAAATTTGTTGGTGGAAATATAGACGAAATACTTGAAAATATCGTAGAGTAGGATATAAAATGGAAACAGAAAATATAAAATCGGCGATAGAGGCAATACTTTTTGCGGCGGGCGAGCCGGTTCCGGCGGCGAGAATATCGCTGGTGCTCGGCGTGGATGAGGATACTGTTTTTGCGGCGGCTAAGGAGCTTTCCGATGAATACAGCTTCAATCAGCGCGGAATAATGCTTTTAAGGCTTGATAACAAGCTTCAGCTTTGCTCATCTCCCGAATATGCAGCGGTGATAACAAAAACGCTTGAGCAGCGCAAGCCGCCCATGCTCTCTCAGCCCGCGCTTGAAACGCTTGCGGTCGTTGCCTATTTTCAGCCTGTTACTCGAGCGTATATCGACCAGGTGCGGGGCGTTGACAGCTCGTATACCGTTGGCGTCCTGCTTGAGCGCGGACTGATCGAGCGCTCCGGTAAGCTTGATGTCCCCGGCAGACCCTCACTTTTGCGGACAACGGACGTTTTTTTGCGCACTATGGGCGTCAGCAGTCTTGAAGAGCTGCCCGAGCTGCCGGACATTACCTCCGGCGACGGCGTTAAAAAGCTTGAGGACGCAATAGAAAAGCTGAGCACGGTGGGTGAAAACCAATTGGAGATTGAGGAACTGAAATAAGCCCTAAAGGTGATGCAGTTGACGGTATTAGTCATAATTCTCATATTACTTGCGCTTATAATGCTTATACCGCTGGGCGTGTACGCAAGCTACGACTCGCAAGGACTGCGGCTGAAACTCAAGATATCCGCGTATAAAAAGCAGATATTTCCGCGAGAGCCTGAGCCTGAGCCGAAACCTGATGAGACAGAGGAAGCTGACGGCGAAAAAGCGGAGAAGCCAAAGAAGCTTCCCGCGTTCAGCCCGCAGGAGTGGCGCAGCCTGCTGAATACGGCTTTTAAAGCACTCAGACGTTTTAAAAGAAGCCTCAGATTTGATAAGATAGTTCTGCGCTTTATTGCCGCATCGTCCGATCCGTATGATACGGTAAGAATATTTAACGCCGTAAACAGCGTCATTGGCGCGGCCATTCCGTTTTTTGAAAACGAATTTAAGGTCGGGCAGAAGGACATTGTTATCGACACGGATATGACCGGCGATAAATGCAGGTACTCATTTGAAATTGAGCTTTCAATAAGAGTGGGTCAATTGCTGGCAATTGCGTTTGCGGCGGGTTTTGCCGTTTTAAAGCTGCTTGCGGCGCAAAAGATCAATCAATTACGGGAGAGGAAGGCACATAATGGAAAACAACAAACTCAGCGAAATGATGCAGTCGACGATGAGCAATATCAAGAACCTTGTTGAGGTCAATAATATAGTCGGCGAGCCGATCGTGACGCCTGACGGCCTTACGATCATACCCGTTTCGCGGCTGAGCTTCGGCTTCGGCGGCGCCGGCGGCGACTCTCTTGGTACGGCCAAGCAGGGCTACGGCGGCGGCAGCGCGGCCGGAGTGAAGATCGAGCCTATCGGCTTTCTTGTGGTCAAGGAAGGCAGTGTGCGAATGATAAACGTAGCGCCGCCTGCCAAGACAAGCGTTGACAGAATGCTGGATCTCGTTCCCGATGTGATGGATAAGATCGAGAGCATTTCGACTAAAAACAAGGAGTAAATTTATAAATTTGCGTCAATAATAAACACTACCTGTAAAGGTGGTGTTTATTTTATGAAAAAAATTATATCTATTCTATTATGTATCGGCTTTGTGCTGTGCATACCGTCAGTTGCCGCAAGAGCAGATGAGTATGAGCTAAGCGCGCAGAGCGCCATACTTGTATGCGCTGATACAGGAGACGTACTGTATGAGAAAAATCCGGATGACAAGATGCTGATCGCCAGCATAACTAAGATAATGACGGCGATCATAGTCATTGAAAATTGCGACATGGATGAGCAGGTAAAAATAAAGCCCGAGTGGAGCGCGGTCGAGGGCTCGAGCATGTATCTGAAGCCCGACGAATACTACACTGTGTCCGAGCTGCTCACGGGGCTACTTCTCGTGTCCGGAAACGACGCGGCGACTGCGCTGGCGTGCAATATGTGCGGCGATGAGCTGTCATTCGCGGTGAAAATGAATGAAAAAGCCAACGAACTGGGCATGTCAAACAGCTCATTCAGAAATCCGCACGGCCTCGATGACCCCGAACACTATTCCACGGCGCGCGATATGGCGATACTGGCAAGCTACTGCATGGAAAACGATATATTCAGAGATATAGTGTCAAGAAGCTACGCAACGGTGAAGGATCAGACGTATGTAAATCACAACAGGCTGCTTCGTGAGTATGACGGCTGCATGGGCGTTAAGACAGGGTATACGATAGCTGCCGGAAGAACTCTTGTGAGCTGCGCGGATAGAAACGGCATGCGCCTTGTGTGCGTCACGCTCAACGCTCCCGACGACTGGAACGACCATAAGTATCTGCTCGATATGGGCTTTGAAAACTACAGGATAGCGTCGTACAGCGACAATAATTTCAGGGTTAGCCTTGACGTTGCCTCCGGAGTAAACGGAACTGCTGAAGCCGTGCCGGAAAATGATATAAAGATACTGACAAATGCCGATGATGAGATAGACGTAAGGCTCGAAGCGCCGCGAATACTGTTTGCAGGCGGAATAAAAGGCGAAAAAGTTGGAGAGATACAGGTATTTGTAAACGGAGAGCTTGCGGCGAGCGAAAAACTGGTTTATACTGATAACGTTTATCAGAATAACAAAAACAAATTAAGCGCACATGAGCGCATCGGCAGATGGTTCGGCTCTGTGCTCAAACCGTATTATATTGCGGGTGAGGATAAGTGAAGAAGCGATTACAAAAAATCATCTCGGAATCGGGTCTTACTTCAAGGCGAAAGGCAGAGACTCTGATAATCGGCGGCAGAGTTACCGTAAACGGTGAGACAGCCGCTTTGGGCGACAGCGCCGATTTCGAGACTGATGTTATCTGCGTGGACGGCAAACCGATCTGCCGTCCTGCTCAGAAAACCTACATAATGCTTAACAAGCCGCGAGGCTATGTGACTACGCTGAGTGATGAAAAGGGCCGCCGCTGTGTAAGCGAGCTTGTAAGCGATGCGGGAGTACGGCTGTATCCAGTGGGCAGGCTTGATATGTACTCTGAGGGGCTGCTCATCATGACCGACGACGGGGAATTTGCAAACCGCCTTATGCATCCCTCGTCCGAGACCGAAAAGACATATCATGTGTGGCTTGACGGTAAATGCAGCGAGCGATCCCTTGAAATTCTCCGCAGCCCTATGACTATAGACGGCTACAGAATAAGCCCTGCGAGGGTAGAGATCCTCCACGAAAATGAAAACTATACAAAGCTGTCCGTTACCATACACGAAGGCCGAAACCGTCAGATAAGAAAAATGTGTCAGGCGGCCGGTGTGAAGCTGAGCAGGCTCAAGAGAATCTCGGAAGGCCCCTTACGACTCGGCACTCTTGAAACGGGACACTGGCGATATCTTAGCAGCGAAGAGTTGCAAGATATTTTTGAAAACGAAATTTGAAAATCCATATATTTCATATTTATTTGCCTCAAAGCTGCTTTTTTGCAAGTTTGGGGTAAATTAATTGCAAAAAACTATTGCAATTCTCAAAAAAAACAGTAAAATGTATGTATGTTTTAAACGGAGATGAGCGTTATGCAAAACGACCTGCTGTCTATGCTTTCAAAAGGAAGCAGCAAATTTTCAAAGGGTCAGAGAATCATTGCAAAGTATATTCTTAATAACTATGATAAAGCCGCGTTCATGACAGCCGGAAAGCTGGGAAAGATCGTCGGCGTAAGTGAGTCTACCGTTGTCAGGTTTGCGGCAGAGCTGGGATATGACGGATACCCGAGCATGAGAAAAGCGCTTCAGGAAATGATACGCAACAGGCTTACCTCGGTTCAGCGTATTGAAGTCGCCAAGGACATGATCAATGATACCGATCTTGTGAAATCCATTATAGGCAGCGATATACAGAATTTGCAGGCAACGATGGATCTGCTGAAGGAGGATAACTTCAATAAGCTTGTGGATCTCATTGTTGAGGCGAAAAACGTATATATTGTCGGAATGCGTACTTCGACGGCTCTTGCAAGCTTTTTAGGACTGTATCTGAACCTGCTCAGGGGCGGCGTAAACGTTGTGCAGGACACTGCCGCAAGCGAAATATACGAACAGATAATCAGAATCGGGGAGGGCGACCTGTTTATAGGTATAAGCTTCCCGCGCTATTCAAGTCATACGGTCGACGCAATGGAGTTTGCAAAAAAAATGGGCGCGCAGACCGCCGCTATCACCGATAGCTCTGCTTCGCCGCTTGACGGCATAGCCGAAGTGTGCCTGCATGCAAAAAGCGACATGGTGTCGTTCCTCGATTCGCTTGTGGCTCCAATGAGCCTTATAAACGCGATCATAGTCGCCGTCGGAGTAAGGAATAAGAAACAGATCTCGGGCACATTTGAACGCCTTGAGAAGATATGGTCGGAGTACGATGTCTATGAGCCGTCTGAGCGCTGACGCTGTAGTTATCGGCGGCGGAGCCGCGGGAATGCTGTGCAGCGCTGTTGCCGCTGAGCGAGGGCTTGATGTTATACTGCTTGAGCCGAACAAAATCCTTGGCAGGAAGCTCAGAATAACGGGTAAGGGCCGCTGTAATGTTACAAATAACTGCGACATAAAGGAGTTTTTGAGTAACATACCCGGCGACGGACGATTCCTGTACAGCGCGCTTAACCGCCTGTCTCCGCGCGACACGATGGAGCTGTTTGAAAATTTAGGGCTTCCGCTCAAGACGGAGCGAGGCAACCGCGTTTTTCCCGTCTCGGACAACGCAAACGACGTCGCCGGTACTTTGCAGCGATATATGAACCGCAGCGGCGTAAGAGTTGTACACAGCACGGCAAAGCACATCGTTACAGAAGATAATGCCGTTACCGGCGTTGAAACGAGCGACGGACTTATTAAATGCCGGGCTGCGGTGATATGCACCGGGGGACTATCGTATCCTCTCACAGGGTCAAAAGGCGCGGGATACATAATGGCAGAAGAACTCGGGCATACCCTTATTCCAAGGCGGCCGTCCCTTGTGCCTCTTGAGAGCGACGATGAATATTGCGCCGAAATGCAGGGCTTTTCACTTAGAAACGTTGAGCTTTCGGCATATGAAAACGGCAAGCTAATATTCAGGGAGCTGGGTGAAATGCTGTTCACGCATTTCGGGGCAAGCGGACCGCTGGTTTTATCTGCAAGCTCGCATATGCGAAATTTCGGACAGGCAAGGTACGAGCTTAGCATTGACCTCAAGCCCGGACTGGATGAAAAGAAGCTGGACGCGAGACTGCTGAGAGATTTTGAAAAATACGCAAACCGTGATTTTGCCAATTCGCTGGGCGATCTTGCGGGGAGAGTAATGATACCTGTACTGGTGAAGCTCTCAGGTATCCCCGGAGAAACAAAGGTCAATTCCATAACGCGCGCGCAGCGGCATGAGCTGCTCAGACTGTTTAAAAATTTCCCCGTGTCTGTTTCGGGGCCGCGGCCTGTAGACGAAGCGATAGTCACCTCCGGCGGCGTCTCAACAAAGGAGATTAATCCGCGCACTATGGAGTCAAAGCTGTGCAGCGGATTGTACTTTGCCGGAGAGGTAATGGACCTTGACGCATACACCGGCGGTTTTAATTTACAGATAGCGTGGTCAACAGCATATGTGGCCGCAAATTCAATATAAAGCAGGAGAAAAAATGATATCTATTGCAATAGACGGACCTTCCGGAGCGGGTAAAAGCACGATCTCAAAAGCGGCAGCCAAGCGCTTCGGATATATTTATGTTGATACCGGAGCGATATACAGAACGATAGGTCTTGCGGCTAAGCTGAGGAATATTGACTCAGCGGACAGCAGGGCTGTTATCTCCATGCTGCCGGAGCTTAACATTGAGATCGAGTATAACGAATCGGGGGCACAGTGCATGCTCCTTGACGGTGCGGATGTTTCCGGGGACATAAGACTTCCGGAGGTATCCATGCTCGCGTCAAAGGTGGCGGCTATCCCGGAGGTCAGAGAATATTTGGTTGATATGCAGAGAAAAATGGCCGAGCGCTATGACGTCGTGATGGATGGCCGGGATATTGGTACGGTCATTTTACCCAATGCCGATCTGAAGATATTCCTGACTGCCAGCTCTGAGGACAGAGCAAGGCGGAGATATGAGGAACTGCTCCAGAAGGGAATAAAAGAGAGCTTTGAAGATGTACTTAAAGATTTGATAAAGCGCGACGAGCAGGATACTCAGCGCGCCGCCGCGCCTTTGAAGGCTGCTGACGACGCAGTGCTTCTTGATACAAGCGGCAACACTCTCGAGGAGAGCATAAACGCAGTTTGCGGCATTATCAGCGAAAGAATCGGCAGCGATCGGAAGTGAGCGCAATGAGAAATATCATCACCGCAAAAAGCGCCGGTTTCTGCTTCGGGGTAAGCCGTTCGGTCAGTATGGCGGAAAAGCTGCTTGAAGAGGGGCGGGCATACTCCCTCGGCTCGCTTATCCATAATGATGACGTTGTTTCGTATCTTGGGGCAAAGGGACTTGAGGTGATAAACTCTCCGGCGGAGCTTCCCGAGGGCGGACGGGTCATAATCCGCTCGCACGGCGTTTCAAGCGACGTGTACAGGGAACTTGACGAAAAAAAAGCCGTCATATGTGACGCGACCTGCCCTAAGGTAAAAAAGATACACGAGCTTGCGTCAGAAGCATCAGACGCCGGGCGATTTGTTATCATAATAGGCATGCACGGTCACCCTGAGGTTGAGGCTGTCGGAGGCTGGTGCGCAGAGCATGCCATATGCGAAAACGCGTCAGAACTGGCTCAACTGTTCAGTAAAAAGGCCGAACTATTGGATAAACCTATAACCATGGTCGTCCAAACAACGCAAACTCGCAGTAATTTTACCGAATGTGCAAATTTCTTAAAAAAAATGTGTACAAATATACAAATCTTTGATACAATATGTGGTGCGACATCCATGAGGCAGGAAGAGGCTGCGAAAATTGCGGCTTTGTGCGATGCTATGGTCGTTATAGGCGGAAAACACAGTGCCAACAGCGTGCATCTTGCGGAGATATGCCGCAGGGAATGCGGCAATGTTCAGTTTATATCTAATGCGGAAGAGCTGGATATGGACAAGCTGTCGGGCGCGGGATCCGTTGGGATTACGGCCGGAGCGTCAACTCCATCATGGGTAATTAAGGAGGTAAGTAATAAGATGAGCGAAGAAATCAAAATTGATGCTACTGCAGCAGAGGAGAAGGAGATGTCCTTCGACGAAATGCTGGAGGAATCCATCAAAACTATATATAATGGAGACAAGGTAACCGGTTATGTTATGGCTATTACCGGCACTGAGATCAGTGTCGATATCGGCACAAAGTATTCGGGATTCATCCCCACCACCGAGTTTACCGATGACGGCATCAATGTTGAAGATGCGGTTAAGGTCGGCGACACAATCGAGGCAGTCGTCGTTCGCGTAAACGATGTTGAAGGCACCGTTATGCTCTCCAAGAAGCGTCTTGACGCTGCAAAGAGCTGGACTGCAGTTGAGGAAGCCGTTGAGAACGGCAATTTCCTTGAGGGCGTTGTCACTGAGGAGAATAAGGGCGGCATCGTTGTTTCCGTCAAGGGCGTGCGTGTTTTCGTACCTGCGTCCCAGTCCGGCCTGCCCAAGGAAGCAGATATGAGCCAGCTTCTCAAGCAGAAGGTTCGCGTTAAGATCACCGAGGTCAACCGCGGACGTAAGCGCGTTGTCGGTTCTATCCGTGCCGTCGCTCAGAAGGAGCGCCGCGAGCGTGCCGAGGCCATCTGGAACGAGATGGAGATCGGCAACAGGTATCACGGTACCGTAAAGTCGATGACCAGCTACGGCGCTTTTGTCGATATCGGCGGCATTGACGGTATGGTTCATGTCTCCGAGATGAGCTGGAGCCGCATTAAGAACCCCGCAGAGATGTTCAATATCGGCGACGAGGTCGATGTATACGTCATAAACTTCGACAGAGAGAAGAGAAAGATCTCTCTCGGCTACAGAGATCCTGCCGAGAACCCCTGGACTAAGTTCACAAGCGCATATAATGTCGGCGACACTGCCGAGGTCAAGATAGTCAAGCTCATGACCTTCGGCGCCTTTGCTGAGGTCATCCCCGGCGTTGACGGACTTATCCATATTTCTCAGATCGCAAACCGCCGCATCGGTAAGCCTGAAGAGGTTCTGAGCGTCGGCGATGTTGTCGAGGCTAAGATCACCGCTATCGACATGGAGAACCACAAGATCTCTCTCTCCATCCGTGCGCTTGCAGAGCCCGCAGCAGCACAGCCTGAGCTTCCCGAAGAGGATAATGGCGAGGATGCGCTCGTTTACGAGGTCTCCGCTGATGGCGAGGTCAAGGGCGATTTCGTAGAGGAATAATCGCAAAAATAACAGTATGTAATAGCCTGCTGAGTTTTCAGCAGGCTATTTTTATTGATAAATCAATGAAATTCAATTAATTTCCTTGCAAACATTAAACATTTTGTGTATAATTGTTATATAAATGATTATTATTCAGAAGGAGGAGTCGTCTTGTTCAAAATCGGAGATTATATTGCTCATCCCATGCATGGCGCGGGGATTATAGAGGGCATTGTGTCAAAAAAAATCAATGGTGCTGAACGGGATTACTATGTTCTCAAGCTGCCGGTAGGCGATATGGTCGTCATGGTTCCAGTGGAGGGCTGCGAGAATATCGGCGTGAGAAATATAATCAGCGGGGCTGAGGCAAAAAAGGTGATCGACTCCTTCTCCGAACTCGATATTTGTATGACGCAGAACTGGAATAAGCGCTACAGAGAGAATATGGATAAGCTTAAAAGCGGCAATTTGCTGGAGGTCGCATCAGTGGTCAAGGGGCTTATGTGCCGCGATAATGAACGCGGTCTTTCAACAGGCGAGCGAAAAATGCTGCATTCGGCAAAGCAGATACTTATATCCGAGCTAGTTATCGCAATGAATGTTAATTACGAGCAAATTGAAAAAGAACTATATGCTTCTATATAAAAATGAGGTCAGCTATGTCTATATTTGATAAAATTCTGAAATTCAGATCGCCTGCGCCTGACTTTTGCAGCGCGGTCGTGCTTGCGGCGGGCAATTCTCAGAGAATGGGCAAGGATAAGATACTTATGACTATCGGAGATGCTCCGGTCATTGCCCATACGCTCGAAGCGCTGCAAAGCTCCAACTGCATTGACGAGATCGTTGTCGTAACAAAGTACGAAAGCATGCAGGAGATCGCGGACATATGCAATGAGCGCGGCATCACTAAGGTGAGCCGTGTGGTTAGCGGCGGAAAAACGAGGCTTGAATCGGCGCTGATCGGCGTTAGCAATGTGAGTGATAAGGCAACGCTTATCGCGATCCATGACGGGGCAAGACCTTTCGTGAGCGATAAGCTCATTGAACGCGTGGTGTGCGCGGCTAAAGCGCATTCGGCGGCAGCTCCCGCTGTAACTGCCAGCGACACGGTCAGAATTTTAAACGGCAAGGGCGATGTTGCCCAAACGCCTGACAGGGAACATGTTGCGCTTGTGCAGACTCCGCAGGTCTTTCTTGCCGAGCTTATCAAGGCGGCGCTGACCCGGGCGCTGGACAAGGGACTCAAGATCACCGACGATTGTTCCGCGGTTGAAGCTATGGGATATAATGTGACAATAGTTGCAGGTGAAACCGATAATATAAAGCTCACCTCCGCCAAGGATCTCTATACCGCTGAGGGCATACTGGCTGAAAGGAGTGCCAGAAAATGAGAATCGGACACGGCTATGACGTGCATAAGCTTGTCGAGGGCAGAAAGCTCATTTTGGGCGGAGTTGAGATACCGCATGAAAAGGGGCTTCTCGGCCATTCCGATGCCGATGTGCTGACCCACGCGGTCATGGACGCGTTGCTCGGCGCGGCCGCTTTGGGCGATATCGGCAAGCTGTTTCCGGATAACGATGATAAATACCTTGGCGCGGACAGCATTGGGCTTCTGAAAAAGGTACTGGCAATAATTAAGGATAAGGGCTATAAGGTAGTCAATATAGACAGCACGATCATTGCGCAGCGACCCAAGCTGTCTCCGTATATAGATAAGATGCGCGAGACGCTGGCAGCGTCAATGGAAATAGGCCTCGACTGCGTTAGCGTTAAGGCCACGACCGAGGAAAAGCTCGGCTTTTCGGGCGCGGAGCTTGGAATAGCGGCTCACGCCGTCGCACTCATAGACTGAGCATAAGGCGAGCATAGGAATCCGTTTTTAAGCGGATATTGTCGGCACAGGCTGCGTTTCGCTCAATCACAAGGCGACAGCCTTCCTCAATCGCGAAGCCTTGCCTGTACCAACACTCTCTCGCTTAAAAATCTTCGACCTCTGCAAATGGATTTTTGTTCTTTATCAAGGCAGAGGACGCAGGAATACTGGCGTATTTCAAGGACGATAACGCAGAGAAAGGACAAAAAGACTTTGCAGAGGCGAGTTCGTGTACTCGTCTTATGCTCAATGAAAGCAACCGAACAGCGGTTGCTTTTGATTTTAGCAAATAGCCTCCCACCGCATAGAATGAAATAAAAAAGAAGGGGAGTTCTATGCGCTATTTAATCATGTGCCGCTCGCTGACATATGCACAAAGAGCGGCGAAAATTCTTGAACGACATGCAATATCCGCAGGGGTGACAAGGGCTCCTGCCGGACTTAGCGGCAACGGCTGCAGCTACTGCGTAACGGTTTCTTACGGCAGGGGCATAGCCGCTGCCGATATTCTGCGGCGGGAAGGACTGCTGCAGGGCAAGATATATCAGCAGAATACGGACGGTACGGTCAAGGAGGTATTCCTTTGATATACCTCGACTCTGCCGCAACAAGCTATATTAAACCGGCATCGGTCAAGCGGGCCATGGTCAATGCCATTGAGACTATGTCCAGCCCCGGCAGGGGCTCATATGCCGCGGCCATGAGAGCCGCCGATAAGGTGTATGAAGGCCGCGAGCTTGCCTGCAAGCTTTTTAATTTCTCCGATCCGCAAAACGTGGTGTTCACGATGAACGCCACTCACGCCCTCAATATCGCCATATCCTCGCTTGTGTCGGTGGGGGATAAGGTCGTTATATCCGGGTACGAGCACAATTCCGTAACGAGGCCGCTTAATCAAATAGGCGCCAAAACTGTTGTCGCGGCATCGCCGTTGTTTGAGACGGAATCAGTCATTCCGACGATAGAGAAAAATATCTCCGGTGCTAAGGCTGTCGTATGGAACCACATTTCAAATGTGTTCGGATATATTCAGCCGATATATGAAATTGCGAAGCTGTGCAGCAAATACAATGTACCGCTTATAATTGACGCCTCCCAGTCGGCGGGTATATGCCGGCTCGATATGTCCGAGCTGGGTGCGGCATATGTGGCTATGCCCGGACACAAGGGACTGCTGGGGCCGCAGGGTACGGGCATACTTCTTTGCGGCCAGACACCGAAGCCGCTCATGTGCGGCGGAACGGGCTCTGAGAGCGTACTTCAGTCGATGCCGGAATATCTGCCCGACAGGGCGGAGGCGGGGACGCATAACGTCGTCGGCATAGCGGGGCTTTGCGAGGGAATGAAATATGTGCTCAGGCGCGGCGCCGATAATATAGGCGAATATGAGGCGAGCCTGTGCCGCCGCATGGCGATGAGACTTAAAAAAGTACCGAAGCTGCAAGTGTTTGCATCGGATGCGGACAATCAGGCCGGAGTTTTATCTATAAGGCACAGCACAATGGACAGCGAAACGTTCTGCGACGCGCTGGGCAGACGCGGAATCGCGGCCCGCTGCGGGCTCCACTGCGCCCCTTTGGCGCACAATACGGCCGGTACAATAGATAAAGGCACTGTGAGACTCAGCTTCTCGCCGTTTATAACGCAGGCTCAGACCGATATGGCGTGCAGAGTTGTAGAAAGCGCCGCAAAGCAAGAAAATTAATTATTATTTAATTGCCTTTTCTGAATATATATTATATAATAAGATGATTAGACGATACAATTAGTTTACTCTTGATTGTATCGTCTCGGCTTACAGTATGCTGCGGACTGCGCACGAGTCTGCAAAGATAGATTAGCGGGGATGACAGATGCAGGAACTATCGAGTTATTTCATAAGAATGCTCAATTACATTTCAACGATAGGATTTTGGGATGTTATCGATATCCTGATAGTCGCCTATTTGTTCTATAAAGTAATTGATCTTGTCAGAAAGACAAGCTCCTATAATATTGCCAAGGGAATCTTCTTCCTTTTGATCGCAATATTCCTCTCGGGCGTGGCTCATCTGACGATGATAAACTATATACTTAAAAAGACCATTGAACTCGGCTTTATTGCCGTAGTGATTATTTTCCAGCCGGAGCTGCGAAAGCTTCTTGCGAAAATGGGAAGCCAGAATCTGTACGGTCTTTTCTCTCCGAGACTCAGGGAGGAGAGCAAGGTGGAGGCCGCCATCACTCAGACCGTTCTTGCCTGCGACCAGATGTCAAAGACAAAGACCGGCGCGCTTATTATATTTGAGCGAAATATTAAGCTTAGCGATATCATGACAACAGGCACTATAATCGATGCCGACACAACGGCGGAGCTGCTCAAGAATATTTTTTACCCGAAGGCGCCTCTGCATGACGGCGCGCTCATCATCCGAAACGCAAGGATAGCCGCCGGCGGCTGTGTGCTCCCGCTGACTAATAAGACAAATCTCAGCAAGGACCTCGGAATGCGCCACCGCGCCGGTATCGGAGCAAGCGAGCAGTCGGACGCGGTGGTCGTTATCGTATCCGAGGAGACCGGAGCAATATCCGTTGCGATAGAGGGTATGCTCAAGCGCAACCTTGATCTGCGGACGTTTGAGACTCTCCTGCGCAACGAGCTTGTTCAGGAGGAGAAAAAGAGAAGCACGGCAGTTGAGATTTTTTCACGTTTCTTTAATAAGCGTAAGGTGAACAGTGATGGAACAGAAAAAAAGAACTAAAAAAATATACGACAGCAAAGTCTTTTGGATGGTCGTGTCTCTGCTCTGCTCACTGGTTATGTGGGCATATGTCTCAAGCCTTGATAATACGGACAAGGAGATTACCTTTAATAACATAGAAGTGGAGTTCAGAGGCCAGGACGAGATTCTCGCTGAGAGGGATCTGTCTATTTCGAGCGTCGATGTAAAAACGGTCAGCATCTCTGTACGCGGCGAGCGCAGCAATATCACAAAGCTCAAGTCAAGCGACATTAAAGCCGTGATCGACGTCAGCAATATAACCCAGCCCAATGACATGACATGGGCATACAGGCTGGAATTTCCCGACTATGTGGATTCCAATAGCATTACGGTCGTCAGAAAAAATCCCGAGACCATCAATTTCACTGTCGTTAAAAACGAAAAAAAGACCATTGAGGTCAAGGGCAGCTTTGAGGGCACCATTGCCGAAGGCTGCGTGGCTGAGGAATTTGTATTCGAGCCGGAGACTATCGTCATCGAGGGGCCTGAGTCCACTATCAAAAATATCGACCATGCATGGGTTAGCTTCGGCAAGGATCAGACAATTGAATCGACCTATGTTGAAGATGCCGACTTCTTCTTGGTAGATGCTAACGGCAATGTATGTTCAAAGGAAGGACTCATGCTCTCTGTCGATAAGGTCACTGCAACTCAGCCCATACTCAGATCCAAGGAAGTACCGCTTCGCGTAAAGCTTATATCAGGCGGCGGCATTACGAGCGATAACTGCACTGTCAGCATTGATCCGCAGACAATAAGAATTGCCGGCGATTCCCGCATAGTTGACGATCTGGATTATATAGAGATAGGAACTATAGAGCTGTCGTCGTTTGTTTCGGGCTATGAGCATACATTCCCAATTGTGCTTGAGGATGGTGTGCAAAATCTTACCGGTGTGTCAGATGCAAAAGTGACGATAGAAATTGAGGGCACCCATACAAAGACATTTACAACAACGAATATTTCCTGCCGTGGGATAAGCAGCGGCTACCACGTTACGATAGACACAAAGGAAGTCGAAGTAACGCTAAGGGCGCTCAGCAGCGGGGCTTTTGACAGCATCAAGCCCGATGACATAAGCGTAATCGCTGACTTATCCGATTACGGCACAACGACCGGGCAGGTCATAGTCAACGCAAAGGTGCAGGTCTCAGGTCATGACAGCGTCGGGGCGGTTGGAGACGTTAAAGTAACCGTGACAATTTACAAGGATTAAAGTGAGAGGAAACTGATATGACTCAGGATGCAGTAGTAACCAAAGTGTTTGCAAACGGAATGGCGGAAGTCGCGGTGTCGCGCGGAACTGCCTGCGGGAGCAATTGCGGAAACTGCGAAAGCTGTGTTTTCCAGAATGAAATAAAGGCGTTTGCGAAAAACAACGTAAACGCGCGCCCCGGCGAAAAGGTGATTATAGAAAGCCTCAGCTCGAGAATATTCGGCGCGGCATTTTTGCTGTATATCGTACCGTTTATCGTGTTCTTTATCGGCTATGCGATTGCGGCGGCCAATAATCTCAGCGAGGGAATGAGCGTGCTGTGCAGCTTTGCGGCATTTTGCCTTGCCGCAGCGCTGGTTATAATTTATCAGCGCATAAGCAAAAGAAAAAATCCTATCAAATTTGTGATAACTCAGCTTCGCTGAGACGGAGGAAAAATGATAAAAAGCATGACGGGCTACGGCAGCGCCAAAAGCTGTGTGGAAGGCATTGAAGTAAGCGTCGAGCTCAAAAGCGTCAATAACAAGTTCCTGGATACATCGGTCAGACTTCCGCGCAGCTTCATCTTCGCGGAGGAGACGATAAAATCCGCTGTTTCTTCGCATATAAGCCGCGGCAAGGTCGACGTGTTTGTGACGGTCGATTCGTCCATGGCTGACGATATGATAGTGCGAGTAAATGAGCCTCTGCTTAAAGGGTATATAGACGCTCTTGAGCGCATTGCAGACGATTACAATTTGCCGCGCGATATAAGCGTTATGAGCGTCAGCAGATTTCCCGATATACTCTCTGTTGAGAAGAAAGAGCTTGATGCGGAAGCTGTCGCTGCGGGTATTAAGGAGATAGCAGAGCAGGCGCTGCGGGATTTTGATTTAATGCGCATACGCGAGGGCGAAAAGCTAAGACTCGATGTTCTCTCAAAGCTTGAGAATATCGAGGGCTTTGTCAGCATCATAGAGGAAAACGCGCCCAAGACAGTGGAAGAATACAGGGAAAGACTTCTCCAAAAGCTCAATGAGGTCATAGGCTCGGCGGGAGTAGACGAGAGCAGGATAATAACCGAAGCTGCCATATTTGCCGACAGGGTCGCTGTCGATGAGGAGACTGTCAGACTGCGCAGCCATATTTCTCAGCTCAGAACCATGCTGGAGACAGGCTCTCCGATAGGCAGAAAAATTGATTTTCTCATGCAGGAGTTTAACAGAGAAGCCAATACCATCGGCTCAAAATGTCAGAATTCTGATATTGCCCATGTTGTGGTAGACCTCAAATCGGAGATAGAAAAAATCCGTGAGCAGATCCAGAATATTGAGTGAGGTCTGCACATGAAGCTTGTGAATATCGGATTCGGCAATATGGTATCGGCGGAGCGGATAGTTGCAATCGTAAGCCCCGAATCAGCGCCCATAAAGCGAATGATCCAGGATGTGCGTGAAAAGGGGCTGCTTATCGACGCTTCTTTCGGCCGAAGTACCAGAGCTGTTTTGACAATGGACAGCGGAAATGTAGTTTTATCCGCGCTGACGCCCGAGGCGCTTGCGGCGCGAATTTCAAATACTAATGAGGAAGGTGCAGCAAATGGCTAATCAAAGAGGAAAATTGTTTGTAATATCCGGCCCTTCGGGAGCTGGCAAGAGCACGGTAGTATTTAAGGCTCTTGAAGAACGCAGCGACGTTTGCTTTTCAATATCCGCAACAACACGCAAGCCCCGTCCCGGTGAGATAGACGGTAAGGAATACTTCTTCGTCGATCTCGATAAATTCCGTGAGATGGTTGAAAATGATGAGTTCCTTGAGCACGCGGAATACGTTGCCAACTCCTATGGAACGCCGAGGGCATATGTTGAGAAAAAGCTCAATGAGGGCATGAACGTTCTGCTGGATATTGAGGTTCAGGGCGCGCTTCAGGTTCACCGGAAGATGCCCGAGGCGGTTATGATATTTATCATTCCACCGTCTATGAAGGAACTGGAGAGAAGACTGCGTAGCAGAGGAACAGACTCCGAGCGGAAGATCGAGGCTCGTCTTATCCGCGCAAAAGAGGAGTACGCGGCCGCAGATTTCTATGACTATATAATTATTAACGATGACGCAGACGCGGCGGCAAAGGAATTTTCCTCGATAATAAACGCCGAATACTGCAAATATGATTTGAGGAAAAACTATTTAAGCGAGGTAGATTGATTATGATGCTTTATCCCCCTGTAGCTGAACTTGTAAACAAGACAGGAAACCGTTATCAGCTCGTTAATCTCGTGGCGAGAAGGGCTCGTTCCATATCCGCGGCAGCCGAGGAAAACGGCGAAGTTCTTGAGAAAAAGCCCGTCTCTACTGCAATAGACGAGGTATATACCGGTAAGCTTACAATAGAGAAATAATGCTCAGCGGAGCTTAAGCATTCGTATGCTCGCATTATGCTTATGCTCCGCTGCGTTTTTGATTTATTTGGTCTGAACAGGGAGGCGGGGGCATGTTGGAGACCGGTGTTGCTAAAATTGCGGTCTCTGCCGCAACATATTGGCTTGACAAGCCCTACGACTATCTTATCCCCGAGAAGCTTCGGGATAAGGTCAGGCCCGGAGTGCGTGTGACCGTGCCTTTTTCAAGAGGCAACCGCAGGAGCGAGGGGATCGTCCTCAGCCTGACTGATAAGAGCGATTACGACAAGCTCAAGCCCGTTGAGGCGGTGCTTGACTCAGAGCCCGTGCTCACGTCGTCGCAGATGAAGCTTGCTCTCTGGATGCACGACCGCTTTTTCTGCACTGTTTATGACGCTGTAAAGACCATTTTGCCTGCCGGCTTCTGGTTTAAACCGGATGGAGCGCGCAGGGTAAACGACAAAACGCGCGAGATGATAAGTCTCGCTGTTGACGCCGGGGAGGCGTCAGAGCTTGCACGCGCAAAGCGCCGCAAGGCTCCCATGCAGGCGGAGCTGCTCGAACTTATGTGTACGGTCGGCAGAGTTTCGGCTCATGAGGCGCTGTATTTTACCGGCGCATCAAGGCAGTCGCTCAAGGCTCTTATCAATGCAGGGCTTATTGAAACGGATTTTGAAGAGATATTCAGGCGGCCGGAGGTATGGAACGAGGAAATTCAGCCTTTGCCGGTGCTCAATTCCGAACAGAGCGCTGTTTTCGAGGGACTGAATGAGCTTTTGCAAAGTCCCACGGCGGAGGCCGCCCTGCTTTGCGGCGTTACCGGCAGCGGCAAGACGTCGATATATATCCATCTTATATGCAGAACGCTCAAATCGGACAAGAGCGCAGTTTTGCTCGTGCCCGAAATATCGCTTACTCCGCAGATGATACGGACTTTTTCCGAATATTTCGGAAATGATGTTGCCGTACTGCACAGCAGCCTTTCGCTCGGCGAACGGTACGATGAGTGGAAACGCGCAAAAAACGGCGATGCAAGGCTCGTTATTGGGACGAGAAGCGCTGTTTTTGCGCCGTTTGAGAACCTCGGCCTCATTATAATTGATGAGGAGCAGGAGGAGAGCTACAAATCCGAAAACTCACCGCGCTATCACGCAAGGGATATCGCAAAATACCGTTGCGCAAAGACAAATTCGCTGTTGCTGCTCGGCTCCGCGACTCCGGATCTTGAGAGCCGGTATGCCGCGGAAAAAGGCAGATACAAATACTTTGAGCTGAAAAAACGATACAATGAAATGAAGCTCCCCGATGTCAGCATCGTTGATATGAAAAGCGAGCTTCGCGGCGGAAACGGCGGAAATATAAGCGAGCGGCTGCAAAGCGAGCTTGCAAAGAATATCGAAAACGGCGAGCAGAGCATACTGTTTATAAACAGACGCGGCGCTCATAAGCTCATAAGCTGCGGCGAATGCGGATATATCTATAAATGCCCCAATTGCAGTGTATCGCTTACCTACCACAGCTCAAACAGTCGGCTTATGTGCCACTACTGCGGCTATACCCAAAGGCCGGATAATGCGTGCCCCGACTGCGGCGGATTGCTTACGTTTATAGGCGCCGGTACACAGCTTATTGAAGATGAGCTCAAGCAGCTTTTCCCGGATTCGGGCGTTATACGGATGGACACGGATACCGTTAAAGCCGCAGGAAGCCATGATGCTTTGCTCGAGAAATTTAAGAAAGAAAAAATCCCCATCATGGTCGGCACTCAAATGGTCACAAAGGGGCTCAATTTTGAAAATGTCACGCTTATTGGCGTCCTGTCCGCTGACCAGAGCCTGTACTGCGGAGACTATCGCTCAGGCGAGCGCACCTTCTCGCTTATAACGCAGGTAGTCGGCAGGAGCGGCAGGGGAAGCAAGCCCGGACGGGCCGTTATTCAAACCTTCACGCCGCAAAACGAGATCATCCGTCTTGCAGCCGCGCAGGATTACGACGGCTTCTACAAATCGGAAATGCAGCTTCGTGCTCTTCAGCGCACGCCTCCGTTTGCGGATATCATCTCCATAACCGCGTCCGGCGTTGAGGAGGCGTCCGTTATAAAATGCTGCGAGGATATAAGAAATATCCTTTCCGCATCGGTCAAACACAGAACGGATATCAGCATTCTCGGCCCCGCGCCGCTTGCCGTCGTTAAGGTAAACAACAGATACAGATACAGGGTCAATATAAGCTGTAAGTCTGATAAAGAGATACGAGAGCTTGTATCGGCCGTGTTGGTTAAACTTAATTCATCAGGAAAATATAAGGGCGTCAGCATTTTTGCCGACAATAATCCCTTAGATTAAAGGAGAACGCTATGGCACTGAGAAACATATTAACCAAGGAAGATAAGAGCTTATATAAGGTCTGCCGTCCGGTTGTCAAGTTTGACGCGAGACTGCATCAGCTCCTTGACGATATGGCGGATACGCTCATTAAGGCCAACGGCGTCGGTCTTGCCGCCCCGCAGGTCGGCATTTTGCGCAGAGCCGTGCTGGTGATCGAAACCAATGTTGAAGAAGACGAGGATGAAGTGATCCTCGAACTCATAAATCCGGAACTTGTAGAGACCTCCGGTGAACAGGTGGGGGCCGAGGGCTGCCTCAGCGTACCGGGTGAATACGGTATTGTTCGCAGACCCGACCATGCCGTAGTAAAAGCTCAGGACAGAAACGGCGAATGGTTTGAATACGCAGGCGACGGCTTGACCGCACGGTGCATCTGCCACGAGCTTGAGCATTTAGACGGACATCTTTTCACTGAAAAGTGCGAGCGTATGCTGACGCATGAGGAAATATACGGAACCGAAGGCGGAGAAGAATAATGCGCGTTGTATTTATGGGCACTCCCGATTTCGCAGCGGAGTCGCTTAAAAAGCTGATTGACGAAAAATATGATATAGCCGCTGTTTTTACTCAGCCGGACAAGCCGCGAAACCGTGGAATGCAGCTCTCATTTTCTCCGGTAAAACAGCTTGCGCTTGATAACAATATTCCGGTTTACCAGCCGACAAAGCTGCGCGACGGAACCGCAACGGAGCTTATAAAAAGCCTCAGACCAGATATCCTTGTAGTCGTTGCTTACGGAAGAATACTGCCGGACGAAATGCTCGCAGTGCCGAAATACGGCGCAATAAACGTTCATGCCTCGCTGCTGCCCAAGTACCGCGGCTCAGCGCCTATACAGTGGGCGGTTCTCAACGGGGATAAAATAACCGGCGTATCGACCATGTATCTTGCAAGCGAGATGGATACGGGAGACGTCATATACACAGCCGAAACCGAGATCGGCGAATTTGAGACCTCGGGAGAGCTTTTTGACAGGCTCATGGTCATGGGAGCTGAGCTTTTGCACACTACCCTCCATGATATCGAAGCCGGCTGCGCACCGAGAAAAGCGCAGAATCATGCCGATGCAAGCTACGTTAAAATGCTCGATAAGAGCCTTAGCCCTATTGACTGGAACAGAACTCCGAGAGAAATAATCAAATGGATCTGCGGCTTACAGCCGTGGCCGGTCGCGACAATGGAGCTTAGCGGAGAAAAGTTCAAGGTCTATAGCGCCCGTTATACCGACAGCAGAACGGATAAAGCTCCGGGAAGCATCGTCGGAGCCGGAAAAAGCGGGATAGAAATCGCCTGCGCCGGGGGAGAGACCGTCATGGTGACTGAGCTACAGGCTCCGGGCAAAAAACGTATGAAGGCCGCAGACTATATTTTAGGGCATCCTATTACTGTTGAGGACTGAGATTTGGATAAAGCAAGAGAAGCCGCGGTGTTCGCGCTTGAGCGTTTCAGGCGCGAAAAGGCATGGACATCTGCCATTATTGACGGAGCTATAACTAAATACGGGCTTGATCCGCGCTCTGCTGCTCTCGCTTCAAATATCTGCATAGGGGTTCTGCAAAACCTTGCTTATTGCGATCACTGTATTGATGCGTTCAGCAGCTCGCCGTCTAAGATAGAGCCCAAGGTTCGGGATATACTCCGCTGCTCGGCATATCAACTCCTTTTTATGGACAAGATCCCGGCGAATGCAGCGGTGAACGAGGGCGTGAGCCTGTGCAAAAAGCTTGGCTATTCAAGGGCTGCCGGATTTTGCAACGCGGTTTTGAGAAAAATTGCGGACTCAGCGGAGAATCCTCCGGAGATACCGAAGGAGGGGACGGCAAAGTACCTTGCTTTGAAATACAGCCACCCGCTATGGCTGGCGGAATATATGATAGCCGCTCATGGCTATGATTTTGCCGAGGGATTTTTTGCCGCAAACAACGCTGTGAGCGATATTACGCTACAGGTGAATACGATAAAGACCACGGCGTCGGAGCTTTGCGCCGAGCTTGCGGATGCAGGCTATAGCTGCCGTATGCACCCATGGCTTCCCGACTGCATTGTGACCTCCGGCAATGTAAGCAAAATGCCGGGCTTTAATGAGGGACTTTTCTATGTTCAGGACGCGGCGGCCAAATGCACCGTTCTTGCCGCTGAAATACGCCCCGGTATGGGAGTGCTCGATGCCTGCGCCGCACCCGGGGGTAAGAGCTTTGCCGCAGCTGTTACAATGAAAAATCAAGGCGAGATAATATCATGCGATCTGAACCGGAAAAAAATCGCGCTTATTGAAAGCGGCGCTAAGCGTCTCGGTCTTGATATTATAAACGCATTTTCGCGCGATGCCAGACAGCCGATAGACGGCACATTTGACGTCGTTATAGCCGATGTCCCGTGCTCCGGCTACGGAGTTATAAGAAAAAAGCCGGATATTCGCTATAAAGACCCGGATGAGCGCCTTGCATTGCCGGAAATACAGTCGGCAATACTTGAAAACTTGTCGGCGGCTGTGAAAGTCGGGGGAGTTTTGCTTTACTCCACCTGCACTGTTTTCCGGGAGGAAAACGGGGACGTTGTGACGGCGTTTCTCTCAATCCATCCCGAATTTACCGCTGAGAGCTTCATACTGCCAAACGGCGCGGAAGCCGCGGACGGCATGTTTACCTTCTGGCCGCATATCCACGGAACGGACGGCTTTTTCGTATGTAAGCTGAGGAGGCTTAAATGAAAAACATAAAATCAATGCTTCCCGAAGAGCTTGAAGCCGATATTCTCGCTATGGGCGAGCCGAAATACCGCGCAAAGCAGGTGTTTAAATGGCTCGGCAGGGGAGTTGGCTCCTTTGAAGAAATGAGCGATATTCCAAAGAGCCTACGAATGAAGCTTGAAAAGGAATATACCATATATAAGCCCAAGGTCTTGAGCAAGCAGGTCTCGAAAATCGACGGGACTATCAAATACCTGTGGGAGCTATACGACGGCAACGCGGTCGAGACTGTCGTTATGAGCTATAAGCACGGCAATACCGTATGCGTTTCGTCACAGGTGGGCTGCCGGCAGGGCTGTGCGTTCTGCGCCTCGACCATCGGAGGGCTTGTGCGCGGGCTTGAGCCTTCGGAGATACTTGACGAAGTGCTGTTTTCCCAGCTTGATTCCGGGAAGACTATCTCAAATATCGTGCTCATGGGCATCGGTGAGCCGCTTGATAACTTTGATAATGTGGTTAAGTTTTTAAAGCTCGTCAACCATCCCGACGGAATGAATATCGGCATGAGGCACATTTCGCTGTCCACCTGCGGAATTATAGAAAAATTTGACGAACTGGCCGATCTTAATTTACAATTGACGCTGTCGGTATCTCTCCATGCTCCCGACGATGAGACACGCTCGAAAATAATGCCCGCAAATATCGGGCGCGGCGTTGACAATCTCATGAAAAGCTGCAAAAGCTATTATGAAAAGACCGGGCGCAGGATATCGTTTGAATATATCATGATCGACGGAGTGAATGACACAGAGTATCATGCAAGACTGCTTGCAAAGCGTGCAAAAGAGGTTTGCGCGCATGTAAATCTCATACCTATGAACCACGTTGAAGAAAGCCGCTTTCATCCGTCTACCTCCGGCCATATAAAAGGATTTATAAAAATCCTTGAGGATGAAGGCGTAAATGTGACGGTGCGGCGTAAGCTCGGCGGCGATGTTGACGCATCCTGCGGGCAGCTACGAAGAAAAATGCAGAAGGGTAATGATAAGGAATGAGAAGTTTCGGCATTACTGACAGGGGAAAAGTCAGAAGCGAAAATCAGGACAGTTATATTATTGAAAACTGTGATAAGCGTAAGAGCGTCGTTGCGGTCATATGCGACGGCATGGGAGGAGCCAAGGCCGGCGACCTTGCAAGCCGCCTTTCCAGCAAGGAATTTGTCAGCAGAATATTTGAGACCCTTGTAGCGCCGCGCTTTTTCATGGGCAATCAGGAGAAGCTTCTGCGCGAAAGCTGCGCCGACGCAAACGGAGTTGTCTATGAGTATTCTCGCTTTGACGCAAACTATAACGGCATGGGAACCACCCTTGTCGGCGGAATAATCACCCGCAGGAAGGCTTTCCTCGTCAATGTCGGGGACAGCAGAGCCTACCACCTGAGCAAAAACGGGATAAGGCAGATAACCTGCGACCATTCATATGTTGAAGAGCTTGTCCGCATGGGTGCCATAACGCGCGAAGAAGCGGCAACGCATCAGAAAAAGAACATCATCACCCGCGCTCTCGGCGTTGACAGAACGGTCGAATGCGATTACTTTGAATGTCCGCTCAAGTTGGGAGAAGGCATACTCCTGTGCTCCGACGGATTGAGCAACATGGTTTCCGATAAGGAGATGTACGAGTGCTTTACTAAGCACAGTTCCCCGGAAGAAACCTGCAATGAGCTTATGGCTATTGCGCTTGAGCGTGGCGCGCGGGACAATGTGACCGTTGTGCTTGTGAAGATTTGATATTTAAAGGTGCTTTTATGGAAAATAGTGCTGAAAAATATATAGGCATGATGCTTGACGGCCGCTACGAGCTGATCGAGCTTATCGGAGCGGGAGGTATGGCATATGTGTATAAAGCGCTGTGCCATCGGCTCAACCGCTATGACGCCGTTAAAATAATGCGTGATGAGACTGCGGAGAACGAGGAGTTCAGAAAAAGATTCAGGGCGGAGTCTCAGGCTGTAGCCATGCTTTCTCACCCGAATATCGTCTCGGTATATGACGTAAGCCACAGTGATGACGTTGAATATATCGTGATGGAGCTTGTTGACGGAATAACTCTGAAGCAGTATATGCAGAAGACCGGGGCTTTAAGCCCGGACGAGGCTGTCAATTTCACTACGCAGATTGCGAAAGCCCTTGACCATGCGCATAATAAGGGCATTATTCACAGAGACATAAAGCCGCAGAACATAATGCTGTTAAAGGACGGCATGATAAAAGTTGCCGACTTCGGTATCGCTTCTCTTCAGAACGATATTGAAGAGAGCAGCGGCGAGACTGTCGGCTCGGTGCATTACATTGCGCCTGAGCAGGCGAGGGGTGCAGCGCCCGATGCAAGGAGCGATATATACTCTCTCGGTATCGTTATCTATGAGATGCTTACGGGCAAGCTGCCCTATATAGGCAATTCCGAGGCTGAGGTCGCGGTCATGCATATGAATACCGTGCCTGAGCCGCCGCGAGCCATTGTTCCCGAGATACCGGAGGAGCTTGAGCGCATATGCCTCAAGGCGATGGATGCGGATATTGATTCCCGCTATCAGACAGCGGCGGAGCTTCTGGATGACCTCGAGGCTTTCCGCAAACAGAGCATTGCCGCCAAATTGCTTGAGGACAGCGATACATCGGAGGCTATACTCATCGAAGGCGACGATGCGCCGGATGAAGCTAAGTCCAGAAGAAAGAGCAGACGAAGCAGAAAAATTGCTTTCAGTTCCGGAATTTTTGCGGTTCTGATATTCATAATCCTTGTATTTGTATTTATAAACGGATATTTTCTCAAAGACCTGTTCTCCGAACCTGTGAAGATCGACATTCCAGGCTTTGTCGGCAGATACTATGAGGATGTTATAAACGATGGGGATTATGATAAAAACTTTAAGTTCACGCTTACTTTCAAGGTCGATCTTGAGCATGAGTACGGTATAATCCTCTCGCAGAGTCCGGAGGAGGGACAAAGCAGATCCGTTAGCGAAAAGAGCGAGAAGATAGAGGTGGAGCTTGTGATCAGCGCAGGTGAGGAACTTCCCGAAGACCAGCGCAAGGAGCAGTTAATCCCTAATTTAGTAAATAAAAGCCGTGATGAGGCAATAAGCATCATTCAGGATGCCGGTTTCACATATTCTATAAGTGAAGCGCCTTCTTCGAGCATCACTAAGGGATATGTAATAAACACGGAGCCGTCAGCAGGGGAAAAAGCCCAGTCGGGCTCTTCGGTGAGCATAATAATAAGCAGCGGCCCGGAGGTCAAAATGACTACCGTCCCGCAGCTCATGGGGCTGTCTAAGGATGCAGCCGTCTCAAAAATCGAAGGCAGCAATCTAAGCGTCGGCTCTATTACAACGGTTGACAGCGAGCTTGAGGCGGGCACTGTCGTATGGCAGAGCCAAAGCGCGGGCGAGTCTGTCCAGGAGCATACGAAGATATATATTCAAATCTCCTCCGGACAGGGCGGCGAGGGATAAATGAACGGTACAATAATCAAAGCGCTCAGCGGTTTTTACTATGTCAGCGCCGAAAACTCCGTATACGAATGCAGGGCGAGAGGGAAATTCCGCCTTGACGGGACGTCGCCTCTGGTGGGGGACAGGGTCAGCTTTGCACTTAGCGGAAACGGAAAGGGATATATTGAAAAAGTCCATGACAGAAAGAACTTTTTCATCCGCCCGGCGGTCGCAAATATTGACGCCCTTGTGTTTATCGCGGCAAATACCAATCCCGTCACCGACCCGTTTTTGATAGACAGGGTCTCCGTCATAGCAGAGGAAGCCGGATGCGAGCTGATCGTCTGCATAAACAAGACGGATATAGATATGGCAAACGAGCTTTATGATATTTATACCTCGTCAGGCTTTGAAACTTACAGGGTCAGCGCCGCCAACGGCAGCGGCATTGAGCAGCTAAGGAACGCTCTGAGGGGCAAGATATGTGCTTTTACAGGCAATTCCGGCGTAGGAAAATCGAGCATTTTAAATGCCATTGTTCCGGAACTCCGGCTTGAAGTCGGCGAGGTCAGCGAGAAGCTCGGACGCGGCAGACATACCACGCGCCACGTTGAGCTGTTTTCCGTTGGAGAGGATACATTTATCGCGGATACCCCGGGTTTTGCCTCTTTTGAGATAGAAATGATGCAGACGATAGACAAACATGAACTGCAATATGATTTCAGAGAGTTTGGAAGCTGTATCGGCCGGTGCCGGTTCTCCGACTGCGCGCATCTGAAAGAACCGGGCTGTGCGGTTATTGAAGCCGTAAACAGTGGGGCTATACCGCTTAGCCGGTATCAGTCGTATAAGAGACTGTATGATCTCAGCGCTCAGAACAAGTTCTGGGAGAATAAATAAATAAAGAATACTCGGGCCGCTTCCCGCATAGTGTTTTACAAACGCTTGTGCGGGAGGCGGTTTTTTGCGTAAGGATCCATCTTCTCTGCTCGCAACCATAGCCATTGTGGGCGGCGTAATAATAATACTGGCGCTGATACTGCCGACTAATTTCTGGTGGTTTATTTTAGCGGCGGGGCTTATCTGCTTTGGAATCTGGCTGCACAGATGCAAGTAGTAATAATGCCCCGAGCGGCTGCATAGTTTGTACAAACAGTGAAAACAAGGAAGGCGGAGCCAATATGAAAATTGAACTTAAAAACAGAGAGAAAAGCGCATATAAAAAGCTGTGCTGCACTCAGTCAGCAAAAGAACTAAAGGAGGATATAGTTGTACCGGACACTTTAGAGGATATCCTGCGGATACTTAGCTGCACTCATCAGTGCAGGATAAGGTCAAAAAACGTTGAGCAGGACTGCGTTTTAGTTGGCGGAGAGTTGGATGTAACGGTCCTCTATATCCCCGAGACCGGCGACGGCATACAGACTATCAGCACGGTTATACCGTTTGAGCTAAGGCTCGATGCCCCCGGCGCTGACAGCACAAGCGTATCTATAATAGATACTTCCGTATTAAACCTTGACGTAAAGACGGTAAATCCCCGGAAGGTATCGGTAAGCGCGGATATCTGCATAACGCAAAGCTGCTATAAATATCTCGACATGGCGTGGGCGGAGGCCCCGGACACAACTACCGAGAAGCTGTTTATAAAGCCGGGCGAAGTGGATTATCAGGGAATAGTTCTTGCAACCGAGAAGATGCTGAGCCTTGAGGAAGATCTTCAGCTTCCCGATAACATACAAAACGGCGAATTCATATCCGCCTGCTCAAGCATCACTGTTGACAGCAGCGAAGTTATAGGCAGCAAGCTTATCGTAAAAGGCCGCGCGGAGATAGAAGCGCTGTATATCGTATCCTCGGCTCCTGAGACGGCAGCGTTCAGCATAGGTTTTTCACAGCTATTTGAACTTCCGGATGACGTCAAAGAACCAAACGTCCGCGCTGAATGCATGGTAACAGGTCAATACTTCGAGCCATTGGGTGAAAAGCTCGCTGCTGATATTCGCGGAGTTATACAGATCATATGCACCGAACAGCAGCACATAAGTTACATAGAGGATGCATATGCCTGCGGCATGGAGCTTGGCATAGATAAAATGGAGTTTCAATATTTGCAGATCGCCTCGTGTACGAGGGGAAGCGAGAGCCTATCGCTGTCGTACAACACCGATTACGGTGCCAACAGGATACTTTTCTCGCGCGCGTCATGCTCTGCCGTTGATATTTCCGACAGCCAGATATCCGTTCCCGTGACGGCGGATATAGTATATGAGGACAGTGAAGGAGCGCTGCGCTCGTGCAGGGTGCGCGGTACTGCGGAGATACCATATCAGGCAGACGAGGGGAGCGAGCTTGAGTCTGCCCGCATAAAAAGCGTAAAGGCTTCGGCAAGAGCGGACGAAACTCTTATAAGTATTACGGTAAGTATCGAAGCCGAGTTCTCTACCGCCACCCACTCCAGCGTCAGCATGATAAACGATATTAATGCGGAAGCCTGCGAGCCGGGCAGCAGAGCCGGAGCCTCTGTTTATATGTGCAAAGCTTTGGACGGAGACCTGTGGAGCATTGCAAAAAAATACGGCTCGGACGTAAGGCTCATAAAAGAGATAAACAGCCTTGAGGATGATGAATGCGCCTGCGGCAGACTTCTTCTGATACCCATTGTCAGGTAGGTAAATGAGATGAACGCATATGAAAAAGCTATCGAGCTGCTGCCGCAGCGGCTGCTAACGACACAATCCCGCATATTGGCGTCTGAGGCGGAGGAATTTCGCCTCAGAGCCGGTCGGCGGGCAACCGCGCTTGTAAAAGGAGTGGAGACGCCGATATCTGATGCCTTGGTCGGCAGCGATGATTTAAACTGCGTGATCGAGCGGGCGACGAGCGCTTCGGTACATACGGCGCAAAGCAGCATCGCCAAAGGCTTCATAAATTGCGCGGGCGGAATAAGGATCGGACTTTGCGGGACAGGCGTTATAGATAGGGGAGAGGTCAGGGGAATGCGGGCTATAAGCTCGCTGGCGATAAGAATCCCCCATGAGATCAGAGGCTGCGGACAAGCGGCAATTGACAGGCTGGCGGCATCATCCGGCAATGTGCTTATCTTATCGCCGCCCGGATACGGAAAAACCACATTTCTGCGCGAGTGTATAAGGCGGCTGTCCGACGCCGGGCGGAGAGTATCGGTCGCCGACGAGCGGGGGGAGTTAGCCGCCGTTTACAGAGGTATACCGCAGTTTGACCTTGGAAAAAGCAGCGATGTCATGTCCGACGTTCCAAAGGCTCAGGCGGTCATGATGCTGCTGAGGGCCATGAATCCGCAAGTCATCGCCATGGACGAGATAAGCTCGCCCGAGGATATCGGAGCTGCCGAAACGGCGTCCGGCTGTGGGGTTCGGATCATAGCGACTGCCCATGCCGCCGGTAGGTCTGAGCTGCAAGTGAGGCCGATATATAAAAAGCTGCTTGAGCATGGGATGTTTGGCAGCCTGATCGTTATAAAAAGCTGCTGCGGTGTTCGCAGCTATTCATACGAGGAGATATAGTGTGAAAATTCACAATGGAGATATGACATGAACTGGCTTGGAGCGGTTATCATAGTTGCGGCATGCTCGGTGATTGGAATAAATAAGGCTCGCGCACTTGAAAACACCGAACGATGCTATTTGGCGCTTATCTCGATGCTTGAGATAGCAAAAGGCGAGATATGCACGAGAAAGGCCCCAATGGACGAGGTGCTCAGAGTGCTGGAGCATGGCGCTGCAAAGCCGGTAATCCCGTTTGTGTCCGGCGTGGCGGAGCGGCTTGACGCTTTAGGGGAGCGCTCGTTCTCCGAGATATGGTTCGGCTGTGCGGACATGTATCTGCCGCAGCTTTCGCCGGCCGCGACTGCCGCCGTAAAGAGCCTCGGCAGCAGCCTTGGAAGGTACGATGCGGATATGCAGTGCGCGGCAATAGAGCGGTGCATGGCAATACTGTCGCAGGAGCAGCAGGAGCATAAAGCCGGACTGAGCGCCTGCAAAAGAATGTACATAGGCATAAGCAGCGGGACAGGCCTTATAATAGCCATCATGCTGATGTGATACGGAGGAAAAATGGAGATTGATCTTATATTTAAAATTGCCGCTGTAGGCATTTTGGTAGCGGTGCTGAATATCCTGCTTACCCGCTCCGGCAGAGACGAACAGGCGCTCATGACAACGATAGCCGCGCTTGTTGTCGTTTTAATTGTAGTAGTGCAGAAAATAAGCGAGCTGTTCGGGCTTATAAAGACCTTATTTCAACTGTAATGGACATCGTCATAAAAGGTGCGGCGGTCGGAATAATATCAGCCGTATGTGCCCTTCTTATTAAAAAAAGCAATCAGGAGATCGGCCTTGTGATTGCGATCGCGGCCTCGGCAGTTATATGCATCGCGGCGGCGGAGCTTTTTGGAAGCATCTCCGATCTGATACGCTATGCCATAAGCAAATCCGGCCTTAGCTCCGCCATATTTTTGCCGATAATCAAATGCGTGGGCATAGCCATAATTGTAAACATAAGCGCAAGCCTGTGCAAAGATGCCGGACAAGCGGGTATAGCGTCCGCAGTAGACGTTTTGGGCGCTGCTGCCGCCGTGTTTACGGCGCTGCCTCTGATAAAATCACTTATTGAAATAATTGGTGAACTCGTATGAAAAAGCTCCTGCTGATAATGATATTTGCGCTTCTGCTGACAGGTTCCTGCTACGCTGAGATGTATGATGAAGCTGAGCTTCGGGATGCGCTTCCCGAGTATGCCGAAGATTTGATTGAAAGCGGCGATGACGCCGAAGGCGGCCTTGAAGGGATCATAGATGAGCTTAAAAGCAGCGTGTCGGATAATCTCGGGTCTGCGCTTAAAAAGGCTGTGGCCATCATCGCAGTTACCGTGATCTGCTCCGTTCTGAATATATTTTCCGACGATGCGCCGGACTATGTATCGCTCGGCGGCTGCGCGGCAATTGCTGTAATAAGCGTTTCGGAGGTTAATTCATTCATAAATTCGAGCGCCGATGTGCTAAACTCCATATCCGCTTTTTCCAAAGCATTGCTTCCTGCCATGTGCACAGCCGGTGCGGCATGCGGAACTATCGGCTCGGCAACCGCAAAATATGCGGCGTCGGTGCTTTTCATGGACGCGTTCGTGACAACGGCTCAATATATCATCATGCCGCTTATATACGCATATCTGGCCGTTCACATCGCGGCCGTCTCAATTAATAACAAAAGCCTCATGAGTGTTTCAAAGCTGATAAAATGGCTTGGCACGTCGCTTATGACGCTTATAGCCCTTGCGTTCACAGCCTATATCAGCCTCAGCTCGGTCATTGCCTCGGGCGGCGATGCGGTCGCCTCGAAGTTTACGAAAACGGCCATATCCACAGCGCTTCCGGTCGTGGGCAGCATAATATCCGATGCGGCCTCGACGGTTGTCGCGGGAGCGGAGGCGCTGAGAAATACTTTAGGCGTGTTTGGTATGCTCGCCGTGCTGGCAATATGCATTGCGCCGTTTGCTGTAATGGCGGTGAATTATCTTACATATAAGGTCGCAGCGGCACTTATACAGGTATTCAGAGCAGATAAGCTCTCGGCTCTGACCGACGGCATAGCAGGCGCAATAGGGATGCTGCTCGGGCTTATAGGCTGCTGCGCTGTGATATTGTTTATTTCTATTGGAATTTCCATAAAGGCGGTGGGTGGATAATGACGGAGGCACTTCAATCATGGCTCCATGCCGTTATATACACAGGGCTGATATGCGGCATAGCGCTCGTCATTGCGCCACACGGCAGAGTAAAAAAGGCGCTGACAATACTCTGCGGCGTGGCAATGTGCGTTGCGTTTATATCTCCGCTTGGCGGAATTGACTTTGAAAGCTACTCGGAAGCCATGGCGGGGTTTAAAATTGAGGCGGAATCCTTTGCCGCAGACGGAGAAAGCTACAGCAAAAATTTGAACCGCACTATCATAGAGGATGAGTGCGAAGCATATATATTGGACAAAGCCGAAAGTTTAGGAGCACAGCTTGACGAGATAGAGGTCCTGGCCGTTTGGAGCGATGAAGGATACTGGTATCCTGCGGAAGCGCAAATAAAAGGAAATTTTAGTCAGGCACAGAGGGAGAGAGTGAGCTCGTATATCGAAGCGGAGCTTGGGATAAGCGCAGATAAACAGCAATGGAGCGAGTCAAATGAATAGTGAGAAGATAAAAAAGCAGATCGACAAATATAAATATCCTTTACTTGCGCTACTGCTGGGGCTTGTCATAATGCTCATACCGACGGGAAAAAGCAGCGCTGCGGAGCCGGATGCTGCGTCTGACGACAGCGAGACAAGGCTTGAAGCGGTGCTTGAGAAATGCGAGGGGGTAGGTGAGGCGAAGGTGCTGCTTTCTGAAAACGGAGCCGTAATTGTTTGCGACGGAGCTGAAAACCCGGAGGTGAGACTCTCAATAATCAAGGCGGTCGAAGCTTTCACGGGCTTTTCAAGCGACAGGATACAAGTTTTGAAAACTGCGCTGAATATAGGAGGGTAAAATGAAAAATCTTAAAAGAAATGTCACTATTGCCGCAGTTCTGCTGCTCGTCTGCGCAGCGGTATATTTAAACTGGTCATATAACAATCAGTGGGGCAAAGCAGACTCGGCAATGGTAAAAGCCGAAGACGCGGCCATGGAGGCGGCAAACGAGGCGTATGAAGCCGCAAATACCTCCGGCTCATCGTCGGGCTACTTCGCCGAGGCAAGATTAAACAGGCAGGTATCACGCGACGAGGCTATGAAACTGTTGGAGGATGCCGTGGCGTCTGAATCCGCCTCACAGGAGACCATCGACTCGGCAATGAATGCTATCTCCGCGATGGCAAATTATTCGATGAAGGAATCTCAGCTTGAAAATAAGCTGCTGGCAAAGGATTTTTCCGACTGCGTTGTTTACATGAGTGAGGATTCAATAACGGTCGCGGTTCCGGCTCCGGCAGAGGGGTTGAGCGAAGCGGCTGTGGCAAGAATAACCGAAGCTGTGACCAGCGAAACCGCTTATACTGCGGCTCAACTGCACGTTATCGGGGTATCGGCATAAAAAAGACGGGTTTTCCCGTCTTTTTTACTTTATTTTTAGTTGCGATTGTGGTAAAATACCATGACTGAATATGTGCGCATAATGCGCAGGAGTCAATGGAGGTTTACTATGAGCGATAATTATATTAGCTGCAAGGAAGAAAACGGCAGCATAAACATATCTGAAGACGTGATTTCTACCATGGTGCAGACCGCGATAACCGAGATCGACGGCGTCGCCGCAATTTCCAACACTGCTGGCGGCGAGCTTGCGGAGCTTATCGGACTGAAGACTATTTCCAAGGGCATCAAGGTTCAGATCGTGGATGACACGATAAAGGTTGACGCTATCATTCTCGTGCGTTACGGCTGCAATATTGTCAATGTCGCCCGCGAGGTTCAGAACTCCGTTACGGAGGTCGTCCAGGCTATAACCGGCATAGATAAGGCTGAAGTTAACGTGCATGTTTCCGGCGTTGCATTTGAAAAATAAGCTGAGGGGAATAGAGGATGAAGAGAACCACTGCGAGAGAAATAGCGGTACAGCTCGGCTTCTGTGCATCGGCAAGTGAAAAGCCGGTGTCTGAGATAATAGATGAGTTTTTCGATAAGGAATACTTTGCCACGTTGGCACAGGAGGACGAGCTTTTTGCCGAGTACCCGGAGAAAAAGCAGCGGGATTATATCGTCCGCCTTGCAGAGAATATGTCCGAATACCGCGTGCAGATAGATAAATATATCGAAAAGTACGCGCGGGGCTGGAAGATAGACCGAATATCGAAAACCGCCATGGCCGTACTGCGCTGCGCGATATGCGAGGTTTTGTATATGGACGATGTTCCGAACGGCGCGGCAATAAACGAGGCTGTTGAGCTTGCCAAGGGCTATGATGAGCCTGAAACGGTTTCATTTATAAACGGCGTGCTTGGCGGATTTATGCGCGGAGAGTTCGGCGAGGACTCCGGCGCGGAGATAGAATAATGAATGAAAGAACTTTTAGCGTATCTGAGCTTAACAGTATAATAAAGACGCTTGTTGACAATGAGCCGCTTCTCGGAAACGTCTGTGTACGCGGTGAGCTTTCAAACTATAAGATATACCCATCCGGCCATCATTATTTCACATTAAAGGACGCTGAGAGCAGTCTAAGATGCGTCATGTTCAAAAGCAGTGCGTCAAAGCTCCGCTTTCGCCCCGAAAGCGGCATGGGCGTCACTGCTTTTGGCCGTATATCGGTATTCCTGCGCGACGGGGCGTATCAGCTTTATTGCACGGATCTCAGCCCTGAGGGCACGGGTGATCTTCAGGTCGCCTATGAGCAGCTAAAGGCAAAGCTTGCCGCCGAGGGACTGTTTGATCCGCGCCATAAAAAGCCGCTTCCTGCTTTTCCGGATAAGATCGCGATCATAACGTCATCTGCGGGTGCCGCAGTGCATGATATGATCCGAATACTCGGAAGGCGCTGGCCGATGACAAAGGTTATCCTGCTGCCGGTCAGAGTGCAGGGCGTTGAAGCGCCGCCGGAGATAGTGGGCGCGATACGCTATGCCAACAAATACAAGGTCGCAGACCTTATAATAACAGGTCGCGGCGGCGGCTCTATCGAAGATCTGTGGGCGTTTAACGACGAGCGCGTTGCAAGGGCAATATATGAGTCCGAGCTTCCGGTCATCTCCGCTGTAGGCCATGAGCCGGATGTAACGATAGCGGACTATGTGGCCGACGTCAGAGCATCAACGCCGTCTAACGCGGCAGAGCTTGCCGTACCCGATGCCTCGGAGCTGCGCGAGCTTCTTGAAAATTTTGATATCAGAAGAACTCAGGCTGTCCGCAAAAAGCTCAGCCGTCTGAGTACAAGGCTTGAGGATTTAAAAGGCCGAAGGGTGCTGCAAAATCCGATGAGCTATGTCGATTCAAAGCGCGCCGAGCTTGACTATGTGCGCGACAGGCTTATTGCCGCGGCTGACAGGATTAACGCCGCAAACCGGCATAAATTTGTGGCACTTGCAGCTTCCATCGACGCTATGAGCCCGCTCAAGGTAATGAGCAGAGGGTATGCTATCGCGGCAGATCATAAGGGCGAGCTTATAAGAAGCATAAACGACGTTAAACCAAACGAAAAGCTGCGGCTTTTAGTCCGCGACGGTGTGATAAAGTGTGCAGTAGAAGAAAGTGAGGCAGTAAAATATGAATGATAAGAAGCTCAGCTTTGAGCAGTCGATAAGCAGACTCGAGGAGATAGTTAAAACGCTTGAGCGGGGAGACGCGCCGCTTAGCGATTCACTGAAGCTGTTCGAGGAGGGGACGAGCCTTATCACAAACTGCGATACCCTGCTCAACGAAGCCGAGCAGGCGGTGGTAAAGCTTAAAAAGGGAGCGGACGGCGAGCCGATCGAGCTTCCGTTTGAGGATGCCAAGCTATGAATATTGCAGAATATAAAGAGCAGATAGACTCAGCACTTTCCGAGTATTTTACTCCGGCCGGGCTCCCTTATGACGGTCTGCTCGAGTCAATGAGATATAGCCTTACCGCCGGAGGCAAGCGTATAAGGCCGATACTTGTTCTGGAATTTTGTCGCATTACCGGCGGAGACGTAAATAAGGCTATGCCCGTTGCCTGTGCGATTGAAATGCTGCATACATACAGCCTGATTCACGACGATCTGCCCTGCATGGATGATGACGACCTGCGCCGCGGAAAGCCGACAAATCATGTGGTTTACGGCGAATATACGGCTGTTCTTGCCGGCGATGCCCTTCAGGCAGAGGCGTTCGGGACAATTTTGCGCAGCGAGCTTCCCGCAGAGGCAAGGGCAAACTGCGCCGAAATATTGGCCGATGCCGTCGGAAGCGACGGTATGTGCGCGGGGCAGTTTCTCGATATGCTCGGCGAGGAGAAAAGTCTCACCGAAGATGAGCTTAACGAGATAAACAGCAGAAAGACCGGGGCGCTTCTTATCGCCGCATGTAAAATGGGCGTTGCAGCCGCCGGAGGCAGCGACGAGCAGCTTGAAGCCGCCGCGCTTTTCGGAGCCTGCATCGGTTCGGCATTTCAGATACGGGACGACGTTCTTGATGTTATAAGCACAAATGAGCAGCTCGGCAAGCCCGTCGGCTCTGACGCTCAGTCACATAAGAACACATATATGGCGCTTTATGGGCAGGAGCGCTGCATGAGCATGATATGCAGGCTGACAGAGCACGCAAAGGAAGCGCTCAGCGGTGTATTTACCGATACCGCCTTCTTGCGAGAGCTTGCCGATTCAATGGTCACGCGCAATAACTGAGCAAATTTAATACAAAACCGCGGGAAGCATCTATTGTAAAATTCACCGCGGTTTGTTATTATTAAATAAATATACTTGAATATTTAGTTATATAAGAGGTTTTGTTTTGAATATTCTGAATAAAGTCAATTCCTCAAACGATATAAAAACGCTCAGCGCGGAACAATTGCCCGTTCTTTGCGAAGAACTGAGAGAATTCATAATACAGAACGTGGCAAAAACGGGAGGGCATCTTGCCTCAAACCTCGGCACAATAGAGCTGACCGTTGCACTTCACAGAGTTTACGACAGTTCTGTCGACCGTATCGTATTTGACGTCGGCCACCAAAGCTATGCCCATAAGATCATAACCGGCAGAAGAGATGAATTTTCTACCCTGCGCAGCTACGGCGGTATTTCCGGTTTCCCGAAACCGTATGAGTCGAACGACGATGCTTTCATTGCAGGGCATGCCTCCACCTCGGTTGCCGTAGCGCTTGGAATGGCAAGAGCGAGAACGCTTAAAAATGAAAACTACAGTGTCGTAGCTGTGATAGGCGATGGTGCCCTTACAGGTGGGCTTGCCTATGAGGGCTTGGCTAACGTTGGCGGAAGCAGCGAGCCTATGGTCATAATCCTGAACGATAACGGTATGTCAATAAATGGCAATGTTGGCGGTATGGCAAAACTGCTGTCCAGGGAGCGCATAAAGCCGGGTTATATTAATTTTAAACGCTGGTACAGAAACGCGTTTGAAAATGTTCCGTCGCTATATAATGCCAATCATAAGCTTAAGGAGTCTCTTAAAAAGACAATACTCCCATCAAATATTTTTGACGCCATGGGCATTTACTATCTCGGACCCGTTGACGGCCACGATGTAGAACAGCTTGAGACGGTCATACGCTGGGCAAAGGAGATGTCGGCTCCCGTGCTTGTGCATGTCATAAGCAAGAAGGGTAAGGGTTGCCGCTTTGCCGAGGAGCATCCCGATAAATACCACGGCGTGAGCTCATTCGATCCCGTCACGGGCGCTATGCCGGATAGTCAGCGCTGCTTTTCCTCTGTTTTCGGAGACAAGCTCATTGAACTTGCAAAGGATAACGGCGATATTGTCGCGATAACTGCCGCAATGTCATCCGGCACAGGGCTCGATAAATTTGAAGTTAAATACCCTGAGCGCTTCTTCGATGTCGGCATTGCCGAGCAGGAGGCCGTTTCAATGGCTGCGGGCATGGCAAAGCAGGGACTTGTGCCGGTGATCGCCATCTACTCCAGCTTTTTGCAGAGAGCTTACGATATGCTTATCCATGACATATCACTGCAACGCCTTCATGTTGTATTCTGCGTAGATCGCGCAGGACTCGTCGGAAACGACGGGGAAACGCACCACGGCTTGTTCGATCTGAGCTATTTAAGCTCTGTACCGTATATGCAGATCCTCTGTCCGGCTAGCTTCGCGGAGCTTGAGCAAATGCTTGATATGGCCATTAACGAGCTTGACGGGCCTGTAGCGATAAGATATCCTCGCGGCGGCGAGGGGGCTTACAAGGGTTGCGATATATCCCCAAGCATTAAGCTCCTTGACGGAGATAATATTACGCTGGCCGCTTACGGCACTACGATAAATACTATGCTCGAACTGGCTGATAAGCTTAAAGCACACGGAATAAGCGCTGACGTTATAAAGCTTTCGAGCCTGCATCTGCATCCATATGATGATGTTTTAGCCTCCCTTAAAAAGACCGGTGTTTTCCTTATGGCAGAGGAGGTCTGCCAAAGCGGATGTGTTGCTGACAGCATCATGGCTGCTGCGGAGCAAAGCGACATTCCAGTCAAAGCTTCCTGTTGTGTAAATCTCGGGAGCGGCGTCGTTACTCACGGCTCTCCCCAAGAGCTGAGGCGTCACTGCGGCCTGGATGCGGACAGCCTTTTTGAAGCTGCATGCAGAATGCTTGGAGGGATAGAGGTACAAGGTGAAGAAAATAAGATTAGACCAGCTCGTTTTTGACCTCGGTCTCACTGAGAGCCGCGAAAAGGCAAAAACAACTATAATGAGCGGACTTGTGTTTGTTAACGGTCAGCGGGCGGACAAGCCCGGCATGCAGGTCGCACCGGACGCGAGCGTTGAAGTGAAAGGCTCTGCCTTGCCGTATGTAAGCCGAGGCGGCTTTAAGCTTGAAAAGGCTTTGAAAGTCTTTCCGATAAATCCTGCCGGCAAGATCTGCATGGACTGCGGCGCTTCAACCGGCGGATTTACTGATGTGCTGCTGAAAAACGGTGCGGCAAGGGTATACTCCATTGATGTCGGCTATGGTCAGCTCGCATGGAGCTTGAGGCAGGATGAGCGCGTTGTTAACATGGAGCGCACAAATATAAGATATATAAGCTCAGAGCAGGTGCCCGAGCCAATTGACATTGCCGTCATGGATCTGTCATTTATCTCGATAAAGCTTGTGCTCCCCGCTGTGTGCGCGCTTTTAAAAGAAGGCGCGGACATTATGTGCCTTATAAAGCCGCAGTTTGAGGCCGGAAGAGAAGATGTCGGCAAAAAAGGTGTCGTCCGGGATAAGGCGGTGCACCTTTCGGTTATAGAAAGCGTCCTTCAGTTTGCCGCAAGCGCAGGGCTTACTGTCATAGGACTTGATTATTCTCCCATTAAAGGCCCGGAGGGCAACAGGGAGTATCTGTGCTATATGAAAAAAGGCAGCTTTGATGCACCGGAGATCGATGCAAGGGCTGTAGTTGAGGCATCTCATGAATGCCTGTGAGGTTAAAATATGTCAAAGCTGATCGTACTGTGTCCCAACCCATATAGGGATTGCGGACTTGAGCTTACAAGAAAAGCCCGAAAGCTTCTTACCGACAATGGATATGATGTTTCTGTGTGTCCTGTTTTTGGCTCGGATGACAGCAGTGCTATACCGAAAGATATTGAAATCACGCAATGGACTGAAGCAACAGGCAAAGCCAGTATGTTTATGGTTATCGGCGGTGACGGTACGATACTCCACACCGCGCGTTATCTCAACCACAGCGATACGCCCATGCTCGGTATAAACCTCGGAACCAAGGGCTTTATGGCGTCGCTTGAGCCTGAAGATCTCGACATGATCCTTGATGCCGCAGCGGGCAATTATCATGAGAGCCGCAGAATGATGATCGATGTCAAGCTTCTGCGCGGGGGAAAGGTAGTCTATTCCGACTGCGGGCTTAATGACGTTGTCATTCATGGCATGGGCGACTGCATAAAAATCACCGCCTGCTGCGATGGCGACCGCATCATGAGCTTTTCCGGCGACGGTATCGTTGTCGCAACGCCGACAGGCTCTACCGGCTATTCCATGTCCGCCGGCGGGCCTATTGTTGAACCGGAGGCGAGGAACATCATTATTTCACCGATCTGTGCGCATGTTATGGGAGCTAAGAGCTTTGTGCTGGCACCGCAGCATACGGTAACTGTCGGAGCAGAAAAGATCCACGACAGGAGAGCATATGTTTCCGTTGACGGCTCGGATGGAATTGACCTTGCCAACAATGATATCGTTGTTATCAAACAATCAGATAAGACTGCAAATTTGATACATTTAGGGCAGAAAAGCTTCTATGATCTTACTTTTGAGAAGCTTCTGTACAAGACCAGATAAACAGGAGGTCTGAAATTGAAAACATCAAGACAGAGCGCTATACTGCAAATTATCACTGAGCAGGAAATTGAAACCCAGGGACAGCTTATCAAGGCGCTTGCCGAGCGAGGAGTCAGCAGTACACAGGCGACCCTTTCCCGGGATATAAAGGAGCTTCAGCTTGTCAAGGAACTTGGTAGCAACGGCAAGTATCACTACGTTGTAAGCGGCAAGTCAAAAAACTCCGACCATGACAGCAGGCTGCGTAAAATATTCAGAGAAAGCGTAACATCGTATAACGTCGCGCAAAATATTATCGTCATAAAAACGCTGCCGGGTCTTGCGCCTGCTGCCTGCTCGACGCTCGATTCCATGCACATTGAGACGCTTGCAGGCACATTGGCCGGCGACGATACAGCCTTTCTTGCAATGAAAGATAATAAGGCCGCAGAGGATTTCTGCAACGAGATCGAAGAAATGTTCCGATAAAGAGGGGCGGATATGCTTACAGAGCTGCATATTGAGAATATTGCCGTAATTGAAAAAGCTGATATGGAATTTCGCCCCGGTCTTACCGTCTTGACGGGTGAAACGGGCGCGGGAAAATCAATTATTATTGATGCGCTCAGTGCCGTATTAGGCGCAAGAACCAGCCGTGATATCGTTCGCAGCGGTACGGAAAAAGGCACAGTATCGGCTGTGTTTGAATCGGACTGTGCAGGAGCATGGTTTGAAGAAAATGATATTGAGCCGGAGGACGAGATAATCATTCAGCGCAGGATAAGCGCGGACGGTAAAAGCAGTTGCCGCGTATGCGGAAACCCGGTGTCCGTAGCGCAGCTTCGTGAGCTGGGCACGCTTCTCCTTGATATACATGGTCAGAACGACGGCAGATTGCTTATGGATGAGAGCCGCCACAGAGAGTATCTTGACAGCTTCGGAGAGCTTTCGGAGCCGCTTTGCGCGTATAAGTCGGCATACAGTGCGTATGTCTCCTGCAAGCGTGAGATCGAGCGCCTGAGCATGGACGAGATTGAGAAAGCCCGCATGGCTGACAGCCTTAAATATCAGATAGAAGAGCTTGAAAATGCGAATCTGAAGATAGGAGAGGAAGACGAGCTTTCGGCAAAGCGAGATATTCTCCGCAACTCCGAAAAGCTCACGGAGGCGATAGACGGCGCATATAATGCCCTTTACGGAGCAGACAGCAGCGCTGCGGCATTGACGGATGAAGCCGCAATGCTGATGAATAAGGCTGCGTTTATTACCGACGAACTGCGCGAGACGGCAGGCATCATTGAAAATGCGTCAGCACTTATATATGACGCTTCGGAGCGTATACGCGATTTCAGGGACAGCCTTGAGTTTTCGCCCGAGGAATACGACAATATTGAGTCGCGTCTTGCTCTGCTCAAAAAGCTGCGCAGGAAATACAACGCCGATGAAGAAGGCATGCTGGCGCATCTTGACGGGTGCAGAAAAAAGCTTTCAGAGCTTGAATATGCCGACGATATGCTCGAAAAGCTTGACAAGCAGCTTGAAAAGCACACCGAGAATTGCAGAAAGGCGGCTGCGGAGCTGACAAAGTGCAGAAAAGCGGCGTCTAAAGAGCTTGAAGGGCGCATAACGTCAGAGCTTAGGGATCTCAGTATGCCCTCGGCTCGCTTTGCCGTGGCAATTGAGCCTATAGAGAGCAAAGCCGGCTTCGGCGCCAACGGAGCGGATGAGGTGCGTTTTCTGATTTCCGCGAATGCCGGTATGGAGCTTGGCAGAATATCAAAAATTGCTTCCGGCGGTGAGCTCAGCCGAATAATGCTGGCAATGAAAACGGTCTTTTCAAAAAGCGACCCCATTGAGACTATGGTTTTCGATGAGATCGACACCGGCGTTTCAGGCGTTGCCGCCCAGCGGGTGGGAGAAAAAATGTCCGACCTGTCCTGCGGCAAGCAGGTCCTGTGCATAACGCATCTGCCTCAGATAGCCGCCATTGCCGATAGCCATGCCCTTATAAGCAAAAGCGAGCGCGGCGGAAGAACCTATACCGAGGTCACTGAGCTTGACCGGCAGGGCAGACGAAAGGAGCTTGCACGGCTCTACGGCGGAGATGTTGTTACCGATACAACGCTTGCAGGTGCGGAAGAACAGCTTGCCGCCGCGGATAAATATAAGTTGACAAGGCAGGCTTAGTTTAGTATAATTTTCTGAGCAAACGCGATGAAGAGCAAGAGTAGAGCGCATTCCGGCTGCACAGAGAGCCCCTGTATGCTGAAAAGGGGAGAGCGGGGACGTTTGAATACGGCTCGGAGCGGCACACCGAATCAAGTAGGCTGTGACGGGTTTCGCCCGATATAGCGTGGAGTCAAGAACTCACCGAGGCCGGGCTTGCGAGAGCTTGGCGCATAGAGGTGGTACCGCGTAATTACGCCCTCTGTCCGAAAGACAGGGGGTTTTTACTTACAGGAGGAATTATGGATATTAGAGAAAGAGCATTGGATTGGCACAAAAAAGGCTATAATTGTGCGCAGTCAGTTGCCGTGGCATGTGCGGAGCTGGCAGGTTTGGACGAAAATACTGCGCTCGCGGTATCCGGCGGCTTTGGAGGCGGCGTCAGAAGCGGAGAGATATGCGGTGCAATTTCAGGAGCTGTTATGGCAGTCGGCGCGGCTTATCCGTTTATCGACGGCAATGATGCGGCTGCAAAGGATAAAATAGCACTGCTCGCCAAGGAGTGTGTTGCTGCCGCAGCAGAAAAGTACGGCAAAGTTAGATGCTCGGATCTGAAAGAGAATATAGACTGCAATGATATAATTTGTTACATGGCCGAGTATGCCGAAAAACTGATCAAAAATAAAAACTGATATTAGGAGAGGAAAATGAAGATTTACGAGGAACTTGTTGCCAGAGGGCTTATTGCCCAGGTAACGAACGAAGATGAGATCAAGGAAATGATAAACAACGGCAAAGCCACATTCTACATTGGCTTTGACTGTACCGCTGATTCTCTGCACGTCGGTCATTTCATGGCGCTGTGCCTTATGAAGCGGCTCCAGATGGCCGGAAATAAGCCCATCGCGCTCATTGGCGACGGCACAACGCTTATCGGCGATCCGTCGGGACGAACCGATATGCGTCAGATGCTCACCGAAGAGGCAATACAGCACAATGCAGAGTGCTTCAAGAAGCAGATGGAAAAATTCATTGATTTTTCTGAGGGCAAAGCACTTATGCTGAGAAACTCCGAGTGGCTTAAACCGCTTAATTACATTGAGCTGCTGCGCGATGTCGGCGCCTGCTTCTCTGTTAATAATATGCTGCGCGCCGAGTGCTATAAGCAGCGCATGGAAAAGGGACTCAGCTTCCTCGAATTTAACTACATGATAATGCAGAGCTATGACTTCTACTACATGTTCCAGCATTATGGCTGCAATATGCAGTTTGGCGGCAACGACCAGTGGAGCAATATGCTCGGTGGTACCGAGCTTATCCGCCGTAAGCTCGGCAAGGACGCTCACGCCATGACCATCACACTGCTTCTCAACTCAGAGGGCAAAAAGATGGGTAAAACCGCATCCGGTGCTGTTTGGCTCGATCCGAACAAGACAACCCCCTATGATTTTTACCAGTATTGGCGCAACGTTGACGACGCTGACGTTATTAAGTGCCTGCGTATGCTCACCTTCCTGCCTCTTGAGCAGATAGATGAGATGGCCGAGTGGGAAGGTTCTCAGCTCAACAAGGCAAAGGAGATCCTTGCATACGAACTCACTGCGCTTGTACACGGCGAGGAGGAGGCAAAGAAGGCCGAAGCTTCCGCAAAGTCGCTGTTCGGCGGTGCAGGCGGCGGCGATATGCCCACAACAGAGATCACCGAGGCTGAGCTTACCGACGGCAGTGTGGATATCCTGACTGCGCTCGTGATGACCGGCCTGTGCGCATCCAAATCCGAGGCTCGCAGAAACGTCCAGCAGGGCGGTGTGTCGGCAAACGACGAAAAGGTCACTGATATTTCCAAGAGCTTTACTGTCGACGAGCTAAAGAACGGCGTCGTTATAAGGCGTGGAAAGAAAAATTATAACAAAATAGTATTAAAATAAGTGGTGATTTAAGATGTCAATAGAAAAAGGAAGAGCATATTTCAGACAGTTCGGTATGGAGGACAGGGTGCAGGAGTTCACTGTGTCCAGCGCAACGGTAGAGCTTGCGGCGCTGGCTCTCGGCGTTGAGGGAGCAAGGATCGCAAAAACTCTCTCATTCAAGAAGGACGATAGCTGCATTCTCATTCTTGCGGCGGGCGATGCAAGGATAGACAATCGCAAATTCAAGGATAAATTCCATATGAAAGCGAAAATGCTCACGCCGGACGAGGTGTTTGAGCTTGTCGGACACCCGGTCGGGGGAGTGTGCCCCTTCGGTATAAATGAGGGCGTTGACGTATATCTTGACGAGAGCCTTAAAAGATTTACTACTGTTTTCCCGGCAGTCGGAAGCGCAAACAGCGCTATCGAGCTTAATCTTGACGAGCTGTTCAAGTATTCAAACGCACTTGAATGGATCGATGTATGCAAGCTCCCTGAGCCTCAAGAGTAAAATGTGATAGTAAAAAGCAGGAAAGATAAAACTTTCCTGCTTTTTGCACAATAAAACATAATTTTTTTGGTTACTCTTGCTAATCAAAATGTTGTGTAGTATAATGTTAAACGTTGGGGAATACCCGCAAGAGCATTCCCCGTATATAAAAGCAGCGGTGCGCACCTGACCGCTGAATCATTTTATGCGGCAAGTTGAGCAGAGGTTATTGCAATGATAAAGATAGCTCCATCCATCCTTTCAGCGGATTTCACAAAGCTGGGCAAAGAAATTGAAGAAATCAGAGACGGCGGCGCTGATTATATACATTTCGATGTGATGGACGGAGTGTTTGTGCCCAATATTTCTATCGGTATCCCCGTGCTTAGCTCGGTTCGTAAGTTTACGGACATGTTTCTTGACGTGCATCTTATGATAGATAAGCCCGTGCGCTATGCAGAAGCATTCTGCAAGGCAGGTGCAGACCTTGTTATGTTTCATGTTGAAGCCGACTCATATCAGAATATATCCGAGGCAATAGATATTGTGAAAGCAAACGGAAAGAAGGTCGGACTTTCCGTAAAACCGAGGACGCCTGCCGAGGTTCTTTATCCGTTCATAGACCGCCTTGACATGGCTCTTGTCATGACTGTCGAGCCCGGTTTCGGGGGTCAGAAATTTATGCACGATCAGCTTCCCAAGATTATCGAGCTGCGTCGTGAGATAGACAGAAGAGGCCTCGAATGCGAACTTGAGGTAGATGGTGGAGTAGACCCCGTCACCGCGAAGCTCGTTAAGGATGCCGGGGCTAATGTGCTTGTTGCCGGCAGCGCTGTTTTCAAAAGCCCCGATCGCGCCGCACAGATAGCCGCGATAAGAAACGCCTGATTTGGAGAAAATAATATGCCGTTTTTTCCTGCTTCCCTTGAAAATCTCATAGATAAATTCGCGTCTCTGCCCGGCATCGGAAAGAAAAGTGCCCAGAGGCTTGCTTTCCATGTCCTTTCTCTGCCAGAGGGCGAGGCTGAGAGCTTTGCAAACGCAATTTTATCGGCGCGAAGCAGCGTTAGCTGCTGTAAGGTGTGCCAGAACCTTACCGAGGGAGAGGTATGCTCTATCTGCGGCAGCAACAAGCGCGATAAGAGCACAGTCTGCGTTGTCTCTGAACCTCGGGACGTTTTATCTATCGAGCGCAGCCATGAATATAATGGGGTATACCATGTTCTCCACGGCGTTCTTTCTCCCATCAGCCACGTTGGACCGGACGATATTAAAATCAGCGAGCTTTTAAAGCGCGTGGCTTCGGACGACAGCGAGATAAGCGAGATCATCATGGCCACGAACCCCGATACCGAGGGTGAGGCTACGGCTATGTATATTTCTCGGCTGTTAAAGCCGTTCGGCATAAAAGTTACCAGACTTGCCTACGGCATTCCCGTAGGCTCAAATCTTGAGTTTACGGACGATGCAACGCTGCTTCGTGCCCTTGAGGGCAGAATTGAAATGTAGCTAACGGGATATAATCCCTTTATAGACACATATTACATACCGAATATCAGGGGGGATAGCTTCGCTGTATTCTGTGAAACAGGGCAGATACATCGAGGTCCCCTTTACTTGTCATTTTCGGAAATAAATACTTATCAGGAGGTAATATATGACACCAAAAATCAAAATCATTCCCCTTGGCGGACTTGGTGAGATAGGAAAGAATATGACCGCGATAGAATGCGGCACTGATATAATTGTTGTTGACTGCGGCTTGGGATTTCCCGATGAACAGATGTACGGTATCGACATTGTTATACCCGATATATCATATCTCAAAGCCAATGCAGACCGCGTCAAGGGCATTATATTTACCCACGGACATGAGGATCATATAGGCGCTGTTCCCTATGTCATGAGCGAGCTTGACGTGCCTATCTATGCGACGCCGCTTACAGCCGCCATAATAGAGCTGAAGCTTGAGGAGCACGACCTGCTTTATAATACGCAGATCTTTACAAAAAAGGCGGGCGATGTATTCCGCCTCGGCTGTTTCAGCATAGAGTTTATAAATGTAAACCACAGTATTGCTGACGCGGTCGCGCTTGCTATAAAAACGCCTTTGGGCACTATCGTACACACAGGCGACTTTAAAATTGACGTTACTCCTATCCAGGGCAATATGATAGACCTGCCACGTCTTGGCCAGCTCGGCAATGAAGGCGTTCTGGCTCTGCTGAGCGATTCGACCAATGTTGAAAAGCCGGGACATTCGGCATCGGAGCGCAAGGTGGGTGAGACCTTTGATATACTGTTTAAAAATTGCAGTCAGAGAATAATCATCACTACATTTGCCTCAAACGTCCACAGGCTTCAGCAGATCATAGACGTTGCGGCAAAGTATAAGCGCAAGGTCGGCATAACCGGCCGGAGTATGGAGAATATTCTTCGCGTAGCAACCGTTCTTGGATATCTAAATGTTCCGGAAAATGTTCTGGTCGATATAAATCATATCAACAAGTTGCCGAAGGACAAGGTCGTTATCATTTCCACCGGCAGTCAGGGCGAGACGATGTCTGCGCTTTACAGAATGGCATTCTCCGAACACCGCCAGATAAACATTCAGCCCGGTGACAGAGTTATCATCTCAGCTTCGGCCATTCCCGGTAACGAAAATATGATAAGCAAGGTAATTGATGAGCTGTTCCATAAGGGAGCGGAGGTCATTTATGATCGCAATACCGAGCTTCATGTATCCGGCCACGCATCGCAGGAGGAGCAGAAAATGATGCTGGCTCTGGTAAAGCCCAAATACTTTATACCTGTTCACGGCGAATACCGTATGCTGGTAAAGCATGCAGAGCTTGGAAAGCTCATGGGCATAGACCCAAAGAACATCGTCATTGCCGAAAACGGCAAAGTTATTGAGCTGACAAAAAAGAGCATAAAAATAAACGGAAGCGTTCAGTCCGGCGCCATCATGGTTGATGGCATGGGTGTCGGGGATGTGGGCAGTGTTGTCATGCGCGACAGGCACAGACTTGCAGAGGACGGCATGGTCGTTATTGTTGTAACTCTGTCCTCATGGGATAACGCGATGCTGGCTGAACCCGAAATACTGACGCGCGGCTTTGTATATGTCAAGGAAGCCGAAGCCATGATCGACGAGCTTAAACGGGTCACGATAGAGAGCGTTGAGGCTTGCGAAAGCAGCGGAGTCAAGGATTGGTCCGCAATAAAGAGCAGAATAAAGAGCAATGTGTCCGGATATCTTTATAAGAGGACAAAGCGCAGTCCCATGATACTTCCGCTGATATCCGAAGTATGAGTATTCCGCTTTTTGATTGCCACTGCGATACAGCCGCAAGGGCGCTGCTTACAGGTCAGGGATTAAGGGCAAATTCTCTGCATTTGGATCTGAACAGGCTCAGAAGCTATTCCCCGGCCGCACAGGTGTTTGCCGTGTGTACAGCGACTCTTGATGAGCCGCGGGCAAAAGCCGCGAAGATCATACGTTATTTTCACGAACAGATACAAATGAATTCAGACATAGTTAAGCTATGTCTGAATTCGCATAATCTTCATTCAGCAATTGCCGAGGGTAAAATAGCCGCTATCCTGTCAGTCGAGGGAGCCGAGCATCTTGGCGATATAGCCGAAGCTTATGAATTGGGCGTAAGGGCAGTACATATAACGTGGAATTTTGATAATAAGCTGTGCGGAGCCGTTATGGGAAGCGGCGCCGGTCTCAGCGAAGCGGGAAGAGAATTTGTTAGAAAGGCGCAGGAGCTTGGTATACTTCTTGATATGTCGCATATATCAGAGCGAGGATTTTGGGATGTACTTGAGATAAGCGGTAAGCCCGTCATTGCCGGACATTCAAATTCGTTAGCCTTGTGCCCGTTTCCAAGGAACCTGAGCGATAAGCAGTTTGAAGCATTGATAGCTCAGGGCGGGGGAGCCGGAATCAATCTCTGCCCCGATTTTCTCGGACTCGGCCGTGATATTGACGCGATATTTGCCCATATTGAGCATTTTATGGCCTTGGGCGGGGGAAAAGCGGTGTTTTTAGGCTGCGACCTTGACGGAATTGATGAGCTGCCAAAGGGCATAGGCGGCGTCGAGGACCTTGAGAAAATATATGAAACGCTCCTTAAACACAACTATCCCGAAAATCTTGTCAGGGATATATTTATGAATAACATCATGAACATAATGGAGAAAGTGCTGTGAATATTCAAATTTTCGGAAAAAGCAAGTGCTTTGACACAAAGAAAGCTGAACGGTATTTCAAAGAGCGGCGAATAAAATATCAGTTTGTTGATATACTCAAGTTCGGCATGAGCAGGGGAGAGCTTAATTCCGTAAAAAACGCTGTCGGCCTTGAAGAAATGATAAATAAAGATGACGTTGATTACCCGCTCATACAGTATTTGGCATCGAATGAAGCGAAGCTTGATAAGCTGTTCGAGTGCCCGTGGCTGATCAAAACACCGATCGTCCGCAACGGAAAGCAGGCAACTGTAGGCTATCAGCCTGATGTATGGTCAAAATGGGAATAAGCATAAAGCGAGTTCGTATGCTCGTCTTATGCTTAAAAAAATACCGGCTAACAGCCGGTATTTTCTTATCATGAGTGAGTCTGTAAGCCGGGTTCTGTCTTAAACGACCATCTATCTAATCCTGACGTTGCCGTCAGGCTCAAGCCACCTCCTGAGGACGACCGGGCAGATCTTAATGTCCTCCCACGGTGTTGCTCCGGATAGAGTTTACAGCACCAACATGTCTCCATGCGATGAGTGAGCTCTTACCTCACTTTTCCACCCTTACCGATTGCTCGGCGGTATATTTCTGTTGCACTTGTCCGAGGGTCACCCCTGGCGGGCGTTACCCGTTATCCTTGCCCTATGGAGCCCGGACTTTCCTCACGCACTTCCTTTCGGAATGTACCCGCGGTCGTTCGGCTCACTCAACAAAGTATTTTAACTATCAAAACGCTTTAAGTCAATAGAAAATTCTTGTTTTTGCACCGCTTTGGTTTTATAATAATATGGATTCGTTTGGAGGTCTAAGCTATGAGTTTATCAGAATATATCGACAGTATCAAAGATAAGCGCATCGGAGTTATAGGAATAGGTGTCAGCAATACCCCGCTTATTGAAAAACTGCTTGAGCACGGCTGCAATGTCACCGCGTGCGATAAGAGGGATGCAGAGGGCCTCGGCGCTGAATACGAGCGTCTCTGCGCATTAGGCGCTAAGTTCAGCCTTGGTGACGCTTACCTTGACAATTTGGATTTTGATATAATTTTCAGGACACCGGGGCTCATGCCCTTTGACGAGCACCTTACGGCAGCAGCAGAGCGCGGAGCCGGGATCACCTCGGAAATGGAGGTTTTCTTCAGACTTTGCCCATGCAGAATAATCGCTGTCACGGGAAGCGACGGAAAAACCACGACGACGACCATTATTTCCGAGCTTATGAAGGCGCAGGGCTTTACCGTTCATTTGGGCGGAAATATAGGAAGGCCTCTGCTGTGCGATGTGGATGATATTAGTGCAGACGATTTTGCGGTTCTTGAGCTTAGCTCTTTTCAGCTTCACAGCATGAAGTGCAGACCAGATGTTGCGGTTATAACAAATATTTCGCCCAATCACCTTGACCATCACAAGGATTATCAGGACTATATTGACGCAAAGAGCTCTATATTTACCTCTCAGCGACCGGAGGATAGGCTGATACTCAATCACGATAATAAGTATTCGGACTATTACGCAAAAAAGGCCGCTTCATCTATTAGCTATTTCAGCAGAAAAGCAAGGCTCGATAACGGAGTTTATTGCGAAAACGGCATAATATACAGAGCTGAAAACGGTGTTTCAAAAAAAGTTATGCCCGCAGAGGATATTAAGCTCCCCGGACTCCATAATCTCGAAAACTATATGGCTGCCTTTGCTGCAACAGACGGCCTTGTGGATGATGACGTTTGCGTAAAAGTCGCAAAAAGCTTTAATGGCGTTGAGCACCGCCTCGAGCGCGTGAGAGAGCTGAACGGCGTTGTATATATTAACGATTCCATCGGCACCAGCCCCAGCCGTACCGCCGCAGGGCTTCATGCGCTTAAAGTAAAGCCCATTCTGATCGCCGGCGGTTATGATAAGAATATTCCCTTCGACGGCTTGGGCGATGATATTTGCATGAACGTAAAAAGGCTCTATCTTACGGGCGCTACTGCGGATAAGATAGCTCAGGCTGTGAAAAGATCCGAGTACTATACCGATGATTTCCCGATGGAGATAATCGACGACTTTGACTCAGCGGTTTATGCCGCAGCCGGTGCTGCTGAGTCTGGCGATATAGTTCTGCTTTCTCCCGCATGCGCGGCATTTGACAAATTTAAAAACTTTGCCGAGCGCGGCAGGCATTTCAAAAAGATAATTATGGAGTTGTGATATGAAAATTTCAGATATAAAGCCGGAGGTATTCAAGCTCGTGGAGGATGCCGAGGCTGAGATAAAAGAGCAATTTGAAAAAATAGACCGTGTTGCCGAAATAAACACCTTTAAGGTTATGTCGGCTTTTCAGGACAATAAGGTATCCGACGCCTGCTTTGCGGGCACGAGCGGATACGGCTATGACGATTTAGGCAGGGAAGTGCTGGATAAGGTGTACGCGCAGGTCTTTAAAACAGAAGCGGCGCTCGTAAGAATTGGCTTTGTAAATGGCACCCATGCCCTGACTACAGCGCTTTTTGCAATGCTCAAGCCCGGCGATACGCTGCTTTCCGTTACAGGACTGCCCTACGATACGCTCAGAAATGCAATTGGAATCGAGGGCAACTGCCATGGCTCCCTGAAATTTTACGGCATAAACTATGCCCAGGTCGATCTTAAAGACGGTAATCCTGATATTGAGGCCATAAAGCTTGCGGCAGAAGACAGCTCGGTAGCCGCGGTGCTTATCCAGCGCTCGAGAGGATACGAGGACAGACGCGCGCTCTCTCCTGATGAGATAGGCGAGATATGCAGCGTTGTGAAATCCGTAAATCCCGATATTAAGGTCATGGTCGATAATTGCTACGGTGAATTTACCGCAGAGCACGAGCCTACTGAATACGGCGTCGATATCATGGCCGGTTCGCTTATCAAAAACCCCGGCGGCGGCCTTGCGCCAACCGGCGGATATATCGTCGGGAAAGCTGAGCTTGTTGAAAACGCCGCCATGAGGCTTACTACACCCGGCATCGGAGGGGAGTGCGGAGCAACTCTCGGAAATAACAGGCTGCTGTTCCAGGGCTTTTTCATGGCGCCGCACATAACCGCTCAGGCGCTCAAAACAGCCGTATTCTGCGCTGCAATGATGAAAAAAATAGGCTTTGCAACCTCTCCTGACGTTGCCGAGCCAAGGAATGATATCATTCAGATGGTAAGCCTGAAAACGGCGGATAACATGAAAAAATTCTGCCGCGGCATACAGAGCGGAGCACCGGTGGACTCCTATGTAACGCCGGAGCCGTGGCAGATGCCGGGCTATGATGTCCCCGTCATTATGGCAGCCGGAGCTTTTGTCCAGGGCTCGTCAATTGAGCTGTCGGCCGACGGCCCGATGAAAGAGCCGTATATCGCGTATATGCAGGGCGGCATAACATATGAATCAGGAAAACTCGGAATTATGATGGCTGTAAGTGAAATGTTGAGCTGAAAAGCGGCATATAATAACATGGGGTGGTCTCATGTATTATCGCCGGCGCAGGAAGCCTAATTATGTGCATTCTGAAGATAAAGGCAGACATAAACGCCGCTCTAAGCTTGGACTGCTGTTCCCGCTCATGATTCTTTGCCTTGTTGCCGCAATAAGCTGGTTTCTTGGCAATCTGACGACACAGATGGCAGTTTCGGACGCGACCGACATAGTTACCAAAGCCGTTAATGATTCGATAAACGAGGTCATAGGCCGGGGCGTGTACGGCTTCGACTATTTCATCACGCTTGAAAAGGATGCGGACGGCAATGTTGCCGCGATATCAAGCGATATGGCGCATATAAACACGCTCTCAACCGAAATACTCAACTCCGTTATTGAATCAACGGATAACGGCGTCATTGAAATTAATATACCGGCAGGAAACCTGAGCGGCTTAAATCTGCTTTTGAACAAGGGACCTGACGTCAAGGTTGATATAATCATGCTCACCTCATCGCGGGTAGATTTTCGGAATGAGGTAGTTTCCTGCGGGATAAACCAGGCAAAATATCAGCTTGTATTAGAAGTCACGATAGATATAGACATTCTCGTTCCGTGGGGCACAGAAAGCGCTACCACCGTTACGGAGGTAATTGTTGCCGATACGGTAGTTGTCGGGAAAGTACCGGATACATACTTAAATATGGAGAGTTAAGACATGGATGTTGCAAAAGAAATAGACCGCCTGCGCAGAGAGCTTGAGTATCATAACAAGCTTTATTATGTTGACGATGCGCCGGTGATCTCCGATTATGAATATGATATGCTTATGCAGCAGCTTATTAAGCTCGAGGAAGAGCACCCTGAGCTTATCACGCCCAATTCTCCGACTCAGAGGGTAGGCGGTGCGGCTCTGTCGCAGTTTACGCAGGTGCAGCATCAGGTGCCGCTTGAGAGTCTCAGCGACGTTTTCTCCTATGATGAGCTCAGAGCCTTTGGCGAGCGCATGGACAGTCAGCTTAGCGATGCGCACGCTTACTGCGTCGAGCCAAAAATCGACGGACTTTCCATGTCCCTTGAATATGAAAACGGCGTTTTCGTCAGAGGCGCAACGCGCGGCAACGGCACTGTAGGGGAGGATGTAACAGAGAATCTGCGCACTGTAAGAAGCCTGCCGCTGCGGCTTATAGACGCGCCGGAACGGCTTATCGTCCGCGGCGAGGTCTATATGTCAAAATCTGTGTTCAGCGAGCTTAATTCAATCCGCGAAATAAACGGAGAGGCATTACTTGCGAATCCAAGAAACGCGGCAGCCGGCTCTATACGCCAGCTTGACCCGAAGATCGCGGCTTCCAGAAAGCTCGATATTGTGTGCTTTAATATGCAGTTTACAAGCGGTGAGCAGTTTGAGACACACTCCGATACACTTGACGCACTGAAGCATATGGGGTTCCCGGTCGTCCCGTATATGCTCTACGACACTATAGACGGCTGCTGCGAGCGCATAGACTGGATTGGCGAAAACAGAGATGATTTTGCCTATGATATAGACGGTGCAGTTATAAAAATTAACTCACTTTCGCAGCGCGACTATCTTGGTAGCACTTCAAAATTCCCGCGCTGGGCGGTAGCGTACAAATATCCGCCCGAGAAAAAGGAGAGCAAAGTCGTAGATATAGTCGTTCAGGTGGGAAGGACGGGCGTTCTGACGCCTAAGGCGGTTATCGAACCCGTCAGACTTGCCGGAACTACGGTTACAAACGCAACTCTTCACAATCAGGACAATATAGACAAGCTCGGTATAAGAATAGGGGACACGGTCTTAGTGCAGAAAGCGGGGGAGATAATACCTGAAGTACTGTCGGTGAATGTTAAAAAACGTCCTGATAATACGGTTCCGTACAAGATGCCGGAGTTTTGTCCTGAATGCGGGGCACCGGTAGTAAGGGACGTTGACGGCGCGGCACTGCGCTGCACAAGCCCCGAATGTCCCGCGCAGAGGCTGCGCAATCTTGCGCATTTTGCCTCCAAGGAGGCAATGGACATTGACGGCCTTGGTATTTCTGTTTGTGAGTCTCTCATAAACAGTGGTCTTGTGAACAGTCCAGCTGAATTATACTACCTTGACAAAGAATCTGTTGCCGCACTTGAGCGCATGGGCAATAAGTCTGCTGAAAACCTTATAAATTCAATCAACAAAAGCAAAGAAAAGGGCCTTGCAAGTCTCATATGCGCTTTCGGAATACGTCAGGTAGGGCAGAAAGCAGCGAAGAACTTAGCATCAAGCTTTGGCTCTCTCGATAAGCTGATGGAGGCGAGCGAGGACGAGCTTATGTCAGTACCGGATATAGGTGCGATAACCGCAGGCTTTATAAAAGAGTGGTTTGAGCTGCCGCAATCGCGGCATCAAATTGAGCTTTTGCGTCAGGCAGGGGTTTCATTTGAAAGCAACGAAACGATAAAAGACACGAGATTCGCAGGTATGACATTTGTCCTGACAGGTGAGCTGAGCAGATATAAGCGCGATGAGGCTGCAAGTATAATCGAGAGCTTTGGCGGGAAAACCTCATCGTCCGTGTCAAAGAAAACAACTATTGTCCTTGCTGGTGAAAACGCCGGAAGTAAGCTGAAAAAAGCGACTGAACTCGGGATAAGAGTAATAAGCGAGGACGATTTTGAAGAAATGATAAAGTGATATAACAAAAAGTATTCCTCGTGTACACGAGGAATACTTTTTTCAGTCAAATGCGGGGTTAACAGTATAGAAGTTCTTTGAATCCATTTTTTCTATTGCGTTTCTAAGTCCCTCACCAAAGCGCTGATAGTGCACGATCTCCCTTTCGCGCAGGAAACGTATAACGTCGTTCACATCGGGGTCATCGGATAGCCTAAGAATATTATCGTAAGTGGTTCGCGCTTTCTGCTCTGCCGCCATATTCTCGCTCAGATCGGTTATAACGTCTCCCTTTACCTGCATAGTTGCAGCCGTCCACGGTGTTCCGGAAGCAAACTGAGGATATACTCCAGCAGTATGATCAACAAAATATGCTTCAAACCCAGACTTTTTAATTTCTTCAGGCGTCATTTTTCGCGTCAACTGGTGAACTATTGCCGCAACCATTTCAAGGTGCCCAAGCTCTTCTGTACCGATATCGGTGAGAAGCCCTTTGAGCTCAGGATACGGCATGCTGTATCTCTGACTAAGATACCTCAGCGATGCTCCCAATTCGCCGTCAGGACCGCCATATTGGCTGATTATAAACTTTGCAAGCGCGGGATTTGGCTTTGAAATCTTTACAGGATACTGAAGCTTTTTCTGATAAATAAACATTCTCAGCCCTCCATTTTTCCGCAATAATCCCATGGCCATGGATTTTTAAGCCATGTAAAGCTCTGAGATTGTAATAGATCCTGCTTTGTAAGCGGCCCATAGAGTTTGACATATTTCTCATGCGCGGTCTTAGCGAGCGAGAGAATATTTTTATAAATTTCAAAGGCTTCAGTGTCATCACTATGTGTATCAAGATAAAGAGCAAGCTCGTGCGCAACGAAGTCAAGCGCCATCAGCTCTCCCAGCGGAGTTCCGGTTAGGTCGCCGGTGTTCACCATATTCATAAACGGGAGGTCAAGTCCCGGGAATAATGTGCCTCTGCTGAGAGCTTCAGCAGGGTTATAAACAGGTTTCACACTCTCCTGCATTGGAACATAGGCCATTGCCAACGGCGCGCAGGACGGCAGTGTGCCGTTTTGGAAACCGCAGTTGTTATTTCTATCCACTTGTGCAATCCTCCTTTGTAATTCATTATATGGAGGAATTGAGAATCAGTGAAAGAAATGCAAATCCGGCCGGAGCACCTGTATTTTGCAGATGCTCCGGCCGGAAAGGTTCTCGTATGTATTTTATTATATCAGTACCGTTTCATTCGGGACCGTTGCCCTGACCTTTTTTAAGCGCGCATAGCGGGGGAGGGAGTTGCTGCGGGGTATCTTGGGCTCGCCCTGAATAAGTGGCAGTACATAATTGATAAATTCATTTGTCACATAGTTACCGTCCTCGGTGATCCAATCGCGAGGAACCTTTTTTTCGTAATTGGCAACGCTGTTTAGAGAGAGCAGTATGGGCTTGCATGAATAAAGGCTCGAATTATCATCCCGCTCAAGCGCTACCATCTTTCCGGTCTCGCCGGAAATTGCAGCCTCAACGGCAACCTTTCCGACTGTGAAAGCCTCGTCGAGGTCAACAGCGGAAGCAATATGAGCCGCGCTTCTCTGCAAAAGGCTTAGCTCAATGCCGCGCACCTTTTTGAGATTAAGGCGCTCCTTGAGATAATTTGCAAGCTTAACGGCAAGTCCACCGAGCTGGGCATGGCCGAAGCCGTCCGTGCCGGAGGTAGTAGCCTCCGAAACGAAAGAGCCGTCAGCGTAACTAAGCCCCTCGGATACAGCAACCAGAACATTCCTCTTCTGCTTCATTATTTTTACGACGTCATCCGTAAACCTGTCAAGATCGAATGTTACCTCGGGAAGATAAATCAAATCGGGGCCGCAGCCGTTGCCGTATTCCGTAGCAAGCGCGGCGCTGGCGGTCAGCCATCCGGCATGACGTCCCATGATCTCAACAACAGTTACCATATCGGTGTTGTAAACGTCGGTATCTTTGCCTATCTCCATGCACGCAGTCGCAATGAATTTTGCCGCACTGCCATAGCCCGGGCAATGGTCGGTTCCAAAAAGGTCATTGTCTATCGTCTTTGGAACACCTATAACGCGACACTCATATCCGACCTTCTCCATATACCTGCTTATCTTATTGCAGGTATCCATAGAGTCGTTGCCGCCGTTATAGAAAAAGTACCGAACATCATATTTCTTGAATATCTCAAGGATCCGTTTAAAATCAGTATCATCAGCTTCCGGGTCGGCCATTTTATACCTGCATGAGCCAAGCTCCGATGATGGCGTGTTAAGCAGAAGCTTCAGCTCATAATCTTCCTCTTCGTCCATATCGTATAGCTCGTCATTAAGTACACCCTGAATACCGTATGCAGCACCATATACCTTAGTAATGACCTTAGAATCGAGCGCAGTTCTTATAACGCCGTAAGCGCTGGCGTTTATAACAGCCGTAGGGCCGCCGGACTGACCAAAAATACATGCGCCGGTCAGAGGTGAGTCGAAAAAATTATCCAAAATTTAAGCCTCCATTTACTAATGATTATTGATTATAACATGTTTGGGGTTTATAATAAATATAAAATTATAGATTATTAGGCAATTTCACTAATTTATTTTCTAACAGGAGGATCTATAATGCCACTCGTAACAACTAAGGAAATGTTCCAGAAGGCCTATAACGGCGGATATGCAGTAGGTGCATTCAACGTCAACAACATGGAAATCGTTCAGGGCATCACCGAGGCTGCCGCGGAGCTTAACGCGCCGCTCATTCTTCAGGTTTCAAAGGGTGCCCGCGCCTACGCAAACCACACATATCTTATGAAGCTCGTTGAGGCAGCGGTTATCGAGACCGGACTTCCCATTGCACTGCACCTTGACCACGGAGACAGCTTTGATATCTGCAAGTCCTGCATTGACGGCGGCTTTACTTCCGTGATGATCGACGCATCATCAAAGTCGCTTGAGGAGAATATTGCGCTTACTAAGCAGGTCGTGGAATATGCTCATGACCACGGAGTAGTTGTGGAAGCCGAGCTCGGCACGCTCGCGGGTATTGAGGATGAGGTCAGCGTCAATGCTGAGGATTCGTCTTATACACGCCCCGAGGATGTTCAGGAGTTTGTGGAGCGTACAGGCTGCGATTCTCTGGCAATTGCTATCGGCACCTCTCATGGCGCATATAAGTTTAAGCCCGGCACAAAGCCCCAGCTTCGTTTTGACATACTTGAGGATGTCGCTCGTCGTCTGCCGGGATTCCCGATAGTGCTTCACGGCTCCTCATCCGTTCCCCAGGAATTTGTCAAGATCATAAACGAGAATGGCGGAAATATGCCAGGCGCGATAGGCATTCCCGAAGACCAGCTCCGCAAGGCGGCGTCGATGGCGGTATGCAAAATTAACATTGATTCAGACCTTCGCCTTGCTATGACTGCGACAATTCGCAAATACTTCAACGAGCATCCGGAGCACTTCGATCCCCGCCAGTATCTCAAACCTGCAAGAGCCGCGATCAAAGATATGGTGGCTCATAAGCTGGTCGATGTTCTCGGCTGCGACGGGAAAGCCTGAGCAAAAATAGATTTTTAACAGGGAGGTGCTGTTATGCCCCAAAAGACTAAGGCCGCAGAACGCAGAAAAGGAAAAAGCGTTTTTCCCGATCTGTTTACGATTATAAGAGCCGCAGTCTCTGTTCTTCTGCTAATACTCGCATATTCAGTAAGCATGCCGCAATTTATATCTATCTTGATATTGATAGCTTCGCTTCTGATCTGCGGATTTGACATTGCTCTGGCCGCATATGAGAATATAAGAAAGAAGGATTACCTTAACAGCGCTCTCCTTGTTCTAATTGTCGTCATAGCAAGCTTTTGCGCGGGCTGCTATATAGAATCCACAGTTGCTCTCATCGTATATCAGGTCTTCCATGCAGCTCTTGACTATGCTTCAAAGCTGACAAAAAGAAGTGCGTATAATGCCTTGCCTGACAATGACCCGGACGGGCGGGCAAGCCTGCGCACGATACTCAGCCGCCCCGATGCGTCAAAGAACTCGATCAGAGAAAAATATATACAGTATTTTGACTTATTTTCAAAAGCCGCGTTTTTTGTCGGGGTGCTCTATGCAGTTATCGTTCCGTTTATAAGCGACATGACTTTTGTTATGAGCATCCGCAGAGGGTGTATGCTAATTGCGGCCTCGATCCCTGCAACCGCTTTGGTGTCGCTGCCTTTATGTACCCTGTCGGGGCTTGCATTATCGGCTAAATACGGAGTGTTTATAAAGGACGCAAGAACCTTTGAAGACATGGGGAAAATCTCAGAGGTGATATACGATAAATCTAATGTATTTACCGAGGGAACGCCGAGACTTGTGTCGCTTAGCTCGCCAATCCTTGATAACGACACCTTTTTACAGCTTGCAGCATACACTGCATACAACTCCAAACAGAGGATAGCAGAGCCGATAGTCGGCGCCTACGGTGGAAATATAATGCCGGAGTATATAAGCAGCTTCAGTGAGATTCCTGGCTGCGGCATGGCTATAAAGCTAAACGGGCAGAGCGTTGTGTTGGGCACTCCGGAATTATTTGAGGCGAGGGGTATTTCGATTCCGGCAGACAGTGTTAAAAAAGGCTATGTGCTGTATATGGCCGTAGCCGGTAAATATGCAGGAAGTATTAGCTTTAAAGAAAACGTAAGCCCTTATGCAGAAAGCGTCATATCCGACTTTGCGGCAATGGGCAATATCAAAAGCGTTCTTCTTACTGAGGACGGCAGGGAAGTAAGCGAGCGGTTTGCCCGGTCGATCAACGCGCAGGAGCTTCATTACGAATGTGACTCGGAAAAAAAGACCGAGATAATCCGGCAGTGCGCGGATGAATTGGACGAAGGCAGCAAGCTCTTGTATGTCAGTGCAGAAAATCTTGATTGCCACAGTGCAGCCGATATAGACGCAAAGGTGGGTGCATCAGTCGATAATTCCGATATGCTCATGAGCAATATAGGCATTTTCGGCCTGCCGGTTGCCTATGCTGCGTCAAGGCGTGTAAACAGGCTCTCGCTTGAAAACCTTGCGTTCACGGTTTTTATAAAAATCATGTTGGTTTTTCTCGCTTTCACCGGAAATGCGACGATCTGGTTTGTTATTGCGGTTGATTTTGCAGCTTCTATTGCCGGCGTTCTTAATATCGCAAGGCTGACAAGCCTTCCGCGTGATGAGCACTAAAATAAAAACTGAGGTTTTGTAAGAAACCTCAGTTTTTATTTGGATTAAAACTTCCAAGCGGATTGGCCTCTGCGGCGGTTTTAAGCTCGGAATTATCAATATGCGTGTATATCTGCGTAGTGTTGAGATTGTCATGGCCAAGCAGCTCCTGGAGAGTTCTGACGTCAACTCCGTTTTGCAGCATCAGCGTTGCGGCGGTGTGGCGCAGCTTATGGGCTGAGTACTTGTCCGCATCCAGACCGGCTCGCCTTAGAGCGTTTTTAACCATGCTGTGTACAGTCTCGCGGCTCATTCTTGTCCGCCTGTTCGATAAAAACAGCGCATTTTTGTCAATTGCCGCAATGGTTTTTCGGACATTAAGGTACTGATTAATGGCGTCAGCACACGCATCATTGATATAAACGACACGTTCTTTGCTGCCTTTACCGAAAACCCGTATGTGATCTTCGCGTATATCCTGGATGTTAAGCCCAACGATCTCAGAAATTCTAAGTCCGCAATTTAAGAAAATACATAGTATGCAGTAGTCGCGCTCCTTGTTTTTTCCGTCAACAGAGGAGAGAAGAGCCTGAGCCTCAGGCAGTGTGAGATAGCGGGGGAGAGTCCTCGGAATTTTAGGTACATCGAGATCCTGCAAAGGATTAGTATCTATAAGCTTTGCTTTAACTGTAAGGTATCGGTAAAAGCTGCGCAGAGTAGATACTTTTCGAGCTCTTGTCGAAGCTTTTGTACCGTATTCCGCGTCTCTGCTTTTCTGGTTTTTCACTCTGTCCCTTGTAAGAAAGGCAAGGTATTCGTATACCTCCGAAACGGTTACAGACTTAACAAAGTCAATATCAATATCGCGTATTGAGATTTCATCAAGCTCGGTGCTGCGGGGAACGATTCCTCGAATAATTTTAAGATACCTGAAAAATGTGCGAAGGTCGAGATAATATTCATCAACGGTTTTCTTGGAATGACCTTTGATAGTCTCGTGATAGGTCAAAAAATCTTTTATTACTTCAGGCGCTTCGGCTCTGTAATCCATATTAAAACAACTCCGAAAATAATATAACTACAGTATAATAGGGAAGGGGCAAAATGTCCATTAGCAAATTAACTATTCGGTAAGTGAAAAGTTGAAAAATTCATTGCGTAATTTTGGAATTTAAAGTATAGTAGTTCCAGATAGGTGGATATGCGGGAGGAGTAGCTATGATTTACATTACAGTGATTTTGCTTGCCGTTTCATTTATTTGGATATTTGTGTATAATATCAAAGACGTTAAAAGCATCATAGCTATCATAAAATGTCCGACAGATAACAGAGCGGTACACACACCAAACCAAGATCTTCTGGCCGCATGGGTGATTATTTCATACCTGCTGCTCTTTCTGTACCTGATCTGCTATTTATTTGTGTTCGATAGCGGGGAAGCCGCAGTTATAACTACGGAGATGATAAAGAGGATACTATGGTATGCGTTTCTTACTATAATAATGCTGCCAAACCTATTTTTTATCATAATTTTCTGTTTTGCATTTCACTCGAACAGAAAGGCTGCTGTAAAGGTCGATATAAAAGCAGACCAAAAACTGATGCTGGCGACCATTGCCGGATATTTCATCGTCGCGGCCGTATCCTCCGTCTGCCTGAAATATAAGCTTATCAGCCCGTTGGTATGGTTTACGATACTTACTTACGGCACAATTGCTGGACTTGGTCTTATAGCAAAAGCACTTAAAGAATAATATGAGCTGGAGGCAGATATGGAAGACTGGAGATTGAATGGACAGGAACAATATTCGCAGTGTTCATGGTCGGATGTCTCAGTTGGGATATATGAAGTGTGCTATAACGATTTCAAAGATATTTTCCAGTGGACAGTTTAAAAGACATAGTGGCTTACCTGTATATAACGCCATTGAGATAGCCAAGCTTGAATAAACTGTTTAATATAGTACCCTTGAAAGGGGTGCAGGAGTCCCAGCGGAATCTAAACAAAACGGTTATTTTGATTAGCGATTTGCAGTTTGG
>OLNX01000103.1_pt1 | contig 89414 bp, 81 predicted proteins | sample 1672611 | NCBI WGS metagenome assembly OLNX01 (sample SAMEA3136705, study PRJEB25190) | human gut metagenome | reverse complement strand
AGGACTTTAATTTCTCGATGTGTTTGAGTATATTTGAACACATTTTGAGTGGCAGATAAAATTATTATGCGATTAAAGAAAATGATTATGACAGCATGTTGTGCTGTTATGTGTACGACAATGTTATTTGGTTGTGGAACTGCAAAATCAAAGTCTGATACTGAAGCCACATCAGAGACAAAAACAGTTGATTTGAAATCGTTGCCGGATTATCCTGATTATAAAGCGTCTGATTATGTTGATTTGGGTGATTATAAAAATATCGATGTAAAGATTGGTGCTTCCAGTCTTGTTACTTTAACAGATGATATGGTAATAAATCAGATGAAATCAATGCTGAAAGCTGAGACTGTGGACCGTGCTGCAAAATCTGGTAATATCGTTAATATTGATTATGTTGGTAAAATCGATGGAAAAGAATTTGAAGGCGGTTCGGCTACAAATTATGATTTACAGCTTGGTTCAAAATCATTTATTGACGATTTTGAAGACCAGCTTGTTGGTTGTAAGGCTGGCGATAAGAAAGATGTATCTGTTACATTTCCTGAAGATTATAATATTGCAGATATGCAGGGCAAAGAAGCTGTGTTTACGGTTTCTGTAAACAGTGTGAAACAGGAAAAAGAACTGAATGATAAGAATGTAAAAGCCGATACAGATTATGATACAGTGGACGAATTAAAATCAGCTGTAAAAGAGCAGTTACAGGCAAAATTGGATGCAAATAACACAGATGTGATTGATAGCGCAATTGAGAATAAATTGTTAGAAACTGTGACTGTTAAATCTATTCCTGATTTTTTGAAAGATTGGTATGTATCTTGTAATATTGTTGCATATGAAAATGCGGCTCTGCAGTCAAATCAGGACGTTGATACATTTGTTACAAATCAGACGAAAGGTATGTATACAAAGCTTGATGATTTGAAGAAATCTTTTGAAGATAATTGTGAGAAGAATGTAAAAATCGAATTGATTTTACAGGCAATCGTAGAAGATAATCATATTACAATTTCGTCTGATGAATATAAAAAGAACGTAGTTGATTATATTTCTAATTATGGTTGTGCAAATCAGGATGAACTGCATAAGATTTACAGAAAATCTAATGTGGAAGGAACAATGCTGGATAGAAAAGCATTAGAAAAAATAAAAGAAACTGCAAATATCGTAACTGAATAAGCGTTTAAAAAAAAGGAGTCGGTGTACATTGTGCATCGACTTTTTTGTTCATATATCAATAAAATTTTTATGATAAAACATCTAAAATATTGCTTGTAAATAGCTAATTTTTGAATTATAATAAAATAAGATATGTCCTTCGACATAAAAATATTGTAAAGGAGTGATGATGAAATATGCGTGCAAATAGTCGCAGTAAGACGATTGTTTGGTTGTCATTGTTTTTGGCAATCATTACTGTCATGATAAGTGTGATGTCAGTATTACATCCTGTGACTGTGTCTGCTGCGAAGAATACAAAAATAAATAAGTTGATTTTTGTTCAGCCATATGGTGGTGACCATATGCAACAAATGCAGAATGCAGTAGATTCACAGTGGGGCGGTGCTGGTACACAGGATGCGAATCAGCATGAATGGGTTTACGGATTAAATGACGTCATGAGTCATGTATCGTCTAACCAAGATACACGTAGTAAAGAAGCTATTGTTATGTGGGCGAATACAAGTCGATGGTTGGATTCTCGTGATACATCCACATTTGGTGGTTATTTTAATCGTTCCAATTTAGGTTCGGATTCCGATGCAAATATTGGTGATGCAGCATCTTATAACGCTACTGGTTTTCAGCGTATGTTGTATGGATATGATTATACCTATCAGTTTACGTTTAAATTATGGCTGGATGCAAACGGTAACGAAGTTTATGGCGAAAATTATAGTTCGAATCCACATTCTGGTACGGATAAGTGTACAGATGGTACGAATGTGGATGTAAGTGGTTTGGAACCGTCTTATAATCATGGTGACCATTGTCAGGATAGACATGTGGATAAGAAAGTGCCAAAAAAAGATGCGTATGGGAATGTAGTAAAAGACATTCATGGTAATACCGTGATGGTTGATTATTGTAACGAGCCAGCGCATCATGGACATAGTGCTCATGAACATTGTGTACAGAAAGAAGAACAGGTTACACGTACATTTCATGTCGAAGGTGTTTTTGAGAAGTGGAGAAAACAGTATAGTGATTTGAAAATTTATATTTTCGAAGATGGTCCACGTTCCAAAGAATACTTAAACGCTGAGGATTTATCACAGAATCATTCTGAAATGTCAGAATCATTAAACGATGCACCAAAGAAGTTTAATGAAGCTTTTAAGAATGGTGCTTCCGATTGTTTGGACATGTTTGAAATGCTTTACAAGTCAAATCCATATTTTGCAAATGGAAATGATGCAAAATCAGGTGCGTCTCCGAATTATTATTATAGTGATGAGACGTATCGAAGCATTTTTCATATCATGTGGAATACGGTTCTGACTTTAAATCCAAATGATGAACCACCGGAATCTATTAATCAGTCATTGTATGCTGTTTCATCATCATTAACATCATATATGAACGATGTGTTGTCATCATCTGCAAAGGAAGATGAAACGGTAAGTAATACACATCGTTTAGCTGCGGCAGCAACGAATTACGTTGGTAATATAGGTGCTGTGTTAGGCTATGGCGATAAGGATTATGGTTTTAACAGTTTTATTACAGGTAGACAGTCAAAGACGTCTTCTGTTATTGATTATTCTGCATTATTAGGTGTAGAAAATGGAAGTCATGGTTCAAATCAGATGTATTTGTATGCAAGATATGGTTATCTGCTTGCAGATTTAGGTTTGGACTCTACGTCAACTCGTACGGCGTATGGTTCTCCACATATGATACCGGGTGTGTTAATGTTTTTGGTTTATTCCTTGAGTCAGGGTATCAGTATCATATTTTCAAAAATTGTGGAATTGTTGATGAAACTGAATCCATTTCAGTTATTTGCAAATGCATCGACAATTTCAGCAGGTTTAAAATCATCTATGGCAAATAGTGTGACAGCGACTGTTCCAACAAAGATTTTAGATTTTGTTGCTGACTGTTATGATAAATTGTCGGATTTAGGCTTTGTTGTATTTCCATTGTTCTTAGTATTGTTTATCGTATCTGCATTATGGTGGAAACGTGGCTGGAATTCGAGAAAAGATAACAATAGTGGACTTTGGGCAAAAGCAAAATTGCTTGCTTTGCGACTGACCTTCTTATGTGTTGGTGTTCCGCTTCTTGGTTCATTGTATACGAGTTCACTGGAATATGTGAGTGGATATGCGTCAGATACAGTATCATCAGGTACACAGATGATTGCGACAACTTTTGTTGATTTTAAGGGCTGGGCACAGCAATATCGTTTGAGTCCAACGGTTACAGTGAATGGTTCGAATGTAAACTTGAAACTGGAGTCAAGTTCAAATGGTAAAGGTGGTTCAAAAGCTGGTCAGGCAGCTGATGCTTCTTATTCAGATTTACGTAGAACTGTTGCCAACATCAATATGGCAACAGGTGCTGTTCCGACAACAATGAATTGGAACGGTTATGTAGGAAAATCCGAACAGGAAGTATTGAAAAATGCTTTGATTGGTACGAATAAAGCAATCACAAGTGATGTTTACAAGGCAGGTGCATCGTTGATTCAAAGTTATATGATTGGTGATTTTTACACGGCTGGTACGTGGGAATCTGATGTACTTACAATAATGTCAAAGAACCATAAAGATAAACTTGGTCGTCAGCAAGGTGTTGATGAGGATAATGCACCGGATAATACCAATACGATATTTGAAATGTTTGGTGAAATCAATACGAAGGATTCATGGACAGGTCGTTCTTATAAAGATAATTCTGATATTTTCAAACAGAGTGACGATTATGCATCGAAGTGGAAAAACTTTAATATTCTTGCGAATGGTGGTTTGATAGCATGTAATGAAAGTGGTGTATGTAAGAATACATTAAAGAATACGGATTATGTGAAATATACAGAAGGTCGATATTCAGGTTTGAGTCATTCCGGTACTTGTGTGGATGCAAAACTCGGTTTATCAACGGTATCTTTGTATAATTACTTGTCTACAACTTTTGATTCTGGTCAGATGATTATCTATTCGAATGAAAAAGCACCGAGTGATTATACGAAGCAGCAACATTATGCTGTGAATTTGATTGGTTCAGGCGTTTCAAGAATTTGTTATTATATGTCATGTTTTAGTGCATTGTTTGTATTATCAATTATTGGTGTATATTATGCAGTTGTGATGTTGATAGCAAACTTAAAACGTTCTGTTTCATTGTTTATGAGTATTCCGGGTGCAATGTTAGGTTCAATACGAAGTATTGTAAATCTGGTTGTATTGGTATGTACAATGGTGATTGAATTGTTACTTACTATGGTATTGTATCTTGTTGTATCAGATTTGTTGACAGCGTTTATCGAAGTCATTGAAAATCCTGTTACAACGTTAGTGTCAAATGCATTATCGACAACAATCATCGGTGGACATATATGCTTTGTCAATTCTGTAGATATGACCGGATTCCTTGCAACACGAAGTGGTATTATGTTAAATCTGGCTGTTACCGCAGGTTTGTTATTTGTAATCGGATTTGTTTGCAAGAAGTTTGCAAAGAAATTTGTTTATGCTTACAATTTGGTTATGGAATTGATTTTGTTTCATTTACTTTCGAAAGAAGTTGTTGATGTATATTTACATGGTTTACATGGAAATGTGCATCAGGATGAGACACAAACAGAAACAATTTTTGCAATTGCAAAAGATGTAATACTGGCATAAGATAAGCGTCTATGATTTTATATCATAGACGCTTTTTTGGTGGATTGTATTATGTTTTTTTTCGTGTTAAAATGAATTGGAACAAATAAAACACAAACAGAAAGGGGCTATTTTATGGCAATATTTGATTATGGTAAAGAATTGTCAACGGAAAAATACATGTATCAGTATATTGCACCGTTAGAGGTTGGTTATTATCCTGTAGAAAATTTGGTCAAGAAGTGCGATTACGATGATGTGAAACCATCAGAGGAATATGGTTCTGATGTACCTGCATATGGCGAATTACATTATTCAAAACCACTGACTGCAGCTCAGATTTCGTCTTATAATCTTTTGAAAATGACGAAGTCATTGGTTGATGATGTATCTGTAGAGCAGACACAGGAGCCTGAGCAGACACAGGATTCTGATAAGTCTTTAGATGATTTTTTACCGTTTGAAGAACCAGATACAACATCTGTACCGAAAGCAGCTGCAACTAAACCTGCGGAATCAAATGCACAGGAGCTTGTATCAAACACTGTACGTAAAAATAATATTCCGAATGCGACGGCACAATATGATAATGCAATTATCTTACATAATGTGCAGCCAAATCGTTTATTTACGTCAAAGGACGGTAAGTTCAAAGTATTTTCTATGGTTGATAGTCGTTCCGACACAGGTTACAGCAATTATGTAGTAAAAGCGACTGATGTAGCACAGAATTCTGATTCTACTTATGAGGTATATCTTGGTAATGCTGGACAGGTTCGTAACTTAAGTATCATTCAGAATAAACAGCGTACAATGCTTCGTGTGCCGATTGAGTCAATTGAGCAGCAGTACAAAGATACTTTGATGACTTCTCCAGAGACGGCAGAGAATGCACGCAAAGGAAAAGAAAATCCAAGGAATAATGCATTTTTGAACAATGTGGATAGAAAATTTGTATATGATACAAAGAATCCAAAGTGTAAAATTGTATCGGTTCCGTATGCTGGTTCTGAAAATGGATATGCAAAGGTAACTGTTCCTACACGTAATATCTTTGATACAAAGTTAAATGGAAAAACTGTACCAAATCATGTAAATGTGAATATTGGTCCAAAGGATAATATGATTCCACTTAGTGTATTAAGGGGTGGTAAGTATGAACGAATTCAGATGCAAGCCGGAGACCTTGCTGATTTACAGCAGAGAGCTGTAGAACGGTGGCGTGCACAGTCTATGCAGGTTGCTGATGCAATGCCAGCAGATGAAAAGCAGGGTTCTGTAGATGTAGAAGAAGAACCGTTTGCATAAAACAAGATATCGTAAAAAGATTTATGAGAGGGTGTCATTTGACACCCTCTTTTTTCGTTGATATATCAGTATATTTTTGATATAATAAGACATATTAAGTAAAAGGGGTGATATAAGATGACAATGACACAGGATGTCTATGATGTAAAATATAGAGTGCAGACGATTTTACGTGATTTTTTGGTGAAAGATTTGCGTCCGGGCAAAGCTGATAAGTTCGAAATTTCATGTCGTGTGTTTGATGATGCATATGATATGATTTGTTTTTATGTGCCGAAGTCTGATGTTGTCATGCATGATGACAAGTTGACTTGTGATATTTATTTGATGGAACCAGTCTATGATATGTATTATTATGGCGTCGATGAGGAAACAGAGGATGATATGTTATTAATGATTCAGTCTGTACATCGATATACGATTACGGATGCGTATTATGACATTTATCCTGAGCGTGAGTATCAGAAATTTGACCTTATGTGTATGAAAGAAAAGGCAATTAATGAAGATGAACATTCGTTTATGATTAGCTTTTTGAGTACATCGATTGTACCAAATACATTTATTACGTTTGTTGTTGAAAAAGACGATTTGTATTGGACACATAATGAATACGCAAAGGATGAAGCGCATGTGAATTTTAATAGTGATATGGTTACGATTCATTATAAAAATAAATCAACTGGATGGAAAGAACGGTCCGTCAGTGAAACCAGAGAACATGTGATGCGTGATTTTTTAAATTATAAGCGTAGCATTTATTCAAAAATACCTGCACGTGAGTATCTTGATTTTTTACGGTCAGAGCGTAAAATTTCTCATTTGTTTGCACAATAACAATCTTGTATTCTATGTATTTTTTGGTATGATAGGATTAGTAGAAAGACAAATAATATGATGAAATTAAGAAAGGATGAACGATTATGGCAAATAATAATCAGGTCAATCAGACTGTAGAAAATGATGACATGGCATATGCTAGTATGGCAGCTTTACAGCAACAGGAAGAATTAGAAAGAGATGCATATAATCGGGGTGATATGAATGCAGCATATTCTGCAGATACATATCAGGATGCAATCAATTTGCCAGCAGATAAAATGCAGAATCCGACTGCGATGACGTTGGAAAATCCGTCAGAGACGATGCCAAATAATAATGTAACAGCAAATAAAGATGCAACGAAAGATGTATCATTTGAGAATACAAAGGATGTAACAACAGAGAAGAAATATAATAATATATTTGCATCGATGTTTCATAAAGTAGCAACTGTATTTGGTCCAGATTCTGCGATTGGTGCTAAGTTCGAAGAAGTTGCAAATCAGTTAGAAGACCGTTATGGAACTGATGCACATGTGGTCCAGCAAGAAGCGATGGAAGCCCGTATGCAGCGTGGAAACGGTAGTATCACAACGGATGCTTCGAATGTAAAAACGACATCGGTTGAAGCTGAAACGCAGGGTGTAAAATCAAAATCCGAAGATTATACACCAACTGCTGAAAAGCAGTCATTACGTGATGAGCAGTTAAAAGCATCCAATAAACATATGAAAGAGTCTGCGGATTTAGCTGTTTCTGATGATGATTTCTTATCTATGAAAGATGCAAAGGATAGCAAATTTCAGGTTATGACCAGTTCTATGAACGTTATGGGTCGTGAGTTGCAGATGGATTCTGCTGTACGTTTAACGCCGGATGATGCAACAGCTGAGGATTATTCGGATGTTGCAAACAATTATATGACGATGGCACGTGGTGTAAAGGCATATAATGACGAAGCATTAAAAGGTATCAATGAGAAATACAAAGATGACCCTGAGAAGTTAGAGACTGCCAAAGCAGGTCTTGGTAATTTAATGACTCATGCATCGGAAAATATGTATGGCATTATTGGTGATTCCAATAAGATGAATAACTTCTTATCAGAAGCAGATAAGAAAGAGTTGGACAACATGCATTTACAGGGTGTAACTACGACATATTCAGATTATGTCAAAGAACATCAGTTGGAGCCGGAGAAAAATACAGGCTTAGATAAGACGATGGATAAGACAGTTGATAAAGAATCTGATATGTCAGTTGTGAAATCGGATAAATCTGATAACAAAGCCAATGGTTATACGACAGGTACTGTAGGTGTTACCAGTCGTGTGGCACAGATGGAGAATGCTACGAAGGCTCGTAAGAATGATTTGAGTACGGCAAATAGAGGTCAGATGGCAGAAGATAAATTCAAACATATCTTGGATAAAGCAAATGCTCCAGAGAATTCTTACGATATGGACATGGGAAAATAAGATAAGATACAGTCAATCACGGTTTGTATGCCGTGATTGACATGTTAGAAAGGAGAGTTTTATGGCAGGAAAGAAATTAAGTCAGACAAAAAAGCAACCAGATACAGCAAAGAAAACGTATGAATATGATGACGAAGCATTATCTGCTGTTGAAAGACAGCTGGCAGAAGAAGATGGATTAGTATTACCGGATTCAGATGAAAATGATAAGAAATCTAAGAAATCTGATAAAGAGTCAGATAAGTCAAAGGATGAGTCCAAAGAAGATGCAGAAGATGGTATCACATGGGATGCAAACGTTGCAACAAAGCCCGCATCTGAAATGACAGACGAAGAGTTAAAGACTGCTCAGGCTGCTTTGAAGAAGCGTGAAACGACCATTGGTACAAAGACGAAACAGAGTAGTAAAGCTGATACCATTAGTATTAAAGATAAGGACGGCAAACGTCTGGATGATGTTAGTAATGGTAAAACAAAAGAGGTTGCTGACCTTGGTGGAAAGATTACTGGCAAAGGTGGTGGCAAGGTTAAGTACGAAGGTGACCTTGGTACGTTTGAATACGATTCATCAGAGTGGGCTTTGGGTACAAAGACCGTCACAGATGCCGCCAGCGGAGTAAGCACTAAAATTCCAATTTTACGTTATATTGACAAAGATAATTCTTGGACACCGGGTGACCAAGTATATGGTGGCAATATTACGATTCCTGAGGGATTAAAATCACTTGATTATTCTTTTGATGGTAATAAAGATTTGGAAACAGTTCCAAAGATTCCAGATTCTGTAGAGACTGCACATGCAGCTTTTAAGGGTTGTACGAAAATAGAACGTGCAGCTAAAAATGCGAAAACGGGTGAACATTCATCTGCGGGTGAAGTGGCTGCAGGTGTTGGTACATCTATTGGTGGTGCTGCAGTTGCTGGTGCTATGGCTTGTTCTGTTGTTCCGGGTGCAGGTACACTTGTTGGTGCAGTGGCAGGAACAGCTGTTGGTATAGGTAGTGCTGCGGCTAGTGTAGGTGGCGCTGTCTTTGCTAGTAAAAAAGCCAAGGATGATGGCAAAGGTGGTACATGGGAAATGCCATCAGGATTAAAAGATGCAACAGAAATGTTTTCCGGTTGTACAAATTTGACAGAAGCATATGGTAAAGCAGGCGAGAATTTACAGGTAACTCGTGGTATGTATTATAATACAGAGAAACTTGGTACAGATGAGACTGCGAATAAGTTTGGTTCTGAAGCTGTTACAGACTTGACAGATTCTAATGTTTCAAAGACGGCTGCACAGGGAATGTACACGGGTTCCAATAATGAGATAATGCCTGACTTAGAGGGCAATTATTCAAAATATTATGATGAAGATACCGATACGTTGAATCGTACGGATGTAGATACCAAGACGAAGAAAGAAGTATCGGAAGTCAATAAATCATTAAAAGAGTCGGATGCGGTAAATGGTGTAGAATCCAATGATATGACAGCACAGACGGATGGTTTGGCATCTAGTGGGTCTGTAAAGACGAAACACGGTACAAAAAAGACAACCGATATCAAAGAACAGAACGAAAAATCTAGTGAATTTGGCGATGCTGGTAATCTGTTAGACCGTGGTGCGGTTTCATTGGGTGAATTTTGGTTGTTAAAGAAAGTAACAGGCAATACATTGATTGCAGGTGTTGCAACTTTTGGTTTACAGGCGATTGGTATCTTACCAAAATCTATGAAACCAGTGTTAGATGCAGTAACAGGCTTTGTTGGCAAAGATAGTACGGTTGGTAAGGCGTTGACAAATATTTCAGATAAACTTGGTAATGATGAAGCATCAAGTAAGAATAAGACAAAGTCTGAGAAGCATTTGTCAGAAGCAGACCAGAAACAGGATGCAAAAGAGAAAGATAAGTCTGATAAGACACGTTCTACTGTAGATGAACGTGTAAAATCGGATATGTCATCTGTAAAAACAGCAGCATCATCAGATAAAGCATTGAACATTGACAAGTCAATGTCTGCAAATGGTAAGAAAATTGTCAATGACGGTGTATTGCTTACTGCAGCAAATAAAGGTGCAACTGATACGGAAATTACGGACATTCAGACTATGATGAATACATCTGCAGCAGCGTTAGAAGAAAAGGCACAGAAAATGGCTGATTCTTCTGATAAGTTATCAAGTAAAGATAAGAAAGCGTTATCTGAGCAGTGTATGGCAGTCATGAAAGGTCTGGATGCGTATGATAACAGTGCGGTATCTGAGATTGAAAAGAAGTATGGTGTAAATACTGAAAATTCAAAGAAAGCGACAGACGGACTTGGAAAAGTTATGTCATCAGCAACATTGCCGTTTATTGATGCAATCAAAGACATGGATAGCAAATATGATTTCTTATCTGATAAGGATAAAAAGTCATTGTCAAAGATGGAGATTACAGGTGTTACGAATTATGATGAATATCAGGTTGGTGATATGGCTGCAGAAAATGACAAACTTTCGTCTGTATCAGCAGAAGATGATATGAGTATGTATGCGAATGCCGGAATTGATGATGATTTAACATCGGATAAGTCAAAAGTTGATACAACGAAATCAGCAAATGCAAAGACAATATCACATGCTGGTTCTGGCAAATCATTGGTAGAGTCAAGAACTCAGGCGAAATCAAATGACAAATCAATGTCTAATGCAGATAAGATTGCAAAAGCGGAAGCAAAATTTGGTGGTATTTCAACCGAAAATCAGATGACGAATGATTTGGATTATGCGTAAAATATAGGGAACACAGTTTCTGTGTTCCCTATATTTTTTGGTACTTTTCAATTATGATGTTTTAGTATATAATAATAAATATGAAAGCGAGGTATAAGTGATGTCAAAACAGTTACAACGAAAAGTTATTGACATGCAAAATGCAGATAGTCATACGCAAATGCAGATGCGTCAGGACGCATTGCGTTTACAGGGTGTTTCATCTCGATTGCAAATTAAACAGGAACGGAAAATGCAGGCAAAGCAACCTGTACAAGTAGAACCATCACATGGAAAGCGATTGGCAAAGTCGATGAATAATCCAGATTTAATCTCAGCTTCAGCTGGTTATGGTCGGATGTCAAAGGAACGTATGAATGCGATTAAAATGCAGGATTATGGTAGTAAAGCTGAAAAGAAGTTTGGTTCGATTGTCAAGAAAGCTGAACAGGATGATTTTCTGACATTTTCTTAATTTATTTATGAAAGGAATGGTGAGGAAAATCTATGAAAGAAATGTTGACAGAATTGCATGATGCTGCGTTAAGTCAATTGAATCCATCTGTATTGAGTAGTGATTCATTTCGTGCAATGATATATTTATTACTTGGAATTGGTATATCGGTATTTTTTATTAAGAAATTACGAGGAATAGTAAGTTGGTGGATTGGTTTGACATTGTTTGTTGAAATCATGCATTTTATTACATATCAGACACCACTTGGTATAATGTTTCCAATTTGTCAGACATTGTTTAAGTATGATGTGTTTTCTATGTTTGCTCAGTTATGCGTTGGTACGAAATTATGTGATATTATTTTGTACATCAGAGCATTATTGGAAGGCACAATTGGAAGTGCTGTAATGATTATCTGGAATTTTGTAGTGTATTTCTGGAATTTCATGAAAGAAAATTCTGCGTTAAAATTCTATGTCTAAAAAAATCGCTATGGAATGTTCCATAGCGATTTTTGTGTTAATCTAATGTTTGATAAGTCAAGTAAGTGTAGTGATAACCGTCATATCCTAAGTTTTCTCCTGCAGATAATAGTTTACATGGTTTATCCATGTAGACGCTTAAGAATTTTTCGATTTCTTCTACAGTTCTGCCATTTGCTCGGTACAAATTGTTTGTACCGATGGCTTTTGATGCTTTGCCGTATTTTTCACTGTTCCACTGACGAAGTCTGTCCAGATAAACGGTATCGACTTTATCACGTGGCAAGTCTTTGGTGTCAATGCCTGAATTGTACAGCTTTACTTCTGCATAAGGTGATTCATTTTTCTTATGATAGTTTTGTATTGGACGCAATACATTATGCGATGGAGAATATTCATCGCCATACATCCAATCCATCATTTCGTTATAAGTTTCACTATCCATTGTGTTTAAAATCCTTTCTATTGCATGTTAGTCGTTTTCATCAGGAATGTATTCGTCTAACCATTTGATAAAGTCGGTTTCGTCGTTGATATCAATATCATCTGGAATGTCAATATCATATTTGCTTAACACACCACCACATTCAAATTCATTGTAAAAATGGACGTTTCTGTTGTTTAAATTTACAGTAACCCATAAACGTTCTGTACCATTTTCATGTCTATATGTGTTTGTATAACCTGCTTCGCCTTGTGGACCACTGTTGTTACCATAGGTGAAACCATAGTCAGTTAAAAAGTGATTTGTTTTTGTTAGTCTACTCATATTTGAAATCCTTTCTTAATGTTGTTTATAATTCGTATGTGGATAATGACCATGCATAACCCAGTTCGAAATATAACCCGCGTTTTTCAAAAAACGTACTTAAATCATTATAAGTCTTACCATCACTGTAATTGATTTCATGATATAGTGGACCCTCAAAAGACATCGTGATGAGGTCTTCGTTTGCATATTCGATATAGTCTTTTGCTGTAACATTGTCTGTGACATAGAATTTATCTTTTGCAATTTTCGGGTCTTCAATGACAGACATGTTGTCTTTTAATGTCTTGTTATAATAGTCGCTGGACCAGCATTTATGGTTGGCGTAAATGTGGATGTCCATGAATAGGTCACGTTTATCTAACCAATGAATCAAGTCAAAGACTAATTTTTCTTTTTCGGCTGGTGTCGAATTTGTTGTGATTTTCTTTAATTTAGGCATTTTCTATTAATCTCCTGTTTTTTTAAGTGTCTTTTAAAACGTCTTAAAATGCTCTGTAAGCGATTTTATATTTTTGATGATAACTTTATCGTATGAATATATAAAGTATCTGAAATCGGCTCACAGAGCATCAGAGAGCATTGTTATTTCTTGCTTGTATCAATGATTTTCTGAATGGAATACTGTATGTTGTAGAGCGAATGTATAATGTCATTCAGAGGTATATGATTCTTAGGATTTTCTTTAAGAATCGATGCTGTCTGAGAAAGATGGCGGATATCATGCAACATTTCATGCAGTTTATCATTGTAGCTGTTGCTTTTATTGCCAATAGAAGCATCATAATCTTCCAATGTAAAGTCGGTTTCCTTGACTTTACAGGCAATGGAATAGATGTCGTTAGACATATCAGCAAGTTCTACTGTGAATTTGCCCATGAATACAGACGAAATTTTGATACAGAATACCTTTCGGTAATATGTTGCTATATATTCTGGTGAATGGTCTTTTATGTTGGCAATGATGTAAGCAATGCCGTCAATGCCGGATTCACGGAGTCCTAACCACAGGTATTCGTTTTTTCGGTCAGGATTCAGATTGTTAATAGTATTGATAAGTGATTCATGTGATATGAGTAGGTCAGATGCATATCTGTCACAGTATCGACCGACATTCTGGATTAAGAATGTAGTAATGTCTGAGATATTAATGCTGACAGGATTACTGAAATTATCTGAATGGTCACATACTTCTCCTGTATCAGATAAGATTGGGTTTGTTTTTGACAATGCAAGTGTGAATGGATTCTGTTTTTCCATGATTTTAATCTCCTTTTTCTATTTTGGTACGTTCATTTCATCAAGTACGGCATCGATACTTACCTGTTTTGCATAGCAGAACGGTGGTAATGGAATGTCATTTGGCGGTGTCATGTCGAGAATCTCTTTACGGGTAAATGGTTTGCCATGATTGTTAAATGGTCTGTTTTCTTGTGCTCGTACTTCAAGCCATCTAGCCCATGCCTGTCGGCATCGCATAGATTTTGATTCAGCGACAGTTTTGGCAATGAGTTCACGATAAGATGCTTCGTAGTCGATTGCAATGAGGTCTTCTTTCTGAAGCATGTTTGATGCAAAGAATTGTTCCATTTTTTCTGGATTTGAAAAACGTCTTTCCAGACCTTTCAGTTCAGCGTCATCGCGTTCTGTGAATTTTGATGTATTGTTCAAATCATCAGCTTCTCTCTTTTTCTGAAGTGATGTCATACGTTTCTTTGCATTTTTCGTGTATATTGATTGTCCGTCAAGTACACGATAGACAGAGTGCTGATGAATGTTGTCTACAACATCGATAACAATTCCGGCGTTGCTTGCACCACTGGATAAGATACGACCAAGCTGCTGAATATAAACAGTACCTGATTTTGTACCACGGTACATGATAATTCCAGTCAAATCATCTACATGATATCCCATGTTCATCATGTCACATGTGAAAATGAGGTCAATCTTATTTGATGTTGCCTTCATATGATGAAGTTTATGGACGTTTGCATGAGTATCTGTAGTTTCTGATGTGATTTCCAATGTGTTGACTTTATGTGTCGGATATGCTTTAGAGAACCATTCTTTAACTTTTGGACCATTGGTTTTAATGGAATCAAAAGAGCTGAAGAAGCATACGAATTTCATGTATTCTGTTGATGGTGCGTATTTTTCGCAGATATTGTAAACAACATTTTCCATGTTGAACATGTCTGCCATTTCAATCATGCGAGCACTTAAATCATTTCGGAGTGCAATTTCGCTTTTCTTCTTGTAGATTTTCTTGAGTTCACTATCTGTAAGGTCTTTGACCATTTTTTCAAGATTGTCTGTATCTGCATATTTACAGAAGAAGTAATACGGTCTTTGAAGTACTTTATCTTGAAAAGCGTTGTGAAGATTGTATTCAAAACACTCATTTGAGTCAAAGTATCTTGAAATTTCATCTACTGAGTCCATACGGTCGGGCGTTGCAGTAGCACCGATAAGATGAAATGTGTGTGTTTCTTTTTGAGAGTCAAGAAGCATGTCAAGTTTATTGCATGTTTTAGCGGCTCCGACCTTATGACATTCATCAAGGATGATGCAGTCATATTGAGGAAGATTGAGAATGTCAGACTTTTTCATCATGGCAAGTTTTGTGTATGTCATGAATTTGACATTATCGATGGTTTCATCATCAGGAATATCATTTTGATAATAGAAACGAAGAACTGCTTGTCTTACAACATCTGATGGATATAAATACAGAATGTTTGTATAGTCATCGATGAACTTCGTCAGAATTCCTGTTTTTCCGAATCCGGTTGGACGAATGATGACACAGTTGTTTGTCTCTGCAAGGATACGTTTTGCATCCAAATAAGTATCTGTTCGTAATTTTGATATTAATGAGTTCATAGTAATAAGTTTCTCCTATTCTTGAATCTTTCCAGCTTCAAAAAGCATTTCCTGTAAAGACATGATTGTTGTCTTTTTATTTGGTGGTGTACAGTAGTAATAGTGTACATCTGACGTAACAAAAGCAGGTGATACGTTTTTGAATCCGTAGAAATCATCACATGTTGATTTTGATGAAAACATGGGGTGATGGATTGTATTTTTTGTCCATTGAGTAACTGAAATATTGTTAAGTTTCGTACCGTCTTCAAAGATGATATGAAGTTTATCGTCAGTCTGGTCACTGATAGTCATCCACAATCCGTCTGGATTCATAAGCATTTGTCCTATGAATGGATTGTTTGGTGTCTTATCAATCATGTCCTGAATTTTGACAATACTTGTTTTGTTATTCGGTGTGATGCAGTAATAATACTGATGGTCCTTAAAGCGGAACGCAGGTTTCAGATTTTTATAATCATGGAACTGTGGTGCATTTAACTTTTTGGTAAATGCCGGATGTCTGACATTACCTTCTTCGAAGTGTTTACTTCGAATGTTCGTGACAATTGTATTGTCTTCGAACTGAACATCAATGTTATCGGTATTGTGATATTCGATACATCGCATGGAAAGTCCATTAGTGGCAATGACGGTTTGATTCATGATGTCTTGTTTACGAAGTGATTGCAGACTGTCACATCCGCAGGAATGTGCATCTCCATTTCGTAAATCATTGGTACTGGCAATACGTGTATTACCGCAGTCACATTTGCAATACCATTGCATGATACGGCGTATGCGATTTTTGTTTTGTATGATACGTGGTGGTGCTGGCGCAATGACAGTAAGTTTGTCAAATCTTTGGTCTTTCAGGTCGAGATAGCGGTTTTCATGTGCAATCTGTGCAGCATGACAGCCACATGATACAACTTTTCCTGACTTGAGAACAGTTGCATCAATATCTTTTTCAGTACCGCATTCACATCGACAGTGCCATTGTACACGATGTGCTTTGGTCTTTGGCGCAATATAATCTGCGGCTCGATACAAGACATGTAAGTGACCGAATTGCTGGTCTTTTAGGTCATCGATTTTTTTCCGGCGGTTTTTGTCATTTAGACAGCCACAGGATTTTGTGGGAGATTCTTTACGTGTCAGATTTGATTTTCTGACAGTGATGATATTTCCACAATCGCATCTGCATAGATATTGTGTTGTGTAGTGGATGCCGTCGGCTTTATATACTTTTACAGGTTTTATTACTGTCAACATGTTGAATTTTTGACCTTTTTTCAATTTATTTGACACGACGGTACCTCCTAATTGATTTAAAGTGTCTTAAAACGGAAAATACGCAGTCATATAAGCATATATGACTGCGTAGTGTTTAGAACAATCTGATGATTTGTTCGTATAAGCAGGAACTACGTTCCCATTGGAATGTCTTATTTACATGCATGTGACCAAACAGCCAGTGTTTATAGTCAACAGTCTGTTTGATTGTTTGTAAATAATCAGTCAGACAGTCTGTTTCATATAAGTGCGTACCGCCGTCCATTTGTCGAAGTAATGATGTGTAAGGTGAATGTGTAATGACATAATCAACTTTATTGTCATATCGTTTTAGATTGTCAAGCCCTTCTTGCATTTCTTCTTCGGTTGGCAATTCTTCTTTCCACCAACTGACGTGATTTACGCGGAAGAATTTGGTGTAGTCTCTTGACCATAATTTTATTCTAGGGTCATCAGGTTCAAGAATACCGTCAGAAATGTCATGGGAACTGGCACCACCAAATGTGAAAAATGTTCTGGTTGTGTCATTGTCGAGAGGAAGTTCAAAGATTTGTCCACGCATGAGGTGATAAACAGAATCATTGATTTTCTGAACTTTACCACCGTGCCATTCTTCGACAGGGAGTTCCTGTAATCGGTCATAGTTTTCGTGATTGCCTGATACAAAAAGTGTTGTAAACGGTTTATTTGCTAACCATTTCAGGTTATAGCGTTCTGATTTTGTATCATGCCAGTATCCAAAGTCACCTAATACTAAGACATAATCGTCTTTTGTCATGGTTTTTTGTTCTGGAAAAGCATCGGTGTTGAGTCTTGACATCCAATCACCGTGTGTATCTCCTGTTACGTATAACATAATATATCAATCCTTTCTATAAGTCTCATATATGTTTTTGTGATTATAATTATACTATAGCACCCGTTGTATTGTTATGTGTATTGTGTGTAAATTTTTTTGGTCATTCGTTTCATTTTTGACCAGTGAATAGTAGAAGATGAAATATTTTAAAAAAAAAACAGATGTGCAGAACCAATGGTTCTATACATCTGTTTTGTATTCTGTTTTTAGAATTTCGATTGCTTTTTGGTAGTGTTTTTCCTGAAAACCACCTTGTGATTCATTGATGCACCAGTATTTTGTGTGTATGGTATGATTTGGAATTCCGGCTTTTTTGTAATATGATTCAGGGTAATCGTCGTCAAGCGATACGAAATGTGTGACTGTTGGATGTTCATATAACCATTGTTTGATTTCTTTTGCACGACCACCTTTTAAATTAGGTGTGGTATCAATAATGTGAATACCAACGTAGTCAAACATTTTTTGCATATTGGTTTTACCGATGTCGTTGTTTTCATAATTCCAAACAGCTTTCCATGAAGATGAAAGAACAATATCAGAATTTGTTTCGGTTGCAAGTCGAACAATTCGTTTCATCATGTTTAAATCCATTTCAGTAAGAAACGGTAAATCTGGATTTTTTGGTTCGTTTTTCATTCGTTCGCAATACAGATAATTGTTGATGACACCGTCAATGTCCATAAAGATAACCGAATTTTTCATGATAAGTATATCCTTTCTAATTTCGTTTTAACCTGTCCATCCGCCAGTCTCTATGAATAGACGGCGTGGGAATGTGGTTTTTAAATAATCATATAACCATTTTGTTTCGTTTGTTGCCTTGTCATGTTGACCTAACATCTGCCATAGTCGTGGTCTGTGTTTATCACCATCAAAATTTCCGCATTCATAGTGGTCACAAAAGGTGTACATACCGTTATTGCCAATGTATTTTAGATGTTTGATGAGTTGTTTACTTGGAATATCTGATAAATCAATGCAGGTTGTATAATACTTAAAGATTTTGATTAAGTATAGGCATTCCTCTAAGTCCTCAAGTGCATCTTCTGGGTATTCATCTAAATAAGTGATATATTTGGCAAATAAGAGCGATATATTTGACACCGTATCTAAAATGCTGAGTTTGAAATCCAGCAACTGTTGTTCTGTTAATGTCTGATAAGATTGTATAGTGATAGATATAGCATCATATGGTATCATTTTGGTGTAGATATATTCACGGTAATACTCATAATTGAATACAGTAAATGCTGTTTTATCCAATTTTTCTGTATCAATACGTAGTATTGCTGTTTTTGCGAAAAATATTTTCCAATATGGCAAACTATCGTAATCAGATAGATAAATTTGTTTTTTAGTTTCTTCTACAAACTGACTATGAACTCCAATGCGGGGTTCTAAGCCTGTTTTTAGGATATTTTGTATGTTGATACCATCGGTAAGATGATATAGATATCTTGGTATTTTTGTCATAATTGACACTCCTTCAGTGAACTACCCATTACCTAAAGGTAATGGGTTTTATGCTTATTTTTTTATAAAAATTCACCATTTTTCGGTGATGGGCATTTCACGAATTAGCTATAAAGTTTGGTACGATGGGTCTAAACCTGTTTTTGTTGTCTTTCATGATATACCAGTCGTCTTTAAGTTCGACAGTATTATCATCTAAATAATCGACAGCTTTTGGTCCATTCCATAAAAGAACATTTGTAAATTCATACTCTGACATTAATTTCTGTTCCTTTACATAATTGTACCATGCATCTTGAATATTTTTAGCAATATTAACATGTGTACACTGAATCATAGTATTGTCTGGAATATGTTCGTGCTCGGCAAGGAAATCATAGAAGAGAATTGGTATGTCTTTATTTCCCTTTTTTCTGATGAGTGGATGTGCTTTTACCTGTTCAGGTGTAAGTGTGATAATTTTTGACATAATGTTTTCATCCTTTCTGATAGATAATTTTTATTAAACTATGTATATGCACTCGTTGTGTGTATCGTTTGTATTGTGTTTTTGTATGCATTTTGGTATAATCATGTCATATATCAGTGGAATTAGAGAGGTGATTTTTATTATGTTTATATCAGGTCCAAGATATTTGTCACTTGGTAATCAAAAGCCTGTAAAAGAAAAAGAATATTATCAGGGTATATTTCAGAATAAACCAATTATGATAGACCGTCAATTTCGAGAACATAGATTAACAGATGATGAATGTAGAGCATTATGTAATGGCGAAGTAATAGAAATTCATAATTTACATAATAATTGTACAGCATATGGTGTTCGTGGAATGTTACGTGAAGATTTGTTTTCACGTGGTTGTTTTGAGATGCCTGTATACGTGTTTAAGGCTACGATGTCTGTTTTAAATAAGCCGGATTATGATTTTAGTAAACGTAATGTTGTAAAAACACAGGATGTATTAAATAACCAGAATGTAAATACGAAAGACGATGAATCTGATATGCGTGATGCATTAGCAAAAGAAGAGTCAGATTTACAGCAGTGGTCGCAACAGGCAATGACAGAAGATGATGTTGTTTCACACACAGCAAAGTCTCACACAAAAAGACCGCGGTTGATTTTACATGAGTCTTTACTGGATGAATATTCTGATGATGATGATTCAAAATTGGCGGCGCGTGTAGCTGCGAATGCAGATGGATTGACACCTGTTGTGCCAATTTATAAGACAGCAAAAGATTTAAAAGTATATGTACCTGTAATTGCGGGTATGGTGTATACAAAGAATGGTATTACAGTTGTACCGGATGAGGACGCAATGCGGGAGAAATACGATGTACAGGATGATATTGCTATCTTTGTACCAACAGTGGATGTATCAGAATCACACACATATTCTCACACACCTCACACAGAGGTAAAGGACGAGACGTCTGTTGTATTGGAAGAATCTATGGAGTCAGAAGAAAACTTTGCATCAGAGTTGAAAGATGATGAATTTATACCAACTGATATAAATGAAAGTGTAAATTCTGATGTATGGGATGATGATTCACAGACATCTCACACACAGGAGTCTCAGACAGAATTTGCTACTAGAATGTGTAGAATGATGGAAGCAGAATTGAGAAATAAAACATATGATGAAGTTGTAGCTGAAGCAAGAGCATATATAAGTGATAGAGAATATGCAGAATATGAGCCGGATTATGAAGAAGTTGATGATGAGGATGATTTGAATAAAGACGGTTCAAATAATGATGATGAATAAAGAATAAACTATAATTTGAAAGAGAGGTTATTAGATATGCCAATTCCAAGATTAAAGAAAAGTGAATATAGGTCTTCAGAGGAAATTTCAAGATTGAATAGTATTATTTATATGTTGCGTAAACAAGGATATGATGTTGATGATGCAAAAAGTGTTATCAATGTGATTGATACATTACATTTAGATAAATCACAGTTTAATTTTCCTTATGATTCATATACCATTTTTAAACAGCGTGTATATGCTGGAGAATTTGATGTAGATATCGATGCGGCTATTGTTTCAGATGAGCATTGCAAAGAACTTGATAAAGCTGTGAAAGAAGGCAAGTTATGGGTAACGTATTAAATATGAATACCAAATTGGCAATGACTAAATTGGCAAGATTGTCTAAGGGTTTGTCTAAAGAATATAATGTTCCATTTGGATTGGATAAAAATATGTCTATTTTTGATGGTAAAACATATAGTAATGATAATGGTTTTGCTACGGAAGTTAAGGTAGGTATTGGTCAATTTAGAAGGGGATTACTTTCAGTTTTACAAAAATCATATGTAGAAGATGCTGATTTTGCTAGAGTTGTATTAAATATGTATCATGAAGCTGCCCATTGTGTGCAAAAAAATGATTTATTTAGGCAATCTGATTTAGATGGGTCTACGAAAAATCAATTGGTGCAGGAAATTGCACGTAGAGGTAATTCAAATTATTATTTTGATGATGGCAATTATAGTGTTAATGCAAGCGAAATTCAAGCTGAACATTATGGTATTATGAATGCATATGACTATTTAAAGAATGAATTTAAAGGTGTTGATTCTAATGATATTGAATCCATTATGGTATCTATTGTAAATGATAAAATGAAGAATACTTCTTATTTTTTAAAGGGATATAAAGAATTTACATCTTTGAAAGAAATTGATGATGCATTTGATGATACTTATGACAAATCGTTTACAAAAGACCGTTGGTATTATGTTGAGAATGAGCATACATCTGATGTGGTAAAGCAATATATGCAGAAACATAAAGATGCACATGACGTATATCTGTCTTTACATGACCCGTTGGAAAAGGATAGATGTATTGCAGCGATTAATCTTAAATTACATCCTGAATGGCTGGAACAGTATCCGGCGTTAAAAGATATGGATTTGTCATATGAACATGTAATAGAAGACCGATATGCAGAGCTTGTAAGTAAAGGTAAGGCGGAACCTGAGAAAATATATGAGAGAACGTATGAAGAAGCTAAACAAAGGAATTTTGGCACGATGAACGAGCCTGTAAAGGTTCCTTTACAGAAGCGTTATGATGAAAAGGATTTAAAGGGTCTGTCTAGGATGGAACAACTGCAAGTGAAGTTTGGTCATCTGATGCAAGAAGAAACTACTGAATACGAATATGAAAAATAGTAAAATGAGGTGTTGTTGAACATGCTAGTGCCAAGAGTAAAGAGAATGAGACATAAGTCTCCTGATGAAAGTTATAAAATTACATCATGTTATGTATATTTTAAGAGGTATGGGATATGACGTTGATGATGCTAGAAGTGTGATTTGTATTATTGATATGTTCAATTTAGATAAGTCACAATTTGATTTTCCATATGATTGAAATATCATGAAAAATAAAAAAGTACCTCTCTATGAGACAATGTCATTAAGTTAAGACAAAAATAATAAAAATCACCCGATACTGAGATAATATCAAAAGTACCGAGTGGTTTTTTATTTTACATTATGCAATGTAATTAGCTTCTTCTAAAGTATCTCTGATGGCTTTTTTGACATCGTTCTTGCTGATAACAGGTTTGTCGTCATCCTTACAGAAGATAGCAGAAAATGTTCCATTTGAGATATTAGACTCTAATTTACTAAAAAGATATTCTATAGTATCTCTTTCAATCATTTTGCCATTCTTGCCACGAAGTCTTTCTTCAAGAATATCAGCCATTCTTGATACTTTAATCAGATGTTCAAACAACTCTTTGTTGTTTTCTACATCCAATTTGTCAATAATCTCAAAGATTTCATAATTTAGCTCGTGAAGCAATGGACTAATTCCTTTGTATTGTTCTTTGAGAGTATTGATTTCGTTTGTGTTGGCTTCTGCCAACTGTCTTAATTCTTCGTTCATCTTGATTTCCTCCTTGTGATGAATCTTCTCTTTGCTTGTTACATAATACATATGGTCAAGATATTTATTGAATCTGCAAAAATTCATAAAAGTTTTTAATAAATATCTTTCATTATACATTTGGGTTGAAAATTTTCGTATTACTAAACCAAGATGAAAAAAATTGATTTTTGTACAAATAAAAAGAGCTAAATATCAAATGATGTTCAGCTCTGATACCATATCTTTCGATATGGGCATTCGGCGTTACGCCTCTGTCTTTATCGTTCCGCTTTAGACAATGGGTGCGGATTCCCAAACTTCATTGTTTCTCACTTTTGGAATGGTGGAGAATTACCAATTTTCAATTTAATTATACATTGGATTCTTTCAAAAGTCTATTAATAGTATCTATTGTATCAGCAAGTGCTTTTAATTCAATATAATTGCAACAAGGCTTATGATTACCACGAATATTACTTGTTTCATTTTGTAATATAGCTATTAAATCATATTGTACTTTTTCAAGACTTTCACGATTCGCTTTATCATAATCAATTTTCTTTGCCATAATTTATAACCTCTGTGTCACTCTAATCATTTCATTGGCTTGGTCTGACAGTTTCCACTTACCACGAGTTACCATTGTGATATAGCCCTTATCTTTTAATTCTGTAAAAATTTTATTAACAACTGCTTTTGATAAACCAAGTTCTTTTGCAACCTCACCTTGACCAAGAGGGCAGTATTCTTCATCTGCAATCGTTAAAGTATTCTCATACATAACCTCTAACACCTTGTATTGGTTAGTAGTAAACATAGCGTTCATCGTATTACCTCTGTTCTTAAATGCCATTATTGTATCATACTTTTCTTGATTTTACTTGATATTTTCTTCAATACCACACATTGATATTAGCTCATTTATGATTTCGGAATCTGTTTTGCCAGACTGCAAAAGTTCTTGAACCTTCGTTAATGCACGATTATAACCCGAATCGAACCCTAATTTATAATCTACGGTAGGTGTTTCTTCTTCATTATCATTCTTTTTGAGCATAATCTGTTTATTTTTCTGTTTAACATTGATGTTAAATTTTCTCAATCTTCGTATGGCTCTTTTATAAATATCCACGTTTCTTCCAAGTGATACAGTTTCGTCAGACCAAACATATGCTAATTTACAATCTGATTCAGCAAAATCCTCAATTTCACGAACAACCTTTTTATCTCTTTCATTCATTTGAGGTTTAAGTTTATTATCTGTTACAGGTATCATAATCTAATCCTTCTAATATAAATTATCCTTTCCTTTAATTGAGCTTTGGAAGCTCGTTTACCCATTTAAGCAACGAGTTCATTCCACTTGTACGTTCCTGAGCAAACTGATTTTTTACATTCTCTGAATCTTTTACTTTAATATCCTTTAGACTCTTTATCACAGGGTATTCAAAGTAAATTGTCTGTGTGTCTTCAATATCGCTTCTATCACACAAAGTCCACCCATTAGGAACGGAAGTGATAGTAATAGAACTATCAAACTCTATATAACCTTCCTCGACTTCACAGTTTGTTTCCCATTCATCATCAACAGTTTCATCACCGCCCACAGCGAACTCTTCAAGAAACAAATGTCCTTCACAACAGTTACGAGTTTTGTAACCTTTCTTATTCAGAAGAGAGATAGCTTCTGCAATATTGTCATCTACTTCAAAGTAATTATCTTTAATTTCAAATGTGTTAATATCAATAAATTTACTCATTACAATTCTCCTTTAATTTCTACCATCCAATAATCCAATATCTGATGTCTTTTTTAAAAGCACCGTTCTTAGCTTAATGGGATATTCCTTATTAAACACAATGTCGGATAAGATTTTGCATTTTATATGCTTAACTTAATGACATTGCTCTATGAGAGGTACTTTTTTTTTGTTGTTAAACATATCGTGCCATGAAGTCATATAACTTTGGACAATTGTTTGCTAATTGTTGATTATCTGTGAGATATTTCCAGAATGCTTCTGCAAATAATTCTTTCTGGTCATAATAGCATGTCATATGGAATGTGCTTTTAAAAATATCTGTTTCAGTGTAATAGATATTCATGAATTCATCAGAATTTGTAACTGTTCCATTGTGCCAATCAAGCCAATGTCCCATCTCGTGGATGGCGGCATCTGTAATAGCAACTCGTCTATCTTCGATTAAAATTCTGTGTTCATCATAATTTGTAGTGCCCATAACTGCACCAAATTGACCATTGTAATAAACAGCATCGATGTCCATATCTGTACAATAAATATGCCATCCGTCATTCTGAAATTCAGTTATCAAATTAGATGGAATCATGGCAAGTTGTGCATTGATATCAGAAATCCAATGGTCATCGACACATCCGTCTTTTTCACAGATACCAGATGTTGCAGGTTCTGGTGGTGCTGTCGGTTTCGTTGGTTCATTTGATTCTGCAGATTGCGATTCATCTGACTGTGTATTGGTTGTGACATCTGTTGCAGATGTATCGGCAGTATCTGTTTCTGTATCAGCCTTTTCTGTAATGTTGTTATCTGTCTGTTCTGTAGTTTCTGTGGTATTTTCAGACGTTTGGTCTTTATTGTTCTTAATGTTTGCAATAGGGTTGGCAGCAGGCATATAAAAGCTGAATTGTTTATAATCCTCAGGCATGATAATTGTCTGTGATTTGGTTTGTGTATCAATTACAGTCTTTACGGCTGTATCGTTTTTACTTGCATTTGTATATTTTTGTGATGCAATGGTTAGAACGCATAAAAATACTCCTGTAATTGCTATTTGTGCAATGCGTTTTGATTTCGCCATATATTATATCCTCTTTTTCGTATAAAAGTGTGGCGAAAATTCGCAGTTTTACCTGCAGATATGAATGATATTTTTAGAACTGTGTCTGGATAGTAATTTTTAGAATGTTGTCACAAATGGTCCATTCTTTTACAGAGTAATAACCCAAACGGTTTATTACTTCTTGTACATGATGAAATTGATATGTTTTAAAACTGTGTTTGTCATAGACTTTGATACGAGTACCTGTGCTTTGACCAACAAAGTTTTGTAAGAAGTCTTTTATCTTCATAAAAATTAACGCCTTTCTCAGTATACATCTTTTGTTAGAGGATGTAAATTGAATTGATTTAAAAATTGTGCATTTATGGGATAAATTTAGCTAATATAAAATGGTGCAATACCATTTTTGTTTTTGAATGACCAATCTTCATCATAATTAACAACATCAGCAATGGTTCCGTCTTTAAATTGAACATACTGCTTGTCCAGAATTTCGATGTTGTCATCTAATTCGGATGGTGCATATTCGCTTTGAACAATGCGGCGGTTTCCGATGTGAATGATTTCGTGTGATACGAGGTCTATGATACATGGTGATTCTAAGACGGTTCTGCCGTCATCCCATTCAGTGATATACGTAGCCCTGCGATTGTTGATATTTTTTTTATACATGATGTTCTGTCCTTTCTGGGTAGATAGTGATTATGACATATATTCTGGTGTGTTACGTTTGTAATATGCAAGTTTTGGTTCGATGTCTTCATGAAACTGTTGCATATCATTCCACATGATAATGCTGCCGTGACCGATAAGGTTGATAACATACTGATTTCTGTGTGTATCAATCTGTGAGTCATTCAGCAGTTTCATGATTTCGTCATATTCTTCGATTGCACCACATGGTATTGCAGTGGTGGTAAAAGGTGCATTTTTGATATAGCAGTGGCTGTGAAGAATATAATTGATGTGGTCAAGCGTCTGATACAGTCTGACCTGTACAGGCGTATCAACAGATGGTTTATCTGGACCGCTGTACATGAGTTTGTTGTTATCGAGCCAGACAGGAACAAAGTTGTTAAGTTCGATGAATTGCTTGTCAATATTTCGTTTTGATACGAAAATGATGTCGTCAGAACCTCGAAAACTCGGCATTCCTTTTCCACATCTGCCTACCTGTGGCGGCAGTTTGCGAAGAGATGCATTGCCGATAAAACGTTCTGTTTTACAGTTTGTCGGCATGAATTTCTGGAATTCTTTTGCATAAGTTCTTACAACGTTGACGAAGTCCTGTTCATCAGGAATTGGAATCGTTTTATCAGACTGATATTCCGGCTGTTTGAACTGGTCGAAATACCATTTCATGATAAGTGTTTTGTCATCGGTGTCCTGAACGGTATTCTGTCTTGTCATAGCTTTGAGAAACAGCATACGTTTGACACAGTTGTCAACAGCTTTGCTGATATCCGTTCCGTCGTACCATACTGTACCGAGAGGGTCGAAAATCATCATGTTGAATAGTCCTGTATCCGTTTTACGAAATTCAAATGTGAGATTGGATTTCAATGCAAGACCTCGCTGAATCAGTTCTTGAAAGTTGTATTTCTGATTGTCATTTCGTTTGGATGAAATGAGCATGGTGTGTGGTGCAATTTCTTTGACATTTCTCATTTTTTCAAGAGAGTTATTTACGTTTGCCCACCAGAATACGAAATCGTATTGTGGTGTAGATGTAAGGAGTGTCTTTAAAATGTCGTATTTGCCACCATTTACGTATTTTACTGTGAAGTTAGGATAATTGTTCAGTGCGTTATAAACATGTCTTAAAACGCCGGATACGGCTCCGTAAGAGCCGTCTGGGTTTGCAGTATTGCTGAAAGTTCCACCAACAAGTAATATATTGTAAGAATTTGGCATAATATATGAATTCCTTTCATGGATTATTTGGTAATGTGAGTTCGTAATTACCGGTGATAACATTGCGACCCTGTTCATCTTGAATAAGCATGTTGTATACATCAGGGATGAAGTTGTGTTTTAAGCACCATTGTTGCATTTCGTAGGTTAGCACGGATTGTATCTGAATTGTGGAATAACCTAATGTATCAGCAAATTGTTTTAATGTTTCAAAACAGGCGGTCATGCAGCCGCTTCGTTTGTTTGCAAAACAAATACGCGATACGATAATTTTTCCTGCAAGAATGCAGTAACGAAATTCGGTGTTGTTATCATGGCAATACAACCATGTAGTATGAAACGAAATGTTGCAGTCGAGTTTACAATGGTTGTATTGTTCGATAACTGAGGTTAAAGCTGTTTGTAAATTGGGTTCCATAATATGTCAACCTTTCTATGATGATTATGGTTGTTTTGGTTGGCGATACCATAACTGAGTATACAGGTTTTATTCTAGCTTTCCATAATGATTTTCTTTTTTATAGTTTGTGATATTCACGATAATAAGCCTTTACATATTAGTTTAGACTGATTCCAAAATCCACGTTTGTCTTTTGCATGTGATTTTTGATTGTTTATCATAAAATTCTTGTAATTGGTAACACCATATTTTGAAATTTTATGTTGCCGTTCACTCAGAATATGATTCAACATCATATTTACATCGGTCTGATTGTAATAATATCGCTGTGCTATTGTATCGTAATGTGATGGTTCATCTAATAATACATTGTATCTGTATTTTAGATGTTTTTTGCCTTTGTGATTGCTAATCCGAATAGAAAATGCAACTCCATAGTCAAGTTTCAGATAAATTGATGATGTTGTTGCAGAGTCATATCTCTGGATTGCAACATTGTTGTCTTTTAGTGTACGAATAATATTTTCAGCTATTAATTCTAGTTCATTCGTTTTCAATTGTTTATTCCCCTTTGATTTGTTTTTGTCTATACACTCGTTGTTGTGTGTATTTAGTGTAAAAAAAAGAGTCATAATATATGACTCTTTTTGATGCAATGTCTATCTTTATTCAGATGTGCTTGTTGAAACAGAATCGTCAACAATGTCAAATGAATAATGACAAAAGCCGTAGGTATCAGACAGATAATCACCTGTTGCGTCTATGATTTCGTCCCAGTCAGAGTCTTCCTGAATACCATATTTATCTAAGTCTTTTTTGTCAATATCGACGCTTTTCGGCAATGTTGCGAGTATCTCTTTGATTTCTTTTTTTGTCATGTCTTCTGCGCCGTCAGTAACGTCCCACTTAATATTTGAAATGTGAAGCATAATTTGTTATTCCTTTCTTGTGTAATAATTACAGCATAGACAAAATGCCTATGCCGTAATGTATTGCATGATAATATGATTATACTGCAATATTTCCAAAAGAAATCTTGCCTAAGTTTTTGTAATCTTCAATGATACAATCTTCCGGTTTTACATCCCAGAATGATGTGGATTCAGAATTTACAACAAATTTTGGATTGCAATTGATGGTATCTACGATGAGGTCAAAGTCATCTTTGATTTTTACAGATGCTTTGTCATCATCTGCAAAGGTACTTAAGTGTTTTAATGTTAATGTCTTATATCTACTGCCAAGTTCGGCAGAGCATAAGAGCATATAATTCTGAATCTGTGTTTCAACACCTTTCATCTGATTTTCGTAGATGTGTGCATCTGCGATGATGTGTGTTAAGATACCCGGTTTTACGCCTAAATCTCTGGCAAATAAAATCATAAGTTCGGCGTACTGTGTGGTATTAAATGGCACACCATAAGGCATGTCACCGGAACGCTGATTCAGTACACAATTTAAACGTCCACCGTCTAAGTTCCATGTTGTTGTGTGACAGCACGGTACTAATTTCATTGCAGATAAGTCATCAACGTTCCAGAGTGTAACGTTTGCCCAGCGTCCTGTTGGAAATTCGCGAAGATATTCTAATACAAACTGTGTCTGATTTTCGTAAGCTCTAAAGTCTCTTTTGTTTACGGGGTCTGCGTAAATGCAAACAGGTTTGGCAATTTGGGCGCCGTATGCTTTTCCATAGAACCATTTTCGTCTGCCCATTCATCCCAAATTTTTGCTTTTAAGTCATGGATGTTGTTGGACATCTGCTGCCAAATCCAAAGGATTTCACGTAAGGATGTTTTTCCTGCAACAAATTTGGATTTTAAGATTGGAAACTCTTTTTCAACATCTACACTAATGATTTGTCCCGGCAATCGTTTTGTAGATAATCCTGTTCGCTTATTTACTCCATCTTCATATCCATCATGATAAATTTTCATGAGAATATCCATATACTGTTTTTCGTAGCTTGTTATGCCCATGTATTTTAGTCCTTTCTAATCTTTGTTTTCTGTGTTGTCTGGTACTTCTATGATAAGCACGTTATCATGTATCGTCAAGTATTTAACTGGCATATTTAAGATAGCATTAAGTGGCTTATCATAGCCGTCTTTTGATGTGCTGAAAAATGGTTCGGTTTCGTCCCAACACATATTTGGTTTGCATTTGTAAATGGCATAATTGGCATTGAAGTCAAAATTGTCATTATAAATAATATCGCCGACAGTCATAATTCATTTCCTCCTGCTTTAATCGTTGTTATGGTCTGGTAATGTATCGATTAAGCTGTTTCGTGTTATCATGATGAATAATTCTGCGAGAAATAACAGTACAATCATGACGGTTGTTTTCTTTTTGCTCATATGTGTCCTTCCTTTCTGTGTGTATTTTTATATACACTCGAAAAAAGAATACCGCACCCTGTAGTGCGGTATTCGTGTATTATCGTGTACGTCACGCTATTTCAGACGTGCACGTGTTTCCATAAGGATAACACCGAGCATATTTTTACCTGCTCTGTTTTTACATCTGTCGCAGGCACAATCGCCCCAGATATTATCGTGCCACCAGTTGCGCTCAACAAGCTGCTCATTGCCAGTGGCAATCAACTTGCGTTTTAAATACACATTGTTAGCAAATTTGCTATCAACAATTTCACGCATAATGTTAAACTTGACATCTTCCCAGTCGGAGCGGATTGGGAGTTTACGACCAAGTTTCTTAGCATCAGCTGCAGACATCGCGGCAAACGCGTGTTCCACACAGTGGTCGTTCGTTAGGTCGAAACCATAATCGTCGATAATAGACGGGCTTACTTTTGTACGGATATCATCTGGTGTCAGGTGCAAAAACTTTGCAGCCTGAAAAGCAGCTTCGCTGTTTTTATAAGTCACACCGTTATAAGTTACGGGTGCATTATAAAAATTACTCAAAAATCTAAAATCATCTCTAAAACCAGCTATCATATTATTACCTCTCTTTCGTATTTATATATAGCACTCGTATGTTTTTTATGGTCTCATGTTTTGTAATTATGATATTGAATAATATATAATAATGTAGTATAATTAATGTGGTTTGAAAGTGCAACCCTTACAACTAATATTTCAACACGGAGTGTAATCAATTATGTATGAATCTAGTAAGAATTTGATAGATGACCCAGCATTTAAGCCTTATGTAAAGGTAGTATTTTGTTTAAGAGCAAATAAAGAAATTGGTATGAAAAGAAATATGTATTTGTGTCCATATTGTAAGAAAATATGGAAAACAAATCCGCTGAAACCGCAACCTGTTTCATCAGATGATGATTATGAATATATATGTAAACATTGTGGTACAGAAGTAAACAGGGTAACGATAGAGTCATGTTATGATATGCGTAAATATAAAACAAAAAAGAATAATGGAAATCCACCTGTTGTTTATAATATGTCGAATATACAGACGATTTTAATCGGTATGAAAAAAGATGATGCTGATGGGCATGTTGTATCTGTTAATGGTACGATTTTTAGACAACATCATATAGTGCAGTATTGGTTTGATGATGCAACGCAAATGTTGCAGCAAGTTTATAAGACGTATATGACAAAACAGCGTATTGTATGCAATTTGGATGTAAAACAGGTTTATTTGATTGATAATGAGAAAGCAAAAGATGACCAGTTTAAATATGTTGTACCAAAAGTATATGATACGTTTTATGCAAATGATACGTTTTATGCAAATGTAAATTATGATTGCGATGTAGCGTATATTTTGCGAAAGTTGATTTTGCAAAAGATTTACAAAGTTGCATATGGATATTCGTTACCGTCTTTGGTTGATAATTTAAAATCTATGACAGATAATCAGTTGTTTTATATGATGAAATTTCCAGTATTGTCAAGTTATGCATTTTATGTTTCGATGACGGATGTATCACCTATTTTGTTTGATGTTTTGTATTTTGTATCGAATAATGACCGGAAATTAAGACCATATATTACTTGTCGTGATTTTACAGAATATGAAATGATGTGGAAAGAATATTTTAATAAGACGTTTCATTATGATTTGAAGATTGCAAAATATGAACCATGGTTTTTAATACTTGGCTGGCAGTTGGGTCATTTTGGTTTTAAAGATATTCATAGTGTATGCGTGATTTATGATAAATTAAAAGAGTTAAGGCATATGTCGAATACAAATACATTTAGTGTTTGTATTTCCCGTTTTATTTGGATGTTATCTATGAAACGAAATCATGCATTGAAAAAATTTTTCAATCGTTTGATAAAATATCATGGCGAATCAAAAGTAATAATTATGATGGCTGATGGTTCTGCATGTACGTATGCTGATTGGGTGTATCATTATCATCAGCAAACCAGTTTTGAATTAGAATCATTGGATTTTGAAACAACTGATTTCACACAGCCTGTGGTTATGATTTAAAATTTTTCTAAATTTTTCCTAAAAACATATTGCATTATGTGTTGTTGCGTGCTTTAATAAAGACATGTAAGGATAATATATTATATTATCCTATACAGTATTATAAATGTTACAAATATTACACCTATTAATTTATGAAAGGAGAGTACTATTATGGCAAACGCAAAACCTACAAATCTTGTAAGAGTGAATGATTCTATGATTCATAACACAAAGCAGCCGGGTCTTAAAGCTGTTACACTTGGACTTCGTGATAACGAAGGTAATCAGAAAGTTGGTACAATCTTCGTATCTGAGAAGCAGATAAATGCTGATAAGAAGACAGCAGATTTGTCTAAGAGTCAGCAGAAATCTTATGTTGCATTAAATCGTGACAAGGATTATACATTCTCTGTTAAGACAGGAAAAGATGCAGATGGCAAGCCTGTTTTTGAAAATTCAAAGATTTCTGGTGCTGATATTATCGACCAGAATAAGGCTTATTTGAAAGAAAGAACAGCGCAGCGTGAGAGAAATATCGAAGCGTCTGTACAGGAGCCAAGTCAGCAGGCTGAGACAGAAGCTGAAGGACCAGTGGCTTAAACGATTACTTGAATTTACGAACACAATCAAGAGAAAAACCCAGCATTTATTGCCGGGTTTTTCTTTTTTAGTTATTTGTTGTGTTTTCATCATCACTGTCTGTTTTGTTATCAGCGAGTGTGACAAAGATTTCTGAATGTTCTGTTTTGTTAGAAACAGTTGCGATTGGTTGTAACAGCCATGGCTGTAAATCAATGATTTCTTTGTCATCTGGTGTTACAAATGTGTAAATGGTTCCGAGGTCTTCCAGATAGAACGGTGTACGTAAGAAATCACGTAATAACATTCCTGCGAATGCAGTTGTATTATCTGGTTTAATCATGCTTTTTGAAAACGCATCTGCAGGTTTTACGTTAGGGTCTTTTGTGGTAAGGTCTTTTGTGGTAAGGTTTGCATAGATGTATTTGTTTAAACAATCATGACAAATCTGGTGTCTGATTGGCATGTTCGGTTCAATAGCGTTTTGAATGAACAGATTACTACATTCTGTTTCTTTGCCACAAAAATCACATGTCATTTTCATGCTCATTGTTGTATTTTTCCTTTCTTAAATTTTAGTATATATTTGAATTATAGCAAAATTGTATTGATAAATCAATGTATTTTGAAATATGAATTTTGAGTGGTCATTTTTTGCCCATTTATGAATATATATTTTATATTGTGGACACAAAAGTGGGCAAAAAACGCCCATTTATGGGTAATATTATAATATCATTATAAATATGTGGCAAATTTGGACACTTTTTGTCTATAAATAAAACACTTATTTGGTGCTAAAAAATGCCCATTTATGTGTTGACTTTTTCATGTTGGTATGCTATACTAAATACAGTTGAAAGAGATACATGATTCAACATTATATTAGGAAAGGGGAACCGACTATGTCCAACATGACAACGACAGCAAAGCGTTATCGTTTACAGGTTCCGGCTGAGGATATATCTGTACAGGAATGGATTGAAGCTCAGATTAATATTTCAACGTCAATTAGACAGTTAATCAGAGAAGATATTATGAAAAACGGATATACTGATGTGACTTGTAGGCGAGTAGAACAGGGTCCAAAACGTGGTCGTCCAACAAATGCCGAATTAGAACGTCGTGCAGAGGAAAACGATTCTGTTGAGGAAGTAAAACCTGTTGCAACAATGACGCAGGCTGAAAAATCGCAAACAACAGTAACTCAAAACACAAATCAACGTACAAGTACAGCGTCGGAAGTCCATACGTTTGTACAGGATGATACACCAAAAAATCCAAGCATGAGTGCTTTACAGGATTTGTTAAGTTAAAATTAGATAAGAAAAGGAGATAAAAAATTATGGCGAATAAAAATTTAACAATGCATATGATTGCAGGTCTTGATATCGGTAATGGATATGTGAAAGGTTCTACATCGGTAAATGGTTCTGAAAAGACAACGATTGATTTCATGTCAGGTGTTGCAGTTCAAACACATAGTCATGACATCAAAACAAAAGAGGAAGATGCTGAGAGTCTTATCAAAGACATCTTTAACGAAATGGAATGCTCTTTTGATACACCTATGATTACAAATAACTTTCACAGATTGTTTGGTAGACGTGGTGTTTCGTCAGGACGTTCTGTAAATGAGTTTGATGTTTCATCAACCATGTCTAAAGCAGATGATGAGTTATCAAGTATTCTCGTATGCGGATGCCTTGCTGGTAAAGCTTTACAGGCTTATTTCAAAGCAACACAGAAACTTCCAACAGAGACCATTCAGGTATATGTTGATGTATTGACATTGGCTCTGCCAATTACGGAATACAAGGCGAAGAGAAAAATGTATGCTCAGAAGTTCAGAGAGGATACACATATGGTAACTATCTACAATTTTGAGCGTCCAATCCGTGTTGAGTTACACATTGATGATGTGAATGTAACTGCAGAGGGTGCATCTGCTCAGTACGCTATTGTAGCATATGGTACACCTTTGATGCAGGCATTGCTTGATGATTTGGCACAGCAGGGTGAAAAATTGGAAGGTATCACAGCAGCTGACGTGCTTGCTGCAGAGAATACTGTTGGTATTGATATCGGTGAGGGTACAGTAAACTTCCCTGTATATCAGAACGGCAGATTCAATCCTGATGTATCTATGAGTTTCTCAAAGGGTTATGGTACTGTTTTGGAACAGGCAAGAGACCGTTTGGATGAAATTGGTTTTCCATTTGCTTCAAGAAAATCACTTGCTGATTTCTTGATGAAGAAACCTTCACCATTACAGCAGACAAGATATAACCGTATTATGCAGGTGGTACGTGAGGAATGTGATGGTTTTGCTGATGAAGTCGGACAGGAGTTCTTGAAAGTAATGTCAAGATGCGGTTCTTATACTGAAGTTGTATTCGTTTACGGTGGTGGTTCTGGTCCATTAAAAGAGTTCTTGCATCCAAGACTTATCGACATCAGCAAACACTTCGGTGGTGAGGATGTATCTTATCCAATTTTGTACTTAAACAGCATGTATTCAAGAACTTTGAATCGTGAGGGTCTGTACATCATGGCAAGAACGATTGCAGAAGCAAAAGCGAAAGAAGCCAAAGAAGCAGCTGCAAAGAAATAAGCAGAATAAATTATCATAAATGACATAAAAAGCGTGATATTAGTATGAATATCACGCTTTTTTTTTTTGTATAAACTTGCATAATATTAGCATATATGGTACATATATTTAGTAATAAGATTAGTAAATTAGTAAAAAGGATGTGATATTTATGGGACACATTATGACATATATAAATGACTGTCATGGCGTTGGCAAAACAACATTAACGTTTCATACAGTTTGTCGTTTACATGAAAAGGGTTATCGTATTTTAGTAATTGATTTCGATGGTCAGGGTATTACGTTTAGTTCCATGTGTGGACTTGATACAGGTATATTAAAAGAGAAAGTAAAAGAAAAGCAGTCATTATATCATGTGTTTGCAGGTGACTGTAAAGTACAGGATGCAATGATTTCTGTGACGGAACGTCTGGACGTTCTTTCGTTTGGTATGAATCTTTCTTATATGCAGCCAATGACATCAATTGAACAGTTTCGGCAGTTAATAGACAAAATTAAAGACCAATACGATTATATTTTTATAGACGTAAATTCGTCACCGGATTGGCGGTATGCGTTGACACTGTCTGTTGCAGATTATGCTATTATTCCAATTGATTGTTCAAAGAGTGCAAATTTATTTGATTGTATGGGCATATTAAATATCATTAGTTCCATACAGGAACAGTTTCATAGTCATGTACAGATATTAGGTTTTGTTGCTAATTATGTGGATGATAATGATATACAGTTGTATGATGATTTTAAAAGACGAATGGCATTGTACAGATATAAGGTATTTGATGCTTATATACCTGTCAGTGATGTAATTGATGCTTTTACAGATGGTACTTTTACGATGAAACAGAAACAGCCAGTGTATGATTTGTTTGATAAGTTGATTGAGCAGTTGGCAATTATATAATAGGGTGATGTGAATATATTGAGTTTTAAAGTGTCTGAGTGGCTCTCAGACGCTTTTTTGTATGTTATATGATAACTTGTTAGGGTATCATGGCAAAATGGCTTAGAATGGCAAATACGCGGTGTTAAGACAATTGATAGAATATTGTGTAATATGTAAGCATTATACATTATTATTCAACAATAATATATATAATTGTTATTGCGGTTTTTTAAATATATGTTAGAATATACTTAAGACATAGCTGAGAACGTCGTAATCATATCTATATACTTTTGTAATTCATATTATGATATGTTCTTAGCCTATTTGGTAAAAATGCTTAAAACGCGAAATACAGCGTTTTAGAGCTATATACTATTAGTATACACTGAAAGGAGTGATTGCTATGAGCAAGAAGAAAAAGGTTATTTTAACGGTTGTGTTTATTGTGTTATTGATTCTTATTGTGATTGGTGTTGCGGTTTTGTATCAGATGTCGATGTCACCTGATGGTTGTTGGGGACCGGGTGATTTTCCGATGCCAGATAATTCAATACGAATTATATGTGAACGCATTGTGACATATTATACATAATTGTTTACATGAAAATGTGGGGGTGATGATATACCAATCACCCTTATTTTTTTTGTTTTTATGGTTTTTCGTGTCCATTTTGTGGCTCTTCGTGGCAATTGTCAGACAAATAACCATTTAGTAGATAACTTTCTCAGCTTTTGTCAGACTATTTATAATATTGTCTATTCATTTTTAAGTATTTACAGCAATATGTCTGTTTATTGTGGACACGATGGACACGATAGATTTTTTATCGTGTCCAATTTGCGGTCCACAAAGAATCCTTTATTTTCGGGCATTATATATATATTTTTATACTTTGGACACGATGGACACGTAAATTTTAATTAATATATAGGCATTCATCACGATTTTTCCCTTATAATATATATATATAGGGGTCAAAATTAATGCTATATAAAGGTTTTGTTTTTTTCGTGTCCATCGTGTCCATTGGATGTCAAAAGTGCTTCAAACCCGCATAAACACTGGATTTTTTTGTGGACACGATAGAAAAACGCTTTCGTGTCCACATTTCTGTAAAAAGTGCTTTAAACCCGTGTGAATACTGAGTTTTTTCATGGACACGATAAAATTTTCTATCGTGTCCACGTACATATGTTCGGATGGGTGTTGTGCAAAATTACTATAATCAACCCTATTCGATGTAAATGTAAGATAATACATTTTAATGTTGACTTTTATCATATCATATGCTATAATTTCATCAGTCAAAATGTAATTGACTGACCAACAAAAACACAAATGAAGTGAGGTAATGAGCTTTATGAAGCAAGAAGAAAGAGTGAATGAAACATCTTTTGATAAAAAGATTTGTCTGACAATTCCAGAAGCCTGTGCGTATTCTGGTTTAGGACGCACAACGATTGAGTTGTTATTGGACAACCCTGATTGTAAATTTGTATTGAAAGTAGGTACACGACGTTATATCAAACGTAAAGCATTTGAAGAATTTTTGAATGATGATGCTACGAAAGAGTTGAAAACAAAATGATAAAGGAGTGATTGTGTATGTCAGATGAAAATATGACTACAACAACAATTCCTAGTTCGCGTAGCAAGTTTGGTTTGATTCGACAAATAACTCGTGATACATTGGATAGTTTGTCGCCGGATGAATTGCGTATACCTTCTGTTGTCGAGACCGAATTGTTGGAAGCATGTAACACGATGATAGATAATGAAAATGCAACATGTGGACATAAATGGAGACATATGGACTCGTTAATTCCATATCAGATTGCGGATGCGATATGCAAGGCATATCCAATTGTGAAAATCATTGGTGCTGAGGATAGTAACGATAGTTCTATGGATTTGATTGCTATTTATCAGGATGATGGAAAAGATAAGGGTATTTATTCGTCCGATGAGTCTGTACTTCGAAATTTGATTCGTCAGTACAGCTATGAAATGACAAATAAAGATGTTATGGAAGTTATGCAGATTTTACAGGATATTCTGCCACGAAAGCGTCGTTGTAACAAAGGAAATTTAGTTGCTGTAGAAAATGGTTTATTCGATACAGATACGAAAAAATTGATAGATTTTGACAAGAAGTATGTATTTTTAACAAAATCAAATGTGTCTTATAATGAACATGCGAAAAATGTTGTAATTCACAATCCTGATGACGGAACGGATTGGGATGTGGAAAGCTGGGTCGAAAGTCTATCTGATGACTCTGAGATTGTACATCTTATTTGGCAGATTCTTGGTGCTATTTTACGTAATAATAAACCGTGGAATAAGTCCATTTGGATGTATTCCGAAAAAGGTAACAATGGTAAAGGTACGTTGTGCGAATTGATGCGTCAGTTAGTTGGACACGGTCATTATGCAAGTATTCCATTATCTGATTTTGGAAAGGATTTCATGCTGGAGCCTTTAATTCGTGCCAATGCGATTATCACGGATGAGAACGATGTTGGAACTTATATTGATAAAGCCGCAAATTTGAAGGCTATTATTACAGGTGATACGATTCAGATTAATCGTAAGTTTAAGCAACCTGTAGCATTTCAGTTTCACGGATTGGTTATCGAGTGTGTAAATGAGCCACCACGTATTAAGGACAAGTCTGATTCTTTTTTCAGACGACAGATATTTATTCCATTTACGAAGTGTTTTACTGGACATGAACGTAAATATATCAAGAATGAGTATCTGAAACGTAAAGACGTTTTGGAGTACGTTTTGTACAAGGTTTTGAACATGGATTATGATGAGTTTACAATTCCTGAATCATGTAAAAATGCATTGGATGAATATAAGGCTTATGTAGACCCAATTCGTGAGTTTATGGAAGAAATCATGCCAAAGGTAAAGTGGGACTTGCTTCCGTATACGTTTTTGTATGATTTATATGTATGCTGGTATCGTGAAACACATACAGGTGACCGCAATATTAAGAGTCAGAGGTCTTTTATCAAAGATATCAAGCTTTTGGTTGAAAATGAATATCCGGCATGGGTAAATACAGATGATTCATCAGGAAAGCGTCCGGGCAATTTGATGGATGATATGGAGCCTTTGATTGGTGCGTATAATGTTGAAAAGTGGATGAATCCGCTTTATAAAACTAATATGGACCCATTGTTAAAGTGTCATCCTTTGAATTTATCCACACGATATCGTGGAATTTATCGTTTAGTTCCTCAGAATGGTTCTGACGAAGATAATATCATAGATGTTGATGTGGATGTCGATGCAACAGATGTGACAGATACATTGGATGCATCTGATACATAATTTTTACAGTATCTCACCCATGTAACGGGTGAGATATTTGGTGTTGCGAATGACTGTGTAAAATGGTATAATTTATGCATATATCAGAGTAAAAGGAGCAGTAATTGAAATGAGTTCTAAACAAAAATCGGCAAAGAAGTCGAAGATGGGTGATAAGATTTTAAACATCTTTTTGTATGTGATTGTATTTTGTGCAATTGTTGTTTTAATCTTTTGTTTATCACAGATTGTTCCAAAATTATTGGAATATAGACAGAGTGATTCGTCTTTTGAGCAGATGCAGGATAGTAATGTTACAAAATATGACCCGATTATGGCAAATAGTGATTCGGATGTGAGTTCTGATGTGGATGTATCGGATGCGTTATCAATTGATTGGGATGCATTTCAGGGTACCGAAATTGTTGCATGGTTTCAATTGGATGATATTTCTTATCCAATCATGCAGCATACGGATAATTCTTATTATCTGCATCATTTACCTGATGGTTCATATAACGGTGGCGGTTCTATCTTTTTGTTGAATCATAATAATCCATTGTTTACGGATAAGAGTAGTTTTGTATATGGTCATAACATGGGAAATGGTTCCATGTTTGGTAGATTAAAGAATTATATGACAGATGCATCGAAAGACCATTTATTTTATATTTATCTTCCAGATGGTACAAGACATGTGTATCAGTTTTTTAGTGTTGCGACTGTTTTTCAGGAGTCAAAAGCATATACGTGGTCATTTGCATCGGATGATAGTTATATGAATTGGCAACAGTGGATGTTAGATAAGAGTATGATTGGTACATCATGTAAAGTGTCAAAGGACACAAGATATGTGACGTTATCTACTTGTAATGGCTATGCCGGAACAAATCATCGTCTGGTTATTTGTGGACAGGAAATTCGAGTAGATAAATTGCAGAGTCCTGCAAGCTGGTATGATAGTTATCTGGAACGGTATAATGCTAAAGCTGCAGCAAAACAGCAGCGTGCTGATGATATTTTGAGTCAATTACAGGCTGTACAGAAATCAAAGATGGATGCTTTGGATAAAGAGCGAAATGGTTTACAGTAGGATTTGCGTAGACGGTGATTTTAAATAAAATCGCCGTCTTTTTTGTTTAACTGCGTCATATTTTTATATCGTATAAATTGTGATTATTGGTTGATAAATCAATGTTTTTGTGCTATAGTGATATTTACAAAATAATGAAATTGCGTCAAATTTCAGGGTGTGTGAAAGGAGAATTTTATGGCTGGTGGAAAAAAATCAGATGTCGGAATGCCATCGCATCGATTGACACTTCGTTTACCTGAGGTTGATTATGAGAAGTTGGCTTATTGGGCAAAGAAAGAGGAAATGTCAATTAATGAGTTTGTTCCTGTATTACTGGAGCAGTATATCGATATTAAGAATGGTGATTATCAGTTGCCGACATTGGAAATACAGCGATTAAATCAGTTGATTGAGACTGTAAATGTATTGTCTCGTAATATGCAGTCATTAGAGTCCATTACTGTAAAGGGATTTGATAGTTTATTGTCATTGACAAAAGGTGATAACTATTTGTTGGAAGATGATGATAGTGACCTCTAAATTTTACAGAAAGGAGTGATATAACATGGCAATTGATAGTTTGGAAAATTTGATGAATGGTATGCCAAAGAAATCAAAGGATGTGTCAGTTGATAGTGTAGAAATTCCTGTGCATGTGCCTAAATCTGATGATACATCACAGCTAAAAAGCACAGAGTCAGCTGTGTCTGATTCGATGTTAGTTGCAACGCCAAAGAAATCCGATACGAAGTCAAAGACGAAGCGTCGTTCCGTGCCTGATTATAGTACAGGTACTGGTGTATTTCGTAACATTCCGTCGAATGTTATCAAGGCTGTTCGTGCAGAGTTTTGTGATGCAACGAATAATACGGATGCGTTAATGGCATATTTGGCTTGTCATGGTAGTGGTTCTGTTGCAGAACGTGCTAATGCATGTTTGACGGAAACACAGCAAGAATTAGTGAAGAATTGGGATGGTGATTCTTATTCTGCGATTGTAAAGCAGATAGAAGCCCTTACAAAGCATCTGGCGAAGTTGTCAAAGACAACGGATGTAATTGAGTTGCTTGCAACGTATATGGTGTATGACCGTGTAGGTTTTCGTAATGATAATCCACGAACACCAAAAGATATCAATTTGCGTGAAGACGGTGTTGTTGATGTGGTACTTGCTGCGGAAGAACAGGCAAAAGGTTTTCAGTACGAAAAGAATACGATTCAGGGTAGACCAATTCGCAAATAACACTTGACATTTATACCCAAGTTGGGTATAATGGATAGTGAAGTGAGGTGAGAACAGAATGACAGTAAATGAATTAAGATTAGATGTTGGTATGAGCCAGAGTCAATTTGCGAATCATTTTGGTATTCCGTTACGCACTTATCAGAAATGGGAAATTGGTGAAGCTATTCCAAAGGATTATATGGTTCGTATGATGTACGACCTTTTGGTATATCAGGGAAAGTTGACACGTAAGGGTGGTGAGCCATGATGTCAGTTATAAGTTGTGTCAAAATATCATATTATCTGGCGTCCTGAATTTAGATATTCCGTATTGAAAAATGGAGTCGATATAACTCTGAAACAGATATTATCTAATATTTGCGAAAAATATGATTATACAATAAAGGCTTTAGAAGTAATGCCAGACCATATTCATGTATTTGTAGATTGTTCACAAACTGTAGCACCATCTGATATAGCAAGAACACTTAAGTCTATAAGTGCCATAGAACTATTTAAGGTGTATCCACAGTTGAAACAATTCTATGCAAGGTATGGAAAATTGTGGTCTAATGGATGTTTTGTATCTACCATAGAACATATAAGTGAAGCTACTGTAAAAGAATATATAGAGGAACAAAAAAATCATGAGTGACGAAGAATATAAGAAATTTCTGAAACAATATCATAGACTTTCTGATAGACATGTCTTAGTTGTAGAAACGGATATGCTTTATCCTGATGTTCTGAAAGTTGTGGTTCTTTCTGATAAAATCCGCAAAGCTGGCAACGAGCTTGTTAGTCTTATGCAAAAGAATTACGACCAGCTCATGCGTACCAAGAAATATCGTAAACTACTAAAACTGTACGGCAATACTGAGGATAAGGACAAACGTAAAGCTCTCGCTAATCAGCTCAATGATATGCAAAAATCTTATCATGTCACATGGGATTTTTGTAGGACATCTATGATTCCTATAGGCAAGAAATACAGTATAGATGCGGTGTTTGCTCTCACAAAAGCCGAAGATATATGGCGAGGTATGGAAAAATGCCTTTATGATAACGGTAAGACCACACATTTCTCAAAATACGGAGAATTACCATGCATCAGAGCAAAACAGATAAATAGTGGTATTCCGATGTTTGTTGAAGATGAGAAACTTCGATTTAAACTTAGAAAGATGCAATTCGGGATTCAAGTCAACGACAGGTTTCAGTCTGATGAGGTTACTGCCATTTTGTCTTATCTTGAGAATCCTAACAAGATGGATTCTGATGCTATCAATACGCTTATAGAAGAAGCCCGTTGTATAGATACTTATAGACCTTGCTATGCTACTCTTGTTCCAAGACGGATAAGAGGTAAGTATAGAGTATATCTGCATTTAACAATAGAAGGTAAAGTTAAACTTAAATATGATAGATTCGGCAATTCAAGACATAAATACGGTAAAGGCATGATAGGTGCCGATATAGGAACGCAGACAGTTGCCTATACATCTGATACGGAAGTTGGTTTAAAGAATCTTTCAGAGCGTGGCAACAGTATACAGACTTCTGAACGCAAGGAACGCTTATATTATCGTGCTATGGACAGAAGTAGACGGGCAACCAATCCACAGAATTACAATCCTGACGGTACTATTAAGAAAGGTAAAAAGACTTGGAAATATTCAAATCATTATAAGAAACTGAAAGCAAAACATTCTGAATTATGTCGTATCAATGCAGTAAACAGACAGCTTGCAATAAACGAAGATGCTAACCATTTACGAAGTCTTGGCGATACATTTGTCACAGAACCTAAAAATGCAAGCAAGCTGATGAGACGGGCTAAGAAGACCACTGTTAATAACAAAGGCAAATTTAATAAGAAAAAGCGTTTTGGCAAATCGATAAAGAATCGTTGTCCGTCTGGATTTCAAACTACTGTTGAAAAGAAATTCAAAGTCACAGGCGGCACATATATAGAAGTTCCGAATAATTATAGGGCAAGCCAGTACGACCACACGGCAGATGACTACATTAAGAAAAAGCTGTCTGACAGGCTTTACAGACTTCGAGATGGAACATTGGTACAAAGAGATTGGTATTCATCATTCTTGCTCTATTGCTATGATTACAAAACGCAGGATATAGACAAAGATAAATGTATTGCAGATTTTAGCAAGTGCTATGACAAAGAAAAAGTTCTAATTACATGGATTAAGGCTAATCATATCAAAATACTAAATAGTGGAATTAAAGTAGCTTAATCACTGAATGTTAGGGAGATTGACTGTACTTCCTTGTCGTAAGACAAAAGTTTACCGCTAATGTGGTCGTAGGACTGCTTGGTAATGAAAGTTCTGATTCAAACAGATTTATACTTGTAACTCCAAAGCCTGAAAATGGTGTACGATTACAAGCTACACTTGGTAATCAGAACCCTACGTGCAAGCATGTGGGAGCAGTCATGTGAGTTAGGCATTGCTGGAGCAAATATTGTAAAATTGTTGGATTTGGGTTGGACTTTGACAGAGCAAATTTCGGTTGGAAAAAATGCAGTTAGTCATTTGTCGAAACGAAACGGCAAGAAAGAAAAAAAGAACTGGGATGAAATTCAAGTGTTTGTTCGTAAATAAAATAGTCTTAGAAAATGTTGATTTATGGGTAAAAACAGCTTGAATGACATTCTAAAACATAGTATAATAAACAGTGTGTGGAACCAGTTTTTGGTAACACATAATAAAAAAGGAGTGTTTTCTATGATAGGTATTCTAGCAGAAAAACCGTCTGCAGCAAGAAACTTTGCGAAGGCGTTAGGTGGTTCCGCTACTGGCGGTACTTACAATGGTGAGCAGTATATTATCGTTGCTGCCGCAGGTCATTTATATGAGTTTTTACCACCGGACAAGCAGGTTCCGGCGGCATTAGCATCGCAGTATAAAGATTGGAATATTGGTAATCTTCCTTGGAATGAAAAAGATTTTCTTTGGAAACGTAGTCCGAAGAAAGATACAAAACAGTTACTTCATGACATTGAAAAACGATTATCTACATGTGATGAAATCTGTATTGCAACTGATGTGGACCCTACGGGAGAAGGAGAACTTCTTGCGTGGGAAATCTTAGATGAGTTGCAGTTACATCCGCAGAAGTTTTCAAGAATGTATTTCATGGATGAATCTGTACCAGAAGTACAGAAAGCTTTTGTAAATCGTAAAGTAATACCGTCCATGTTGCAGGATATGGATTATGTAAAAGCAAATTATCGTTCACAGTGGGATATGTTGTCAATGCAGTTCACACGTATTGCTACACACTGTGCAGGTGGCGGTGTTGTACCACGACAGGGTCGTTTGAAATCTGTTATGGTGAAAATTGTTGGTGATGGTTTAAAGGCATATAACGATTATGTCAAAGTCGTAAAATATCAGAACAAGTTCAAGGATGAAAACGGTGTGATTTACACAAATCCTGAGGAACCAATTTATGATAAAAAGGACGAAGTGCCAACCAATATTTATCATTCATCTGATGTTGTTTGCGATAAGAAAGAGATGAAAAAGACAGCACCACCAAAGCTGGTCGATTTGGCATCGCTTTCATCTGCAATTGTTCCGAAAGGTTACACAGCAAAGGAAGTTTCAGACGTATATCAAAAATTATATACCCAACAAGTTGTATCATATCCACGAACAGAAGATAAGTTTATTTCGCCTGAGCAGTTCAATGATTTGTTGCCACTGGTTGATAAAATTGCAGCTGTTGTCGGCGTTGATACAGCATTATTAACGCATCGTTCACCACGAAAGACACATGTAAAATCCGGCGGTGCACATGGTGCGAACAGACCGGGACCAAATGTTCCGAAGAGTTTAGACCAGCTGGAATCAGCTTTTGGACCGTGTGCAGTTGAGATTTATACGATTCTTGCAAAGAATACACTTGCGATGTTTGCAGAAGATTATGAATATGAATCTCAGAAAGGACATGTAAAGGATTATCCGAAGTTCGTTGGAACGGCATCTGTTCCAAAATTTGCAGGATGGAAAGCTGTTTATTCTGATGTTTCTGCAGATGATGATGATGCAGATGATTCATCAAATGGACTTGGTACTGTTGCTGACCCATATATCGCTGATATTGTAAATCCAAGACCGCCGAGACCAACGATGAAATGGTTAATGAAGCAGTTGGAGAAATTCGATGTTGGTACTGGTGCAACACGAAACAGTACTTATGCCGAAGTCACAAATGCAAAGACCAAATATCCTTTGATGATTGACAAAAAAGGTAAGATTGATATGACTGATTGTGGTAACATTTCTTATGTATTGATTCAGGGTACGCAGATAGCTGATGTAAAAGTAACCGAAGCGTTGATGAATGAAATGCGTGAGATTGCTGCTGGAAATTTAAAGCCTGAGGATTGTCTCGCAAAAGTACAGGATATGGTCAAATCTGATATGAAAGTGATGCTTGCCAATGTTCCAAATCTTGAGAAAGAATTGGGTTCTGATGTATTAGACCAGTATAAGAGACCGACAGGTGCTCCGAAAGAGAAATATAATGGAACATGGAAAGGCAAGAAAGTATCGTTTACACGTGAATGGTCTGGTCATCGTTTTACAGATGATGAGTGTGATGCACTTTGTCGTGATGAGGAAATCGAAATTACGGATTGTGTTAGCTCGAAGACTGGAAAGACCTTTGGTGTAAAAGGTAAGCTGGAAAAGCAGACCTTTAATGGACATTCTTATGTAGGTTTTAAGAGTCTTGGATTTTTGAATAATAATGGTTCCAAATCAGGAAAGAATATTCCGGCATCTTGGTGTCAGCATACATTTACAGATGATGAAATGGCTGCATTGGAAGCGGGTACTGAGATTTATGTACAGGGTCTTGTTTCAAAAGCAAATAAAGTCTTTTCTGCATACATTTCATATGGTATGACAGATAGGGGTCGTGAAGGTATTAACATGCGTTTTGAGAATAAAGGCAGACGTTAATTCTATGATTCAGTACACGGGAATTTTGTTTTCCGTGTACTGTTTAAATATATGATATGATATGATATGAAATCAAATATATAGAAAGGAGAACCGCGAAGCGGTGAATTAGTATGGCTGCAAAAGAAAGTTATCATATTCCTTATGGTTTAGACCAGTCTTATCTTGATATGACAATTTCGTTGAATTCAAAAGATGGAACGGTCGGTAAAGTGTTACCGATGCTTGTTGTAGTATCTTATGTCGGTTCATTCTTATTACTTGCAGTTCTGATGATGAAAACATTTATCGGTTCGATGAGTAATGTTCCACAGAAAGTATTGTTTGTAATATTGTGGTCTGCACTGACCTTAGTGCTTACATCATTTGATGGTACAAGACGAATGAACATGCAGCGTATTATGGCATTGCTTAATTATATGCCACCAGCTGCCAGACATGTATATACAAGAACTTCAAGAGATGCAACTGCATTTTATAATATTGCTGGTATTAAAAGTCTTGAGGAAGACGGTCTGATTGCTTATGAGGATGGTACTTATGGTTATTGGTATCGTGTGGTTGGTTCAGCAAGTATCTTATTGTTTGATGAAGACCGTGATGCCATTATTTCAAGAGTTGACAATTTCTATCGTAAATGGGATTGTGATTCTGAAATCACTTTCGTAACGGCAAAAGAGGGTCAGAAAGTTTATAGACAGGTGTTAAATCTTTCTCGTCGTTATGAAAATTTAAAAAATGATGACCCTGATTTAAGAAATATTGCCGAAGAACAGTTTTATATTTTACGGGAATATGTAGGTAAAGAGTTCAAATCTATTCATCAGTATATGCTTGTGAAATCAAAGAACAAAGAAGCGTTGCGTGTTGCAACAGCAGCAATTCAGTCTGAGGTGGAAAATTCAGCACTTATGATTAAACAGTGTGTACCGTTGGAAAAAGACGATGTTGAGACACTTTTGGCATTAATTTATCGGAAAGGAGATTTCTAAGCAATGGCAATTAAAAGAAGATATAATGTGGAGTCTGTTGTGGAAGAAGCTCCAAAAACAAAAAAGCAGTTACGTGCTGAAGCACGTGCTGCAAAGAAAGCAAAGAAAAAAGAAAAGAAAGATTATACGTTTAAAGAATATCCATATCTTGTAGCAATCAAGCCGAAGGAGTGTTATATCTTTCATTCTGATTATTTTGAAATTGATAATCAGGTTGCAACGATTTTGGCATATTTTCATAATGATGGTGCGATTGACAATTATGGACCATTTTGGGGCATTAATCGTATTCCTGCAGGATTGCCGGATAATGTAACAGTGTTTACATTCGAAGGTATTTCTCGATTTGGTGAAGGCTGGATTCAGAAGCATCAGGTAAAAGCCGAAGGTATTGCTGCAATGGATAATCAGGAAGTTGGTCGTTCTGGAACGTCTACATCAAAGCATCAGGCTGGACGTAAAACTGCGGATTTTGAAACGATTGGTCGAGAGTTACAAAGTGGTGCATCATATTTGAATGTTCAGTATCGTCTGCTTTTGAAAGCACCTGATTTGGAAACTTTGGATTATGCGATTGACCAGTTAAAGCGATTGTATATTGACCGTTTCGGAACTTTGTCGGCAGCAGCTTATGCTGGTGAACAGAAGACAGAGTTATCTACGTTGTTCAGTATGAATGAGAAACGTTTGGGTAAAGGTTTCTGTTTTACATCAAATGAATATGCAGGTTCTTATTCATTAGTAACACATGGTTTGGAAGATGCTGCAGGAGAATATGTAGGATACATGGTTGGTGATGTAAATAACTCAGCTGTGTTATTCGATGTAGATAATTATAAACATCACACGGTAATTGTAAATGAGAATTATCATGAGAAATTGGGACGTGTACATGTATCTGATATGTGGGGTTCGAAGATTTCTCAGTCAGCATTATTGAACAATCATAGAGTTGTGCATATAATGCTGAATGGATGTGATATGGATAAGATTGGTCCGAAGTTCGAGTCTTTAACATACAAAATTGATATGAATCATGGTGCAGTAAATATGTTCGAAATGTTTGGCGAAGTCCATGATGAAATGAATATTTATCCACAGCAGATGGAAAAGTTGATTTTGATGGCTGAACAGGCATATGCACCAACGGACTCTGACCGTTCTATCATTCGTGGTAATATGGAGAAAATTGCGACGCAATTCTATATCGACCGTGGAATGTGGCGTGAAAATGCAAAAGAACATCGTGATGAACTTCGTATTGTTGGTATTCCACATGGTGAAGTACCACGATTGCAGGAATTCGTATCTTATTTGGATTCTTATTATAAAGCAGAAAAAGCGGCTTCAGCACGAGATAACGAACAGATTCATGCATTAAATGTATTATCATCTACGTTTTCAAACTTGTTATCAAGTAATGGTGATTTGTTTAATACGGTAACAGATGCTACAATAGATGGTGTTGTAAAAGGACAGCGTGTTCTTTATGATTTTGGTGACCTGATACGTCGTGGTAAAGGTGTTGCAATGGCACAGCTTGTAAATATCATCGGATTTGCTATCGGAAATTTGGGTCTTGGTGATGTGGTTATTTTTCACGGAACTGATTTGATTGACGATGGTGTAAAAAGCTATATCGATATACAGTTGAATCATTTGTATTCAAAGGGTGGTCGTGTAGTATTCTGTTATGATGATACAGATACAATGTTGGATGACAAAGATTTCTGTCATTTTGACAAAGCTGATTATACGATTTTTGGTAATATGACAGAGACTACTGTTGAGAATTATCAGACTTTGCTTGGTCAGGATATTCCGCCTGATTTGTCAGCATTGATTACATCGAAATCCGATAAGGTATGTTATATTCGTCGTGGTTTTGATAACGTTGTGTTTAAGCAGGACCTTGCGTTAGGTATTAATAGTATCAAGCCGACAAAAGACAAAAGGATGCGTAAAAGAAAATTAGTGAACAGGGGGTAATCCGAAAGATGAATTTTATAAAACATAAGTATCATCGTGTGGTTGCTTTCATGTTATCCGTTTGTATGTTAGTTTTGTCAGTTCCATCACAGGCTGTATATGCATCCAGTCCGTCAGGTGCATCAGAGTCTGATGGCATTTACACATCCATGTATGATGTGTCAACTGCATTGACAGCCTATGCAAATAACGTTGTTGGTTCGAATACAAATGATAAACATGATGACCACAAATTGAAAGAAATGGATGAAAAGAAGCCGGGTATTGCTGGAGCCTATGTGGGCTATGGTGATTCTGATAAAGGATTTTATGGCTATATTGCATCCAATACAGCGAAAGCTGTCACATCATCATCCTATGATGCGTGGTTAAATGTTGGTGATAATGGTAGTACATATGCGTATGCCCGTTATGGTCATTTGTTATCTGATTTGGGTTTGGATGAAACAGGTGATGCAACAGGTTCTTCTATGATACGTTCTACATTTGGTTTGTTTATGCAGGGAACACATTCTGTTGCAGGATTTGTGCCAACGATTTTTGAATTTTCATTGAAAATCTTAAGAACGTTAAACCCGTTTCGATTCTTGATTAAGGATGATGTGACAATTTATAAAGAATCTGAATATGGTGGTAGTGCGAATGGTCTTTTTGATAGTGGGTCTACGAGTACAGATGGTATTGTAGGAAGTGGCGATGCTGATGTAGATAAGGCAATTACTGATAATGCACATGGCGATAATGCAGTAGCTGTAACAGCAAGTGCAAGTGCTTTAGAGCCTGTTACAAAAGTTATGACAAAGATTTATTCTGGTACGAGAGCTATAGGTTTCTTTTCTATTATTCCTTTATTATTGGTATTACTGTTATGGTCAATGCTGATGAAGCGTGATATGAGTGGATTAAAAGCTTTTGTGATTAAGTTTGCGTTTATTGCTACAGGTGTTCCGCTTTGTGCAGCTTTGTATACAGGTGTATTAGACCAAACATTGACTGCAGTACAGACAAATCCGGCTGCATCTCGATTGGTTGCATGTACTTTTGTAGATTTTCAGTCATGGGTACAGTCATCAAGACTTGATTTACCGAGTGGTGTAACTTTAAAATCCGTAGGTAAAAGCAATTCCAGTGGGGATTCTACAACTGCTGCTGGTGCTGCTTCTGCTGAAACGTTGCGTAGTTTACGTGATATTACATTTCGTATTAATAATGCAGTATATCAGTTTAATGGTCTTTCAGTATCAGGTATTGGTATTAATACTACTGCTGATAAAAAAGCAGCTGCGAACTTTAATCCGGGTATGTGGGATAACAACGGTCATTTGAAAGATAATAGTCATGATTCTACTGTTGAAAAACAGGTCAATGGATTGTTACAGCGTTATCGTTCCGGTGATTTTTATCAGGCATCTTCTTGGGAGACATCGGTAAATGGTGCGTTGAATAAATATCATGCAAGTGAACTTGGTGCAACACCGTCTACGTCAAATGCAAATACGAATGACGGTAAAGTTTATCAGATGTATGATGAAACCGATGAAGCTACGGATTGGATGAATCGTACGGTTGCAGATAATAAGAAGATTTTCAAAGGTCAGAAATGGAATAACTTTAACATTTTCAGCAATGGTGCTTTGAAATCTGATTCGACAGCCAGTACAAGAGTGGACAGTACTATTAAATATAATAGTGGTTTAGGTTCCAATAATTGGACGGGTGATATGGCTGACCCTGCTGTAAAAGGCGGATTGTCATCCATTTCTATGTACAATTACTTATCTTCATCTTTTGATGATGCATCCATATCAGTATATTCTGCACAGAAATCAACATCTGAGTATACGAAGAAAGCACATTATGCTGTAAATCTGATTGGTTCTGGCGCACTTCGTGTTGCATATGCTTTGAACTGTGTAGCTTGTCTGTTTTCATTTGCACTGATTGGTGTAATGTATGGACTTGGCATGGTAATTAGTAATTTGAAACGTGGTATCAGCATGTTGATGCAGATTCCATTTGCAATGATGGGTGCTGTACGAGGTATCATACAGGTTGTAATGTATGTATTTACAATGTGTATTGAACTGTTATTTACTGTTTATGTATATCAGTTTGTATGTGAATTTATTGTTATATTTGCATCTGTTATCGAAACGCCAATTTCTGATTTGGTCAAACAGGCAGATGGTATGACAGAATCTGTTATCTTTGGTGGTCGATTCAGTTTTTTAACGAATTTTGTATCACCGGAAACACTTTATAATAATCGTTACTTGTTTGTTTTTGGTGTATTTGGTTTGATGATTGCTGTTTTACTATTTACAGGTTATGTGCTTGTAAAGAGTTATGCTTATTTGTCAGCATATGAGTATGCTGTTTGTAAGTATTATCGTATGATTACATGTAAAGAAATGTTGCCAGTATTTGATAAATGGATGGCAGAACGTAAATCACTTTACGTGTGGGATGGTGTTTCTGAAATCAATGGTTTGGTTTCAGAAACCGTCCACGATTTATCAAGAAATAAGTCAAATTTAGAGAAAGGAGCTTGTCATATATGATTTCACATAATTATGCAATGATGTATAGCAGTTTAGGTAGAATGGGTATTGTAGTCGTTATGCTCCTGACATCTATTTTACTTTTAGGTTTTGGTCTTTTAGCTATCCGTTTACGTAAAGTTTTGATGGGTAGTGTGACAGAAGCAACTGGTAGTATTATTCAAAGATTTACAGCACCGAGTACCAGTGGTGGTGGAAGTTCTTCTACCAGTGTTTCCACAGGTGGTGCTGGCGGTGACGGTGGTTCCGGTGGTGGAGCTATTGGCGGTGCAGCCAGTTCTGCACTATCATCTACAGCCAGTGGTGCAGGAAGCATGATTGGTCGTGGTGTAGGCGCTGCTGTTCTTGGTGGTGGAAGTGTTGCTGCTGGAATGAAATTATTAAATGGTAAGGGTTCTGAACATTCATCTGTTGCTACAGGTGATGGTGATTCTTATGGTGATACTTCTGTAGCAAATGCTCAGGCTGGCGATGTAAATGCAAACGTGGATGGAAATGGTACATCATCTAATACTGCAAATGCAAATCTTAACAATGCTCAGAGTAATGCAAGCGCAATGGGTGCAGATGGTATTGCAACAAGTGCTGCAATTATGAGTGGTGCAATGGCTGATGGTGCTGCAGTAGACCGTTCAGAACGTGATGCAGGTATGGCGTTGATGGAGTCTGATTCATTAGCAAGTGCTACATCTTCTGAATCAAGTATGAGAAATGCACAGGCTGGTGAAGCTGGTCCTGCACATAGTAATTATTCTATGCAGGATGCAATTGCAAATTCAAATGCAACATCAGGTGATATGCGTGGTGTAAATGCAGATGCTATAGGTATTGGAGCAAATGGTACGAATGGTGTCGGTGTTGGTGGTGCAGCTGGTGCAAATGGCAATGGTGTGGAATCACGGAATGATATTCGTGGCGTAGGTGCTGATACGTCTGGTGCGAATGCAAATGCTGCAGGATATGGAGTTGATGGACAGTCAGCTGATATTCGTGGCGTGAATGCAAATGCAACAGGTGTTGGTGCCGGATATGGTGCTGGTTACGGTGCATCGGGTGCAAACGGATATGGTTCTGGCACAGCAAATGCTACAGGATATGGAGCTGCCGGAGCGAATGGTTATGGTGTTGGTGCTGCAGGTGCAGCTGGTCAGTCAGGTCGTGGTGTAGGTGCCAATGGTGCGAATGCAAATGGTGCTGAATCGTATCGTGCAACCGCAGGCAATGCTGGTGTGGATGTTCGTGGTGTAAATGCCAATGCTGCTGGTTATGGAGCTGCTGGATATGGCTCTGGTTACGGTGCATCGGGTGCAAATGGTGTTGCTTATGGTGGCGTTGGTGCTGCTGGTAAAAATGGTATCGCAGGTAAATCCGGTTATGGCGCAGACGGTTATGGTGCTGACGGTACAAGTAGTGATGCTTTTGCTGAGGGTGCTGATGGTCAGAGTGCAAGTATTAAAGGTGTCAGTGCAAATGCAACAAGTCGTGGTGGCGCAGCAGGTGCGAACGGATTTGGCTATGGTGCTGACGGTTACGGTGCAGACGGTGCTGCTGGATATGGTGCAGATGGAGCTGCTGGATATGGAGCTGATGGAGCCGCAGGTTACGGTGCCGCAGGTGCAAATGGTTATGGTGCAAATGGCAAAGGTTATGGTGCAAACGGTGTTGCTGGTGCGAATGGCGCATCCGGTCGTAACACTGTTGCAAATAATAATGTACATGGAATTTCTACAAGTGATGCCATTGTAAGTGATGGTTATGAAGAAAGTACTCGTACATTAAATGGTGGTTATCGTCAGTCTGCAGGTGCAAACGGAATTAACGGTGCTGCTGGTCAGGCAGGTCGTGGTGTATCTATGGGCGGTGTAGCAGCTGATGCACGTGCAATGTCTGCTCAGAATGTAAACGCAAATGCTAATGCTCAGGGACGTATGAATGCTTATCGTCAGGGTAGTGTTGGTGTTGAAAATCGTAATGTTGCTGTTGGACGTAATGGTGTAAACGGTATGGCTGGTGGCAATGGTTACGGCGGAATGGGTCATGCAGGTGCAAATGGTGCTAACGGTGGCATGGTTGGTTCTTATCGTGTTGTTGGCGGTTCTGTGAATGTTAATGGCATGGCTGGTGCAAACGGAATGCACGGTGTTGGTTCTGTAGGTGCAACTGGACGTGGTGTTGCAGGCATGAACGGTGGAAACGGTATGGTTGGTAGAAGTGGCATGAGCGGAGCAGCTGGACGAAATGGAGCCGCAGGCATGGCTGGTATGGCTGGTCGTAATGGTTCTGCAGGTATGAATGGTGCTGGCGGATATCGTGTAAATAATACACAGAATGCTCAGACAAATGTTGCTGGTAGTCGATATGCAATGCCGTCTACACCAAACATCAATGTGGCAAATGCAGCCCGTGGTGGAAATGCAGGTCAGCGTGGATATATGTCACCGCGTAATGCAAATAGACAAATGTCAAATCCTATGAATAGTCTTTCAAATGAGGACACAATGCCAACTGGTCCAGCAAGAGGTGTTGGTTCTATAAATCCGATTAGAACAAATGTTGGTGGTCAGATTGGTGGCAGAGGTTCTTATGGACGTGTGCAACAGCAGCAGGGTGCATATAAGAATACAGCCGGAACAAATGATTTTGTATAAATATTTGCATAATATGTTTTTTAGAATGTTTTTGAGAAAGCCGATGTATTTCGGCTTTTTCTTTGCCATTTTTTGGATATATTTAGTTGACAAGTTTATTATTTTGATATATTATAAACATGAATCAGAAATGTGTTTCTCTATTTCTGATTGACGTCAATCATATTTACATAAATATTTAAGAAAGGAGAAACCGGACATGAACATGTTAAACGCAATGATGTATGATGCATCTATTGGTAAGTTTATTCATTCTATGGGTACAAATATTGGCTCATGGGTGAAGATGATTATAATGATTGTCGGTGTTGTCATGGTAGGTTTTGGTATCTATCAGGTTGCTAAGAATCTTATTTCTCATGGCAAAGGTCAGACAAACTGGGTTGTTACACTTGCGCTTATCATTTTAGGTGCAATTTTAATGTTATCTGGCGGTTGGGATTTCATCAAGGATTTCAGTACGGCTGGACGAAAGACATTGGATGATGCTGCAAAAGGTAATGCCGAAAGTGGTGTTGGTGATATGCCTGAATGGACTATCGTTTTTGATGATTAACATCAAGAATGATATAAGAGGAAGTCGGAATGTATTTCGACTTCCTTTTTGTATTATATCTTAAAAATCTGTTGATATATGCTGATTTTTAAGATATAATAAAGATAAATTGTAAATATGAAAGGAGAATAAGACGTTGTGAAATTTTTACGAAAGTTTGGACCCCATTACGCGATTGAACGTTTTGGTATTATGTTTATATCATTGTTTTTGATGATGTGTATTTTAACAAGTACGATTATTGTCAGTAAAGTACGGTATGATACAAAAGCATTGTCTGGTCAGGCTCAATATACATCTTCATTTACGATGTCATTGTCAGGTGCACAGGGTTCTGTTTTAGGAGTCTATACAAATGATGACCATACCAAATGTTTCTTATTGTTAAAGTTTCAAGATGTATCTTCTGTACCTGTAGATGCAAATGAATATCAGTTATTCTTATCTGGCTGTAAAAAAGATATGACTTATTCTGAGTTGAAATCAAAACCGGATGCGATGATATATCAGTTTGGTGCAACAGGTTACCTTGGTGTTTATTTGTATTCTGCAACACCGTTTCCATCACAAATTATGAATTTGTATTTGCGTTCAACGAAAAATATTACAGTTGGTACGTCAACTGCACAATATGCTGATGAAACGTTTAACAAGTTTGACCAAGCGGCAATTTATTTTAATCCGGGTGGTACATATGCAACGAAAGCATCATTCTTGAATGAAAAGAAATGGACTGTTTTTGACATTTATGAGGAATTGATTTCTCGTCCGGCAGAAGTAGCATATCGTAATTTGCTTCGTAATGATTTGGTTGAAATGAGAAAACAGAAATCATTGATGGATGAATATGCAAGTCGTCTTGTAAAGGATGGTATGACTGAACCATCTACACCGTCTGTAATTGCAAATGATTCTGTATATGCAATGGCAAGGACATCAGCACAGACAAAAGATAATAAAGACAAACGATTTGTATGGTCTGTAAAGCAAAATATGTGGTACAATGCAGATGATGAAAAAAATGTTTTGACGTTGACGGACAATGATGCATGGTTGTATCTTGATACAAAAGTTGTTGTGCCAAATGGTTACAGTTTTAATTGGGAAAACGGTATGGTTAAAAAAGGTTATCTTACGCAGTTGACAGGTTCTGATAGTTTATCTGATTGGAAGAAATATTTGGATGAACATAAGAATGCAACAGAAGATACATCGTTTGATATTGATAGTATTAAATGGACAGATACGTCTGGTAACATTTTTACACCTGAATTGTCAAGTAATGATGATGATGAGGTTGATTCGACATCAAAGACGGCACGTGTTTCGCAGGAAATCAATCAGTTAAAGACTGCTTGGCAGGCGTTTTATGATGCAAAAGTAAAATATCAGACAACCGATTTACAGAATCTTTTACAGTTGGAATATGATGCAAAAGATATTGAAACGAGTTATACGATTAATACAAACGAATCTGGTAAACTGATAACATTTTGGTAAAATGATTCAACCCATCACGTTTGTGATGGGTTGTTCTATTTCATATACATACAAGAAAGGATAGAAGGTTATGGCAATAAGAAGACGTGGAAAAAAACATTCAAAGTCATCAGGTAATCGTGCGAAACCATCGGATATTCGTGGTGTTAGTTCTATTAATCCTATCGATGTGGATGTAAATCTAGTAGATGATGGAAATACGCCGAAGCGTGCAGGCGGTCCGATTGGTTGGATTCACGATGGCATATCAACACTTGGCAGTGGAATTGGCAATGCATTTAAAGCCGGAGCATCGAGTCTGTTTGGTTTAAAAACATTGTCTACATTTACTATCAATACGGTTGGTAAGATAGCAAGTGTGACAAATTTATCTACGAAAGTGGTATCTGGTGTGTTGATAGCAACGTTAGTTGCTTGTACTGGTACTGGTGGCATGATGTTTGCAAATTATCGTGCAAATAATCTTTTAATTAAGCAGGAAGATAGTGATGATGACTGTTTGGAAGATTTGAAGAATATGACTACCACATCTGATGCGGGTCCGACGGGTACAGCAGAAGAATATGCTGCAAAAGCGTGGGCTGTTGCAAAGGCATTTGGTTTATCGGATGAGCAGGCTGCAGGTATGTTAGGTAATATGGAAGAGGAATGTGGTATGGACCCTACAACTATTGAGGGTATTTACGATGAGCCTTTTAATATTACTGCTCCACAGAAAGCACAGGCGGTTTCAAACATGCCTGATTCGTTGTGCGATTATACACGAACTACAATGGCTCAGAAGTACATAAATTCAGGATTTTATGTAAAACCTCATACGACCAGTAACGGATGTACTATGACATCTGGTGGTAGTGGTACAAGTATTAATTCATCGGCGTATGAGGGTTCGGAAGGACATTTCTTCTGTGGTATTGGTTTGTTTGGTTTTACTGGACCTGAAGGTAATGCTTTATTTGATTATGCAAATTCGACAAATGGTCAGTATAACTGGTATGATTTTGATTTACAGATGGCATTCATTTTTGATACAACAGGTGGTTATGACCGTGCTGCATGGGTCGAATCTTGGAAAAATCAGAGTGTAAGTTCTGCATCAGAAGCTGCTGTGCAATGGAATTTACATTTTGAAGGTAATGCAAGTAATTTTAGAGGTGCAGAACGTGCGGATAAGGCAACGAAATGGTATAATAAGTTTAAAGGACAGCAAGGTGATGCAACATATGCTCAGTCTATTATTGCTTTAGCAAACACGGTTCAAGGTGGTTCTCAGGCTACATCTTATTCAAGTAAAGAAGCAAAATGTGATGGTGCAAAGAATTCTCAGGCTGGACTTGGAAATGCAAGTATTGCAGAAGCTGCGGTAGCCTATGCATATGAAACAACCGACCAAGGTAATCATAATAATGGTACACAGTTGTATCAGACTGTACATGATAGAGTTTTTCCTACTGATGATGTGTATCAGTCTTGTGACCGTGGTGTTGCAACTGCTGTTCGTTGGTCTGGTGCAGATGATAATTTTCCTTCAGGAAACACGGATATGCAGGATGCATATATGGCGTCGTCTCCAAATTGGGAATTTATTGGTGAATTTCAAGGTGATTTAAGTCAATTACAACCCGGTGATATTTTAATTACTACGTCTGCAAGACTTGGAAGTGACCATGGACATGTTGTTGTATATGTTTCGAATGAGATTGTAAAGAAGAAATTCCCGAATTCAGATGCGTCATTTGTATCTGCATCGTATGGCGACCGTTCACCCGGCTGTGAAACATGGTCAAGTGGTAAATTCGTTGGTAAAGGTTATTATGTATATCGTAATAAACAAAAATCAAATCCGTCGCAGTATACGGATGTTGTCAAAGGTCTGAATTTACAGGATAGATAGACTGATATTTTACATATATTTTTGTATAACGCGGTTGATATTTTCTATCAGCCGTGTTATAATGTACTCATAAATGAGCATTTTTCAATGCTTTTGAAAATAAAAATACATAATAAGAAAGGAATGGATAACAAACATGGCAGATTTGCGAAAAAAGATTGTTATGATTGTAAGTGCTGTAATTGTTGGTATTAGTTTGATTTTTACATTTGTTAATTATCAGAATTACAGTGCAAAAGTGGATGAGAATGAGAAGCAGTATCATGATTTGAAAAGTGAGTATGAGGATGTTACGAAGAAGCAGAAACCTGTTTCGGAAGATGATGTTAAGAATGGATTAAATTCTGCGAAAAAATCAGGTGATGATGTTGCAAACTTGTTAAATCAGTATTTGTGTGCATTGCCTTATACTGGTACAAATTTTACGAAAGAACAGGAAAAAGAAAAAGCAGCTGAACGTGCTGAGATGTCAAAGCAGTTAAATAAGTATTTCGGTGAAGGTACCGTTATGAGTATAGGTGTGTATTCTTTTGATATGAGTCTGATTGGAAATCAGAACTGCTGGCAGTTTATGAACAGCTATAATTTCAGTGGTGATAGTATTGATGTATTGTGGGAGTGTTTTGATAAGGCTAATAATGTGGTTGCATATGTGACTGCAAAGTATCATGCTGATAGCAATTCATTTGATAATGTAAGTCAGCATATGACAACTCTTGGTCAGACTTATATGGGTGTGACAGGTAGTGATAATGCGTCTGAAAAAATAGATACGACTGATACAACAACTATTTTTGATGTCATGCAGAATGCAGGTATTTCTGAGGAAACACGGAAAGAATTAGAAGATTATCATAATGATAAAGAAGCAATGGATGCAAAAGAAGCCAATGAAGCAGCAAGAGATGCATTAAAGAATAGTTCCAATAAGTAAGAAAGGCGGTAAAATATAGTGAAAGCAAAAATAAAAGAATTTCGTATTTTGATTATTAGTGTTGTGATTGCTCTTGTAATTGTCATTGCAAATATGATTGTATCGTCTCAGGTTTGGAATAAGAATTTGAATAATCAGAGTATGGCAATTCAGAAGTTAAATGGTGATATTGAGAAACAGCGTGTATCTTCTTTAAATGCTGTTGATAGTGCAAAATCAAGAGTGACAGGTCTTGATACTAAGCGTGTAAAGACAGATGACGGTATCATTGAAAGTAAAGTTTTAAAAAAGTATTTTACATGGAAATCTGGTGCTGATTATGAAGCATTAAAGAAAGATTTTGATGAAAATTTTGCAAATAATGATGGCAATTTTGGTACGATTATCTTACCTGATTTGAAATCCGAACAGGATGAGGATGGTAATGAAACGAATGCAATTGATAATGGTGAGTTTGGTGTACTCAATATGACATATGTGGATAAGCAGTCACATGTAACATCAATCGAAGATGATGTATATTCTTATTTTACAGAAGTGACTGTACAATCAACAATCAAAGGTGCTGATAAAGAAGCATCTACAGGTCATATTGTAGTGACATATTCCATTGATAAAGCGGGTAATATTTCTCATTTGAATGGATTCACAATTGCTGATTAAGAGTATACGGCATATGTGGATAACATATGCCGTAATTTTATTAGAAAGGGACAATAATTATGAGTTTAAAGAAGAAGAACAACGTAACAAATAAGACGGTAAATGCGGCAGAAAAGAAATCATGCATTAAGAAAGTGATTGCTATTATTTTGGCAATTTTATTGATGTTCTGTTTGCTTTGCGAAATTAGTACATTTACACTGTATGCTGTACCTATGATTGGTATTCAGATGTTTCAGATGACCGGAATTGGTATTGAAAACGGTTTGACACTTGCAAATTTTACAGTGAGTGATTGTTCTGTCATGATTATGATGTGGCTTGCACCGTTTGTATTTTTTGTTGGTATCAGTATTTGGGTACATTGCAAATTGATTAAATTTGTATGTAAGAAAATGATAAGCTGGCTTAAGATTATATTTTCTAAGCCAAAAAAGGATTGATTTATGAGTTAAAATCGGGTATACTAATGATAGTATGCTAATAGAAAACAGAAAGGAACATCAATATGAGCATGAGATTAAAAGGCATGTTAAAGAATCATTTACATGCACAATTAGAACAGCATATGTTCGATGACGCTATGGTGTTGGAGAACGTACCATGTGAAATGACCTTTGAATGTAAGCAGGGATTTATGGAATTTGAGACAGAAGCACATTCTTATCTTCCGTTGATGCATTTGATAGGGTCTGTTACGGAAGTCCGTGGTGATTTCCCATTTCATATTTCCTCTCTTTATTTTGATAATGCAGATGTACCTTATCTTACAAAGGATATTTTGTATTATCCAAATCCAGAGGAAATCGCCCATATGATTACAGTGGGTAAATTTTATACAAAACAGTTTGGTCTTCCTGATGTGTTGGAAAATCAGACATATAGTTTTCCGGCGAGGGTGAATTTGACAATCGTTCCACCGCCAAATCCGGCTGCATATGAGATTGCAACTTATGGTGGTGATTTTGTTGCTGAAACGGATGAAGAAAAGCTGAATCTTCCAACGGTTTATTTGGAACTTGTAGGAACGGGTATCAATCGTAAAAACGATAAACTTTTGGATTATTACGGAATCGATTTCGAAAGCGATTATCCAATGTATTCTTTAACAGCAGAGTCATCTGGTTATGTTGACCCACCGCTTATGATGTACATTGAGGAACCTCAGATTTCCGAAGAAGATGCAATGACAAAAGAAGATATGCGTGAAATGTATATCACACCAGAAGAGGAAGCAGCTTTGATTCGTGAGCAGAAGGCGCGTGCAGCAGAAGCACAGGCTCAGGCACAGGTTGAACCTACACCGGATTATCAGTTGTCAACACCGGAAGACGTTTTGATTGCTCAGGCATCAAAGAATATTGAGAAACGTGTTGGCGAACGTTTGCTTGAAAATGAGAAAGAAAAACAGGCACAGCGTGAAGCATTAGAAGCTGAGAATGAGAAATCATTGGAGTCTGAACATGAAGATGAAATGCAGGATGCGCAGGAATCTGAAAAGACAACTGAGTCTACATATGACCCAATGATGGATTTATTAGACCGTACATCTACGGATGATTTCATCATGGTTGGTGAGTCTGAAAATTCTGTGGAACAGCCAATGGCAGAGGGCGATTATATTACGTCTGATGAAGAGTCTTATGATAGTGAAAATGATTATAATGATGATGTAGCATCCGAAGTCGAAGACACAGCATCTGATGAGGTAATTGTTGATGAAGCAATGGCATCAGAGGTTATTCATCCAGATACGCCACAGGAGCAGGCAGAAGTGAAGATGGATTTCGATGCAGAGCATAATTCGTTTGTAGAAGACGAACGTGCTGAAGAAAAAGAAACATCTTCTGATGGTCTGATTGACGAAGATTCTGACCGTGTAGATATGGAAAATATGCAGGGTGCAGATGTTTCTGATGCGAAGTTGCAGGCAAAATTGGATGAAGCACATACAAAGGATGTTTCTACAAATGCTGCTGTCAACATGCAGGATGATATTATCGAGCGGGATGATGCTGATAAGGATGTTGATAAGAATGGTGAATCTGATGAAAAGTTAGAGAAATCAGCGCATGATAAATCAAAGATTGAGTCTCGCGTATCTGATGAGACGGTTCATAAAGATAGAACAGTTCCGACACGTATGCAGGAAATTGCAGACGAATATGATGCATCGAGAGACATTTCAGCTGACGATAAGGGTCTGGAATAAATTGATGAGTTAGGGGTGGACAAACTGTTCATCCCTAAATGTCTCTCACTGTATGATAGCATGAATTAAAATATAATTTTAGAAAGGGTTTTCTTATGTATAAGAAAAAATTAGGTGAAGGCTATGGGTCCTAATTCAAAGAAACGTTCACGTTCACAGTATGTGAAGTATCGTTTGAAGGTTTTGAAAGAATTGTGCATTGCACCACCATCGGATGCTGTTATTGAACGTTTAAACGATGAGTCTCAGACGACAGAGACACAGGTGGATGCTGTCTTCTTACAGTGTATTTTAAATGCACGAAAGTAATATGAAAGGCGTGATTGGTCATGAGTTTAAAGTCGAGCATCGTGATTGTAAACGAATATACCATTAAGACGGGTAGTAAGACTGGTTCTCGTGGCGGTTCTCCGGGCAATTATGTATTAGAGTATATGGCTCGTAAGGGAGCGACAGAACCAATTACACCTGCTCGTATACATGATTTGGATAGCTATATTCAGAAGTATATGGCTAGAGAAGATGCAACAGAAACGTGTGATTCAATACCGTCGTTGAAACGTACGATGAAAAAGAAAGAGAAATTCGGCGGTGTTGGTTTTGGATATGGCGACGTTGCATTGTCAGATGACAAGTTACGTTATGCTGCAAAGGATATTCAGAATCAGTTTGACATGGGTAAAACATGTTTAAAGACAGTCATTTCATTTGATGAAGAATTTTTGCGGAAACATGGTATTATTGATGAGGATTTTACATGTAAACAAAAAGGTGATTATCGTGGACATATTGACCAAATGAAATTACGATATGCAATTATGAATGGGTTGGATAAGATGTCTCGTAATTATGACAATTTACAGTATATCGGCGTTATACAGGTTGATACGATGCATGTACACTGTCATTTGTGTATGGTGGATAAAGGTCGTGGCAATTTGACAAAAGACGGTACACAGCGTGGTAAATTGTTACCTAACGATAAGAAATTATTACGACGAGGTATTGATACATATTTAGACCAAAAGCAACAGGTCAAGATGATGGCATCCTCAGTATCTTATGATAAACGAAATGCTGTTTGTTATATCAAAAAGTTTACACATAAAACTTTGTCACAACAGGGTTTACCTCAGTTTTTATTGGCATGTTTGCCGGATAATAGAAATCTTTGGCGAGCATCGACCAATCGAAAAGAAATGCGAAAACCAAATGCTATTGTAAAAGAGTATGTGTTAGGCTTGTTGGAACAGCCAGATTCAGGTTATCGTGAAGCGATGTCTGATATTGTGCAATATGCAGATTATCGTACGAGTCATGAAGGTCTGAATGATATTGAACATAATAAACTGGTTCGTAATGGTCAGCAGCGTTTGATTGATGATTGTATTAATAGTGTATATAGTGTACTTCGTACTATTCCGAAATCGGAAATGACGGTTCGAACACCGATGCTTGAAGCAATGTCTATGGATTATGACGATATGGCATCACAAGCAGTAAATGACCCGATGATGGAATTTGGTTTTAAATTGCGTAGCTATTCTTCACGAATTAAACATCATCGGAAGGAATATCATAAATATCTCGATGAGTATCGTAATTATGAGAATACTCCAAATAAATCAGAAGATTCAAAAGTTTTGGGTGATTATCTTCGTGATGAAGCTGAATATAATGCTATGTTAATGACAAAATATCAGTATTTCTTGGCATTTGTTCCACCGGAAGATAATATTGAAGAAGAATTTGAAGATTTAATGGAAGAAAAAGAACAGCTGGAAAATTTGAAAAAGATGCGAGAAGACAAGGCATTGTGTCGTATGGAATCGCGTGCTGCTGAAGAATACGGTTTAAAAGTTTATGGTCAAAGGGGTGGACGACGTGTTCGTACCATGCCACATATTTTAGATGAACGTATTACTCGTTTTGAGGACAAGGTAAAACGTCATGAAGTTGCGTTTCAGGACAAGTTACGTGATGTTGGATTAAGTTATGATGGTGTTGGAATTTCACGAAAGAAGATGTATAGTTTTGATGAAGTAAAGGCTTTGGATTTACATCATTTGGGTTATGATTTTCCGTATGATGTTGGTATTTCGAAACGAAATGTTGATGTTTTTTGTGAAATGGCAAAATATCGTTATGAGTCTTTTAGCAAAGCAAAAGATTATTTGATACGAACAGGGCAGAAAGATGCCGTAAAATTGTTGCCGGAGACAGATGTTGTGTTTATGAAGCAGTATGCTGATAAAATGCAAGATGCGACTGTGTTACCTACCACAAGACCACAAAGTGGTCAGAAACGAAAGTCTCGTACTATTCGTTTGGGTGTGGATTATACAGTGGATATGGCAACAATGGTAAAATCTACGATTCATGCAGTATCTATGGATGCTGATTTGGATAAATAAAATTAAAAAAGAAAGGTTGCTATGAAATAGCAAAAAGGTTAAAAGAATGATTTTAGTATTTTTTATTTTGATTGCGGTATTGATTATTTGTAATATTAAGATTGTACCGCAGGCAAAGGTTATGGTTGTGGAGCGTTTGGGACAGTATGCTGCAACATGGAATGCTGGTATTCATGTAAAAATGCCGTTTATCGACCGTATCGTTCGTAATGTGTCATTAAAGGAGCAGGTGTATGATTTTCCACCACAGAAAGTCATTACGAAAGATAATGTAACTATGGGTGTGGATTCCGTTGTATATTTTAAGGTTTCTGATGTAAAGAAATATACATATGGTATTGAAGACCCGATTATTGGTTTACAGAATTTGACAGCGACAACATTACGTAGTGTTATCGGAGATATGGAATTGGATGCTACATTGTCTTCCAGAGCAAAAATCAATTCAGATATGCAGGTGATTTTGGATGCTGCAACCGATGATTGGGGTATTAAGGTTACTCGTGTAGAGATTAAGAACATTACACCTCCACCTGAGATTGAAGAAACAATGACGAAGCAGATGAAAGCAGAGCGTGACCGTCGAGAAGCTGTTTTGCAGGCAGAAGCACATAAACAGTCTGTTGTTGCTATGGCTGAAGGTGATAAGAAAGCCAAGATTATGGCTGCAGAAGCAGAGCGTGATGCTGCTGTTGCTTTAGCAGAAGGTAAAGCAAAGTCAATTGAACTTGTTTACAATGCTGAAGCAGATGGTCTTAGAAAGTTGGCTGAATGTGGTGTAAATGAAGGTGTACTTCGTTTGAAGTCTATCGAAGCAATGAAGGATATTGCAGATGGTCGTGCTACAAAGGTGTTTATTCCGAATGATTTAAGTCAGAGTCTTATTGGAAGCGGTTTAACAGGTGAAATGCTTGGTGTTGCACCAAAGCCGGAAACAATGCCTGCACGACAGGATTATCATAAATCTGTAGTTGATGCTGGTGCAAAGAAGATAATGTCAGTAGATGCATGTTTTTCGAATCCAGAGAGTGGAAAAGCTGTTCTGAAGTCAGGAGCAACAAATGCAAGACTTGGTTCTGAAATGAAGCAGAAAACATTGTATTAAAATGCAATTCATACATTCCACTGATGTGTCAGTGGAATGTATTTTTTTTGGAATAACAAATCGTATATATTATTCAATTTCTATTGATATATGAGCAGAAATGTGATATATTTTAATAATAGAAGGGAGACAATTATGAGAAAAAAAATAGGCATACTTATATCAGGTATGATGTGTTTTATGTTATTGTTTACTGGATGCGGTAAGAAAGAAACATCTTTACAAGTAACTGATAAAGAGTCAAAGACAAAACTCTTGGTTGATGTCACTGATACAAAGTCAGATTGTAGCTTGGAATTGCAGAAGAATGGCTTTGTAATTGATACGGGTAATGGTAAAGTTTATGGTTCATTTATGTCTGTATCGGATGCAGAGAATTTGCAGGCAAATTCGTTTGGTACGTCTGATTATAAAGTCGTTACGATAGGTGATTCAACTGATGGTTATTCTTGTGTGTTAGATGGTGATTATGTGCATGTGTTTAAACCTGTAGATAGTGATGTATACATACGTTTATCATCATCGAATTCTGAGTCAGACATTTATGTGGCAGAAGAAAATGTTTCTTTTGTTGTAAATACAAAAAAATAAAAATAAAGAGATAAAGGATATGTGGTTATGTATTTTGATGATAATATTAGGGAAAAATTAAAATCTTATACAGATGCTAATGGTAGAACTATTGATAATTATCCAGCTTTACGGAAATATGCAAAACCATTGAAGAAAGCAGAGCGTCCGATTATTGGTCGTGAAGTGGAAATGAATAGAGTTATGGCATCTTTGATGCGACCTGAACTTTGTAATGTTATGCTTTTGGCAGAAGCAGGTTCTGGAAAAGCGTTTGAAGATTCAACGCCGATTCCTGTTTCTGATATGCGCGGATATGTGCCGATTGGCGATATGTCTGTCGGTGATATGGTCTTTGATGAAAGCGGTAAACCTGTAAATGTTCTTGGTGTTTTTCATCAGGGTAAAAAGAGAGCATATCGTGTGACATTTGCAGATGGTAGTCAGCTCATTTGTAATGATGAACATTTGTGGAACGTAAGAACACGTTATCAGCATTATCATGATAGAGATTATACAACGATGACGCTGCGCCAGATTATGGATTATGGTGTTGTTCGGTCTTTGGCTGGCGGTGAGATGAAGTCGTTTTATATTCCGTTAAATGGTGCGGTGGAACGTGATGAAGTCGATTTACCAGTTCATCCATATGTACTTGGTGCATTAATTGGGGATGGCTGTTTGTCAGGTGAGAGAGTTTTGACCATTTCGTCACCGGATGATGGTGTTCCAAAGAAAGTGGCAAGTTTAATTGGTGCTGTTGGTGTACAGCGTAATCCGAATAATTACGATTGGCAGTTTCTGTCAGGTGGTGATGTAAAGTTTATCAGACAAGCTGATTTGGCTGATAAATGTGATTTCGATAATGTCTTTTATACAAAGAGTATTTATCGTAGAATACCTGAGATTTATAAGATTGCATCTATTTCACAGCGTATGGCATTGTTGCAGGGTTTGATGGATACGGATGGTTCTTTGGACAATTCGGATAGACATCATTGTATGTTCAGTACAAATAGTAAGGGTCTTGCTTATGATGTATTAGAATTGTTGCGAAGTCTTGGTATTCGTGCATCTATTTTTGAATCCGAACGTGAGGATAAAGTAAATGTAGAGTATTCTGTTTTTATCAAATTGCCGGATGAAGAAAAGAGAAAATTGTTTACAGATGCTTCTGGTAAGGGTAATATTTCTATGATAGATAATCGTAGATATCATAGAATTTATAACGATATGGCTATCGTTGATGTAGAAGACTTAGGCTATGATGTAGATATGACTTGTATTTATGTAGATTCTGAGTCGCATCTGTTTCAGGCTGGAAAAGAGCATATTGTAACACATAATACAGCTCTGGTACAGGGCTGCATGTTAAAGGATAAAGACCGTTATTATTTAGAGGTAGAACCTTCAAAAATCATAGCATCTGTTGACAAAGACCGCATGGCAAATGAATTGAAACGTTTGTTTGATGAAACAGAAAAGTTCTGTAAAGTAAATAATGTAGAGCTGGTTCTTTTTATTGATGAGTTTCATCAGATTGTACAGTTATCTGATGCTGCAGTAGAAGCATTAAAACCATTGCTTGCAGATTCTGGTACACGTGGTATTCGTGTTATTGCGGCAACAACATATGATGAGTTTCGTATGTATATCAAGCCGAATCAGCCTTTGGTTGAACGTTTACAGCGTATCAATTTAGAGCCACCGTCAAAAGATATGGTTGTTCGAATTTTGCGTGATATGGCACGTCGGTATGGTGTGGATAATCAGTTTTATGATGATAATATCTTTGGTTTGATTTATGATTTGACGAATCGTTATGTTCCTGCATCCGCACAGCCACGTAAGTCGCTTCTTGTGTTTGACGCAATGGTTGGTTGGTATCGTTTTTCTCATCGACGTATGAATAAGAAATTGCTTGCAGATGTCATTTATGAATCCACCAATGTAAATGTGGCATTTAAAGTTGACGCAACGAAAATCAAGAAAGAATTGGATGCACATGTGTTTGCACAGGAGAATGCGACAAATATCATTGCTCATCGTTTACAGGTATGTGTGGCAGATTTGCATGATAAGACGAAGCCAATGAGTTCGTTCTTATTCTGCGGCTCCACAGGAACAGGAAAGACGGAAATGACAAAACAGCTTGCTCGTATTTTGTTCGATGATTCTCGTCGTTTAATTCGTTTCGATATGACAGAATATGCAAATCCTGAATCATTATCTTTGTTCCGTAAAGAGTTGACGGCAAGGATTTGGGAGCGTCCATATTCAATCATTTTGTTGGATGAGATTGAGAAAGCATGTGCAGAGGTTACACGACTGCTTTTACAGGTGTTGGATGATGGTCGTTTGATGGATGAAAACAATCGTGAGGTACCGTTTGTAAATGCATATATTATCATTACAACGAATGCTGGTAGTGAGGTATTTAAGAACATTGCTCAGTATGATGCAGATGATGCAGGTTCTGGTAAACAGATGCAGAAGTATATGAAACTGATTCGTCAGTCTATTACATCAACAACAGGTGATAATAAATTTCCGCCGGAATTATTAGGTCGTCTGGATGCGATTGTACCGTTCCAGCCATTATCCGAAGCAACGCAGATGAAGATTGTACATGCTAAGTTGCAGTCCTTGGCAAATCAGGTAAAAGCTGTACACGGTGTAGAATTAGTGATTACGAATAATGTTGTCGATTATATTGTACGTGATAATCTGACAACGGATTCCGATGCTGGTGGTGCACGTGCTGCAATTTCAAAATTGAATGATGAAGTTGTTGCTACTGTTGCATCTTATTTGAATTCACATCCGAATATAAATACTCCGATTATCGCTACAGTTAGTGGTGATATGGCATGGCAGGATAAGAGTATGTTGGAATCAAAGGCTCATATTGTTGTTGGACCGTATAAACAGATTCGCTAATTCATATTAATATTTCTATGAAAAAATATTGATATATGGTTATATTTATGTTAGAATGGTTATAAGCGATGTGGCTTTTGACAACGGTTTACGTTGATGTTGTAGGCTGTTATGATAGCCTACTTCGTCAACTTTCAGCTGCAAGAGTCCTATTTTGCAAGCAAGAATAAACTTAAAGAAAGGAAAAGGCAAAGATGTTTAGTAAGAAAAAAAACAAAGATGTTGATGCTACGTCTACGGCTGCCGTTGAGACACCAGCTGCACCAGTAAAAGTGAAGAAAAAGAAAGGCGGAATGTTCAGTATCTTCAAAGAATCTGTGATGGAAACAGTCATGACTGATTTCAAGGAAAATGACCAATTCATTCACAAAGAGAATGGAGAAGACAAATATGTCGGTATCATGCTTGATACGAAAGACATTGGTGGTCTGGACAAGAAGTCGAAAAAAGTTGAAGCGAAAGGTCAGTTGATTGAGTGTATCAATTCAGGTCGTATCAAAACTGTTATTACACAGGATTTGATGGATGAAGAGTGTATCGTCTTTATACCGGAAGCATTTACATTAAATGCAATGGATGAATTTTCTTTACTGACAGATGCTAAGTATGAACTTTGTTATGTTTATCCAGATGGTGACGTTGAATGTCTTGGTAAGAAAGTTACGTATTCAGAAATAACAGATATTCTTACAGCAGACGGTGGACATATTGATGACATTCTTGGCAGTGACAATGATGTTCCTGATGTAGATTCAGAGTCAGATGCATTGTTGGATGATGATAATACATCGGCTGAGTCAGAAGCAAAGTCAGAAGAAAAAACTGATGATTGGGATGATATCGAGGATGACCTCGAAGCAGCTGATGAAGATGACATTCCAACTATTGATGAAGATGACATTCCAACTATCGATGATGATGGACATGAAATTTCGGCACAGGAAGATGAACCGGAAGATGTAAGTAATACATATGTTCCACCTGTACCAAATGTACCAGAACAGCCTGTTCAGCAGAATGTGGATACTGGAAATTCTAATCTTCAGCCAGAAGAGACTGCACCTGAAACAGAAAATGAGATTCCGCAGGAATGGTCAGAACAGACGATTGTACGTAAGTTTTATTCTGATGCGTTAGGTCTTGAGATTTCTATAGACCCATTTGATGCACAGTTTATGGACAGAAATGCATTTGTTCCGTTTGAAGAAAATCGTCCATCAAGTTGGCTGAATGACAATTTGAACGAAATGTCACGTGTGGCAAATGATGAAATGAATCGTTTGCATCAGAACAATTTGTTCTTAATGCGTGAGCGTTATTTCAGATTGATTTCAATGCATTGCGATAAGATTCGTAAAGATTTGGATATTAATGACCCGACTACATTGTACGGTCAGATGAAAAATCAGCTGGACGAAGAGTATCAGATTAATTTGCAGTCTATGGATGGTCAGATTCAGGCTCAGAAAGATGAACTTGATGCTGCATGGAAACAGCGTTTACAGGAAGTTGGAATGGATGCGGCTCGTGAAGCACAGCATAAGTATCGTGAAAGATATCAGCCAGCTCATGAACAGAAGGTTTATGATATTGCAGATGCAGTAAAGGCTAATATCGAAGCGGAATACAATTACAGCATTCGTGATTTGAATGAGCGTAGACGTACAGAAGCGTCAGCATTGCTTGACCTTGGTATTTCTGAGGTACTGGATGAAATCTCTGAAATGTATACAGAGTGTCTGGAATCAGAACGTGTTCGTTGTCGTGAATTGACAGAGAATATGAAAGAATTTCAGGCTGATTATGTACGTGATGATAATAACCGTACAGCAGCTTTGGCAGAAGAACTTCGTCAGACAGAAAAGGCAGATGCTGTATTAGCAGAGCAGACACAGAAGATTCGTTCTCTGTCAGAAGAGTATGCAGCTAAGAGACGTGAATCCGAAGCAGATATCAAGAGACTGCGTGAAGAGAATCAGGCTCGTTTGGATGATATGAAGGCTGATTGTGAGAAAGATATTTCTCGTGTGAAATCTGATAAGGAAGCACTCAATAAAGAGTATCATCACTTACTTGATAAGTATAATGAACTTGACAAGGTAAAAGATGATGAGTATAAGGCTCGTATGAATGAGTACAAGGATGAATTGGAAGCATGGTCAGCGAAGTATGATGACATCGTTGATTTACATAAGCGTAATAATCGTATCGCTACTTTCCTTGCAATTGCTGCAGTAATCGCTGCAATTTCGATTGGATTTATCGGTGGCGAGTTTGCAAATTCTAAGCGTAATGTAAATCAGCAGTTGCAGGCAATTCAGCAGCAGTATCAGCAGAATGATGCGGATGTACAGCAGAATACTCAGACAACTGAAAATGCGGAAAAATAAGTCGTATATGACAACAACAGCCGACGGCATGTATTTATTAGAATGCAAGTCGTCGGCGTTTATTATATATGTGGGTTGACAATAGTGGCTGATATAAACATTACAGGCTCCCCGAAAAAAAAGCCAATAACAATTTGATATCAAAATATAAAGAAAGGAAAAGCCGTAAAAAATTACGGTAGGAAACGTGTATGCCTAAAATCACGAATTGGGACAAAATACAGAATGTTACTCCGCAGGACACGATGAAGTATCATGATGTATATGAAGACCAGCAGTTGACGCGTGGCAATCTTGCCCCGTTGAAAACAATTACGTCTCGTCGTATTGCAACAATTGCAATGTCAGCGTGTGTGTTTGTAATTGTTTATCTTATTTGTTCCGTTGTATCTGGTTATAATTATATTGCACTGACAGGTTCAATGGGCGCGTTTGGTTATGGTTTCCGTCTTACGTTTGGCAAGTTTTTATTGACAAGTGCTTTTACAGCAGCTTTTTATTTTGTCATGATGCTTATTATGAAGCGTAATTTGGAAGCTCAGAATGCATTAGCAGATAATGCAGATGTTAATCAGTGGCATAATGACCAGCACATTGCATTGCCAGAAGAAATCCAGAGGAATTATGATTGGTTTCCTGATGTTGGTTGTACATCTGATGTACAGTTCTCATCTATGATTTCTCATATGGCATTGTCTAACAAAGGTCTGAAAATGGTTCAGGTTGCGAAACGTGCTTCGCATGATATTTTAGATGAAGACGGTGAAGTTGTGCTGTATAAAGGCGAAGTATTGACAGATGATGATGGTAATGTTTTGTATGAAACAAAACCTATTATTGATACTGATTTTATGGACGCCTTGTATCAGGCATCTGGTGTGCCGAAAGGAAAAACAGCGGGAGAAATGTTGCGGAAGTATTATGACGCAACGAAGATTGCATATAATCCAGATGGTTCAAATCGAGATAAACTCGGTAAGTTTGAGACAGTAGCTGACCTTATTAACAAGGATTGGCAGTTGCCTTATTATGAGCCGCAGCGTCCAGCTGGTGCCTACATCGTGGACACAGCACCTGTCAATACAATGGTTTTGGCGATTAATTGCATATAGTGTGATAAATGCGTAGCTATATGTTGGTCGTCTCTAATGAAATCATCAAGTAGATTAGAGATTATGAGTGAAGAATGAAGCGGGAACTCCGTTTGCAACGGAAATCCGAAAGCGAAGGCTATATGTAAAAGTATAGTCAGCGGCAACGCATAGAAATTGAACCTATGATTGAGATGTCATAGAATATAATATTTCCAAGAGTCTTCACTGTCGGATGATACTTGTGCAGAGCAAGTGGCAAAAAGTTATGCTGTCCTATGGTGAATAGCCATAGAAGTAAAGATAAAAAACTTTACGATAACATAGAGTACCAGAGCCGGAAAGGGTCAGACAGTTATCGAACCTACAATTGATATGTGGATGCGAGAAAGACGTCCAAATAATATGGTAATCAATGACCCGAAAGGTGAGTTGTTGGTTAAGAATTATGTACGTGGAACTGTACGAGGTTTCCAGATTGTACAGTTTAACTTAATCAATGCCATGAAAACGGACATATATAATCCATTGGGACTTGCAGCGGATGCCGCACGTGAAGGTGATTTCACAAAAGCGGCATTATATGTAGAAAATATTGCTGATGTATTCTTCCCGCTGGATGGTGGAGAGGACCCTGTGTGGCCTAACGCTGCAAACAATGCGTTTAAGCGTGCTGCATATGGTTTGATTGATTATTATCTGGAAGAAGAAAAAGAACTTCGTCGTCGTGCCAGTCGTTTGAATTGGGATGAGAAAGTTCTTGATACAAAGTTGGATGAGATGTGGGGTAAAGTAACACTTTACAACACTTATCAGCTGTTTGTACAGTTGACATCCAGAAAATTGAAGAATCCTGCTGTGGAATTTGTTAAAGATGCTAAAGAGGGTAAATATGCTGATTTGTCAGATGATGAGTATAATTACGCATTAGCTGAAGCAGAGCAGAAGTCGAAATTATGGGAAGACAAACCTGAATTAGACATGTTGACGTTGTACTTCAATGCAACAGATGCATTACCTATGAATTCCATGCGTAGACTTGTAAGCAACGCAAACAATGCCCTCAGGAGCATGTCCGGGGCAGAAAAGATGATGGCATCGTGAGATTTGTTGTGTGTTTAAATCAACAAAGACACACCACAGCAAGTGCTGTGAATTGGATTTTTGAGATGTAGAATGATAAGGTAACGCTTTGAAATGCATCCTCTAATCTCCGACATGCTTTAGAATGAAAATTCTTTGGTGTGAAACTCGGTGAAGTCGGCAGAAATTTATTTCATAAATGATATGCCGGGAGTCCGTAAAATGAATATGGTTAGAATGTCATAAGAATGACTGACGAATCTGAGAATGAAAGGTATTTGTAGATGTGGTTGAGTAAATTGGTGCCGATGAAAGACCATAGTATGTTACAGGCATATTCCAGTTTACAGGTATCAAATCAGAAACCTAAGTTCATAGATAGATGGATAGAAAATTCGATACAAAGAAAGGTATGAGACGATGAAATCGGTTCAGACGAAGAATAATAAGCTGATTTGTTCATGCTGAAAAGTAGTGTTCGCAGTGATGATGTTGTTTGTAATGAACGACGGAGCGATGGGCACAAGTCAATTTAAAAAATATACACTGTTCACATAAAATACTACTCATAAATGAGTAGTATTTTTTATTGTTTTGCTTGCAATTTAGGTGTCCCAGTGATATACTTATAATAGAAAGAGAGGAATGTACTGATGAAGCGTATGGAATTAGATACTGATATATTTATGAACTATTGGAATGATTTTATGTCTATACAGGAGATTGCTGATGCATTTTCTTGTTCAACTTCGGTTGTTCGAAAGAAATTGAAAAATCTTGATATTCCTTGTGATAGAAGTACAATGATGTCACGTCATTATGCGAAGATTCATGCAGATAAGTGGTCAGATATAAAGTCATCTTTTGATAGCGGTATGTCTATGTTAGCTGTATCAAAACAATATAATGTTAGTACTGAGTCATTACATATGCTATGTGAACGGTATGATTATGAATATTCGTATGATAAGAAGAATCCAGATATTGTTTCGGATGAATATAAAAGTCAGTTGATAAAGTTGTTGAAGGACCATACTGTAAAAGAGATTGCTGAAATATTTGGAAAATCAGAGAAGACAATATCTCGTCATATGGCACATTTCGGTTTGACGCAATCGGCTGCTCGTACAGATATTTTAGATGATGATGTACTTGCAGATTGGAATTCAGGTATGTCAGTTATGGATATTGCAAAGAAATATCATTGTTCGCATGATACGATTACAAAACGTTTGAAAAAGTATAATATTTCTTTTACACGCAAATCAGGTATTGAACGTCATTTTGCACGTGTTCATGGTCAAAAATGGGATGATATTGTTGTTGATTTAGATGCTTGTATGCCGATTTCTGATGTTGCACAGAAATATAATATGCGTTATGAGTGTGTATATCGTTTGATAGAACAGCATGGATATAAATATCGTGGTTTTGAAGATATAGATTTGGATAGTTTAAACGCTTTGATTGAAAAATCTGATGATGATAGAGCGTATTATCTTTCAGTTATTCGAGATTATTATATGAAATATCATAATCGTCCGGTACAATATACATTTGCTCAGTATTTAGGATTGTCTGTTAGCGATGCGAAGCATATACTTGTAAAGTATGATTTGTTTCCATTTCTTGGTACGAGTGGTCCTAGTGTAAAAGTAATGCGTATTTTGCATGATTTGGATGATTTACAGATAAAGTATGAATTGAACAATCGTACGCTTTTACGTCAGGATTCCGGCAATTTTATGGAAATTGACATTTATTTGTCTGATTTTAATCTAGGCATTGAAGTAAATCCTACGTGGACACATAGTATTGATACGATGCCTTATGGTCAGGAAGATAAGTGTTATCATCAGAAAAAATCTTTGTTGGCTGAAAAGTGTGGCGTTGGTTTAGTACATTTGTATGATAACGATTTTTTGGATAATCGTAAGTATAATGTGTTATTGACACAGTTAAAAGCCATGCAGTGTGCGAAAAAACGTTGTGGTGCAAGGCAATGTAATATAAAACTTATTGACCGTGAGGTTTCGAATGCATTTTTAAATCAGTATCATTTTCAAGGTGGTGAGATTGCCAGTTTTAAACAATACGGTATGTATTTGCATGATGTGTTGGTTGGTGTTTTTACAGTGGGATTTTCACGTTATACGAAGAATCAGTTTGAAATTATTCGATACTGTATGAATCCAGCTTATATTGTACATGGCTGTTTTGATAAGTTTCTGCATCATTTTTTGTGTGATATTGGTAAATCGTGTTCGATTGTGTCATATATGGATTTGAATAAACGTTTGATATCATCAAATGTGTATGAAAAACATGGTTTTACGTTTGATGGAATTACTACACCTGATTATGTTTGGATAAATCAGTCCGGTTCTGATTGGAAAAGTCGTTATGCCTGTATGAAACAGAATTTGATTAAACAGGGTTTCGATGCAGGTAAGACGGAAGTTGAGATTATGCGTGAGCAGAATTATTGTCGTGTATTTGGTGCTGGTTCTAAACGGTATATATTAAATTATAAGGGGTAATTATATATGGTTATAAAGGAATTACGAATGAAATTGGGTATGACGCAGAAAGAATTTGCAGCTTATATGGGTATTCCATTATCTACGATTAGACATTGGGAAATTGGATATCGTACACCACCGGATTATGTAATATCGTTGATAAAACGTGTGATTGTTTTGTCACATCCTGATATTGATATAGAGTGATTTGGTATTTCGTCGATAAAGTTTTTGTGAAATGGAGATAAGAATATGTTGTATCAGTTAAGAACGATTCTAACAGAACATGAACAGGCAATTATTAACAATATGAGATATCCATCTATTCGTACAGTAACGATGAGTGAATTGTGTAAAGATTTATCTGATGAGGAACTCATTTCACTAATTGACAAAATAGATGACTATGTAAATGAAATTGGTGAAACACAGAGAGTTTTAGGTAATTATGATGAATTTTACGTATTAGAATTTGATTCGATTAAGACTTGTTTAGTAGATGAATGTCAACATAGAAAAATTATGCTTAAAATGCAAGGCAATAATAATGACATTGCGTAAAAATAACCCTTCCAGAATTCTTTTAAAGAGAAAAGGAAGGGTTATTTTTCTTCTTGTGTTGTAATTACTTCATGTTATAATTTATATAAGATATCAGAAAGGAGAATAAAACATGGCAATACAGAATGGTAGGGTAATGTATAACACTTCTGGTGTACAGAATCCTTTGCTAATAAAAAAGAGTGTAAAGGCGACTCGTAATGGTGGACAGAGAAGTGCATTGGACTATACGTTGTGTGTACCGGATGCTAACGTAAAGAAATCATGGAAACATGATGATTATAATGATAAGTACACATTTGATGGTTATGAAGTTAGCGTGCCTGTGAAGAAAAATGTGCAGGGCAGGATGCAGGATGCGAAAGCAACTTTTTATGTAAGTCCTTATTCAAAGACGTATCATGATGCCAATGGTTTATTTGTGGCAAAAGGCTATTCGTATGAGGGTAGTTATAATTATGCGTTGATGACAGGTAAGGTTTACGCAAATAAGAATGGTGTGGTGCATCAGGTCTTAGATGTGGATGCTTTACGAGAGAGTTGTAAGAAAGCTGCAGCGTTGAATTTGCAGACATCTGCTGATTTTCAGCCACAGCAGAATGGTTATGGTAATAATGGACGGCAGGTGGATGCTTCGTATCATGCAACTGTACATGTAGAGCGTAATCCTGAGCCAGAAGCATCAGATACAATACCAGTGCAGAATACCGATGTGGTTGTTGAAAACACAGATTCCGGCAGTCATATTATTCCGTCACTTCGTTGTGTTGAATTAGAGGAATTCAATCGAGATAAGAAACAAAAAGCAGATATGCTTGCGTATAATTCTTTAACGCAGAATTATAATGAGTTGGTTGATTTTGCAAATGCTCATGGCTGGGAATTAGAGACAGAGCCATATACAGAAGAACTTCGTACAGGTGATTATTATAAGGATTCGTTAGCATTACGTAATGTACGTGATGATATGTTTGACGAATTAGTGGATTTATGCGATGAAAATGATGTGGATAAAAATCAGTTACCGGATATTAACACAATTCATCGTGTGGTTTATGATAAATCTACAGGTGAATCGAAATCACCAGCTGAGAAATTAATGGATTTCAATGCAGAGCGTGGTTTGTCTTTATTAGATGGTGACAGATTAAAAGTACATACATCACCGTCCGGTCAGGTGTATACGGCAAGTTATGCAAAGTATGCGTTGTCTGATGCAGAATGTGAAGCATTGGAAAATGGTGAACCGATTGTATTGTCTGGTATTGCAGATGATAAAAATCAGAGTGATTATAACGTTGTTGTAAATCTTGTACAGTTAGCGAATCCAGATGTAAATGGAAAAACGCATATGTTAAATGTAGAGAAACAGATTGATGTAACACATCCTGATTTTAAGGATTTATATAACGAAGGTTATATTTTACATCATGATGATTATGATATGTTACGACATGTGGTTACGATACAAGAGGGTGCATATGCTTTGACAGATAATAGCCGAAGTGCAACAGGCACACCGAGAAGTCCGAGAAAGAGTGCATCCGAACGTTGTGCTGAGATTCATGAAAATGCGGGCGGAGAGCGTGTATTTTCAAAGCGTAATTATACGATAGCAAAATGGTACGATTTGTATTCAAAGACAGATAAAGTGATTGAAAAATCACGTGATGCATCAAAGATTGCAGAGACGAGACATCGTTTACTGCAGGAACCACCAACTAAGAATGAAGCCAATCGAGGATTTACAAACCGTTTTGACGCTGTGTATTTTGACCAGCATCGTAAGGCTGAGAACAATTTGGTGAAGAAATGTGCGGAAATCATTGATGAGTCTAAGAAGCATCCTGAGTTAAATTCCAAATCTTATTTGAAGTATATTGCTGATGTAACAGCTACAAAGGAAGAAGCTGATGCAAAATTGGCGACATATCGAGAAGAAGAGAATTTACGAAGAACACCTGTAAATGATGAACGGTATGCGAATATGGGGTTTGCGAATGAATATGAAGTAAAGGTGTTTAAGGATTATAAGGAATATCAGAGTCGTGGTAATGCACGTAAGACTGTACAGGGTGAAGATTCTGTGGCAAGGTTTAAACGTCTGGAAGAAACGTTATCCCGTCGTGGTGTTGCCATGCCAAGTACGGATGATGATTTTGACTTTTCTTGATACTGTTGATTAACGTATTGTAATCAACATAATTGTATGTTATAATAATTCGTATTAAGAAAGGAGCGAAAAATCATGTCGAATTATAGAGATTATAAAGATTCCTATATGGTGTGTTTACGTGCATTGTTTGATGATGTCTTAACATTTGACGAAGAAATGTTTGCGTTATTAGATGCTAGTTTTGCATCAGTGGAAAATGATGGTGATTATATTTGTTCAAAAGGTTTTGAACGTTGGCTGCAGGTGCAGCTGCCATATATTTATGGTGCGTTCTTATCCAGAGAAGATTTTACAAAGAATGTATATGATGTAATTTATTATTTTGTAGCAACTGGCAAAGAAGTGGCTTTCCAGAAGTTAAAGGCAAAGCCTATAAATGAGAAGATGGCTGACCGTGTATATACAGTAACATTTCAGAATTTTAGTCAGAATGTATATACTCAGTGGCTTGATTTGATTAAGACACGTATTACGTATCTGAGTAGTTTATCTGAATGGATTGATGAGCAGGCGTCAAATATGACAGCGTCACATAAATATATGCTTACATTTATTTTGTTTAATTTTCCGGTTTTCGTGCAGTTATTAATGCGGGATGCAAATTTCTTACAGGCATTTGAAATCGGTATAGAATATATGGCAGATAGATACAAATATGTTCATTATGAATTGCATGGTGAAATGTTGGAACTGTCTGATGACGAAAAATATAAATAAATACAGAAATACATGCAGAAGCACTCACGATGAAAGTGAGTGCTTTTTATGATTGTTTATGTGTTGAATATAATTGTTTTCTGTAGAAAATTCAATGAAATTTGTTCTTGAGATTTGTTGGCTGACATGGTATAATGTATTCGTAAATCAGGCAATTTTACACATATGTACGGCATGACCTGTCGGAGTTTAAGCTATGGATGAAATTGTAAGTCAAGTATTGGCTCATTTGCTAATATTTGCATGTTTCTGATATGGAAGCTTGAAAAAGCAAGGTTATACATGGGTTATGTGAGAGATAAAATAAAAGTGATGAAGATACCGCATCGGATATAAGGCAAAATGTGAACAGTGGAGTTTTATAAATTGATGGAACGCCGTGTACGGTGAAAGTCGTATGCACGGTGTGGACCGGGGGAAAAGATGGAGATGACTTCAAAGTTTTACCTATCGGTATTGTTTATGGTATTGCAATCACTGCAATGTCATTTTTCACCGACCCAACAATATCAACTTTAACATCAGGTACACCTTCTCAGAATGCAGACCTGCCGGGTATGTCATTCCCACGCTGTTTCGGAGTTCGTTTCCATCCTGATTTCTTGGAGAAATATCATTTAATTGGTATGCAGGCTCGTTGGCGTTCTTATGCTGACAAGGATTTCAAGAAAGACCTTGGAAAAGACTTTTATCATGAGGATTTGGTTTCTCGTGAAGGCTGGGCAAAGTATTACTTTAAAGGAAAGTATGATAAGGATATTGCCTATTGTAAGTTGGAAATCGTAAATCCACAGACGGATATGTTGATACGTACTTTTTATTTCCAGTTTAGGAAATCGTATCAGACGTCATTGGATGCAAGATATTACGTCGAAGACCCAATCTTGGGTGATAAAATTGTAAAGAATGGTGTGCTTATTGAGATTCGTAAGTTCAAGAAAAAGGACGGTACGATTGTTTTCAAGAAAGCAAAGACATCGTTTGATGAAGAGAAAATCATTGACGTATTATCGACAACAAAGCGTGAACGCGTAAAAACTGCTGCAATAACACAGACAATGGTGCGTTATAGTGAGAAACCGAAAATCGTGTTCTTGGTAACACCTCCACATCTCATGAAATATGCAAAATTGATTCTTATTTTGTTAAAGCAGTTAGTTGACCTGAATTTCGATAAATCTTATATGACGAAAAGTGAAGATGATTTACAATGTATTCAATGCGAAGTTGTAAATTTTGCTGTCTATGACGAAGCTATCGTGTAGGTCGTAGATAATTAGTGGGGAAATAAGCTGGAAAGCGGTTTGCAACCGTAATCAGAGAGTGAAGGCTATGTGTAAAATCATAGTCAACCGCAACGAGTAGATGGTGAAACTGTAACTGAGATGTTATAGAATATAATCTATCCACGAGTCTCCACTGTCGGATAGCATGAATGCAGAATTCATGGCAAAAAGTTACTCTGAACATACATCGTAATGGTGTAGAAGACAGGATAAAGAGCCTGTCGATAACAAGATTGAATCAGAAGCCGTTATATAAGACCAGATTTATGCTCGACGAACTTGGAAATCTCCAGTCGGAAGGGCATGGAATTTCAGGATTTGAAACGATGCTGTCCATCGGTTTGGGGTGCTTGCCCCTTTCACATGTAATGTGTGATTGCTAAACAAGTGTTTAAACTGGGAAGGTCTTGAAGAGTCTATAAGCCACAACGTAGCCGGAAATGGCAAGCGTGAAGGAGCGAAAGCAGAAAGAAGTTATAGGATATTGATATGCTGCAATACAAGCTGAATATTTATATTTAGTGCTAAGTCAATTTTTAAGAGACTGTTCAGTTACAGGTTCTATTGTGTTTTGCACAATGGAATATGTTCATCGACTGGGAGATTGCGTCTCCGTAGGGCGGTAAGTCTATAATGACCGTTCGAAAAAAGCTTGGGGGAATCGCTTGATATATGTAATCTATCAAGTAGACTTTATCGTATAGTCAGACCACGAGTGTAAAAACTGGTGCTGTGAATTAACACAGAGTGATATGTAGGCGAATATCATGAAACAATTGAGTAAACTGTTGTCCAATTTGGACATTTATGTTATAATATAAATAACATAAATAGAAAAGAGGATGATGGTTTGTTATGAATAAAACTTATAATATTTCAGAGTTTGCTGATTTAATGGGTGTTTCAGTTAAAACATTGCGTAGATTGGATAAAAGTGGTAATTTGGTTGCTGATAGGGTGTTAAATAATCAATATCGATATACTGATGAACATATAAAATTATTCAATCAAGCACGTGCAAAATATTTGGCTGATAAGTCAAATATGCGAAAGTCATTACCTTCTGATTTGAAAGACCAGAGATTTGGAAGGTTGACTGTTCTTGGACGAGGTGAAGATAATATTTCTCCACGTGGGATGAGACGTGGTCAATGGTTGTGTAAATGTGACTGTGGTAATGTTGTTTTAGCTATGGATAATAGTCTTAGGGCAGGATACAAAAAGTCGTGTGGATGTTTACTAACTGGTGATAATGAAACACGAAAAATGAGAGATGAATTTGCTAAACTATCGGAAAAAGATGCTACAGAAATTTTGAAGGGTTGCAAATCTGGTTCAGCATATGTTAATAGAAAAATCAAGCATAAACCAACAGGTGTTCTGCAGGATTTAAAAGGTCAACATTTTGGTTTGTGGACCGTTTTAGAACGAGGGGAAACTCGTCATTATAAAAATGGTGGTCAAGCTGTGTGTTGGGTTTGTAAATGTGAATGTGGAACGATTAAAACTGTTCCGGGTAGAGATTTGAAATCTGGTGCGAGTCAATCATGTGGTTGTTTGTCGTCAACATCGTGGTTAGAATTTTATACAAAACAATATTTGATTGATAATAATTATGAGTTTGAATCTCAAAAAAGTTATGATGATTTACGTGGTATTTGTGGTTCTTTATTATATTATGATTTTCTTGTTTTAAAAAATGGTATTCCATTTTGTTTAATAGAATGTCAAGGAGAGCAACATTATAGACCGGTAAAAAAGTTTGGTGGTGCAAAAAAGTTATTGAAGCAAATGAAAAATGATGAAATAAAAAAGAATTATGCATCTGATGTGTTACATATTCCGTTATATGAAATTTTGTATGATAAAACGACTAAAGAAGATATTTATGGTGCATTAGATAATTTTTTCTTAAAATAATTTTATTATAAGTTTTTGGTAAATTGCGTGCAAGAACAGCAGTTTACGTTAATACTTCAGACACTCCAGCAGTTGCGAGACGTGTACGGAGATTCTGTAGATAAGATTAACATGGCTTATTACGTGATAAATACGTAGTGATAAGTCGGTCGTCTATGATGAAATCATCAAGTATATCATAGATTATAGGTGGGAAAATAAGCTGGGACTCCGTTTGTAACGGAAATCAGACAGTGAAGGCTATGTTTAAAAGCATAGTCAACGGCAACGCATAGGTGGTGAAACTGTAATTGAGATATTACAGAATATAATCTACCCACGAGTTTCCACTATCGGATGATACAGGCGCAGAGCTTGTGGTAAAAAGTTATGCTGGACATACATTGTAATGATGTAGAAGTAAAGATAAAAAGCTTTACGATAACAATTCGTGTACAGGGAAACACAAGTAACATCGTTTTCCTTAAATCTACAGACGACAGTATGCTTGATACATTGCAGAAAATGTCTGGAACTACTCATAAAACGTTTATTGAGTCTAAGAATGTAACGATGGATAAGAGTCAGTTATTCATGCGTGTAAAGCCGGAAGTTACATATACAGTATCTACGAAAGAAGTGCCTGTTATTTCGTATAACGATATGGCATTTATTTCAGAACGTAACAGTATTGTATTTCGTGCTGGTGATAGTCCGATTTGGAATCGTAATGAAACGATATTACCAATGTCATGGCGTTTGTTTAAAGATACAATTGTTCATGCCGGACACGATTATACACTGCAGACAATACCAACATTGTCCTCAGCATTGGATTTCGATTTACGTAAAAATCAGCCTGATTTCAATGAAATGCTTTCGAAGAGAATGGCACAGGCAAATGTGTCCGAAGGAGCACAGACAAAATACAAAGAAGCCTATGGCTATACCGATTATGAATTATCAAGACTTGACCCTGATGTTTACTCAGATGAGATTATGCAGGTGATTGAAGAGAAAATTCGTCGTCGTAAAGCCGAAGAGGACAATGTAGCTGAGTCTGATTTCGAAGATTACATGCCTGATATGACCGATGACCAGTTTGTAGCATCTGATATTGAAGACAATACGGAAGTATTGGAAGAAGCTGCAAAAGCACAGCAGGAAATGGAAGACAGATGTCGGAAACGTTATGCTGGTGGTCGTATTTCCAGAGAAGATTTGATTGCCAAAATTGGTGGTTATAATCATCAGTGGGATGAGGATATCATTCGTGTTTATGCAGATTTACGTGGCGACTTTGGTCGTGACACGGAATATTTTGTGGTGAAGCCACAGGATAAAGGTCTGTATGGCATTGATGGTACATGCTATATCAGAGAAGCAGGCGATTCTGATTTGGATAAACTTTACAATGAAGATGCAAAAGACCCGAATAAGAGGGTGTTTAAAGGTGTGGATGAAGCCACAATGACCGCTGAACAGAAACGTCAGTTTGCTGATGAGAAAGAAGTTTTTGCTGGATTCGTTGTAGAGGATGCATTTTACAAGTTCTTGGCGTCATTAGACCGTTGGGATTTTGTAAAGGGTCGTTTTGATTCAGAAATGGCTCGTCGTATTGATGCATAATTTGAATTGCTAAAAGTTATAAAAAGAGACTTTTTTGTAACACAAAAAGGTCTCTTTTTTGTACGTGAAAACATGTGTTTTATGTTGATAAATCAACGTATTTTTGGTATAATAATAGTGAATAATAAAGTACGAAAAGGAGTAAAATAATATGAATTATGGCTCATATTTGATTGGTGATACGGTCAATGTTGATGGTATAATTACGAAGATAGATAAAAAGTATGACGCTGGTGTTTTTGATTTTTGGTTTGTTGTTGAGAACAATATCGGTGAGACATTTTGTTGCTGTGTGAAAAATTTCAGAACAAAAATCAGTGTTGGTTTTCATATGAAATGTGAATTGGTGTGTACTAATATAAGACAAAATGGTCGATTTACTAATTATTATTTTGGTGTGAATTCTTATGAATTATGTAATGTGGTTGGTCGTGCTGATATTGTTAAGTTTCTATCGTCATCTCTCTTTGTAGGTGTTGGTAAAAAGACAGCAGAATCTTTGTATGATTTGTATGGTGATGATACCTATGATATGTTATGTAATCATTTTGATGTAGTACAGCAGGATATTCATTTAACACCAAAGCAAATAGAGTCTTTATCATCTATTTCAGATAATCAGGCAGTTAATATCATACAAAAAGAATTTCCACGTTTAGGTTTATCACGTATACAAGATATTGTTGTTCATAGCAATGGTATGAGTCCTCATGGTATTATTTTACGAATTAAACGAAATCCATATGCTATAGATTCTTATTGTGATGTGAATATACCGATTAAGGTACGTGATGAGATATATTTGGAAGATATGCATGGCGATTTAGATGATGACAAACGTGTGAATTATTTATTTGCTTATTTTCTAATGGAATATTGTCGTGATTCTAAAGACACATATGCATCTACTTGTACAACAGAGGATATGTCAGGAATTGCAGGTATTTGGTTAAAAAGCAAAGTGCCATTTATTACATCAGTTCCTGTTGGTGTGTATGAAAATGGATATTATAGAGCATTAACAGCTCAACAAAAAATTGATACTATGGCATCTTATTTGTATGATACAATTGTAGCTTTACATTCACGTTTGGGAAGTGACCTACAATTTAAGATTGTAACGGATAATGTTACGCAGGAACGTCGTATTTATGATAGAAAAACGTATCGTTATGTATCTGATTTACAGAGTTCTTTAAGTTCTATGTTAGCTGGCTGTTATACAAAACAGCAAAAACAGGATAAAGTAAATGTGTTTCGGGCTTGGTATAAAAATGCTGTAAAGAACGGGTTAAAATCATTAACGGATGAACAGTTAAAAGCTGTAGAAACATCTGTTTCGTCAAAATATAGTATCATTACGGGCGGTCCGGGGCGAGGTAAGACATATACTGCATCTGCTTTGCTTGAGTTTGTGAGAGCAACTGGTGGAGATATGATTATGCTTGCACCTACCGGACGTGCGGTAAAGAAATTAAAAAACGACACTGGCTTTCAAGATGTCGAAACGATTGCACGTTTTCTTTTGATGAATCAAGATATGGTATTACATCCTGATGTTGTATATGATACAAATCATAACGAGATAAAATTAAAAGATAATACGTATGTTGTTATTGATGAAGTATCTATGTTAAATCTTGCAGATGGTAGTCGTTTATTTCAAATATTGCGTAAATGTCATATCATATTGATGGGTGATATTAATCAATTACCACCGATTGATGCTGGAAATGTATTGCATGAGATTTTAAAAGTTAGTACTATTTTTAAGAATGAATTTCCGATTTCATTTTTGACGAAGAATATGAGAACATTATATGCAGATATCAGTGACGTTGCTGATAAGCTGCAAAACGGTTCATTGACAATCCGTGATTTATATTCACAGCATGTTACATTTCATTTGCTTCAGGAAAATTTATTGCCAGCTGTTATCGATGAATTAGCAGCAGATGTTGCTGTTGATAAATATAAATCAAGTTTGGGCAAATATGGTTGTGAAGATATTATGTTAGTATCACCTAGAAAAAAAGGTGCTGCAGGTGTGAATGCATTAAATAGACGTGTCAGAGATTTTTGTAATCCATTAAGTGCAACAACCATTGATAATGTTGTTTGGCATCATGATAATGCATCAGGTAATGATTATTTTGAAGATAAAGGTATGGAATGTCCGGGCTGTATTGCTTATTATGAAAAGAACGGCAATAAAAATGTACCTGTTATGTATCGTATCAATGATAGGGTCATTCGTATTAGAGATAATGATGCTGAGAAAGAATGGGTTGTGTATAAGAACAATAATATAAGTTCTGATGTTTTAGAGGTAGGCAATGGTTTTTATAATGGTGAATCTGGTACGATTGTTCGGTTTGAACGTGGACCAAAAGAAACTTTCATCCATATTTTGTTAGATGATGGAAAATATGTTCGTTTAAGTGTTACAAAAAATGAATTGTCTGTTTTGTCATTGGGTTATGCAATCACAGCACATAAGGCACAGGGTTCTGAAGCACCTATTGTGATTAATGTAATTCCAGAAGAAGTTGTGAATATGGATAGACATAAAATATTCAAGCGAGCATTTTATACGAAGAATAGTGAGTATACTATTTGTACACGTGCAAAAGAAGAATTATATATTATTGGTACAAAATCAGGATTTATGGATGTAATTCATTTGGAGCAATATATCAGTCGTTGTAAAGTTGGTGACAATGTTATTTTACGTGAATATAAGCGTCTGATGCGTGAAACGAACAATAATAAAGCATTGAGAGCCAATTTTGTAAATGAATTTACAGCAATGCGTGTGATGTATGGTAATGCATATATTGATATGATTGATGATTACTTAGATAAGAATGATTATAATTAATAAATGTGTTGTGTCATGTTATAATACATGACACAACAATAATAGAAAGTGAGGTTTTGAAATGGGATTTTATGACGATGATGAAGATGTGTCTGTAGATTCGAAAACACTTTATCAGTTGCGTGTGGAAAAGTCATGGTTTCGAGGGAAGAATGTATTTACAGACCGCATGTATGATTATGAGCGTCAATTGATAAATGCAAATAGTGTACAGATGCCTATTAATGCGGGCAATATGATTTATGTTATGATGCGGCGATTAGACCCTTCTGATTTTGAACGACAGGACGCATTAATTGATTCTTATCGAGATTTGATGTATAAGTTGTCATGGGTGAATGTCATCTGGTATCGAAATGATAGAGGATATTTACATATTGAGGGCGAAAAGTCTGATATTATGTGGGCATTATCTTTTATTACGCAGGTATTTCCTGATGAACCGCTTTCATGTGAGAATATTTCACAAATATCGGATAATGGTGTAAAAAATGTAGATTTTGCGGTGCAAAATGGTTCTTATACTGGTGCGAATATGCGTGAAGCACAGAAGCAGAATGATGTATTACCAAACATTTGGGAATTAAAGAACGTAAAATCACCTGTAAATGACACAGATAATTATGCTGGTGCTGGTGTTGATTATTCTTAT